>Ga0302308_10000136_pt1 | contig 64210 bp, 67 predicted proteins | sample III_Palsa_E3_3_FD_200531 | JGI IMG/M metagenome (GOLD analysis project Ga0302308, IMG submission 200531) | Peat permafrost microbial communities from Stordalen Mire near Abisko, Sweden - III_Palsa_E3_3 | ecosystem: Environmental > Terrestrial > Soil > Palsa > Peat permafrost | place: Sweden...
CTGGTCCGGATCGAGCGGTGATTGATCCAGCGTCTGCCCTTCGAACCACGGCGTGATGCTCCATTTCCAGGGGAAAGCTCCCTGAGGTTTGCCCACGGCGACCGGGGCCGGAACGCGTACCGGCAGCCGCGGTTGCAGCAGCGGCAGCCAGCGCTGCTCATTTTCCAGCAGGGTCACCGCGGACGCCCGGCGCGGCAGTCGTACCGCCAGGTCGTCTCCCAGCCGGTAGATATCGTTGTCCCAGCCGCAGTCGCCTTCGGTCAGCGGCAGGTGCGCGAAAGATGGCTGCTGCGCGTGGATCAGATCGCGAACCAGGGGTATCGAAGTTTGGATGTCCGGCGCAGGCTTGCTCACGAAAAGACTCTCGCTTGACAGTGGCTTCCCATCAAGCAGAGTCTGCCGGAAACAACCACGCATTGCGTCGTCGCAACGGAGTGTCCAAAAATGTCCCTGCTCAAGAAGATCCTCCTATCGATCCTGGGAGTCGTTGTCATTGGCGTCGCGGGTGTGGCGATTGCGTTGAGCCACACCTCACCCTGTGGGCCGCCGCCGACCCTGGCACTCAAAGAGCCCATGAAGGCTGCGGTCAACCGTTGCTATGGCGGCCCGGAAGTGGTCCGGGTCGAATCCGTTGAACGGCCGGTTCCGGCTGACCACGGGGTACTGGTCAAGGTGCACGCCTCATCAGTGAACCCGCTCGACTGGCACTACCTGCTCGGAGAACCGTACGTCATGCGGCCCACCGCCGGCTGGGGTAAGCCGAATGACGTGTTCCTGGGCACCGACTTCGCCGGCACCGTGGTCGCGGTGGGCAAGCTCGTCACCAGATTCAAAGTCGGGGACGAAGTGTATGGCGCGGGCGACGGCGGCATGGCCGAGTACCTGCGCATCCCGGACTCCGACCCGGTGGCATTGAAGCCAGCCAATGTGAGCTTCGAGCAAGCGGCGGCCGCGCCGGTGGCAGGCATTACCGCGCTGCAGGCGCTGCGTGACCTGGGGCACGTCCAGGCCGGCAAGAAGGTCCTGATCAATGGCGCTGGCGGCGGTGTGGGAACTTTTGCGGTGCAGATCGCCAAGGCCCTGGGGGGAACGGTGACCGCGGTGACCAATCCCGGGAGCCTGCAGCTGGTCCGGTCGCTCGGCGCGGACCACGTCATTGATTACACGCGCGAGGACTTCACCCAGGGCACCGACCAGTACGACGTGATCTTCGATCTGTCCGGCAATCACTCCCTGAGTGCATACCGCCGTGTCCTGGCGCCGACGGGCATCTACATCCAGGGAGGAGATACGGATAAGGGCGCCTGGCTGGGTCCCCTCAAGGCTTTTGGCGCGACGGTGATTGAGTCAAAGTTTGTAAAGCAGACCCTGAGTCCGTTCTTCGCGAGCCTTACCCAAGCTGATCTCGTGGCGCTCGCTGCTATGATGCAGGCTGGAAAGGTCAAGGCGGTAATCGATCGCCGCTACAGCCTGGACCAGGTGGCTGACGCATTCCGCTACCAGCTGACCGGCCACGCACGCGGCAAGGTGATCGTGACCGTTGATTGAGGGGACACTTATGGACTACAGCCGGCTTGGCTCATCGGGACTGCGGGTCTCGCGCATCTGCCTGGGGTGCATGAGTTTCGGCAGCGGTGCTGACTGGATGCTGGCAGAGGAGGCCAGTTTCACGATCATCCGGCGCGCGCTGGACCTGGGCATCAATTTCTTCGATACCGCCGATGTCTATTCCGCCGGAGAGAGTGAATACATTCTCGGCAAGGCACTCAAGAATTTCGGCGTGAGACGCGATGACGCGGTCGTGGCGACGAAGGTGTTCCAGCCTATGGGACCCGGACAGAATCAACGTGGGCTCTCGCGCAAGCACGTCTTCGAGTCCATCGACAACAGCCTCACGCGGCTGGGCATGGACTATGTCGATCTCTACCAGATCCATCGCTTCGATCGCGACACGCCGATCGAGGAGACGCTCGAAGCGCTGACCGACCTCATCCGGGTCGGCAAGGTGCGCTACATCGGCGCCTCGACCATGGCGGCGTACCAGCTGGCGAAAATGCTCTACCGCGCCGACCAGCTGCACCTGGCGCGCTTCATCAGCATGCAGAACAACTACAGCCTGCTGTATCGCGAAGAGGAGCGGGAGATGCTGCCGCTGTGCCGCGAGGAAGGGGTCGGCCTGATTCCGTACAGCCCCATCGGCGGGGGCCTGCTCGCGGGCAGCCGCCGTACGCACACCGTGCGCTCGCACTCGCCCATGGCGCGCAATCGTTTCAACCGCAAGGCGGATGAGGCGGTGATCGACGCGGTCGCGGAGGTCGCCGCCACCCGCAGCGTGGGTCCGGCCCAGGTCGCCGTCGCGTGGCTGCTCGCCCAAAGCGGTGTCAACGCACCCATCGTGGGCGCTACCAAGCTCCACCACCTGGATGATGCGGCCAAGGCGCTCGAGACGCAGCTGACGCCCGAGGAATGCGCGAAGCTCGAGGGCGCCTATGAAACCATGGCGCCGCTGCCGCTCTACATCCGTCCCGTGCCCACCGCTGCCGAGGCGAGTGCCCGCAAATAGCCCGCACCATGCGCAAGATCCTGAAGTACCTGGTCGTCGTTCTGGTGCTGGTCGTCATCACCTGGAATTTGTGGCCCAGGACTCCTGATGTGGGCCGCCCCGAGTACTTCACCGACCAGACCTACAACTTCGAGACTATCCGCGTCCTGGACGACATAGCGGTCGCCGGCGGGGACAACAACGAGGCGGCGCAGGCGATCCGCGGTATCAGGGTGGGCGACGCGGATGGCTGGTACACCGCCTGGAAGGCCGCTGGAGATCGCGCCACGGCGCTGGCCGCGCGCACGCAGGACCGGATTTCCAGGGGCAATGCGCTGCTGCGCGCGCATACCTACTACCGCAGTGCGGAGTTCTTCCTGGCACCGTCGGATGCGCGGCGGCCGGCCATCTGGAAGCTGAACGTCGACTGCTTCTACAGCGCCCTCGATGACCTGGGCGTCCGCCACGAACGCATCACCGTTCCATACGGGGCCGAGCACCATCTCAATGCGGTCTACTACCCGGGTCCGGCGCTTACCGAAAACCGGCCGCTGCTGGTGGCGATGACCGGCTACGACGGCACCATGGAGGAGCTGTATGCCTCGGTGGTGGCCACCGCCCTGCAGCACGGCTACTCGGTGCTGACCTTCGAGGGCCCGGGGCAGGGCTCGGTGCTGCGCGATCAGCATCTGATCTTCCAGCCAGACTGGGAGAAACCCAATGGCGCGGTACTGGACGCGTTTCTCGCCACCCATCCCAAGCCTGCGCATATCGTGGAAATCGGCGAAAGCATGGGTGGTTACCTGGCACCCCGCGCCGCGGCCTTTGATTCCCGGGTCGAAGGGGTCGTCGCCTATGACGTGTTCTACGATGGCTACGCCGTCGCGGCCCGCCACGTTCCCGCCGTTGCGTTCTGGCTGCGCGATCACGGCTATGACAAGGTGCTCAATTTCCTTGCCGGCCTGAGCAAAGACCCCGGCTCTGAGTGGGCCCAGGCAAACGGCGAGTGGGTGCTGGGCGCCAGCGGCCCCTTCGAACTGCTGGAAGCGTTCAAAGCCTATCGCCTTGCGCCGGTGGCCGGCCGGATCAGGGCCGATGTCCTGATCCTGGCCGGCGCCGACGATCATTTCGTGCCGCCCGACCAGCTGGACCTGTTTCGCAAGAGTCTGACCCAGGCGCACAGCGTGACGGCAATCGAATTCGATCGCGCCTCCGGTGGCTCGCAGCACTGCCAACTGGGGGCGCCGAGCCTGTGGCATGCGGCCCTGTTCGACTGGTTGCAGGCCAAATTCCCTTAAATATGCCTGCCTTTCGTGATGCCCAAGGAGCCGATGATGAAACGCTATGTCGCAGCTCTGCTCGCAGTTCTTGCCCCGCTGTTCGATGCCGTGTGGAAGAGCGGGGAACTCGATCGCGGATCCAACGACCCACCGGCCCAAGAACCCCGAACCTTCCATTGAAGATGCCGCCAAGTGCTACCACCGCCTCACCGGCGTGAGCCCCGAAGCCTTCCTCTCCACGGCCCGCTCGTTCGGCGTGGATGTCAGGATGCGTGCGGCGGACGCCCAGGTACTGGCGATGCACGTGTCCGGCACGCCCTGCATCGTCGTCAACGGCAAGTACCGGATCAACATGAATACGCTGCAGAGCCAGGACGATCTGATCGGTCTGGTCCGATACCTGGTCGATAAGGAAAGCCGGCACTTATGAGACGCTTCGGTACCGCAATGCTCGTGACGCTGGCCATGGTGTGGGCCCCGATGACGCCGGCAGCGCAGATCTTCTCCGAAGGCACGAACTTTGATGTCATCAACCCGCCACAGCGCACCACAGTGGCTGCCGGCAAGGTCGAACTGATGGAGGTGTTCTCGTTCGGCTGCCCCGCCTGCAATCGGTTTCAGCCGGTGATCGAAGCCTTGCAGCAGAACCTGCCGGCGACTGTGCAGCTGGTGTATCTGCCTGCCTCTTTTCTGCCTGCGGAGGACTGGGTCGTGTTCCAGCGCGCATTTTTCACCGCCCAGGCACTGGGAATCGAGTCGCGCACGCACCAGGCAATCTTCGATGCGGTCTGGGAAACCGGAGAACTCCAGACCATCGATTCCGACACCCATCGGATCAAGAGCCCCCTGCCCTCGCTCGAGGATGTCGCGAAGTGTTATGAACGCCTGACGGGCGTCAAAGTTGATGCCTTCCTCACCGCGTCGCGCTCACCCGCGGTGGACGCCAAGATGCAGGCCGCAGATGCCCAGATCCAGGCGATGCAGGTCCCCGCGACACCCGGCCTGGTCGTCAACGGCAAGTACCGGATCAACATGGAGTCGCTGCAGAACCAGGAGGACCTCTTCAACCTGGTCTCGTACCTGGTGGACAAGGACACGAAGCACTGAAGCCATGCTCAGCTACGTCTATCTCGGCACCAATGACCTCGAGCGCGCCATCCGGTTCTACGATGCGGCGCTCGGCGCGCTCGGAATGCGGCGCTGCGTGACTCATGACCCCGACTGGGACCGGATCTCGGCCGGCTGGGGCATCTATGAAGACGATGGCGTTCGCGAACTCGCCGTCTGGGTCGGTCTGCCGTTCAATCAGGATCCCGCGACCATCGGCAACGGCACGATGGTGGCCTTCAGGGGTCGCACGCTCGGCGAAGTCGACGATTTCCACGCGGCCGCGCTCGCCCATGGCGGCAGCTCCGAAGGCGCGCCCGGCTTTCGGGCGCACTACAACGCCGATTTCTATGCGGCGTATGTGCGGGACCCGGATGGCAATAAACTCGCTGCGGTGTGTCGCGGCAAGACCGACTAGCAGGGGTTGGCTTGAGACGCACCACCCGCGGTGGATCAAAAGGCGCTCTTCACCACGCCGCCATCCACCCGCAGCGCCGCTCCCGTGGTGGCCGAGGACAGGGGACTCGCGACGTACGCGACCAGGGACGCCACCTCGTCGGTGTGCGCGAAACGCTTGATCAGCGAAGTGGGCCGCTGGTTCTTGAAGAACTGGTCCTCGACATCACTCAGCGATCGACCGCCGAACCGTCCCGCCGCGCGTGGATCATCCTCATCGAGTGTAGGCCCCGGCAGGATGCTGTTGACCGTGACGCCGGTCTTCACGCAACCCTCCGCGATTCCGCGCGCGACTGCGATCTGTGCCGCCTTGCTCATGCCGTACTGGACGCTCTCCACCGGGATCTGCAAGGCGCTCTCGCTGGAGATGAAGATGATACGTCCCCAGTTGCGCTGCTTCATTCCGGGCAGATAGAGGCGCGAGAGGCGCACGCCCGACATCACATTGAGATCGAATGTCTGGTACCAGTCCTCGTCGGTGGATTGGGTAAATTCACGCGGGATGAATCGCCCGACATTGTTGACCAGGATGTCGACGTTGGGATATGCCTTGCCGAGCCGCGCAATGTCCCCCGCCTTGCTCATGTCGCCGGCGAAGCCCAGTGGCGTCTTGCCGGTCGCCTGCCTGAGCGCAGCGGTCGCCTTGTCCACGGACTCCTGGGTGCGCCCGTTGATGATGACCTGTGCGCCCTCGACCAGCAGGGTCTTCGCAATCCCATAACCAATGCCACCGGTGCTGCCGGTGACCAGGGCAGTCTTGCCCGTGAGCTTAAGATCCATGGCTGCCGCCGGGCCGCACAGCGCCAGCGCGGCAACGGCCAGCAATGCAATGGAAGACCAGGTTTTCATAGCATCCCTCCTGCTTGAGCGCAGGTGGGGATGATACTGCCCGGCGGATCGCTCAGGCCGTCTTTGCGGAAGCGACGCTCAGCTGTCTTTCGATACGGGCACGGGAGAACAATCCGCGGACCGAGGTGGTGCCATTGGTTTCGCGCTCGACCACCAGCAGATGCATCAGATCCGCATCCCGAAGCGCCTGCAGCACGTCAAGGACGCGCGCGCTCCTGACCTCGGACCAGTTCAGCGTCACCAGATCGTGCCAGCGGGTCATGACCTGACCGACCTGGACATCATTGCGACGCACATCGTGGAACTGCTGGATGTACTGGATGGGGCGCTCGCCCTCGATGTCGTAGGAAGTGATCAGGCCCACGACGTTCAGTTCGCTCACCACCAGCATGGAGCGCACACCCAGGCGCGCCATGTCCGTCAGCGCCGCACCAATGGGTCGATCCTCATCGACAGTCACCGGATGCTGGCGGCTGAAATCGTTCATGACCGTCACCGCCGGATCGTACAACTGGATACGATTGGTGGGGATCGTCGAGCGGCCGGGCAGGACGCCTACATAGGAGTCTTGCCCGTGGGTCAGTAAGGCGTTGCGCATGTCGGTACTTCTGACTGTTGGACAGTTGAAATGGCAAGTCGTTCCTGAGTCGATGCAATGCGTGTACCAGGGGTCGATTGGGCGGTTTTCAGGCCATTTGGCGCCCGGCGGACCGGGTCGGATGGTGAGTCCTGCACAGCAATGACTCACGCGGACACCGGGAACGCACCAAAGGAACCCGGAACTGACCCCTACGCTACCGCCCAAGACTCAATCGCCACGGACCGGCATCACCTGGGCGTCGATATCCTGCGGCCCTTCCATGCGCCACCCCTGGGGACGGCGCATCAGTACATAGCGGTAGTAGAGGTAGCCCATCGCGTACATCCCCAGCCAGACCAGCAGCGACGGTCGCCCGACATCCCTGTCGAGCCATTGGGCCATGACTTCGCCGATGACGATGAAGACCCCGAGTATGGGTATCAGCGGATATAACGGTGTCCGGTAGGTGTGCTGCCCGGTGCGACCGCCGCTGCGACCGCGGAAACACCCCCACACATAAAACACGGTAAAGACGGTCAGGTTTCCGGCCAGCAGCATCACCTTGAATCGCATACTGAGCAGGGTCGCAAGCCCGGTGGTCACGCCGATCAGTACCAGGGAAAACCACGGAGCATCGGTTTTTGGAATGAGGAGCGTCAGCGCGCGATTGAGCCCCGGATTGAAAAGCTGCGTTCGACCCATGGCAAAGACGTTCCGGCCCATGCCAATGAAGCCGGCCAGCGCGGCGTTGAAAATCGCAATCGCTATGGACAGGGAGATAAGTTTCATCCCGAAGTCCGACAGATACTGGGCCATGAAGGCTTCAAAGGGCGCGTCCTGCGCGAGGACGTTGCGGATGTCATGCGAACCGACGATGGTGCCGATGATGGGCGCCGTTTCGAGAATCACCGTCAGCAGAAAACTCAGCATGATGATGCGACCGATGGTCTGCGGGCGCTTCATGTCTTCGCTGAAGAGCAACGCCTGGCTGGAACCGGAGATTGCCCAGGCGGCATTGGTACCGGCCAGCGCCAGGGCGCCCAGACCGACACCCACCCAGGCGCCATTGTTCGAGACCATCGGATGAACCAGCAGCTCATGAATGCCCGGCTGTATGTGCATGACGCCCAGCCCTCCCACCAGCAGCAGCGCCACGACTTCGATCAGCAGGAACAGGCCTGTGATCATCTCGCTGGAGCGGATGTTGAGCATCGCCAACGCGGTGCTGGCGGCAACGGTGACGTAGGTGATCAGGTTCTCGTTCAAGGAAGGGAACAGAGGCCGCAGATAGATCGCGATCCCGACCGCCGAAGTATTGAGGAATAATGGCAGGCTGAGCAGACTGGCAATGTACGTGGTACCACCGGCCCAGTCCCCCACCGCATGGCCGACTGCCGCGTAGTCATATCCCGCAGTGGGATAGGCCGCACCCAGTTCGGCGGCCATCGAGGTCTGGCAGTAACAGATGAGGCTGCCGAGGACGAAAGCTGCAATCGCGGCAGTTCCGGCCTGCTGCACGATGGTGCCGCCGGACACGAAAATCGACACGCCGGGAGACAGCACCGACAGGGTCAGCACGATGACTCCGAAACCGCTCAGCGAGCGGGTGAATTTCGGTGCAGAGGTGGTTGTTGGCGCGGCGAGCTCGACATCCATGCCGCCACTATGCCAGACACTCAGACCAGTTTGAGATCGACCGGCGGTGCGCTCGGAAACACTGTGTCAAGTTGTTGCGGCGCCAGACGCCACAGGGTCCCGAACATGCCGGCGAGGACATTGCGGTAATTGTTGATCACGGGATAGTCCCGATCCTGGAACAGCGTGCTGCGCGCCACGCGTACCTGCTCACCGGCAATGCGGCCACCGTTGATCTTCCCGCCCAGCACCCAGTAGACGCTGCCATGCCCATGGTCGGTTCCCGCGTTGCCGTTTTCGCGGAACGTACGGCCAAACTCCGAGAGCACGAAGACGACGGTGTTGTTCCACTCGTCCCCCATTGTGTCCGCAAAGGTGGCGAGCCCCTTGCCGAGGCTGGTGAGGTTGGACGCGAGCTGCCCCGTGGCGCCGCCCTCGTTGACATGGGTGTCCCAGCCCCCGACATCCACGAACCCCAGGCGGTACTGGGTGCGCATGAAACGCGCCATGCGTTCGGCCGTCAGCTCGAACCCCTTGGTACTGATCGCACCGCGGTTGGCGGCCTTCATCTCATCCTGCATGGCCTGCGCGACTTCCTGCTGCAGCTCGAGTCCCTCGGTCACAGCCGATTCGAGCCGGTTGCCGGTATACATGCTGCGCAGCACTGTGGTCTGCGTGTCATCGAACGGTGACTTGCCGACCCGCTGCAGGGCAACGTTTGCGATGCCCGGATCTCCCGCGAAGGACAGCGGCAGACTGTCGGTGAACGCAATGGGCGTCGAACCATTGAGCGTGGTCGCAAGTCGCGCCAGGAATCCGGAACGGAAATCGCGCTGCGGCCGCACGGGCTGTCCCAGCTCGATGCTGTCCTGGGTCTCGAAGTGGCTGCGGGTCAGGTCCTCGGTACCGGCAAACGGAATGAAGAGCGCCTGCCCCCGCTGATACAGCGGTCCCAGTGAATCACGCACCGCCGGCGCCAGTGCCCAGTCCGAATCCAGCGCCAGCGCGCCATCGTTGATTGCCGGGTCAGGTTTGGCGATCGCGATCTTTGGACGGCTCTCATAATAGAAACTGCTGGAGTAGGGAATCAGAAAGTTTGCGCAATCGTAGCCGCCGCGCAGAAACACGCACAGGAATCGCGGAGTGGCGGCAGGCGCGGCAAACAGCCGCCCGGCGACGGTCAGGGCCGGTGCCGCGGCGAGCCCGGTGCGCAGGAAATGTCTACGGTTCATGAGTGCGCTCCAGCTGGGGGTCATCGCGAGTTGAATTCGGGGGATGCGAGCAGGTACAGGTTCCACTCCTGCTGCGAGCGAGCCCGCTGCAACGCAGCGCGGGTCTGTGCCGACAGCGAAGGCTCCACGACGCTGTAGTAGACCGGCGTGGTGAGCAGCGGAAAACCGACGACCGTCGCGGGACCGCCATTCTCCGGATCAAAGAGCCCCGCGCTGCCGGAGCCGATGGTGCGGGCGATCTCGAAGCGGCGGCTCATCTGCCCGGAACTCGACCAGGCCGTGTCCTCCATCGAATAGCCATCCGGCGTCTGGTGCCCGAACGTGGGTTCCCCGAGTGCGCCTAGCCAGTTGGTCACCGGGTGCATGTTCTCGACGATCCGCGTGTCATAGGCCATGCGCACCGCCGAAACCACATACTGCATCGGATCCTTGAATTTGCGGCCGGCCTGCGCCGGGAGCTCCGGAGAGGTAAAGAGCGTGTGCAGGACGGCTGCGATGTCGCCGTCCGAGTCCTGGAAGGTCCGCGCCATGCGCTCGATGAGCGCGGCCGGCGGATCATCACCGACGAAGTAGATCGCGAGCTTGCGCGATATGAAGCGCGCGCAGGCCTTCTGATGCACCAGCAGGTCGACCGCCTCGGAGACTTCCGCGAAACCGCGTTTCGTGAGGTCATGGTCCAGCAGCTTCTTGGGACCGAAGTCGTGCCGCGCCGGGTTGAACTCGAACGCCCCTTCGCGCAGGTAGTACCCGCGCAATTCCGGTCGCAGGTGTGGCGGATCGGGCCCCGCGACGCCGACGCCAGTCAGCACCCGTGCGAGCTCCTGGACATCATGTTGTGAATAGCCGGCATCGACGCCCAAGGTATGCAGCTCCATGAGCTCGCGGGCGTAGTTCTCATTGATGTGTCCGGCCGCGTTCTGGGCATTGTCCAGGTACTGCAGCATGGCCGGATGTTCGAGCGTCGCCATCACCAGGTCGCGGAAGTGGCCGAGGGCGTGAGGTCGGATCGCCCGCTCGCTGAAGTCTGCGACCAGGTACCGCACATTGGCCTTCTGCTCGAACACGCTGAAATGGTTCAGCCAAAACCACATCATCTGTTCTTTGAGCTGCGCCGGCGAATAGATGGCGCGCAGCAGTTCGCGGCGCCGCGCCTCGTAGATGAGCTGATTGCCCTGATCATTGAGCGCCTGCCGGGCGGCCTGCTTGTCAGGCCCGTCTGGCAGCGGGTTGATGCGTTTTTGCTCAGCCACGACTTTCAGCAGCAGCTGCTGACCGTCGGTCTGGCTGATCCGCAGCTGCGCGATTTCCTGTGCCACGGCCTCGGGAAGGCGGCCGTCCGCGGACTGCAGCTGCTCTTCCAGATAACCTTCACGCCCGAGCTTGCGGTATTGCGCCAGGACCCCGGAATTGACCCCGAAGGTCAGCCGCTGCAGCCACGGCATATCAGGGGTGGCGGGATGCGGGCCGCCGGGCGGCCCGGACGCGCATGCGGCGAGCGCCAGGGCGGCAAGCACCGCCACGATAATCTGTCTTAATGCGTGGTTCTGCATGAGCGCCGCAATTATCACCTGATGTTAAGGAACGTGTTAAACCCTCCACGGATGACAGGTGAGATTTGCTGGCACGCGCCGAGCTTGTGCCAGAGGTCTTTAACCGCGCCAGCAGCGGGTCAATAAAGGATGGACGGCAGCCACACGCCGCTTGGCTCGTTATAGAGCCCGATCGACATCAGGGTGAGCGTCTGCGTTATCCGCAGCTTTTCCGCAAGACCCCAGCGCACCAGCTCACTGTTGCGCGTCGGCACCAGCACACCGGGCGCCGGAAAGGTTTCCGCGGCGCCGAACAGTGCCTGCAGGTCATAATTGGATTCGCCCACCGCATGGCCGAAAAATGCCAACGCGCTCGTATAACCGGTGATGCGCGCCCCGCACTCGACGACCCGGGCAGTCCCCGCGATCACCGCGTCGGCCAGCTCGCCGCTGCGCGTATGCCCATGTACGCGCATGCACAGCTCGTCGCATGCTGCGATGTCGGCCGCGGTAGCCGGCCGCACGGGGCGACCCGGCACGCGCTTGCCGATCACCTCGCCCCTGAGACAGGAGAGGTGCTCGCGCGCCGCGAAACCCAGCTTCAGATAAAGCGCCAGCGAGCGGTTGTGATATCCGGCCTGGATTAGGCGGATGCCGGCGCAGTCAAGCTCGCGCGAGCGCTGCATGACGGCCTCCATCAGCGCGCGCCCGACGCCATCGTTCTGGATTGCCGGGTCGACCGTGATCGGGCCTACGGCGCTGATCGGGCCGCGGACATCGAGGAAATTGCTGCCGACGACTTTACCGTCGATTTCGGCCACGACGCCAAAGAAGCCTTTGTGAACTGCCAGCCGCTCCATCATTCCCGCGGCTAGCTCCGCATTGGGGAAATCCGGCGCGAATCCGTGCGCGGTTGCCAGTGAGTGGAAAGCGCGAAAACAGATGTCGCCAAGGACAGCCGCATCCGTGGCCACCGCCGGGCGTAAGTGCAATTTCATGTGACTCGAGCCCCCGCGAGATATCGGCGTAGGACTCTACTCCTGATTCAACACCGCGAGAAACGCCGCGTTGGCACGATCGATGACCCGGGCAAACTGTTCCTGCAACAGGGGCGTCATGCGCAACAGGCGCGATCGACCATCCGCCGGATTGTCGACTTCCGACAGGAAGCCGTCGGCGATGGCCTTGTTTACATACTTCATGGCGGTCTGCCGGCTGACGCCCTTGACGAGGTCGCAGGCGTCGGTCTTTGAGACGGCAATGGAATCCCGCAGCCACAGCTCAGTGAACAGCCTGGAGAAGTAGACATCGCCGAACCCGGACTTGTGAAACGTCTCCACCCAGGCCTCGTCCAGCTCACGCAGCGCCAGCAGGAAGCGTCGCCGCGCCGCGCGCGGATCTGCCCGCTCAGCTCGTTTTCTCTTCATCGGCCCCCGCGTTTGGTTCAATAAATATACGCCTAAATTTATGTGTAAATTTATACATTTTTTGGGCCCGCGTGCTAGGTTCCTTCCCGTGAATACCGTCGCCTCCTTACTTTCACGCAGTCTGTTTCGCGATCGCGAGGCCGCGCTCGCCAACAGCGCCGTCCTGCTCTGGGTGCTGGCCGGCTGGACGGTCAGCTTCCCGTGCATGGCGGCCGACTCCATTGCCTGGAACATCTTAGGCGTGCTGCTTTGCGTGCATACCATGGTGCTCGCCGCGTATCTGATCCACGAAGCCGCCCATCAGACGCTGTTTGCGGTGCGCTGGGCCAACAGCTGGGCCGGGGAGGCAATGAGCTTTATCGCTGGTTCCGCCTACGGATCCTTCGAACGCATCCGCCACATGCATATTCGCCACCACATGGATCGGGTCGACCTGACCTGCTTTGATTTCAAGGGCCTGATGCATCGACGACCGATGCTGCGGCGAAGTCTGCAGGTTCTGGAATGGTGCTACATACCGGCCACCGAAGCCCTGATGCACCTGCAGGTGGTGTGGCGGCCGGTGTTCTCCCGCGCGCACCGGCCTTTCCTGGCACGCTCCATGGCCATGCTCGCCCTGCGGGTCGCGCTCCTCGCCATCCTTGGCACCTGGTCGCTGAAGGCCCTGGTGCTGTATTTCGTGGCCTCCGGCCTGCTGTTGCATGTACTGAATTTCTTCGACGCGTTCCACCATACCTTCGAACAGCACTTCGTCGCACCCGACGAGCCCATTGCCCGCGGTTCGCGGGATCGCGCCTACGAACAGGCGAACACCTATTCTAATCTCCTGTCGACGACCCATCCCTGGCTCAACCTGCTCACGCTGAACTTCGGCTATCACAACGCCCACCACGAGCGCGCCTCGGTGCCCTGGTACAAGCTTCCGACGTACCACCGATCCCTCTACGGTGAACACGCAGCGGCGGTCATGCCACTGCGGGAGCTGCTGCGCACCTGGCACCGCAACCGCGTGCGACGCGTGGTGTCAGACGACTATGGAGTACCCGGACCGGATGGGCGGCGCGCGGATGCGTTCGTCGGTGCGCATGGGGTCTCTTTTCTGACGGTGATATGAGCACCGGACCCGAAGGCCAGCGGTATGCCGTCGTCACCGGCGCGGCCGGTGGCATCGGCTCGGCCATCGTTCGCGAGTTCCTGAAGCGCGGCCTGGTAGTCCACGGCCTCGACCGGGCGCCGACAGCGCCGGGTGAGGGATACTTTGCCCACGAGGTCGATCTCGCGGATCGAACTGCCACCGATCTCGCACTGGCAAAGCTCATTGGCGCACTGCCGGGGCGCTGTGATGTGCTGGTGAACAGTGCCGGCCTGAGTCGCCTCCGATCATTCGTCGAAACGCCGGACCGACTGCTGGATGATCTGCTTGAGGTCAATTTCATCGCGGCATTCCGCCTGACGCGTGCGTTGCTCCCATTGCTGAAGGCCAGCTCCCATGCGGCAATCGTCAACGTCGCCTCCGAGCTTGCCCTGGTCGGACAGCCGGGATACTCCGCGTATTGCGGCACGAAGGGCGCAGTCCTCGCCTGGAGCCGGGCGCTCGCGGTTGAGCTGGCGAACGTTGGTATTCGCGTCAACGCGGTCTGCCCGGGTCCGATTGATACCCTGATGCTGCGGGCAGAATTCGCAAGCCTCCCCTCTCCCCAGCGCGCGCGCGAGGAAGAGGTGGCCTCCGTGCCGCTCGGGCGATTGGGGAAAGCGGAGGACATTGCGGCCGTCGTTGCGCTGTTGGCGAGTCCGGAGGCGGCGTTCGTGACCGGTGCGGCCTGGTCGGTGGATGGAGGCAAAACAGCCCGATGATCAGTAACCCGGTACCGTGGCCCGGCGGGGCGCGCTGCGCGGTTGCGTTCACTTTCGACATGGATGCCGAAAGCATCCTGCTGCTCGCTCATCCGCAACGCGCACGCGGCATGGTGTCCACCGCGTCGATGCTGCGTTACGGACCCGACGTGGCAGTCCCGAGAATCCTCGAGAGTTACCGGCACTTTGGGATACGCCAGACGTTCTTCGTTCCGGCGTGGTGCGCGGAGCGCTATCCATATGCCGTCGAAGCCATGATCCGTGAGGGGCACGAGGTCTCGGCGCACGGCTACCTGCACGAACACCCCAACGAGATGTCCGATGATGAGGAGCGCCAGTGGCTGGAGCGCAGCTTGAGCGCGCTTAAGGCAGTGAGCGGTGAGGCGCCGGCCGGGTGGCGCGCGCCACTCTATAATTTCTCGCATCGCTCGGCAGATCTGCTGATCGAGGCAGGCGTCACCTACGATGCCTCCCTGATGGGGGATGACGTGCCGTATCTGCTGCAGGCCGCCCGCGGAACTTTGCTGGAGCTGCCTTCCCATTGGGCGCTGGATGACTGGCCACCCTTCATGCACAGCCTGGATCTGAATTTCCAGATGCCCATTCAATCACCGCAGCGGGCGTGGGAGACGTGGTGGGATGAGTTTGAGGCCATGTGGGAAAGCGGCGGCCTGTGGGTGCCGGTGTGGCACCCCTTCCTCTCCGGTCGGTTGGCTCGCTGGCGGCACACGCACGCGATGATCGGTCGGATGCTCGAGCGGGGCGGGGTCTGGTTTGCGCCGATGCGTGACATCGCCGCGCATGTCCGTCGCTGCATGGCCGACGGCACCTGGTCGCCACGCATCGCGCTGGCTGAGGGGCCGCAGCAGGCCCCTTAGTTTTGCCCTATCCTTGGGTCCTGATGGCTCACTTCAGGAGCGACTGTGTCGCCGATTCCAAAGTCCTACGGCTCCTGGGTCTCACCGATCACAGCCGAGGCCCTGGCGGGCGCCCAGATTGCTTTCGTCAACCTCCGCAACTTCGACGGTCACCTCTATTGGACTGAAAACGTACCCGCTGACGGCGGCGCGATCGGTCTTTTCCGGATGTCAGACTCGGCCGCGGCCACGAGAGTGGTTCCCGATGGCGCAAACGTGCGCACACGCGTGCATGAATACGGCGGTGCCCCCTACATCGTCGTTGGCGATACCGTCCACTACGTGGAGCTGGCCGATCAGCGGCTGTACCGGGTTGCCCCGGACGCAAAGCGCGAACCGCTGACGCCCGGCGGATTCCGCTATGCGGATTTTACGCCGCGGATTGCAAGCGACGGATCGGCGATCGCCCTCATCTGCGTTCGCGAAGACCATAGCAATCCGGGAGAAGTGCGCAACGCGGTAGTGAGCATTCCGCTGCCGACCGGCGGCGCCGGCGAGGTACTTTATGGTGACAGCGATTTCGTTGCGCACCCACGCATCAGCCCGGATGGAAAGCAGCTGGCCTTCGTCACCTGGAATCATCCGCACATGCCGTGGGATGCGAGTGAGATCAGGCTGGCTGACCTGGGTGAGCACGGTCTCGGACCGGTGCGGAGCATCGCCGGCGGTGACGGCGAGTCGGCGCTGGAGCCGGAATGGGATGTCGACGGCTCGCTGTATTTCATTTCCGACCGCAGCGGTTTCTGGAACCTGTACGCCTGGCATGGCACGGCCGCGCAGGTGCTCTGGCCTCGGGCCGCCGACTTCGCGCACTCGCTGTGGATGCTGGGACAGGCGAGCTATACGCTGCTGGGCGATGGCCGGGCAGTCACCCGCTTGTGCGAAGGGGGCATCGATAAGCTGGCCGTCATCGATCTGCGCAGCGGCGTCGGCCGGATACTGGAGCTGCCGTACGTCGAATATGCGCTGCTGACCCGCATCGACGAGCGGCACGTGGTGGCCGTGGCGGGCTCACCGCGCGAGCCGGATGCGATCGTGCGCATCAACGTCGATAGCGGGCAGACGCAGGTTCTGCGGCAGGCGGGCCGCGCGTTGCTGGAACCCGATGCGGTCTCGGTTGCCGCGCCGATTGATTTTCCGAGCGCCAAGGGGCGTGTCGCACATGCGTTCTACTACGCTCCAGTCAATCCGAGGTTTCACGCGCCCGCAGGGCAACTGCCGCCCTTGCTGACACTGGTCCACGGCGGCCCGACCGTACAGGCCTCACCGGGTTATTCCTCCGCAGTGCAATTCTGGACCAGTCGTGGTTTTGCCGTGGTCGACGTCAACTACGGTGGCAGCTCCGGCTTCGGGCGCGCCTATCGCCAGGAGCTTGCGGGTAATTGGGGCATCGTCGATGCGGAGGATGTCATCGCAGCCGTCCAGTATCTCGTTCGCACGGGGCGCGTCGATCCGAAACGCACCGCAATCCGCGGCGGCAGCGCCGGCGGGTACACGGTGCTCGTGGCATTGAGCACCAGCGATGTGTTTTGCGCCGGTGCCGACTATTACGGCATCTCGGACATGACGGCCATCGCCCGCGATACGCACAAGTTCGAGAGCCGGTATCTGGACTCGTTGATGGGGCCCCTGCCGCAGGCCCAGGCGATCTATGATAGCCGCTCGCCGCTGCACCACCTGGATGGCTTCAAGGCACCCCTGATCGTATTCCAGGGCGCCGATGATCCGGTTGTTCCGCCGGACCAGTCCGAGCGCATCGTCGAGGCACTGCGGGCGCGCGGCGCGCCGGTGGCCTACCTGCTCTACCCCGGCGAGAGCCATGGCTTTCGCAAGCCGGCAACCATGATCAGCGCCCTGCAGGCCGAACTCTCATTCTATGGGCAGGTGTTTGGATTTGTGCCGGCCGATGATTTACCTGCGCTGGCGATCGAAAACCTGGGAGCGGCAAAGTGAACTACCTACGGATTGTTTGTGCAGCAACACTGGCAGCGCTGGTCATGTCGAGTCATGCCCAGGCTGCCGTGCATGATGACCTGGAAAAGCTCGCCCAGGACATCACCTTCACCTCGGCGCAACTGTATCCCATACAGGCGACCGCATTGGGCATCACCGGCCATGACGCCGAGCTGGAAGCCCCCAGCGAGGCATTTCGCGCCGCGTATGTCTCGCGCTTGCAGCAATGGCAGCGACAGCTCCAGGCAATTGCCGCAAGCTTCCCCCCGGGCACCGCGCTCATCGACCGCGATGATGCCAGGCTGCTGGGGGCGCAACTTGAGGGTCAGCTGAACGCCCTGCTGCTGTATAAGCAGGATCGCAAAGACTACAGCCAGGCGGCCAACAACATCGTCGAGGCGATCTTTCTGCAATTCCAGCACCTGCCTGTCGTCGGCCAGGAAGGTGCGAAGGCTGAGGACGTCGGCAAAGCCTGGAACGACATCATCGCCCGCCTTGGCAAAGCCCCGGGCTACATCGTCGCGGCGCAACGTCTGGCCACATCCCCGGGACATCTCTTTGGCATCGTCGGCAGCAAGCAGTTGGCTGGCGTTCCCGAGTTTTTCAACGGTGCGTTGACCGTCGCGGCCAAAGCACAGCTTGGAGCCACGGGCGAGCCGTACTCACGGTTTCTCAAGGCACGGGACGCAACCCTCGCGGTGGTTGCCCAGACAAAGTCATACATCGACACGCACGTCGCCTCCTGGCCGGAGAATTATGCGATGGGCCGGGCGGCCTACGACCGCTTGCTGCAGCGGGAACTGCTGATCCCTTTCAATGCCGATGACCTTGAACGCATGGGTCAGGACGAGCTTGCACATGGTTGGGCGGAGGAGGCCTGGCTTGGCCTTCTTGCGAAGCGGGATGCCACACCTTTTGGCGCGCGAAGCGGCGGTGGTATGGCGCCGGGTGGTGCCGCGCTGATCGGCTATTACCAGCAGCGCATCGCGGAGCTGCGCAAATTCGTGGTCGATAACCAGATCGTGACCATACCCGCATGGCTCGGTTCAATCGACGTGATGGTGACGCCGCCTTTTCTGCAGCCGGTCTCCCCGGGGGCTTGGATGCGCTCGCCGCGGCGGTTTTCCAGCTCGACCACCGGCTACTACTTCATCACGCCGCCGACTTCGCTGGCTGACGCCGCCGCACGCCTGGACATGAATCAGGACTTTGATCACGACCGGATCATATCCACCGCGGCACATGAGGTGATGCCCGGGCATTTCCTGCAGCTATCCATTGCCAGGCGTCATCCGGATTTCATCCGCAAGATGCAGGACAGCGGCGAGTTCGCAGAAGGGTGGGCCTATTACGGCGAGGAGATGTTCGTCCGGCTGGGTCTGTATGGGTCGAACCTTGACGGGCGCCTGTTCACGGCGCGCTGGGAGCGGGTGCGCGGTGCCCGCGCAATCGTCGATGTGAAACTGGCGACCGGAGCGTGGACTTTCCAGCAGGCCGTGGACTTTTTCGTCAAGCAGGCCGCATTCACCAAAGAGGCTGCGGAAGAGGCCGTCTCGGGCTATGCGACCGGACCGGGGTATGTGATCGATTACACGACCGGCAGGGTGCAACTGGAGAAACTGCTCGGCGACTACATGCAAAGGATGGGCGATCGCGGTTCGCTGCACGATTTTCACGATCGGCTCCTGTCCTACGGCACCACCCCGCTGGCAATTGTCGCGCCTGAACTCCTGGCCGACCTCGACAAGCCCGCGAGTGAGGTTCGGGCGGCCGCGAACTACTGATAGACTGACCGTTCGTGCAACGTCGGGGGGACCTTCGTATGTGGGTAGTTGCTCGGGTGGTCGCGGCACTCATTTTCACCGGCATTTCGCTCATCGCGATGGCCCAGGGTGTGGCTGCGGAGCACTGCAGCGACTCGCACGATATCCGGATCATCAACGGCCGGATCCATACCCTGGACGCGCATGACTCGGTGGTCTCCTCGGTGACCATCCGGGGGGGCAGGTTTACGACCGGGACCGGGTCAGCCGATCCGTGCCTGAAGGTCATCGACGTGCACGGCCGCACCGTGGTCCCCGGCCTGATCGACAACCACAATCATTTTGTGCTGCTCAGCGAGCGGCCGGGACACGATACCCGCCTGGAGTCTGCAGCCAGCGTCGCGGATGTCCAGGCGGCCCTGCGCGCCAGGAGCGCCACCGTGTCCGGTGGCGCCTGGATTACCGCAATGGGCGGCTGGGTTCCGGGGCAGTTCGCCGAGAAGCGCGTGCCGACGCTCGCCGAACTGGATCAGGCGCTGCCTGACAACCCGGCCCTGCTGTTCGTTGCGTTTACGGGACCGGCCGTCACCAATTCGAAGGGCAAGACCTATCTTGCGGCGCATGGCGTCGAGGTCGCTGATACCGGCCTGATCGCGGCGGGACCGCCGTCACTGGCGGCCATGCATGCACTTGCCGCACTGCAGACCCAGGATGACAAGAAACAGGGTGCGGTCGATGCGATGGCCTACTCGGCCAGCCTCGGTGTGACGACGAACGTCGACATGGGGGAGTTCGTCGAACCGGGAACCCGGGACATCCAGGACTCCTTCGTGTTTGACGGGCTCGCCTCCGGCGATCCCTTCGCCATGTACGAACCCCTGCTCGCGCTGCATCGGGAAGGGAAACTCACGACGCGGTTGCGCGTGTACTTCCTCAGCATGGATCAGGGGCAGGACTTTCCGATGGCCCGGGAGCGCGTGCTCAACGCGTTCAATCGCTTTGGCGATGACATGATGCGCGTCTCGGGTATCGGGGAATTTGCGACCAGCTGGCCGCTTTTCGGACCGGTGTCCACACCGCCCAATTATCTCGGAGCCCTGCAGTTCATCGCAGCGCACGGCTGGTCCTTCCAGCAGCACAGTCTGTCCCTCGCGGAGGATCAGCTGACCGCGGCGACCTTCGAGGCAGTCAACGCCGTGACGCCGATTGCGAACCTGCGCTGGTCGGTCGCGCACGTGCCGAAGATCGACCAGCCGACGGTGAACCGGTTCAAGGCCATCGGGGCCGGAATTGCGATCCACCCCTTCACGTATCTGTCCGACTCGACCAATAGCAATGCGGGACCACCGGTACGCATGATCCTCGACAGCGGCGTCCATGCCGGTGCCGGGTCCGACTCTGCCCAGATATCGACCCTGAATCCGTGGAACATGATCTATTACATGGTCACCGGGATCAATGCGGGCGGTCACCTGGTCAACGCGGGACAGACCGTGACGCGCAAGGAAGCGATACGGCTCTACACCGCCAGCAACGGCTGGTTCTTCCACGAGGAGGATCGGCTCGGTTCGATCGAGCCGGGGAAATTGGGCGACCTGGTGGTGCTGAGCGACGACTTCTTTGATGCGAAGAAAGTGCCCGACGCGGCGATCCGCAAATTGCGTTCGGTGCTCACGGTCGTCGACGGCAAGGTGATCTACAATTCATTGAATCAGGAGCGGAAGTGACTTCGAAGACTCTGATTCCACGCCGCGAATTTCTCAGCGCGTCCGGTGTGCTGACCGGTCTGCTCGCGGTCGGAAGTCCGCTGGCCCTGCTCGCGCCCAGCCGCGCCTGGGCACTGGAACTCAAAGCCCTCTCGAGCAGTGACGGCGCGACACTCATGGCAGTGGCCCGCACCCTGGCTCCGCACGACAAACTGGATGATGCGGCCTACGCCCTGGTCATCCAGTCCGTGGATGCTGATGCCGCCAAGAATCCGCAGGTCCTCGCCATGCTGCACGAAGGTATCCAGAGGCTCGGACCGGGGTTTGCGACGGCACCCGAGTCAACTCGGGTCCAGGAACTAAAGGCGCTCGAATCATCGGATTTCTTCAGGACACTGCGGACCAGTACCCTCGGAGTGCTCTACGCGACGCCCCTGGCCTACGCGTATTTCGGCTATGAAGGCGAAGCCTTCTCCAAGGGCGGCTACCTGCTGCGCGGATTCAACGACCTGCACTGGTTGCCCGAGGTTCCGCCCGCGGACAGCGGCCCGGTGCCCGGCGCCTGAGGGGGTTTCGTGGCTCAGATTTCCCATGACGATTCCAGCGCGGTGGTCATCATCGGCTCCGGTGCCGGCGGCGGCACGCTCGCGCATGAACTGACGCGCCGCGGTATCAAGGTCGTGCTGCTGGAAGCAGGCGCGCGCCAGTCGCTCGAGAGCTTCTCCCAGGTGCCCGGCGATGCCTTTGCGCAGCTGACGTGGCTGGAGCCGCGCACGTTCTCCGGCACTTCGACCGTGGGCATCGACTACCCCACGCTGCCGTCCTGGACCTGCAAGACGGTCGGCGGCACCACGGTGCACTGGACCGGCGCGACGCCACGCATACGGCCCTGGGAGGTCAAGTCGCGCACGACGTACGGGGAGATCAAAGGGGCGTCGCTGATCGACTGGCCCGTGGAGTACTCCGAACTGGAGCATTACTACGGAATCGCCGAGAAGCGCATGGTCGTCACGCGGCGCAACGGCAATCCGGGCCTGCCCGCCTCGAACCATTTCAAGGTGATGTACAACGGCGCGAGGCGGATCGGCTACAAGCGGGTGCACACCAACTACATGGCCATCAACACCCGGCCGGCCGACGGACGCGGGTTGTGCATCCAGCAAGGATTCTGCGTCCAGGGCTGCAAGACGGGCGCCAAGTGGAGCACGTTGTATACGGAGATCCCGCGCGCCGAGGCGACCGGAAACCTGGACCTGCGCATCCAGTGCCGCGCCGCGCGCATCGAACACGGCGAGAACGGTCTCGTGACCGGCGTGGTGTACCGGGACCCCCAAGGCCAGGAGCAGCGGCAGAAGGCACGCATCGTGTGCGTCGCCTGCAATTCCGTGGAGACAGCGCGCCTGCTGCTGCTATCGGAATCCGCGCGGTTTCCCAAAGGCCTCGCGAACTCCAGCGACCAGGTCGGGAGGAACTACTCCTGCCACACGGGCGGCTTCGTGTGGGGGCTCTTCGACAAGCCGATTCACTTCTGGCGCGGCACGACCCTCGCCGGCATCGTTGAGGATGAGACCAAACATGATCCCAGCCGTGGCTTTGCGGGTGGCTACCATCTCGAACTCGCCGCGCTCGATCTGCCGAGTCTGCCGCTGGCCGGTCTTCCCAGCACGATGTGGGGACGCGACCTGGCGTTCGTCCTGGAACACTATCGCAACATGGCGGGCATCTTCATCAATGGCGAGGACATGCCGCGCGCCACGAACCGCATCACCCTCAATCCCAAGGTCAAGGACGCCTTTGGATTACCGGTGGCCAATATCCATAACGACGATCACGAGAACAATGCCGCCATGCGCGCCCATGCGCAGCGCCAGTCGAAGGCTCTGTACGAGGCGGTCGGTGCCATCCGCGTGGTCGCGTCACGGCAAACACCGGCAACTCACAACATGTGCACGGCGCGGATGAGCAAGGATCCCGCAGACGGCGTGGCCAACGCGCACGGTCAGTCGCACGACATTGCGAATCTCTTCATTTCGGACGGCAGCGCCATGAGCACCCCCGGCTCGGCAAACCCGACGTTGACCATCGTGGCCCTGGCGCTGCGGCAGGCGGAGTACATCGCCGCACAGATGAATGCCCACGCCATCTGAGCACTTTTCCCTTAAATACCGTATCGGTATGCAATTTAGTGGAAAATAGAGTAATATGCACTCCAGAAAAGGAGTGCGCGTCATGTCCGAACAGCTTTTCACCGTTGAGCAGGTCGCCCAGACCCTGAACCTGCACGTGCGGACCATCCGCAACTACGTCGCGGCCGGCAAGCTCAAGGCAACGCGTATTGGCAAGCAGTACCGCATTGCCCGCTCCGCTCTCGAAGCGTTCACGGGCGGGACGGACCCTGCGGCTGATGGCCGAGTGGTCGGGGTGTATGGCCGCACGGATGCCACCTGCGTGATCCAGATCGAAGCGATCAGCCGCGATCGCGCCGACCGCCTGACGGGTGCGCTGATCGGCGCCGCCAAGGCGCCGCGTGCGAGCGGTGCGCTGCTGAATGTGTCGGCGGCCTATGACGAAGAGCGGGACAGCCTGCGTGTCGTCATCATGTCAGGCGATCTGCGCGCCACGGCTGACCTGGTCTCGATGGTCGACGCCATCATCAAACACTGATCATCGCGGTGCAGCAGCGCACGCTGCACCGCGATTCGATCGGCGCAAGCCGCCCGCTCAGGACCCGTTGTACCATCGCAGCAGACACCCGGCTCGCCCGGAGAGGTTTCGATGGTCAGAGTAGCAAAATGCAGCTGCGGGACGCTCGTGGCCGAGTGCGCGGGTGAGCCGGTAAGAGTGATCATGTGCAACTGCCTGGAGTGTCAGCGCCGGACCGGATCGGTATTCGGAGTCGGCGCTTACTTCCCGCGGAATCAAGTGTGCGTGACGGGTGCGGCGACGAAATATCAGCGCTCGGCTGACTCGGGCAGGACTCTGCGCTTTAATTTCTGTGGCGCGTGCGGAACGACGCTTTACTGGGAACTGGATGCATATCCGGATGTGCTCGGTCTCGCGGTCGGCGCCAAACACGAATGGGTCGCGCTGCCGGAGTCGATGGCTCAACACCTGCAAAGTTCATTCAAGGCCAGGACATGAGCTCGCTGGGGAAAATGGGCCACCATCCACTGGATCCGGTTCGCCGGTATTACCAGGCCGGAAATGCTGGATCTCACCGCTAGTCCATCCGGCTCGATCAGCTGGAAGGTCGGTCCCGACGGCCCGACCGGACCGGACGGCAACCGGCTGCCCAGCGATGTGTGGTGCGGGGTCGCGATCTACCAGGCACGGCAGGAAGCCGATGCGGCCATCGATAACACGCTTCGTTTCATGCCTTACGTGACCCGGTCGGCGGAGTCCTGGCACGCGATGCTGCAGCCGTTCGCGCATCGCGGCGAATGCAATTACCTGCATCCGGATGACCCCGGGCTGCTGTTCGAAGTGGGTGGTGATGATCCCAGCGGACCCCTGGTGGTCATGACCACGGCGGGTTTCAACATGGGTCCCGAGCTCGACATGGCGCGGGTGATCGACTTTCGTCGCAATGTCGATCGAGATCGCCCACAGGTGGCCGCTGCGGCCGGAAGCGTGGCCGTCCAAAGATTCACGCCACACACCCGCGGTGACGACGGCGCCACGCTGACGGTCTGGCGCAGTGATGCGTCGATGTCCGGTTTCGCGTACCGCCCCGGGTTGCATCGCTCACAGGTTGACCGAAACAAGGCTGAGAACACGACCGACCGCACGTCATTCACGCGTTTCCGGGCGTTGCGTACCAGCGGGAGCTGGGGTGGTCAGGATCCTATTGAGGCCGCGGATGCCCGCGCATGAGGAACGAGCCGTGCTATCAGAAATCCGTTGGTGGCGAATCCTGCTCGGGGCGGTGGTGGTCGAGGTCGTGCTGCTCGCGATCGCGATACCTTTGAATATGTCGGCGCACGGGCGAGCCCTGCTGCTGGCTCTCGTCATTCCGCTGTGCGTCAGCGGAGCATTTCTGGGTGGCTGGTGGGTGGGCCGCCGCGCCGGCAGTGCATTCCTACTGAATGGGCTGCTACTCGGAGCCGTCGCAGCTCTCATCTATGGCGCTCTGACCTGGAAAGTCAGTCTTCCCACAGCTTACATCGTGGCTAATTATCTCAAACTGCTCGCCGGCGCCGCCGGCGGCCTGATGGCTCAAAAATTCGCACCGCTACGGCGCCAGGCGTAGTAGGTGTCGAGCACCTTGAGGCGGTCCAGGTTGGGCATTAGTGGCGACCCAGATGTTCTTCATGGCCCATCCCCCCTTATCGAAATGCCCTACGGCGCGCGCGCCTTGCTGCTCTCGACGTGACCGTCGATCCAGCCAATCACGAGATCGGCAAGCTGATTGCTGTTCTTGTCCTGCATCAGCATGTGGCTGTTGCCCTTGATGCCCATGGCCGGCAGATACATCATTTCGGCGTCGCCGCCGGCCTTTTTGAGCTGATCGACGAATGTGTTGCAGCTCGTCAGTGCATCCATCCAGCTGAACGGAGCCTTCACGTCGGCGAGATGATCGCCGAACATCACCAGAGTCGGGATCTTCGCCAGCGATGCCAGCTGCGCGGCCGTCAGGTGCGTATCGCATTGCATTTCGATCGTAACAAGGCCTTTGACTCCCGTCGGATCGAGCAGTGCCGCCTGTTCAGGAAAGAAGCCGGACTCCGAATGCCCGACCAGGACGGCGCCGTGCAGCTTGACGCCCAATGCCGCCATCTGCGTCAGCGTCGGATTGGGATTCTGGGAAAGCGTTGAGTTCAGATCCGGAATCATCTGCTTGTAGAGTTCCTCGACGGCCTCGAGCGGAAACTGCTCATCCTTGAATCCCTCGCCGAACTTCGGCCCGAAACGGAACACGGTCCAGGCGAACTCATGCGTTGCGTCCAGAATCCCGGGCATCTTGGAATTCGCCAGCGTGCCCTCGTGAACCGCATTGAAGCTGCTCGGATCGAATCCCGAGCGGGCGCGGGACACCTGGTCTGCCAGATAAACCGAGCGATCCTTACGTACGAAGTACTCGCTCCAACCCATGCGTCCGTCGGGCGTCGTCTCCCAGGTCTTGCTGCTCAAACAGCAGCCGTGGACAAAAACAACCGGCACGTGTCGCGCGCCTTTGAGCGGAATCTGGTACTGCACGTACATCTGGTTGACGGTGATTTCCCCGGATTGCGCAGGCACCACGCCGGCGGCCGGTTCGCTGATGCTGCGCTGCTCGCCACCTACGAAGAAACTGCCCTGCTCCTTGATGGTCAACGGACCCGAGACCTGTGCCAATGCTGCCGCTGGCGCCGCGCAGGTGAGGAGCATGAGTATCCGGAAGCTGGTCGTACTGGTGATGCGCGAGATCATAAAACGTGCTCCGTCATCTTAAGGAAAAGGCGAGAGCAGGATACTCGCTTGGCCGCTATCGAGTCTGGCTGGTGCATTGCGGCATGCCTTCAGGCCTCATGGCTCGCGTTTTTTGGGGCCCTGATTCAAAGCGACCGTCCCGGGAATGTGCTGTTTGCCCCAGCGCACGAACGCAAGCAGAACATCGCCCAGAGCCCTCCCCTTCGGGGTAAGCGTGTAGTTATATCGCACCGGGCGCTGCTGATAGGGAGTGCGGGTGATGATACCGGCGCCTGCCAGACGTTCCAGTCGATCCGCGAGAATATTGGTTGGAATGCGCTCCGGTGATAGCGCGAGTTCACCGTAGGTGCGCTTGCCGTGAAGCAAGTCGCGCACCACGAGCAGCGACCACTTGTCACCGACGATGTCGAGTGAGTTGGCGACGGCGCAGAGCGAGCGCGCGAAGGGCTTTGCGGTATTCATGTATCCGGGTCTTTGCCGCGAGGCTGAGTTACTTGCAGACTGCAAGTCATTGTGCTACGTTGACCCTACACTTGCAAAATGCAAGTGACTACACAGGAGCGCGATATGACCGCAGTAGTTATTCCGCAGCCGGCGACGGCTCGGTCCGACAAGCAGTTCAACGTTCGGCTCGCCGTCGCAATCGTGCTGATCGCCTGGCTCCTTCTCGTGGTGACCCTCGGCGCCGCCGGCGCGTTCGTCGGCCGGCCGCGGACGCCCCCGATATCGCTTGCGATTGGTGTCACCGCGCCGCTTTTGCTTTTTTTCGTGTGGCTGAAGCGCTCGCCGGCTTTCCGCGAGTTCGTCTACTCGCTTGATATTCGGCTCGTTGCGGGCATGCAGGCCTGGCGCTGGGCTGGCCTGGGCTTCCTGTCTCTCTATGCGCACAAGGTGCTCCCGGCGGTGTTTGCGCTGCCCGCCGGCCTCGGAGACATGGCCGTTGGGTTTGCAGCTCCGTGGATGGTTCTTGCCCTGGTGCGTCAGCCTCGCTTCGCCATGAGTCGCACATTCGTCCGTTGGAATGTCCTCGGCATCCTGGACCTCCTCATCGCCATTGGTATCGGCACTGTGAGCGCCTCATTCGCGACTGGGGAACCGGGAGAGATCAGTACCGCTCCGATGGCGACACTGCCGTTGCTGCTTATCCCGGCATTCCTCGTGCCGTTTTTCCTGATGCTGCATGCAACCGCCCTGATGCAGGGTCGGCAACTCGGCAAAAGCTTCCGTGGAGCCGAAGCCAACGGCAGTGGCGGCACTCAGTACCGATAGCCTGGGCTGGCCCGCCAGACGCCCTGCCGCGACTTGCGGATCGGGCGTCAACGACGCGGTCTGAGTGGGCTTGCGGTAGCATGCTGATCCGCAAAACGCCGAATTGCTCAAATCGATGGCATTCCAGGACTCGTTTTCCCAGCATCGGGCAGGATCGTGACTCCTGCAGACGAGTACGTGGCGCGCCTTGCCATCCACGACACACGCGCCAAGGAGCTTGCCCGGCGCGATGAGCGGGTTGCCGGCGCCCGTCTGCTGCTAGGCCTGATGATCGTGGCAATCGTAGCGGCACGGGTTGCCGTGAACGTGCCTGCCCTCTGGTGGGCGATACCCCCGTTCGTGGCGTTCGTCTGGCTCGTCGGCTGGCATGCATCAATACGGCGCGCACGCGCTCGTGCAGCGCGCGCGGCGGCCTTCTACCGCCGGGGACTCGACCGCATCAACGATCGCTGGATCGGTGGCGGTCAGGCGGGGGAGCGCTTCCTGGATGCACATCATGTCTATGCCGCGGATCTGGACCTGTTCGGCCGCGGCAGTCTCTTCGAGCTGCTGTCGTCCGCAAGAACGAGAATGGGTGAACAGACCCTGGCGCGGTGGCTGCTTGAGCCCGCAGCCGCAGAAGAGATTCGTGAGCGTCAGTCGTGCCTCGCCGACCTGCGTGCCCGGCTGGACCTGCGCGAGGACCTTGATGCCGCGGGCGAGAGCGGCGTCGGGGTACATCACGAAGCGCTCGTCGCCTGGGCGGAATCCGCCAATCAGCTGCAGGGAAGGTGGATTCGGGCGGCCGCATTCTTATTACCGGCTGTGGCTGTCGCGACAGCGATCGCTTGGGCAACCCTGGGAGTCCGATGGCCCTTTCTCATCGTGCTGCTCGCCGAAATCGTCGTGCTCAATGTGCTCAACAAGCGCATCGACGCCGTTGTCGAGACGGCTGAGAACGCCTTCGAACATCTGCGGCTGCTGGCGGCGCTGCTGATCCGGATCGAGCGCGAGCCCTTCGGGGCATCGGCCCTGCAGGCGCAGCAGCGCCGGCTCGGCGCGCTCGCGCAGCGCGCCTCGCGCATCATCTCGCGCCTCAGAACGATCACGGACTTCGCAGGCCATCGCGATAACATGCTGGTGCGATCGTTCCTACAGATACCCCTGCTGTACACCGTGCATGCGGCGCTCGCGGCGGAAACCTGGCGTTCGCGGCACGGTGCGGCGGTTCGACCCTGGCTTTCGGTCATCGGCCGCCTCGAGGCCCTGTCTTCGCTGGCCATGTATTCCTATGAGCACCCCGATGATCCGTTTCCTGAAATAGCAGAGGGCATCGCGACCATCGAAGCGCGCGATCTCGGCCATCCCCTGCTTCCCAGGGTCGCGTGCGTGCGCAACGACGTGGACATACGGGATCCGGTACGATCGTTGCTGGTGAGCGGATCGAACATGTCCGGCAAGAGCACACTGCTGCGGGCGGTTGGAATCAATACCGTACTTGCAATGGCCGGTGCTCCGGTGCGAGCGGCTACGATGCGTCTGACCCCGCTGCAGGTTGGCGCCAGTATTCGCGTTAACGACTCCCTGAACGAGGGTCATTCAAGGTTCTACGCGGAGATCACCCGTCTGCGCCAGCTGTGTGACCTTGCCGGTGGCGGCACGGCGCTGCTGTTCCTGCTCGATGAGCTGCTGCAGGGAACGAACTCAGCGGATCGGCGCATCGGAGCCGAGGGGGTGCTGCGCGAATTCATCGAGCGGGGCGCCATCGGTCTCATCAGCACACACGATCTGGCATTGACGGATATCACGGGATTGAGAGCCAGCGCACTGCGCAACGTGCATTTCCAGGACGATTTCAAAGACGGCCGCATGAGTTTTGATTTCAAGCTGCGCGATGGCGTCGTCACGAAAAGTAACGGAATCGAGCTGATGCGCTCCATCGGCCTGAAGGTATAGGGGGGCGCAACCTTGCATACCTCTAACTTATAGGTATAAGATACCTCTAACCAAGAGGTATCCAGATGGCGCGCGAGACGAATCCCAATTTCATGGCCGGGGTACCTGAGCTGCTGATCCTGCGCTTGCTGCAGGACCAGGAGATGTACGGCTATGAGCTCGTCCAGGCCATCCGTGCCCAAACCGGGGACGCTGTCAGTCTCGGCGAAGGCGTGGTCTATACCGTGCTGCATACGCTCGAGCGTGAAGCGGCACTGAAGTCACGCCGCAGAACGGTCGATGGCCGCAGCCGTATCTATTATACGGTGACCGCGGGCGGCCTGAAGCGTTACCGGGATCTCGCGCAGAGCTGGACTTCGCTGGCGGAAACCATTCAATCCGTTATCAAAGGACGCCGTCATGTCACCACCGTTTGAAAGCGTGCGTGATCAACTCTTGCGAGCTGGCATTGCGCCCCGTCATGTGCGGCGCTATGTCAGGGAGTTGCGGGAACACCTGGCTGACTTGACTTCACGCGAACGCACCGCAGGTCTTGATGCCACGGCCGCTGGCGAGCGCGCCCGCACGTTGCTGGGCACCGATGCGCAGTTGGTCCAGTCGATGATCGACAGGGCCCCGCGCTCACTGGCGGCCCGCATCCCGTGGGCGGTGTTTTCCGTGGTGCCGGTCGTGCTGCTGGTGGCTGTCCTGGCAACCGTCGCCAGATCGATGATGCACTTGCTCGGGCCGGTGCATACGGCGTGGCCTGGTGGTGTCCCCAACACCTATAACGGCGTCATTTCGGGCGCGAGCTTGGTCGCTGACTATCTGCTTGGACCGCTAGTTGCGGGCGGCTGCATCGCCTTGGCGCTGCGTCAACGCCTCTCATCACGCTGGGTCTGGGTCGGGATTGGCCTGATCGCATTGATCAGCGGAATGTTCGGGTTCTACATGAACATCCTGCCACCACGGACAGGCTTTCCCGGTGGTGCGGTGTTCTCCGCGGTGCCCACGGTGATCGTGGATGGACGCGTTAGTGCATTGGCTACGGTGGCGCTGATATCACTGCGTGCTGGAGTGCTGTTCACGATCGCCGCCATAGTCTTGCGGACCGTGCGGACACGCCTGGATTCCAGATTAGCGTAGGTTCGCTGCCGCCATTGCCGCGTATTGATGTCCTCACTGCGCAGAACCGCAGCCGCATCGTGAAACACTCGATCGCGGTCGTACCAATGCACCGACCAGCCGCGCTCAGTGGCGGCGGTGGCGAGGGACTGGCGATACATGACCGTATCGGCATTGGTCTGGGCACGATTGTCGGCGATCCGCTCTTCGGTCGTCGACGGAAGCTCGGGGCAAACGCGGATCGCGCGTGCCCCTGGGGTGTTCAGGTAGCGGCCGACCGCCCACGAACCCTCGTGGTGATGCGGATGCGTAGGCATATCGCGATCGGTCAGATCGATGCGCCGTCGGTCCAGAATCTCGCTTGGCGGGATGACTGTCACCAGCACGGCCGAATTTCCGTGCTCAGTAACACCGACGGTCGCTGCTCTCGGCTTTGTTCGTCCCATCCTCAGCTACGGCCCCGTGCGGCCCACGGAATACTGGGGCAGGCCGTCCGCCGGGCGGTCCCAGGGCGGTGCGTCCTGCATCCAGATGTGGTCAGCGGGCGCTGCCATCCCGGGTTGCTCGAGACTGCAGACGGTCACATCGATCTCACCGGGTCGGCGCGCATTGCGATACGTCAACGGCGTCCCGCACCGTTCACAGAACGCGCGATGGACACCCGGTGACGACTCGAATTCGCGCGGCGCTGCCGCAGCGTAACGCAGTTCGGCGGACCGCACCGTCAACCATCCGACCGCGTGGGCGCCGGCCGCGCGGCGACATGACTCGCAGTGACACAGTGTTGGCGGGCAAAGCGGCGATCCGCACTCATAGCGAATCGCGCCACACAAACATCGCCCGGTAAGCTCTTCGGTCATGAATGACTCCTACAGGCTTCCAGCCCCTCTCGACTCAATGATGTCACGCAGACAGTCAAGTGCAAGTGTCCTCATGCCAGAGCTTGCGTCCCGTCTCGGTCGGCCGTCATCGCTCCTCGTCGGCCACGTAGCTGCCGAGCCGCTGCACGAGATCCGGTGCCGCCCCGGAGAGCACAACGCCGTAAGCCACGGAAAGAATGAGCAGACCGAGCGCCCAGTACGGATACAGGTTGAACGGATATGGTTGGCCGGGCTCGACCAGGCCATACAGCGGAAACAGCATCAAACCTGAACCCAGCAGCGGTATGACCAGGTGCCGGATCGGGCTGAACTCCGCACGATGGTGCCTGAGCATGTAGACCGGCAAGGCGAGGTTGGTGAGCAGATAGATCAGAATGATGGGAATGGCGCCAAGCGTGCCGGCCTCGCCGAACAAGGTCACCGGGTCAATTTTGTAGCGGTAGCCGAATATGAGCACGATCGCGAGCGAACAGCCGACGAAGGTCCAGGTGGCGACGTGGGGCGTCCGGTGTCGCGGGTGGATCTTGCCGAAGAACCGCGGCAATAGTCCTTCCCGACCGCAGCTGAACAAAATGCGCGCCTGCGAGTTCGCCGCACCGATCAGGGACGAGAAGATGCTGGTGAGGCCCGCGAGATACGCGAGCAGCAGCAGTCCGGCAGCCGAAACCTTGAACGCATCGACAAATGGAATCGCGGATTTGCCGATGGCGGCGGCATTGTCGTGAAATGCTATTTCGGTGCTGTAGGCGAGCAGCACGTACAGCACCCCGATTACCAGCGTGCCGGTCACCAGCGCGCGCGGCACGTTGCGACGCGGGTCGATGGTCTCCTCCGCAAGCATGGCGGAGTTCTCCCAGCCGATGAACAGGTAGATCGCAAGCGGAAAACCCGCGCCGACCCCGGCAACGCCCCCCGACAGGCTCGCCGGCGATAGCGGTGCCCAGCTTATGGCGGTGCGGTTGACCCACAGCATGATCACGGCGCCTGCCAGCAGCAGGAGCAGCTCAAAGTAGAAGAAGATCGCCGCCCACGTGGTCGAAACGCCGATGCCACGCGCCACCAGAATCCCCACGATCATCGTCGCGACGACACTGAGCAGCTCCCAGGGGACGTCACCACCGACAAACAGCAGCCAGGTGCTGTGCGCCCAGCCCCCGGAAATGGCGACGACCGAGGCCGTCACGATGCAGTAACCCACGGTCACGAAGATTGAAGCGGCCGCGCCGGCCACGGGCCCGAAACTCATGCCGATGAAGGTGACGAAGGATCCGGTGCTGGGACGATAGCGGGAGAATTCCGCCAGCGTGTTGCTCAGGAACAGGACCACCAGCATCGCCAACAGGATGGTCAGCGGTGCACCCACGCCAGCACCGGCGACGATGACACCGAAGCCGAAGTAGAAACTCATGGCCGGGGCAATGTTCGCCAGCGTCGAGGCGACGATCTGCGAGAGGCCGAGACTGTCGCGCCGGAGGTGGCTGCCGGCTCGGGCGGATACGACCATGGCTCCTAGGGGTTCTTGGTCTGCGTTCCGATGAGTGTGCGGTAGGTCGCAAGACCGGGAACCTTGAGATCGGCGACCTTGGCGCGGTCGTCCCAGCGCCGCACGCGCACGGCCTCGCGAAAATAGGTCTCCCGCTCGAATGCCGCAATCTCGGCGGCCGGCATCGGTCCGCCCTGCAGCTGCAGCGTGCGCACCGATGCCGGACTGAGGTTGCTGAAGTATCCGCTCTCGGTCGCGCACAGATAGCGCTTCGCAGGTACATGCAATCTGACGGGTTCAGACACTTCGGGTCCGAATCGTTGAGCGAGCCACGCGGCGCCTATGCGCTCATGGTGCTGATCGTGGGTCCATTCCGCGAAATCATCCGGAACATCATCCACGAGGTGCCCGATATCGTGCAGCAACGCGGCGACGATCAGGTTCGCTGGCGCGCCCTCCTCCTGAGCGAACCACGCAGCCTGCAGAGCGTGCTCGGTAACGGAGACGCACTCACCGAAGTAAGCCTCGGCGCCACGTTTCCCGAAAACTCCCATAATGTCATCAGCAATGCTCAGGGCACGGCTCCCGGATAAGGCCATCTCCAGACCTTAACATCGCAAAAGCCGCTGCCACCACCTTCGCACGTGCCATCCCATTCATCAGCGTCTGCGGCCAATCGCGCGGCAGATTTCCCGACGCAGGCTCTCGCTGCTCGCCGCCACCGTCGAGTCGCGACCGATCATGTCGGTGGTCTGACCCTTGAGATCGCTGATGACCCCGCCGGCCTCGACAATACAGGGCACGACGGCGGCGATATCCCAGGGCTTCATCAGCGGATCGACCGCCGCATCCAGGACGCCCCGGCACACCAATGGGTACTGGACGCAATCACCGACCATCCGCAGGCGTCCAACCTTGAACCCAAGTTCTGCCACCTCGCGCGCGCCACGCTGTTTGAGCCAGCTGCGCTCCTTGAAACTCGTCATGCCGACTTTCGCATCGCCAAGCGTTCTTGATTTGGCGACATGCACCCGGCGGGGCCGACCGCCGGGTCGCACCAGCCAGCAGCCATGACCCGCAGCCGCATACGTCGTCTCGCGCAATGCCGGTAAATGAATGCAGCCGAAGACCGGCTGCCCATCGATGATGAGTGCAATCAGGGTGCCAAACATGGGCATGCCCAGGACGTAAGAGGCCGTGCCATCGATCGGGTCCACGAGCCAGCAGCGACCGGCGCGTTGCAGCGCCCCGCCGTACTCCTCGCCCATTATCGCATCGGCCGGCCATGCCGCACGCAGCCGGCTGCGCAGCAGTCGCTCGGCGGCCTTGTCGGCGACCGTGACTTCACTGCCATCCGGTTTGCGCGCGGAACTGACCCGGCTGAAGTAGCGCATCACGATGGCGTCGGACTCCCCGAGGAGGGCCATGATTGTGGGCAGCAGTGTTTTGAATTCGCGCTGCGTCAGATTTGGCATTCATACCTCGGAGGAGCCCATAAATGGGCAAAGCATAGGCCTTGCGCTACATTGTAGTGCGCGCCACACTTCGTGCGATGCAACACGCCTTCACTACACACTGAATATTTTGATTGAAGCAAATGAAAAACAGTCACAAGACTGTCACTTCTGCGCGCCTAATATTTAGGGGTCTGTTGTTGTCTCACGTCGGATCCGGGGAAGTCCATGAAAAAGAACCAGAAGATCACTTGCGCAATTCTGACCGCACTCAGTGCGCATGCTGGTATGTCGTACGCGGCAGACGCAGTGGATGCGGCTGACGCGGCTTCCGACTCGCTGCAGGAAGTCACGGTTACCGCCACGCGCCGTTCCGAGTCCATCCAGAACGTGCCGATCACCATCCAGGCGCTGACGGGTGAGCAGCTGCAGCAGCTCGGCGTCGCCAGCTTTGACGACATCGCCAAGTACCTGCCGAACGTCTCCTTCGGTGCCAATGGTCCCGGCGGGGGCGAAATCTACATGCGCGGCCTGTCCGCGGGGCCCGCCGCCGGCGAGCAGTCCAGCGCCAGCATCCTGCCCTTCCCGAACGTCGCCGTGTATCTGGATGACCAGTCGGTGCAGTTTCCCGGACGCAACCTCGATGTCTACATGGCCGACATGAATCGCATCGAGGTACTGGAGGGCCCACAGGGCACGACGTTCGGCGGCGGCGCCGAGGCCGGCGCGATTCGCTACATCACCAACAAGCCCGACCTCAACAAAACCGGCGGCAGTGTTTCGGCCATGTACGGTGTCACGGCCCACGGTGACCCCAACCAATCGATCCAGGCGGTGCTGAATGTGCCCGTCATCGACGGCACTTTCGCGCTGCGCGGCGTGATCTATGACGAGCGCCGCGGCGGCTACATCGACAACGTGCCCAGCACCTTCACCCGTGCGCCCACCGACCCCGGCGCCATCGGGCCGCTCGGGGCCGACGTGCAGGGCAACAACTTCGGCCTCGTTGAGCGGGCGCAGAACCCCACCACCTATGGCGGCATCCGCGTGGAGGCCCTGTGGCAGGCCAATGATGACTGGAGCGCGCTGCTGTCGCAGAGCTACCAGAACATGGAGGCCGACGGTTCCTCCGCGCAGTATCCGTATGGTTCGGACTATCTGGTGAACCCTGCCGCCCCGCAGCAGCTGGGTCCCTGGGAAGGCACGTTCTTCACCCCGACCTGGGACAAGGACAAGTTCGAAAATACCGCCCTGACGGTCAATGGCAAGGTCGGGGACTTGAGCCTGGTGTACTCCGGCGCCTACCTGGTCCGCAATGTCGACCAGACCGGTGACTACACCAACTACGCCCGCAGCGTTTCCGGCTACTACTACGATTGCACCGGCCCGGACACACAGAACCCGTCCAAGTTCGTACAGTGCTATTCCCCGGTGATGCCCTGGCACGACCAGACCCGCAACGCCCACATCAGCAACGAGCTGCGCCTGTCCACGCCGGATGACTGGCGCTTGCGGGGGTTGGTCGGCCTGTATCAGGAAAACTTCACCATCACCGACAACATGAACTTCGCGTACAACAACCTGCCGGGGTGCAACACGGCGGCCGACATCGCAACCGCCCAGGCCAATAATGCTGCGGGCGCCCCCGGCGGTGTCTGCGTCGGGTCCATCGGCCCGGTACCCAGCTCCTTTGACGTGGATCCGAGCCCGCGCAGTTCCGTGGTCAACTATGGTGAGGATGAGCGCCGCGGCTATAGCCAGTACGCGGCCTTCACCTCCGTGGACTTCGACCTGATCCCGAAGGTGCTCACCCTCACCGGCGGCACACGCTACTACCACTACAACGAGTACGAGTTCGGCACGCGCTATGACGGCAACTGCACGGACGCGATCGTCTGCACCCCGGTTTACGGCGGCGGCAACATCATCGATCCGCCCGGCGCCAACTATCACGGCTTCCGCAGCCGCGGCAACCTGACCTGGCACATCACTCCGGACGCGATGCTGTATTACACCTTCTCGCAGGGCTTCCGCCCCGGTGGCTTCAACCGCTTCTCCAGTTTGAAGTTCGGCGCCGTCCCTGAGTGCGCCAATGGCGCTACCCCCGTTTCCGGCCCGGCAGCCACTGCCTGCGACGGCGCTCCCGCCACCAGCGGTCCGAAGCAGTACCAGAACTCGTACAGCTACGCACCAGACACGGTGACCAACAACGAGATCGGCTTCAAGAGCGAGTGGTTCGACCACCGGCTGCAGTTCAACGCCTCCGTGTACGACATGGAGTGGAAGAACGCCCAGTTCGTATTCTTCGATCCTACGGACGGCTTCGGCTCATCCAACTTCGTGACCAACGGTCCGGATTACCGCATCAAGGGCGTGGAACTGCAGATCGTCGCCAAGCCGATCACCGGCCTGACACTGCAGGCCTCGAGCTCCGTGAACAGCACTGAGCAGTTGAATGCGGTGTGCCTGCCCGTATCCAACGCCGCGCTGCCCAACTTTGGCCAGTGCATCACCCAGACCATCAAGGGCGGCGCGGTGAACGCCATCACCAGTCCCCTGGGTGAAGTGGGCAGCCGGACGGCGTTCTCCCCGCCGCTGCAGTTCAGCGCGCTGGCCCGGTATGACTGGAACCTGTTCAAGGACTACCGGGCGTTCATCTCGGCGGGTGCCAGCCACACCGGCGGAATGTTCAACCAGCCCGCAGGGTATCCGACCCCCGGTGTCGGCTCGACGCCGCTCTATCCGGCCACCTCGGTGCGTGAACGGTTCTACCAGCCGGGCTATACCACCTACGACGCCTCTTTGGGCGTGTCGAAGGACAACTGGACGGCGACCTTCTATGGTCAGAACCTCAGCAACTCCGACGCCAGCACCTACACCAATACCGCGCAGTACATCGAGCAGGAGGTCCCGCTGCGTCCGCGCGTGCTGGGCCTGCGACTGGACTACAAGTTCTAGCCTCGGTCCTGAGTTAAAATCACGGGGCGGACAACGATGTCCGCCCCGTTTTTTTTGTGCCCGCCACTTCTTGCCGGCTTCTCATGAAATCCCCAGCCGCATACCCCCAGCCCCCCGATTTGCCCGCCCACTCGCCTTCTCCCGTGGAGCTGGAAATCAGACGCATCCGGGAGCTGACCCGGGCCCGGAAGAATGGGGAGGCGCTCGGCGCACTCGAGCCGCTGCTGACGCAATTGCCTGAGAACCGCGACCTGCTGTACCTGCGGGCGATGAACCTGCGCTTCCTGAGCCGTTTCGTTGAGGCGCTGAGCGTGCTGGAGCGGCTGCAGCAGCTCCATCCCCGATACAGCCGCCTGTACCAGGAACGCGGCCACTGCCAGGTCGCGCTGCGCGACGCGCCGAAGGCCATCGAGGCCTTCCTGTGGGGCGTGAACATCAATCCCGCCCTGCCGGCCAGCTGGGACATGCTGCAGCGGCTATACGCCATGACGGGAGATGCGAAGAACGCCGCGACCGCCGCGGAGCACGTCGCCAAGCTGCGCAGCCTCCCGCCCCCCGTCATTGAGGCAACCAGCCTGTTCTCCGATGGCGATCTGGCCCCCGCCGAGAGCATCGTCCGCGCCTTCCTGCTGCATCACGGCGATCATATCGAGGCAATGCGCCTGTTGGCCCGCATCGGGTTGGAACGTGACGTTCTGGACGACGCCGAGGTGCTGCTGGAGGCCGTCCTCAAGATCGTTCCGGACTACCGTTCGGCGCGCTTCGATTACGCCCGTACGCTGTACCGGCGGCAGAAGTGCGCCCAGTCGCGCGTCGAGATGGAAAAACTGCTCATCCTTGATCCGGGCAACCGCGAGTACCTCAAGCAGTACGCTGCAAGCTGCGTCGGACTGGGGAACTACGAGCCCATCATTGACCTGTACCGCCGTTTGCTGACCGATACGCCGCAGCCAAGCGCAGAAGCCGCTGACCTGCACTTGTGGATCGCGCACGCGCTGAAGACTCTGGGCAGGCAGCACGAATCCATCGAGGACTACCGGGCCGCCCTCGCCGACCGGCCGGACTTCGGCGAGGCCTGGTGGAGTCTGGCCAACCTCAAGACCTACCGCTTCTCGGATGAGGAGCTCACGCGCATGCGCGCGGCTGAGGGTGCGACCGGCATCGCCGTGGCGGACCGCTATCACCTGTGTTTCGCGCTGGGCAAGGCGCTGGAAGACCGGGGCGAGTATGGGGAGTCCTGGCGCTTCTACGAACGCGGTAATGCGCTCAAACAAGCCGAAATCCGCTACCTGCCCGAAATCACCGAAATCAACACCCGGCTGTCCATCAAGGTATGCACCCGGGAGTTCTTCACAGCACGCCACGGCTGGGGCGATCCGGCGCCCGATCCCATCTTCGTGCTGGGCTTGCCCCGGTCAGGCTCGACGCTGATCGAGCAGATTCTGGCCTCGCACTCCCAGGTCGAGGGTACGCAGGAGCTGGCGGACATCCAGCGCATCGTGATGGAACTGCGCGGACGGGCGCAGGACATCCACAACCCGCGCTACCCGGCGGTGCTGGCGGAGCTGACCCCGCAGGACTGCCGTCGCTTCGGTGAGCGCTTCATGAACGATACCCGGGTATACCGCCTGAGCGGCAGGCCGTTCTTCATCGACAAGATGCCGAACAACTTCCGCTACATCGGCCTCATCAAACTGATGCTGCCGAATGCGAAGATCATCGATGCGCGCCGCGAACCGATGGCCTGCTGCTTCGGCAATCTCAAGCAGCTGTTCTCCAGCGGCCAGGAATTCAGCTACGGTATCGAGGACATTGCCCGCTACTACCGGACGTATCTGGAGCTGATGCGGCACTGGCAGGGGGTATTGCCGGGATCAATCCTCGAGGTCCACCACGAGGATGTGGTCGAAGACCTCGAGGGCAGCGTGCGGCGCATCCTGGAGTTCTGCGGCCTGCCCTTCGAAGCCGCCTGCCTGGAATTCCATAAGACCGCGCGCAGCGTGCGCACGGCGAGTTCGGAGCAGGTGCGGCAGCCGATCTTCCGCGAAAGCCTGGAGCAGTGGAAGAATTACGAACCGTGGCTGGGACCCCTAAAGGACGCACTGGGGAATGCGCTCGTAGAGTACCGGAAGTGAGGGCGCTCTAGGCGCCAATGGCCTTTTCGAGCAAGGGCACCAGATCCGCCACCGAGTCGAGCACGAGGTCAGCGCCCGCCGCGCGCAGCGCCGCGCGCGCCGCTTTGAGGTTGGCATCGGGAATCAGGGCGGGTTGTGTCGACGCTGCTTCCAGGACTTCAAGGGGCAGTCCCAATGCGTTGCCGGAGGCGACGCCGACCGTGAATGCACCGGCCGCCTTGCCCTCGGCGATACCAACCTCCGCGTCATCCACTTTCACGACCCTGGAAAGCGGCCACACGCCCAGCTCCGCGCAGGCCTTGTAGATCATGAGCGGGGCCGGCCGACCCACCGGCGTCTCGCCCGAGCAGACCAGGTGCTCGGGCGTATAGCCCTGATCGGCGGCCCGCGCGAGCACCGGCTGCATCATTTCGCGCGTGTAGCCCGTAGAGGAAGCGACCCGCACACCCTGCTGCCGCAAACGCTCGAGAGTCTCTCGGGCACCGGGGATCAGGGTGGAAGCACGCGCGGCGTGGTCACGCATGAGCGGTCCCAGCCGGGTCATCAATGATTTGATATCCCGCTCATCGGCGGATCGACCGTGCTGCGCGCGCCAGGCAGTGGCGACTTCCGGGTATGACAGCAGACTGCGGACGTGGTCGATTTTTGATCTACCCATGTCGCGGCGGGCGCTCACGGAATCGATACTGACGCCTTCCTGGGCGAAGGCATCGATCAGCGCCCTGACGGGCGCCACGCAGCCGAAATCCACCATGGTGCCCGCCCAATCGAAAATGACGAGATCGAATCGATCCTTCAGGCTCATGGGTGGACTCCCCTATCGAACAGACTGGCGACCACTTCCTCGCCGACGGCAAAACCGATCGAGGCCCCGGCGCCACAGGTCACGGTGACGAGAGCCACATTGGGCTGGGGGATGTCGAACAGCACGCCGGGGTTCGCCGCGGAGGCGTAGGTCCCGGTCCAGCATTCAAGCACGCGCGGCGGCTCCAGGCCCAGGGCCGCCCGGAATTCTTCAAGGATGAGCGCATCGACGGCCGTGGCGCCAAACGGATCCGGGGTCGGTGCGTAGTGGTGGCTGTCGCCGACCACCAAAGTGCCATCGGCACTCTGCACGACAATGAGGTGAATGCCATGTTGAATATGCTCGGGCTGTTCGGCGAGCAGCCGTGACTTGAGCGGCCCTGCTGCCTCGAGTGCCGCGTACCCGAGATACCGCGTCAGGCCGAGATCGGACATCAGAGCTGCGGGCAGGATGAAGCCGGGCGAGGCGAGGCGCAGCATCTGCAGCTTGCACCGTGTGAGTGCAAAACTCGCCAGGCGCTCCGCAAACAGTCCGTTGAAGTCGTCCCCGGGACAAACGGCCACTCGATCGGCCAGCACTGTGCCCCGCGAAGTTCGCACCACCGGAACCTCGATGTCCAACACGTGCGTATTCCACATGAACGTCACGCCCCGGGCCGCGGCGAGCCACGCCGTCAACCGCGGGATTGCCGTGCGTGATTCGACGCGCAGCTCGACGGTGCTTTCCAGGACCGCCTCGAGCAGTGGCGCCCGAAGCTCAGGGCAGCGTCGGCGTGCCTCCGCCGCGCTCAACAGGTGGCAATGCTCGGCCATTTCGGTGCGCAGGAACGCATCAAGAACGCGCATCGATTCGCTGCGCCGAACCATCATCCACATGCCGCGTTGCGTCACCGGCAGGTCTGCAGCCGCGGCGACTTCCTGCCACACCGCCCGGCTGCGGCAGGCGCGACGCCACATCTGCCCCTGCTCCTGCCCGGTCACGGTGACGAAGCCGAAATTGCGCACGGAGGCCCCGTTGGCTTGTGCGTCACGATCGATGACGATTACCCGCAGGCCACGGCGGACGGCCGCCAGGGCGGTCGCCAGGCCAAGGATCCCGGCACCCACTATCGCAAGATCATAGCGTTCGGGATGCCGCAAAGAGTTCGGGGCAGCGGGCTGGGTCATGCGTATCATGTTCGCATGAAAATCGGCGTAAAAACCGCGCCGGGACTGTCATCTGGGTGTCACAAAATTTCATGCCAAGTTCGTTGACACAAAAACTACGTGGTGCTTCGCCCGCGGTCTTCACCACCTTCGCCGGGCTCGCGGGCTTCATCACTTATTTCTCCATGTACGCGTTTCGCAAGCCGTTCACCGCGGCAAGCTTCGAAGGCGTCAGCGGCTGGCACCACGAGCTTGATTTCAAGATCGCGCTCGTCATCGCGCAGCTCGTGGGCTACGCCAGCTCGAAGATCATCGGCATCCGGGTCATTGGCGCCATGAAGGCGGGATATCGCGCCCGCTCCATCCTTGGATTGATCGGTGCCGCGTGGATCGCGCTGATCGTGCTGGCCGTCGTGCCGCCGGTCTTCAAGATCGCCGCCATTTTCGTGAATGGACTGTGTCTGGGGATGATCTGGGGACTGGTGTTCGGCTACATGGAGGGACGCCGAACCTCAGAAGTACTCGGCGCCATTCTGTGCGCGAGTTTCATTGTGTCCTCCGGCGCGGTCAAATCCGTCGGCGCGCTGGTCATGCAGCAGCTGCACGTGCCGGCGCTGTGGATGCCCGCCGCGACGGGCCTGCTGTTCGTGCCGCCGTTGCTGCTCGGCGTCTGGGGTCTGTCCCGGCTGCCCCCGCCCAGTCCCGAGGATGAAGCGGCGCGCGTGCGCCGCGCGCCGATGACCAAGCAGGAAATGTGGAGCTTCCTGCACGACTATGGCTTCGGCGTCACGCTGCTCGTCATCACCTACGTGTTTGCGACCGTGCTGCGTGACTTTCGCGACAACTTCGCACCGGAACTGTGGCGTGCGCTCGGCTACTCGGATCCGGCGGGCGTATTCACCGCCACGGAACTGCCGGTCGCGGTCGTGGCACTGCTCGCGTTGGGAGTGATATTCAAGGTTCGGGACAACGTGCGGGCGCTCGGTGTCATCCATTACGTGATTCTCGGTGGCCTGCTGCTGCTGGGCGGCTCGACGCTGCTGTTCGATGCCGGGCTGCTGCATCCGGTGGTGTGGATGATCGCCAGCGGCGCGGGCATGTATGTCGTCTATACGCCGTTCAACGCCATGCTCTTTGATCGACTGGTGGCGGCCAGTGGCCGGGTGGCCACTGCCGGCTTTCTGATCTATGTCGCCGACTCGGCCGGCTACGTCGGCAGCTGTGCCCTCCTGCTGTGGCGTAATTTCGGCATGATGCAGGCGCAGTGGCTGACGGTGTTCCGATACACGGTCTATGCGACCGCCACCGTCGGCCTGGTGCTCACGGTGCTGTCGCTGATCTATTTCAACGCACGTACCCGCGTCAGTCCTGATCATCCAGCGTTCGCAGGAACGCGATCAGCTGGATGATTTGGCCAGCATTCAGGGCAGGAGCTTCGCCGGCGTCCCGATTGAGAGGGGCATCGGAAATGTCGACATTGAGGCGATAGCGCTGCGGCATATCATCGAACCTGTTCACCTGAGCATTGACGCGCGGGTACCAGCGCTCCGGCGTGAGATCGCGGTTGACGTAGAATTCGAGGACCGACTGCAACGATGTGAAACGACCGTTGTGGAAGAAAAAGCGCCGGCGGGCGACGTTGCGCAGGGTTGGCGTCTTGAAGTAGCCGCAGTAACCGGCCTCCTGTTTCAGGTCCAGCCGCCGGGGACCGCATAGGCCGAGATCGTAGAATCCCGGGTCGCGATTGGCCGGTATGGCGGGATTTCTCGGCACGCCCAGCGCGTGAAAGCTGTAATCCGTGAACTGCGGCGGCTGTCCACCGGGACCGGTGGCGACAGTGTGGCAGGCGGCGCAGTTGCCCTTGGCCGGATCACTGAACAGCTTGAGCCCGGCAAGCTCCTCGCTCGAGAGCGTGGCCTGCCCCTTGAGATAGCGGTCGAACCGGCTCGAATAGGGATGAAAGCTCGGATCCTCGAGTTCGAAGGCCGCGAGCGCCGCGGCGGCCCGCTGTACCAGTGCGCGTGCGTCGCCACGCGGGCCCGGATTCCCCGAAAATGTCGCGGCGTAGGGCAACTGGCGCAGGCGCGTGGCCAGGTCGCCAATACTGCCGTTCGCCATCTCGTTGGGATCGAGCAGCGGCTCCAGTGCCTGCAGGGCGAGATCATCGACGCGGCCATCGAGCATGAAGCCGCCCGCCGGCCCCACATCCTCGCGCTCAGCGCCCGTGTCGACATAGGCATGTCGCGCGAATCGCGGTCGCGGTGACAGATAGCGCAGTGATGGCACGCTGCGCAGGCCCCAGCGATCAAGCCGGGCACCGCTGCGCATGACGGGGCCTGCCTCAGGGGGTGCCGCATACGCGTTGCGCGGATCATGGCAGCTCGCGCAGGAGAGCGTCCGGGAGGCCGAAAGCCCCGTCTCGAAGAACAGCCGTCTGCCAAGTTGCGCCGCGGGTGTCAGGGCAATTCCCGGAGCAGTGATTCCCCGTTCGGGTGCCAGCATCAGCAGACACAGGCCGCCAGCGATCAGCGCTGTCAGCCGCGGTGCGGTCAGGGCGCTACCGTGCGCGTGCGCGCCTCGACGGCTCCGAAATCGAACATCGAACTCAAGTCACCGATGGAAGGGCCATTCATGGGACGGTAGGGATTCTTGCCCACGACCGGATCGGGAAGGTTGTCACGGCTGCGCGGCGAGAGCGGCGGCAGTTTCCAGTTGTGCTCGATGAATTTCAGAATGGAGGCATGATCGGAATACACGTGATCGACGTAGCCCGGCCGGGCGTAGGGTGAGACGACGATGAAGGGAATGCGCGGACCATCGCCGAAAAAGTCCAGCGTCTGTATGAACCCGCTGTCGAAGTAGCCGCCGCCCTCGTCGGTGGTGACCAGAATGGCCGTGTGCTGCCATAACCGCGGATGAGATTGAACGCGGGTGATCACCGCGCGCACGAAAGCCTCGTAGCTGGCGAGTACCGAATACCCCGGATGACCGCTGTCCAGGTTCTTGGGCACCAGGAATGACACCCCCGGCAGATGATCGCTGTCCACGTCCGTCTCGAACGCTTTCAATCCCACCAGCCCAGCCCGCAATTGCGGGGTCGTCATGACGGTCTGTGAGGCCACCAGGGGATCGCCGACATCGTTGTATTGAAGGCGAATCGCAGCATCCGCCGAGAGATGCAGCGCTCGCATCTCCGCTTGCACGTCCCTGACTTCCCGGCCCCCGGTGTACCACTTCCAGCTGACTCCCCCGCGAGTCAGCGCCTCGGCGATGGTCGGGACCGTCTGCGGCGGGTAGATCTGGTCCTGCGCGCCCAGCGGCTGAGGATGCCCGTCCAGATCGTAGCCCGCGCCATAGTTGTTCACGAGGTAGTAGGCGCCGCGCTCACAACCGCTCACCACGCCCTTGCGTTTGAGGACCTCGAGAATCGCGCCCGTTCCGGGTTGCGAGGGATCGGAGCAGTTCACGTAGGAGCCGCCCTGATAGCCGTCATGCCGGTACAGATTCTCGGTGCCAGGAGCCGGATCCGGATTTTCGATCTGATTCGGCGGCGGTACCGACAGCGCGCCGTTGCGCCGATAGACGGGCAGATCGCCGGTGGCAATCGCAAAAAAGTTGGCGCCCGTTCCACCCATCATCGACTGATGATAGTTGTCGCTCAAGGCGTAGCGGTCCGCAAGCCCGCGCAGATAGCTCGCATCCCCACGCGCCATGTTCACGAATCCCATCAGCTCCCCGCCCTGGTCGGGATCCGCCGCCGTCACACCGATGGTATCGGCGCCTTTGCCGGTCGTGACGGCCACCCAGGTGAAAAGGTCGAGCCTGGCGTTGTCCCCACCGGTCTGTTGCCACATCTGGAAGAAGCGATGGACCGGGTCGCCGGTCGCCGCGGACAGCGCCGCGGTTACCGTACCGACGGTCGGCGCGGTGTCGGTGGCGGGATAGGGAACGTAGTGCGTGATCTGAAACGGGCCCGGCGGCAGATTCTTCGGATAACGCGGGTCCTCCCCGGTACCCATCAGCTGAAAGTTGCGGTTCTGCACCCCGACCAGCCGCGGCTGCGGCAGCGTTGGGTAGGCGCCGGCACGGGGCGGATCGATCCTGTAATGCGCCTGCGGAACCGCCCGTTGCTGCCGCGCGAGATCAAACTTCGGGCCGGGAGTACCCTCAGCGGTAATGATTCCTTCCGACAGCAGGTTGCGTACCGAGCCGCTGCGCGGTGCGTAGGTCGCGAACAGCCCATCGAAGGTCTCGTTTTCACCGACGATGACGATGAGGTGTTCGATGGGGGTCGTGGCAGCCTGCACCGTCGTTGCCGCCAGCAGCCACCCGCCGAGAACCACCGGCAGTAGGAAATGCTTCATTCAGGTCTCGTCGGTCCAGTAGTCCAGATGGTCGCCGGTCCGCGTCATATGCCGCAGGCCGCCACCGTAGGCGCCGACCTTCTTTGAATCCGGATACTCGCAGACCTCCGCCGGCAGCCGGGTGCTGATCGACAGGTAGGCGAGCTCCGCATCCGAATCATTGACGATCTGGTGCGCGGTTTCCGGGCCTCCCGTGGGGCAGCAGATCACATCACCGGCGCGGATCCTGCGGGTCTCCTCGCCGTACCGCAGCGTACCGTTGCCCTTCACGACAAAGAACATTTCCTCCTCGCCACGATGACTGTGGAAGGGACACGAACGCCTCCCCGGCGGGACCACGTCATATGAGTAGCCCAGGTCCTTGGCACCGATGAGGGGGCCGATCCGAACCGAATCACTGCCGAAACTCTCGCCCTGCGCAAAGCGTTCGAGCTTCAATTCATCAATGTTTACCACTCGCGAATCGATGATTCTCATATTCGGCATCTCCGGATCCGGTTACCCAGTGTGCCAGCCACGGCGACCGCGTGCATTGCGGCATGGCGAGGAGGCTTGGGTGGAGGACTGCATTTGCGCTACTGTGTGGCCCGGGGGGGAAACATGAAAACAATTATCTCGCTTTGCCTGGTCCTGGTGTGCTTGTCCGCCACCGCGGCGGCGCCCGCCCCGTCCTGTGACCGCGAATGTCTGCGCGGCACCATGACCCTGTATCTCTACTCGCTGCTGAAACACGATACCAGCCGGCTGCCCTTGGCCGAAAACGTACGCGTCACCGAGGATGCCATCGAAAAACCGCTCGCCAAGGTCGGCATCCTCAGGACCGTGACCAGCCTGCACGGCTATCGCCAGGACTTCATCGATGAGCGTGCCGGCATCATCGGCTCGGACAACGTGGTGCAGGAAAGCGGCGCACCGCTGATGCTGGTCGTGCGCCTCAAGGTCGTCGGCGGCAAGATCACCGAGATCGAGTCCATCTCGACGCGCACGCGCGCGGAGGGCCTGAGCTTCAATATCGATGGGCTCAGCGCGCCAAGCGAGGAAATGAATTTCGTGCCGCGACCCGAGCAGCTCGCAACGCGCGAGCAGGCCATCGAGATTGCGATGCATTATCCGAAGGGCCTGAATAACGCCGACACCTTCGCGGCGGTCGGTGCGCCGTTCACGGCGGATGCCTACCGGCTGGAAAATGGCGCAATAATGGCCGGTTCTGCCTGCACCTTCACCCCGAGCTGCAAGAACATCAGCACCCAGTCGCTCGAGATCTTCAAGCGCATCGGCCCGGTCACGGCACATGTGGCAGCCGTGGACGAAAGACTCGGCATCGTCTGGCTGCGCCTGCACTGGAGCGTCCGCGACACCGCGCCGGACAAACTCACGGTGTGGGAGGCCTTCAAGATCTACGACGGACACATCCACGCCGTCGAAGCCATGATGAGGATCCTGCCGCCGGAACTTGCCAACGGGGGCTGGAACTACTAGGTACCCGTGAAGGGGAGGCTTCCCGCAGCGGAAGCCTCCCGTCGTCGCGTCGCGTTCTCCAGAATCAGACGCCGTCGATCGTCATCGACCATGCTCCACTCCTTAATCTCCTCGAAAGACCGGAAGCAGCCGACGCAGACGAGCTCGTCGTCCAGGCAACAGTTACGGACGCACGGCGATTGGGGTGCAGCTTCGATATCGCTCATATCGCGGATCCGCCGAGCCGCCTCTTCATTTGAGCCTGCAGGCCGGGGCGCAGCCCCAGGCTGAAACTGAGCTCCGCCGTCAGATAGATCGGTGCCACCAGGATCTGGAACAGATTGGTCAGCAATGCCGGTCGATTCCCTTCCAGGTAATGACCGAAGAACTGCAGTGCCCAGCCGAGGATGAACACCGAGCCGGCAATTATCGTGGACACGGTGGCGCCGAACTGCGTCGTCGCCTCGGCCGCCGCGCACAGCAGTGCGAACAATACGGCAAGCATCACTCCAAGCCATAGATCAAGGATGAGGTAGAACAGCACGAACGGGATGACGATGAGCTGGTCCACCTCGACGGTGAATCCGAAAAGCGTAGCAGTGTGCAGCGCGGGCAGGAGCAGCACCGCGTAGACGATCGCCGGAACGCCGAAGTAGTGCGTCAGACGATTGCGCGAGTCACGATGATATGCGCCATAGTCGGCTAGCAGCGCTGGCAGGTTGGACACAGACTTGGCCTCTCCCGATATCCCTTTTTGCACGTGCCGTCGCCAATCATACCCTCTCCGCAGGATGATCTTGCGGCCAAGTCCGCGCCAGAGCGACCAATCACCGCAGTTGCGTTTACAATTTGTCAGTCGGCAGGACCACGGAGATGCAGACATGAGTGACCACTTGCTTACCCGACGTGACTTCGGCACCCGATGCGCGGCGCTCGGCCTGGCGTTGCCTGCCTTCAATGCGTTGGCGGCAACGCAGACCACCGCACGCACCGTACGGTTTCCGGACGGAACGATTGTTCCGGCACTCGGTCAGGGGGCCTGGCATCTGGGTCAGGGAAGACACTCGCAGGCAGATGAGGAAGCCGCAGTCCGTGCGGGCATTGCGCTCGGCATGACGTTGCTTGATACATCCGGTGACTACGGCAACGGCCGCTCCGAGCAGTTCCTGAGTCACGTACTTGCCGGCCAACGCAGTCGCATTTTCCTGGTTTCGAAAGTCGAGTCGGACGATGTGTCCGGCGTCGGGATTCCGCGCGCGTTTGCCGCGAGCCTCGAGCGTCTGGGCACCGATTACCTCGATCTGTATCTGCTGCACGCACCGGTGCCCAGCGACCAATTGCCCCTGGTCGTAACTGAGTTCGAAAAATTGCGGGCAGCCGGAAAGATCCGCGCCTGGGGCGTGTCCAAGTTCAGCACGGCGCAGATGGAGGATCTGTTTCGCGTTCCGAATGCCCAGCACTGCGCTACCAATCAGGTGGCGTACAGTCTCGGTAACCGCGGCATCGAGCGTGACCTTCTGCCATGGTGCACGCAGCACAATATTCCGGTCATGGCCTATTCCCCGCTCGGCGGCGACAACAGTCCGTTGGTGAATGATCGCGCCCTGGCGCAGATCGGGGCGTCTCACGCATGCTCGGCGGCGGCAATCGCGCTGGCCTGGAGCATTCGCAGCGGCACGGTCATCGCGATTCCCGAATCCGGCTCGCCAGCGCATGCGAAGGAAAATGCGGCGGCGCTTACCGTTGCACTCACGCCGGGAGACATTGAAAAACTGACAGCGGCCTATCCGGGGCCTGGCGGCGCGACGTAGCGCTACCGCGGCAGTTTCGAGAATTCAGCCAGCAGTTCCGGAAATCGTTCCGGCGGTGGAAATTTCTGGAAACGATGGACGGCCGGAGTCGTCGCCCAGGGCAACATCTCCTGGGTGTAGGTCTCAATAAAGGGCCTGAAGGAGCGGGCATCCTCGAGCATGGTCGCGCGGACGTTCACCAGGTGATCCAGTCCTTCGGGGCGCGTAAACAGCCAGCTCATGCAATGCGGACAAAAGAAGTGTCGCGTTGCTTCGCGCAGTCCGCCCAACACCGGCTCTCCTGAGGTCACTGCGAAGTGCTCGTTCGCATAGAGCGCGCTCAGCGAATAAGCACTGGCTGTCATGCGCTGGCACCCCGTGCAATGACAAACCATGGTCAGCAGTGGAGCCGAGCTGACACAGAATCGGACCTGGCCGCAGCGACATTGACCGTTCATCAGCCTATTCCAGGAATGGATCTCGACGCTTGTGTTCCGGTTCGCGGCGTTTCTCGGGCCGGCGCGGTTTATCAGGATAGCGCGGAGTTCGACCGCCGCTGCGCACGAGGGCCGCCGTGCCATGCCAGATGCCCAGGAACAGCGACCATACGATCAGACCCAGCACGACCGCGAACACTGCCCCCTGCAATGTCAGGGTAAAACCCGGCTGGTAGACGCTCCAGGTGGAGCGCGCGAGGTCGTAGTCGGAGTGGTTCGCGAGATAGAGGCATTGGTGGACCAGATCCGTGTTGAGTGCCTGCAACGCCTCCTGGAGCCGCGCGGTGGCATCTACCATCGCCTGGATTGCCACGCCTTCCTGATGGAAGGTCGCATCCGGGCTCGCGATATGGTGGTCAATCAGCTTCTCGAGACTTCCCCCGAAGTTGCGGTCGGCGATCGCCTGAAAGGGCGCGAGATCCGCATGGACCTGGTCAAGCCGTCCACCGAGCCGCTGGCGGTACTGGGCAATGAAGCTCGGGATGCAGGCTGCAAGCATGATTGCGGCGAGCAATATGATCCGATCCAGGATGCCCCGTACGATGCCCATTCAGTCGACACCGATCATGACGCTCGAGGCCTTGATGACCGCATACGCCCGGTCTCCGACCTTGAGCTTCAGGCTCTCGACAGCATCATTGGTAATGATCGAAACGACCGCGAGGTTTGGCGCCACCTCGAGCGTTACTTCGGCGTTGACGGCGCCGGCCTCGATCTTGCGTACCGTTCCAGCCAGGGTATTGCGCGCACTGATTCGCATCGGCGTCTCAAGATGAGTGAAGGTGCATCGAGCCTAACCCCGCGTGTCGAGCACCTCAAGCCGCGGCAGGTGTCGTCAATTGACAATCAATAACCATTTGGTTATGGTTCTGCCGTGCGCGTCGAACCCACCGCAATCTTTAAGTCCCTGAGCGACCCGACCCGTCGGGCACTCTTCGAGCGGTTGAGCCGCGAGGGTGAACTGACGGTTCACGCCCTGACCGCCCCTTCCGGCGTTTCCCAGCCCGCCGTGTCGAAGCATTTGAGCAGTCTCAAAGTCGCGGGCCTCGTTCGTGACCGTCGCGATGGCCGGGAGACCTACTACCGCGCGGAGCCGAAGGCGCTGACTGCATTGCTTGACTGGATCAGTTTCTATTCGGCCTTCTGGGATAGCCGCCTCGACCGTCTCGAATCGCTGTTGAAGAGGATCGACCAATGACACAGAGCGAAGAAACCCGATCGGTTGTCATCGAACGGGAACTCCCGCATTCAGTCGAGAAGGTCTGGCGGGCGCTGACGCAGGGCCCGCTGTTGGAAGAGTGGCTGATGAAAAACAACTTCGAGCCGGTCGTCGGTCATCGCTTCGAGTTTCGCGCCGATTGGGGCGCGGTTGAAGGCCAGGTGCTCTCGATCGAGCCGCACAAGGCGCTGTCCTATACTTGGGAAGCGTTCGGCCTCAAGAGCGTGGTGAACTTCACTCTCACCGCCACGCACGCCGGCACCCATTTGCGGGTGGAGCAGGCGGGCTTCCGCCAGGATCAACAGCAGGCCTTTCAGGGCGCCAGGTACGGGTGGCAGAAGTTCCTCACCGACCTCGAACGCGTGGTGGGTGGGCTGGCCTGAGGCGTGGGTCCTCGGCGGTCGGGCAGAGATTTATCGTAAAGCGATAAATAACTCTTGACTCGGTCGTTTTCCATATTGATAATCGATATGTGTTATCGATTTTCGATAAGGAAATACCATGAAAACGCTGAATTCTGCTCCCGTGTCCTCGAAGGTGGTCAAGCCGCTGGGCAAGGGTTCCGTGGCCGCCGGACTGGCCATTGCGCTGAAGATCGCACGGGTGCTGCTCTCCATAGGCTTCGCATTCGCTGCCGTGGCGGCCGTCTTTGGCATACCGGTGTCCATCCTGATTGCCACCCAGCTGGTGAGTCCGAAAATGCTCAACGGCCCCGGCTACAACATTCTCAATACCTGGACGGTTGCGATCCCGACACTCATCTATGCAGTCATCGTGTCACGCGGTGCATTGCTCATTGTGCGGCGCCTGCAAAGCGTGTTCGCATCGCTCGTGGCCAACGACCCCTTTGCCCACGACAACGCCGCGCACCTGCGCGCCATCTGGATCACGCTGGTGGTGATCGAAATCTCGAGAATGACGGCTTTCGCACTGGCGCACGGTCTGACGACAGCCTTTGCATCATCTGCGAGCGTGATCTTCCCGCACCTGCTCGATGATCCAATAGACCTGGTGCGTCTGTTCGTGATCTTCGTCGTCCTGATCCTGGCGGAGGTGTTCCGCCAGGGCACGCAGCTGCGCGAAGAAACCGAGCTGACGGTCTGAAGCCCATGAGCATACGCGTGAGCCTCGACCGAATACTGGCCGACCGTGAAATGTCGCTGACGACACTCAGCGAACGGGTCGGCCTCACGATGGCCAATCTGTCCATCCTCAAGACGGGAAAGGCGCGGGCAATGCGCTTCTCGACACTGGATGCGCTGTGCCGGGTTCTCGGGTGTCAGCCCGGGGACATCCTGTCCTTCGACCCTGATTCGGTGCAGGCCGATACGGGAAGCGGGGCCGAATGAGCTAGGATGGGGCATTGCGGGGAGACAACGATGGAACTGAAACGCGCCGGTTCGCAGCCTTCACAGAAAGGGCCTGCCGAGTTCTTCACCGGGACAGTGCGCATCGATCCCCTGAATGCCCCATCCCCGCCGGCAAGAACCATGACGGCCTACGTCACCTTCGAACCCGGCGCCCGATCCGCCTGGCACACCCACCCCCTCGGTCAGACGTTGATCGTCACTGCCGGGTGCGGCTGGACGCAATGCGAGGGTGGCCCGAAGGTCGAGATCCGTGCCGGCGACGTGGTGTGGTGCCCTCCCGCCCACAAGCACTGGCACGGCGCGACCGCGACAACCGCCATGACCCACATTGCAGTCACTGAGACACTGAATGGCAAAGGGGTCGACTGGCTCGAAAAAGTGACCGACGAGGAATATTTCAGTGGCAGTGCCCCGTAATGGATATTCATCCGCCACATCAGCCCATTCATACGTGGAAGGAGTTCCTGCTGCATCTGCTGACGATCACGATCGGGCTGTTCATCGCGCTCACACTCGAGGCCTTCATCGAGTCCCTCCATCATCGCCACCTCGTGCGTGACGCGCGCAGGAACCTGCATCAGGAGATTGAGGCCAACCACGCCCAATACGCCGCGAATGTAAAGCGGCTTCAGGACAATCGGGAGCAACTGAATCGCGACATAGTGCAGTTACGTCAGCTGCGCGACGGCAAGATACCGGAGCACCCCAACCTCAGCTGGAACTGGGACTGGCACTCGTACGACGAGGCGGCCTGGAATACCGCGCAGGAAAGCGGCGCCGTCCCCTACATGGATGCCGAATCGATATCAGTCTACTCCTCGATCTATGCTCAACAGCAATACATCAACGCGACCGCATTGAGCATCCTCAATGAGGAAACCAAGGCAGCTGCCGCCCTGCAGGTTGCCGGGACTCCGGCAGGTCTGAACGCCACGGAGGTCGAGAGCCTGCTGATCAAATCCGCTGAATTGGACCAAAGCTTTGCGAAGCTGCAGGCCTTTACCATGAAGGCTCTCGATCACTTCTACGTAGAGGCATTGAGCGCGCACTGATCAACCGCCGATGGCGAACGGAGAAACGCTCATGACCCGCATCCTGTTCGTAGGCCAGAAACCGGAAACCGTCGACTTCTCGGATCCCGCCCTGCCCCCAGGCTTCGATGCGGCAAAGATCAATGCCGGGATCGCAGTAGCGGTCGCGAAGATCAAGGAACGCGGCTGGCAGGGCGATACCTGCATGGTGATGCCTGACGAAACCGCCGCGCCGATGATTGAAAAGCAACTGCGCAGCGCGGACTATGACTGCGTGGTGATCGGCGGTGGCCTCAGACTTCCCCCGAAGAGTCTCGCGCTTTTCGAGAATATCGTGAATGCCGTCCACAAGGCGGCGCCCCGTGCGGCAATCGCCTTCAACACACGACCGGAAGACACCGCCGACGCAGCGGCGCGTCAGCTCAGGACCGAGTGACCAAAGGGAGCAGTAATGTCACAAACAGGCGCTTTTGATCTCTCCTCGACGTATCTCCGTCTTAGGCCGGACGCATCCGTCGAGCCCCTGACGGTCGACAGTACATTCTGGCAGCGCATATCGACCGGCCAACTCGGCGCATTTCACAATGAGTTCCTGGTCGCCAGCTCGGGCTACGAAAAGGATTGGCCGATGTGGGAGATGCATCCGAACGGCGATGAGGTCGTATGCCTGTTGGCCGGCTCCGCCACTCTCGTGCTGCATGAAGCAAGCGGAACCCGATCCATCGAACTCAACAAGAGCGGGGAGTACGTCCTGGTACCCAAAGGGACCTGGCATACGGCGAAAGTACGGGAGCCGTGCCGGATGCTGTTCGTCACCCCGGGGGAAGGTACCCAGCACCGGGCGGCAAATCCCTGAAGCCTCAGGTCGCCCGCATTGCAGCCGTCACCGGCACCCGGGCAGCCCGCAGCGCCGGCAGGAGCCCGGCGATGACGCCGATGCCAAGCGCCCAGCCGAGTCCCAACAAAGCGAGCGCGGGCGTCACCGCCATGTGAAAGCTCGCGCCCATGGGGCTCGCAAGCAGCCCGTTGAAGAGCAACCACGCCACGAGCGCCCCGATCACCGCACCAGGCAGCGCCAACAGAATCGACTCCGACACCACCGAGGCAATGATGGGCGTGCTGTGGAACCCGACGGCCCGCAGGATGGCCAATTCACGACGGCGACTGTCGATGATGGCGTACAGGGAGTTGGCCGCGCCGATGGTGGCGGCCAGGGCCATGATCGTACCCACGAAGTAGCTGATGAAGTTCAGGATACCGTTGATCTGTTGCATGTTCTGCTCAAAGATTTCCGCTTCATGCTGGACTTTCAGATGCAGCGCCGGGTTGGCCTTGAGCGCATTGTCCAGAACCGAAAACGCCCCGGGCGTCTCGAGCAGGACATTTGCCTGGTTGTAGGTGTTGCGGCCGAAAGCCGACAGGATCGTATCGCCATCGCCAAAGACCAGGCACACCGTGCTTGTGAGGTCGAAGTTCCCGACGACGAGCCATTCACCACCGCGCATGTGCCGCTTGGCGCCGGTTCTGAAATCTGCGTACTGGCGCGCGCATTTATTGCTTGCGATCAGCTCATGCACTCCGGGACGGAACATGCGCCCCGCAGTGATGTGCAGCTCCGGCTGGTAGTCGGCCAGACCTGGAGTTACGCCGATCAAAGGAAAACCGATCCGTGTGTGGTCCGCTCTGTTGCGCGCCTGAATGAAGACGGTGGCCTGAAATACGACAATCGGCTTGCCTTGCGCGTTGCGACGGATGCCCGACAGATTGCGGATCAATGTCGCTTCGTCCTGCGCAATGTTGCTCTGCGCGGGTGACGGAGCGTCAATACTCGTCAGCGTGGCACGATTGGGACTGACGTTACCCATGGATTCCTGGCGCGCGCCGACGCCCATGGCCAGCATGGACACCAGGACCCCAACCGCACAGGCCACCCCGATGACGATGGTGAACACGAGTCCCAGTCGCGCGGGAATGCCGAGGAGATTCATGCGCAGCAGGGCCCAGAACTGTTTTGCGAGGTTCATATCAGGATTCAGCGACCGGCCAGTGCATCAACCACCTGCAACCTGGCAGCCCGCGACGCCGGCGGCGCAGCGGTGATCAGTGCCACGAGAATCGCCCCGATGAGTCCAAAGCCGACGACGCTCAGCGGCATGGACAGTCCGGGTATGAACTTCGCGGTATAGGGGAACACCCCAGTCGCCAGGACGATGCCGACGAGCGCGGCAACCATGCAGATCAGCACGCTCTCACCCACGATCATCAGGAAAATAGAGCGATCCGTGAACCCTAATGTCTTCAGCACCGCAAGTTCCGGGGTCCGCTCGCGGATCGTCTGCATCCTGATGGTGGTGATCGAGAACAGCAGCGCCAGCAGCACCGCACTGATCACGGAGCGGATGAGGAAGTTCAGATCGCCGATCGAGCGCATCTGTTGTTGCGCGCCCTCCTGGAAAGATGCCGTCGTGGTTTCGTTGGACGAATTGGCAAAGGTGTGATCGATCCTGTCGGACATCAGTGCCGCATCCTTCGGCTCGGAGATCAAGGCGTAGAAGTTCCGCACCGTGTCCTTGTTGGTCACCCGCGATTCATTCAGATAGTCGTAGTTGGCGACGATGAACCCCGCCTCTCCGGGCTCGTGATCGGTGAACATGCCTACGATCTGGAAGCTCCAGGTCCCGGACCCGTCCGACTTCAGGGTATTGGAGTTGAGCGGAATCCGATCCCCGATATGCCAGCCGTATTTTTTACCGATGTCCGCGGTGATCAGCGCACCGTCGCGGGTCTTCTCGAGCGCATCGAGGTCCTTGGGCAGCACCAGGAAGATCTCCGGCGTGAGCGTCAACCACAGCTTTGTGGGTGGGATTGCCAGTACGAAAACGGCCTGATTCGGCTTCTGGTAGGTCCCAAGGAAACCGTCGGCAAAGGACACATCCTTCATGCCCGGCAGCGATTTGAGTCGCTCGAGATGGGAAAGTGGCAGGGGCGCTCCGCCGATACCGGCGGAACCGACAAACAGGACATCTGCACGGGTGTTGGCAACAGCCCGGTCAACGCCGGACTTCATGCCTTGCAACAGACCGAAGAGGGCGAACGCCACCACGACCTGCAGGAAGACCAGAACCGTGCGCCCAGGCTTGCGCCAGATACCGGACCAGATGAGCGGAAGGTATTTCACTTACCTGAATACACCCCGGGCGCAATAAAGTTGCGCGTTTCGCTCCCCGGGAGGCCGAAATAGTTCCTGGATGTATCTTGCTGCGATGCGGTAGGGCGAACCTACGTCTCGCGCATGGCGTAAGCCACCGGAACGCGTGCGGCACGGATTGCGGGCAGCAAACCACCGATGAGTCCGATCGCTAGTGCCCACAGGATGCACACGAGCGCCAGGTGCGGGCTCACGGCCAGCGGGAACGTGAGGCCTTCGGTGCTGATCACCTTGCCGTTGAACACGAGCCACGCGAAGGTTGCGCCAACCAACGCGGCGCCAAGCGCCAGCAGCATTCCTTCGATGAGCACCGAGGCGAACACCGGGGCGGCGCCGAATCCCAGTGCCCGAAGGGTCGCGATCTCACGTTGACGGGCATCAACGGACGCATACAGGCTCGAGAGCGCGGCGCAAATGGCGCCCATCGCCATCAGCGTGCCAATGAAGTAACTCACGAAGTCGAGGAGGCCGCGCAATCCCCTGAACGAGGTTTCCCGGTTCGCCGCCTCGGTGTAGACATCCACCTTGAGCGAGGGATCGGCAAGCACCGCCTGCTTGAATTCCGGGAACGCCGCTGGTGAATCGAGCATCGCCACGAATTGCTGGTAGGCGTCCCGACCAAACGCCGCAAGCACGGTTTCGCCGTCCCCGAACAGGACCTGCTCGTACACTCCCTTGGCGTCCTCGAACACACCGACCACGGTCCAGTCCGAACCGCGGATCCGTACCCGATCGCCGATTTCGACACCCTGGTCGAGCCGCTGGGCAACCTTGCTCACGGCAAGCTCGTGCAATCCCGACCGCGGCCAGTGCCCCCCCAGCACGTGAACTTCGGGGTACACACGTCGATTCGTCATGCCGAGCATGTAAAGGGTCCCACGCTCGTTCGCCCGGGTGACAACATCCACGGCAACCATGCTGCCTGCGGTGACCATCGCGGTTCCGTCCAGGTCCCGTTTGACACCTGGCTTCTGCGCCAAGGTCGCGATGTCCGCATGAGTGAGACGACTGGCAAACGGGCTCAGCGCCCCATGGCTCAGCACCACTGCCCGATCAGGACGTGCCTGCCCCGTCTCCCAGAACTGGGCCCCCTCGCCCATCGACAGCAGCGACAGCAACACCGCAACGACGATCATGATACTGATGACGGTAACGAGCGATGCACCCAGTCGCGCCGGAATACTCCGCAGTCCGAAGATCGTAAGCGCCATGGTCTGTCTGAGAGATCGCATCGGGGTTCTTTAGCGCTTCGACAGCGCCGTCGCGATCTGCAATCTGAGGCCGCGCCAGGCGGGAATTGCACCGCTCACGAGTGCGACAATGACCGCCGCTGCGAACCCCTCCACGACGACCACGCCGGGAATGTGCGTCAGACCGACCAGCTGCCGCGCGCGGGGCAAGAGCAGCGCCGCGATGCCAAGACCGATGGCGGCGCCCAGAATGCACGAGACCAGCGCTTCGGCGAGAATGAGACCCATGACGCGGCGGTCCGCAAAGCCGAATGTCTTGAGCACCGCGAGCTCCGAGGTACGTTCACGAACCGTCTGCATCATGAGAGCGCCGGTTGCGAACAGCAGCGCGAAGAACGCCGCGGCGGTGACCGCATGTGCAAGGAAATCGATGTCACCGATGCGTTGCACCTGGGAGGCAGCAATATCCGATTCGGACTGCGTACGCGTCTCGTGGGAAGAGTTCGCAAACAGCGCGTCGATGTCGTGACCGATGATCGCTGAGCGTTTCGGATCGTCAATCTGGACCACGAAGGCACTCAACGTATCGCGATTGGCCTCCCGCGCCTCGTTGAGGTAGGCATAGTTGATGATGAGGGAGTTCGTCCGATCCGGGTCGTCGGGCTCCGTAAAGACGCCGACGATGTCGAAGCTCCAGGCGCGCGAGCCATCGCGCTGGGTCAGAGGCGATTGAATCGTGATGCGTTGGCCGATCTTCCAGCCATAGCGGCGTACCAGCTCCGCGCCGACGACCGCGCCCGTGCGCGTGCTGGCGAGGGCCGCAAGCTGTGGAGCCGGAATCACGATTTCGGGAAAGATGCGGGCGAAGCTGGTTGCGTCGACTGCGCTCGCGCCGAGCTGCTGGTCCGGGTTCTGATAGGTCCCCCCGAGACCGCTCTCGTAGGTCACCTCCACGACCCCTGGCACCCGCTTGATATCGGCGAGCAGACCAAGAGGCAGCGAGTCGCCACTGCTCACCCGGCTCAGGACGTACATGCGGTTGGCATGCGCCTTGTTGATGGCCTGCCTGATACCGGTATCGAGGCCCTGGAGGACCCCGAACAGCGTGAACGCAACACTGACCTGCAATAAAATCAGGGCCGCGCGCGTTCGCTTGCGCCAGATGCCGGACCAGACAAGGAAGAGGTATTTCATGATTATCGTCGGGTGCGAGTGCAGGCCCGTTGCGCGGGCGCGCTACCCGCGTGATCGGTCAGCTATGGCAGCCGCTCGTCACAGTCTTGGTGGCCGTCGCCGGTGCCGGGCTGTCGCTGGAGGACTGGGCTGGAGGGCAGCCGCGGGCCGGGAAATCAAAGAGCATGAAGTTCAGCTCCTTCAGGCCCGAAGCCGCGGTGCGGGCCACCGTAAAGGTGATGCGCTCGCCTGCCGCGAAGTGGGTAGTTGCGAAGGCATCAACGACGGCAATCGGAGTGTTGTGCCAGTTGACCAGGTACGCCACCGAGCGATACCCGTCAACATCCGCGGCAAGTACGCGCTGGACCGTTGCGGACTCCCTCGCAATGGACGTCTGGAAATCCGAGTCCTCGTTCACAACGCTGGTCTGGGGCGGCCGGTCGAACGTGAACTGCAGGTCTTTATGGTAGTCAGCCGACGGCATCGCAAAGCGCGCCGCCCAGAAGCTCACGCTGTCGCCAGAGCGGTAGTTGGTCGCACCCGTGGGATCGTCAATGACGACCTGCGAGCCGTGCCACTCGATGACGTACGCCCGGTATCGGTAGCCGCTCGCGTCGGTGAGAAGTACCTGATCGACGACTCCCGTCTCCAGGGATGATGGCAGTGCGCACACAGGTTTCGCCGTGGCGGCCTTTTCGGCAGCGGACAACTGCACCTGGAAGTCCATCGCCGAGCCCATCGTCGATGACCTCTTCTCGACCACATAGTCGAGCTGATCGTTGATGGCGTGATGCGAAAGAGCCAACGGGTCGGACACCGCGATCTGCTGGTCGTGCGCTCTCACGACATAGGCGACAAATCGGTAGCCCTTGTCCTGCGCCCCCAGGACCTCCTCCACCACGCCGGATTCGGTTGCGGCGGAATCCTGCACGCCTTGGCCGGGAACGCCGGGGGTCGGATGCAGCTCACGCTCAGTACTCACGAAAGACAGGATGCGCTGGCCACCCACATCGATGCGTGCGGCCATGAAGTTGATGCCGTCACCCGCATTCTTGTTGCTTTGCGCCTGCAGCTCCAACACGAGTACTCGGGAGCCGTGCCACGTAACAATGTAGGCACGCGGTCGAAACCCGTCTTCGACGCCCGAGAGAACCTCTTCAATGATTGCGCTTTCCTGAGTAAAGGAGGAGCTGGCCGGGGCTTCGGCGTCAGCAGGACTCGGGGCGCAGTTCTCGGCGGCCGCAACCTGACAGGCGGCGACACTACAAAGTGTAACAAGCAGAGAAGTTGCGGCGTTCACCGGTACTCTCAATGGACCTGAATACATTCTAGCCGGCTGAAAGTGAGCCGGATAGGTATCGCGTAATGCGGTGCAACACCAACGCACCGGGAAACGAACCGGCCTCAATCAGGTGAGTAAGCCAGGTTCAGGCTCTGGAAGGCACCGTAGATGAACTCGGAAGGATCACCGAACTGGGGCTCGAATTCCTTCAGCGGGCGATCGGCGATCGCATCGCGCGAATCCCAGCCCCTGTTCATGTACACGACCATGCGCTCGTGGAAGGCGGCGTACATCTCATGCTGGCGTATCAGCTCCGCTCCGGTGAGCAGGCGCCCGTTGGCCGGCACGATGCGCGTGTCAGGCTTTACCAGTGCGGCGAGCTTCTCGTGGGCACGCACCAGTCCGCCCAGCCACGCACCGTTGCGATAGTCCAGCAGCGGCCACGCGTCGGCGCAGACGGGTCCGCCCGCTGCCAGCAGGTTCACCTGCGGGAAATGAATGTACAGATCAGCATCCGTGTGTGCGGCCGGCAGGTAGCCGTACTCCACGCTCTGACCGGTGAAGGTGAGCGAGCCACCCGTGCGGGTCGTTTTCGTGGGTCGCGCCACGGGCGGTAGCGGGCCGTACAACCCTTCGTAGTCCACGGAAGACACGGCATGACTCAGATATTGCCGCGTGCGCTCGTGGGCGATGATGACGCCGCCGGCGCGCCCTATGGCTTCATTCGAGCCAGTCTGCGCGGGATGCCAGTGTGTGTTGATGAGTGTGCTGACCCGGGTATTGCCGCTCGCCTGTGCGGCCGCAGTCAACAACGCCTTCGAGTTCCTCGCATAGCCGCCGTCCACGAGCAGCGACCCGTCGGGTCCGTGCATTGCGACGACATTGCAACCGGCGCCCGCCAGCAGCGTCATGCCGGGCGCCAGTTCGGTCGCGGCGACGTGTATGTCGGTGCGCGCCAGCGCAGATCGCGCGAACGCACCGAGGGTTGCGGCGCCGAGGGCCTGCATCCCCGCGCCCAGAAACTCACGACGGGTGTGCCTCACAGCGGCCAGATCTCCGACTCGTGGTGACGCGGCGGACCGATGGGCGGAAACTCGCCGGGCCAGTCAGGAACCTTGTCCAGTTCGACCGTCGCGCCCAGATCCCGCAATTCCTTGGCCAGATCCATGCGCGGCGTCGGCCGGGTGGTCAGATACGTCAGCCAGCCGCGTGACATGGCGTAATCCAGAGCGGTGAGCCCGTCCGGATCCTTGAGGTTGATGTCCTCTCCATAGGACACCAGCTCCGCCATGGCCTTCTTGAGACCCCGCCGGGTGGCGACATGCAAAGCCGTGCCACCGTGGTCACGACGGATGTACATGATCTGGGCAACGGCGTTCACGTCCGCACCCGCGGCATGCAGCACCCGCAGCATGCTGATGATGTCGTCCTCGCTGCGGCGCTCTCCCAACGCAATCATGATCACCGTCTGTCCATTGGCCTCGTTCAGATTGATCTCGGCGCCATGCGCCAGTAGGTACTTCACGAGTTCGATATCACCGGAGGCCACGGCGCGATGGAACGGGGTCGTGCCACGGGCGCCGGCGGACACCTGGCCGTGCTCGCGGGGCGCCCGGAAGAACATCTGCTGGTTCGGATCCGCGCCTCGGTCCAGGAGCGTCCTGACGATCGCCTTACCGTCGACTTCGTTGGGAACACCATCCGAACCCAGGTTCGCCCGGGTGCCGGGCGTGACGTACGCATTCTCGATGGCCACGTGCAGCGGCGCCTGGCCGTAGATGTCCCATTGATTGACGTCCGCGCCGGCCTGCAGCAGGTGTTGAGCTATGTCCCAGTTGCCATTCATCATCGCCAGGGTCAGGGGCGCAATGCCATCCGGGTCGGGCAGCACCACGTTCACGTGGTGCCGGATCAGGCTCTCGATGCAGGCCTTGCAGTTCTCGCGCACCGCGTACAACAGCGGCGTAAGTCCGCCGCTGTTGGTGTCCTTGGCACGGCTTTCCGCGGTGATGTGGCGATCGTAGCGCCGGATGACCGCGCGGGCGTTCACATCCGCACCCTTGGCGGCCAGCAGCTCCACCATATCCGGATGCCGCCGCGCGGCCGCCCACATCAGCGCAGTCTGGCCGCCGAATCGCTCCATCGCATTGACATTCGCGCCGCGGCCGATCAACAGCTTCGCCGCCTCGACATTCCCCGTCCGCGCCACACTCATCAGTGCCGTCTGGCCTTCATCATTCGGCGACTCGACGTTGGCTCCGGCCGCCAGCAGCAACTTGATGATCGTAGGGTTGCCGGTCTCGGCCGCCAGCTGCATCGGCGTCACGCCATAGACATTGGCCTGCGCGACGTTCGCGCCGGCGGCCAGCAGCCGTTGCACTTCGGCGGCATCCTGGCGGTAGGCTGCCCACTGGAGGGGCGTGCTGCCGTCCGGGGCCTCGGTCGCGGGCTCATTGGCCACCGCGGTCGTGACCGGCACGGCCGCGATCAATGCAAGTGCCAGGATCGCAAGCCTGCGAATCACGCGATCAAACCTCACCCAGGGTGCCGGTGCTGTCGGCGAACTTCTCGGTCGGCACACCCGCCCGATCCAGGATCGTCGCCATCAGATTCGCATGCGGCGTGCTTTGCGGATAATGCAGGTGCTGCCCACCCTTGATCCTGCCGGCGCCGTGGCCGACGAGCACGGACGGCAAGGGATCGGCATCGTGCAGATCACTGTTGCTCATGGCACTGCCGAACAGCAGCACGGCGTTCTCCAGCATATTGTTTTCACCGTCCTGGATCCCCTTGAGACGCTGTGCAAACTTCAGCAGGCGCTCCGTGTGATAGACCTGCACGCGCAGCAACCTTGCAATCTTTTCAGGATCCTCGCCATGATGCGAGAGCGGATGGAATGCTTCGGAAACGCCCAGCCAACTGTAGACCCGCATCGACACCTCGATGGCCATGCGGTAGCTCGAGATCCGGGTCTTATTGGTCTGCCAGGCCAGGGCGATCATCTCCAGCTGCATATCCAGCAGCTCCGTAAAATCATCCGGTGCGCCCAGCGGCGCATCGGGCAAGGCGATGGCGCTGCCCTGGCTCGATTCCAGCTTCTGCACGCGACGCTCCAGCTCGCGTACCGAATCGAGGTAGTCGCTCACGACCATCCGGTCACGCGCGTCGATTTCCCTGTTGAGCGAGGTAGTCGCATCCTTCACATAGTCGAGCAGGCTCCCGGTCGTCTGCATGATCCGGGTGCGCTCCTCCTTGGTATCTCCCTCGCCGAACAGATGATAGAAAAGCTTGCGCGGATTGGTTTCCATCTCCAGCTGCTGCACGGGAGTGCGGTAGCACAGCGAGCTGTAGGCACCCACCTCCGAGGACACCTCCAGTGAAGGCAGGGGCGTGTCCTGACCGATATGCTGTGCCGCAACCTGATCCACGGAAATGCCAAGCGTACCGGCGGGATTGCGCTGCCCCGGCGTGACGCAGCACAACCAGGACTGCTCATTGGTGAAATGCGGGGCGGGACTGTTCTCGGCACCTTTGTCGCGCAGACCACTGACCACCGTCACGTAATCCCGCAGCGGCTCGAGCGGCTTGAGGATGGGGCTGAATTCGAAGTCGCGCCCCGTTTGCTTGGGAGTCCAGTGCTGCATCACCGCCCCGTGCGGGAAATACACAAAGCCCAGTCTCACCTTGGGGGCCGCCGCGGTGTTGGCTAGTGCCGTGTGCGCCGGAACCATGGCGTCGAGCAACGGCAGGCCGATGCTGGCGCCGGCGCCTTTGAGCACAGTGCGTCGTGAAAGGTGTTTCTTGGTCACGAACATGGGCTACGGCGCTCCGGCTTTTGCTAGGGGCATGGAATCGGGTACCGCGGTCGTCAGGGTCGGCGTGACCGGCGCGGCCTCGCGCTTGCGGAAGGCATCGCTCTGCACGACCTGCGTGACAATCGAAACGAAGCGGTATTGGTCCTGGGCCGCATTGCGCACGATGCGGCGCACGACCGGCATATCGCGGTAGTCCACCGGACGGCCCAGCGCGTAGGTCATCAGCTGCTCGGTGAGCGTCTGCACGAACTGCTCGGGATGGGAGAGCAGCGCACGCCGCAGGTCGTCCGGGCCGGTGATCCGGGTGCCATCCGGAAGCGTGCCGGCGGTGTCGACCGAGCCGCCGGTGTCCGCATCGCGCGCCCGGAACTGCCCGACGGTGTCGAAGTTCTCGAGCGCAAAGCC
>Ga0302308_10000143_pt1 | contig 62197 bp, 52 predicted proteins | sample III_Palsa_E3_3_FD_200531 | JGI IMG/M metagenome (GOLD analysis project Ga0302308, IMG submission 200531) | Peat permafrost microbial communities from Stordalen Mire near Abisko, Sweden - III_Palsa_E3_3 | ecosystem: Environmental > Terrestrial > Soil > Palsa > Peat permafrost | place: Sweden...
CGCCGTCAGCGCGTCGTTGATTTCATATACGCCGGTCAGCCCACCACCGTAGACGTCGTACTTGGCAAAATCCGGCGCGTCCGCAGCGTAGGTGGTGTTGATGTTGCCGGTATTGTAGGAACCAGGCGCTCCCCACCAGAGCCGCGGCGACGTCGAGCCCTCGTAGGGCACACCGCCGGTATTCAGGATGTTGAATGGGCCCACCGGTCCACCGACGTATCCTGCTCCGAGCAATGGGGGCGAGCCTACCGACCCCAACGCGGGGACATGTGCGCGCGGCTGCGCGCACAAGGCCTGGAAAATAGGCGGCTCGGCCGAGGAAGGCAAGGTCGCGGCATTGTTGCTGATGCAGGTGTTGTAAAGGTTGGTGAAGGTTGCGCCCGCACCATTGTAAGCGCCGAGCACCTGATAGCCGAGCGCCGTGGTGTCTTCGTGTGACCAGTCGAGGGCCAGTGTCCAAGTGAGCTTGTCCGACGCGTGCCAGAGCAACTTGCCGCGAATCACCTGCAGGCCGTTGCCGCCGTAGTTGTCGTTGGTTTCATAGCCCGACTGCGGATAGTCGTGGATCGAATCGAAGGTCAGCGGAACCGCCGCGTACGGCGAGTTGCTCGGGTACGGAACCACCTTCATCCATCCGGTCTGTTCCTGCGAGGAGACGCTGATGCTCGACAGCAGGACTCCCGGGACGATGGGGATATCGGCCGTGAATCCGAAATCGCGTCGGTCAAAGCTGCCGCCGGTAGCTGTGGCGATGAAGCGTGTCTCGTCCCCCGGCGTGTGCGTGACGACGCTGATGGCGCCGCCAATCGTGTTGGCGCCGAACAGGGAGCCCTGCGGGCCCTTGAGGATTTCCACACGCTCCACGTCCAGCAGATTCTGGTTGGCACCGATGGTACGCGCCAGGAATACGCCGTCGACATAGACGCCGACGCCGGGATTCAGGTTGAACGCGAAGTCGTCCTGGCCGATGCCACGGATGGAGGCGGACAGAACCGATCGATCGCCGGAGAAAGGCGCACCGGCATCGAGATTGACGCCGGGCGTCAGATTGCCGAGGGCCTGAATGCTCGTGATATTGCGACTCTCCATCGCATCGGAGGTGAAGGCCGACACTGCGATGGGCACGTTCTGGACGTTCTCCGCGCGGCGCTCGGCAGTAACGACCACCTCGACCAGCTGATCACTGTCCCCAGTCGAGTTCTGCGCCGACGCTGGCGCTTGCTGTGCTGTGGCGTTGAGCGATGCGCCCGCCAGGGCAATGCAGGCAAGTCCTGCGACGCTGTAACGTGGATTGGTCGTCATCGATTTCCCCCTCCCCAAAACCTATTGACCGGAGCTGACTCTAATTCCTGAGTGTCCGAATATTTGACCGGAGGAGATCCGCACAAAATGACTTGAAACCGTAATCCCCCCCGGGAGCCGTCGCATAAGCACAACAGCTCGCTCGGCGATTCGATGTTACTGGAGCCCTCTCTGTGTTTCAATGCTTCGAAGCTTCGCAACGCGCATTCAATGCACTGATTTTTCGCTGTATGCGCGCCTTTAGGATGAGAGTGCACTGGCGATCAACTGAGAGTGCACTAAGTTGATTCTCAGCTCGCAGTGATTGATTGGAATCGCTTCGTCGCTCGGCCGATACAGCCGCAAACGCGTCAGCTCACGAGGAGCTTTTCAGGATTCTACGCCGTCTGCGCTGCGCGGCGCGCGAGCACTCGGGGTGCCGTTTCCCGAAGTCCGATCGAGAGTAGACCAGCCGCCACGGCGAGGCCGATCATTATCAGCAGCGGTGCTGCAAGCCCTGTACGGTCGGCCGCATTTCCCGCCACGAAGGGCGCGAGCACGCCGCCCAGAATTTCTCCGGTGCCCATGCAGACGCCAAGGACGGTAGCGGTGTGGCGCGGATCCACGCTCTCCGACGGCACCGTTGCCATGAACAAGGGGAAGATCCCGTTGACGCTCCAGCCGACAAAGAAGATACCGGCCAGGATCCACACCGAGCCCTGAAAGAACATCGCCCCCAGCGGGAGAGTGATGCCAATGAGCGGCGTCGCAATCATGAGCGGACGCCGGCCGATGCGATCCGACAACGCCGAGATCGCGAACGCGCCCACCGTGGCTGAAATTCCCAGGGTGCCCATAAGCCATCCCATGGTCTGGGTGTCATAGTGACGAACCTGCGTCAGATAGAGCGGCATGAAAACCCAGCAAATCACTAGATAGGAAACCAACAGGACGCCCAGCAGCGCACAGATCAGCACATTCCGTTCACCCAGCGCCTGGCGCAAGGTCCAACGTTGCTGCCCACCGCTGTCCTGCGCGCTCAACGTCGAGGGCTCGCGGACCAGCCGCCACATCAACAGTGCGGACACGATGCCCGGCACACCCGCAAGAAAGAACGCGTGCCGCCACCCGAACGTCCTTGCAAATGCCACCAGCAGTACGGGCGCAACGAACGATCCCAATAGATTGGAGCCGAAGTTCTGAGTCACGCCCATGGCGAGACCGCGATGACGCGGCGCAACTTCGCTTGCGATCAGCGACTGGCTGATGGGCATGATGCCGCCCTCGGCAGCGCCCATGAGCAGCCGGGCCCCGAGCATCACCAGAAATGAGCCCGCAAGGCCGGTCGCAAATGAGCACGCCGAGAAGGCGAGCGTTGCCAGAACGAGCAGTCCCTTGCGGGAGCCCCATGCATCGGAAACCATTCCGATCAGAAACGCGGCGGCCGCCCACGTGAATGAGAGTGCACCGGCCAGTATCCCGACCTGGGTGTTGTTCAGCCTCAGTTCCGGCTGCACAAACGGCATCAGGAAATTCAGTGCGTTCCTGTCGAAGAATACGATGCCGAAATTAATGCTCAGCAGCGCCGCCAGCAGGATCTGGTAGCCCGGCCCCTGTGCCGCGCGCGGCGGTGCCGTCATCGCTTCAGCAATTGGGTGACGGCGGACGAGATTCGCTGCTCATCCGGTATCACATAGGCCTCCAGAGGCTCGCTATAGGGGATCGTGGTGTCTCGGGCGGTCACCTGGATGATGGGCGCCTTGAGAGAGGAGAAACGATGCTCCGCGATTTCGCTGGCGATGATGGCGCTTACCGATGCGTGCCGCGTGCCCTGGTCGACGAGTACCACGTGGTGTGTCTTTTCGACGGAGCTGAATATCGTCTCCAGGTCCAGCGGTGCCAGGGTACGCGGGTCGATGACTTCGGCGCTGATGCCCTGGCTTGCAAGCGTTTCGGCGGCTGCCAGTGCGCGGTGAACCATCCAGCCGGTTGCCACGATGGTGACATCGCCACCCGCGCGGCGTATGACCGCCTTGCCGAATGGCACGAGATGCTCGCCATCGGGCACTTCACCGTGCTCGAGTGTCAGCAGATAGTGATGCAGGAACACCACGGGATTGTCGTCGCGTATCGCTGTGGCCATCAGTCCCTTGGCGTCCGCGGCTGTCGATGGCACTACGACCTTCAGCCCCGGCACGCCCATGAATAGCGAGGTCAGAGATCCGGTGTGCTGACCGGCCCAGCCGGCCGTGAATCCAAAGCCTGCCTTCAATACCAGCGGTACCTTGACCTGCCCGCCGGACATGTACCGGAATCGGTTGGCTTCGTTGACGACCTGATCCATGGCAACCAGCATGAATTCCGCCATGTAGAGTTCAACCACCGGGCGCATGCCCGCCATGGCCGCTCCAATGGCGATGCCGATTTCGGCGGTCTCGGAAATGGGCGTGACCCGGACGCGATCGTGGCCATAGGCGGCGACGAAAGCATGATTTTCCGTGGTCGCCATGTTCTGACCGAAATACAGAACGCGCGGATCGCGCTTCATCTCCTGATGAATGCCCTCGTCGACCGCGGCGATGAAAGGAAGGTTTGCCATGGGTTGGTCTCCTCGCGCACCTAGGCGTAGTTGTATTCGAGTGCGCTTTCGTTCTTCGGGAATGGGCTTTTGATGGCGAAGCTGACCGCGGCCGCCATTTCTTCGGCGATCTGGCCGGCAAGTGCATCCGCCTTCGCAGACGTCAGGGTGCCGTTCTGAACCAGCAGGCCCCGGAATCGAGGCACCGGATCGCCTCTCAATGCCGCTTCGTATTCTTCGCGCCTGCCAAACACTGTAATGGCCTCGTGCTCAGGGTAGTGCAGCGGCACCCCGGGCGGCGCAATGATGTTGCCGTGGGCCGAGAGGCGATACACCTTGGACTCCACCAGTGTCGGACCGCCCCCTGCGCGCGCTCTCTCGATGGCCTCGCCGACAACCTTGGCCACGGCCAGCGGATCGGTACCATCGACAGTGACTCCCGGCATCTCGTAGCTTTGTGCTTTGACTGCCAGCGGTCTTCCCGCTGCTGCGTTGGCATCTTCCTGTGCCGAGGTGGTAACGACGTTATAGCCGTTGTTCTCCATGACGAAGACCACAGGCAACTTCCAGAGCGAGGCGATATTCAGTGTCTCGTGAAAGGCGCCCTGCTTGGAGGCACCATCGCCGAAGAAGGACAGCACGATCTCCTGCTTCTTTCTGATCTGCGCGGCCCAGGCCGCGCCGGCAGCATGCGGAATTCCGGCGCCTACGATGCCGGAGGTTCCCAGGAAACCGCGTTTGACATCGGTCAGGTGCATGGAGCCGCCCAGCCCCTTGCAGATGCCGTCCGCGCGTCCATAGATCTCGGCCATCAGCGACTTTGGATCACTGCCAAGCACCAGTGGATAGCCGTGGCAGCGGTAAGTGGCAAGCGCCGCATCACCGGGCCGGAAATGCGCCAGTGAACCGACAATGGACGCCTCGGCTCCGTCGGCCAGATGCGTGTGCCCGCGGATGGCGCCCGGGTGCTCCGTGAAAGTCTGCTTTACGCGGTTCTCGAACTCGCGGATGCGCAGCATCTGGCTCAACATCCAGATCTGCCGCTCGGCGTCAGGTGCCTTCGTGCTCATGGACTCGCCCCCGGATCATTGGACCTTGGTGGAAATTGCCTTACTGGCCAGGAATTGCTGATGCGCGGCGGCCACGACGCGCTGGGTTTTGGTGAACCCTTCCGTCGCCGCCGTCTCCAGCGACCATTTTCTCATGTACTCGTTGAGGACCTCGACGCCAATAGGTCCGTCATAGCCGATGGACCATACCGCAAGCAGGAACGCGCCGATATCGAACTCGCCATCGCCGGGCAACAGCCGCTTGTTGACGATCGAATCCTGGAATTTGACCGGAGTTGCCAGATACCCGTCGTTGATCTCCACACCCAGTGGAAGCTGGCGCCCGATCTTGCGAACGATATCCTCCGGCGTCGTGCCCGTGCGCTGCACGTGAAGATTGTCGAGCATGATGCCGCCATTCTTCTGCCCCGCGCCTTTGCAAATGCGGAGGACATCGTCGAGGGAAGGAACCCTGGATAGTGTCGGCGGCAGCATTTCAAACAATACGACGATGCCCCGCTCGGCCGCCTGCCGACAGAGCGTCGCGAACTCCTCGGTCATCCTGGGTATATCCGCACAATCGTTGCCGAGATCCCCGATTTTCATATGCCTCGCACCCAGGCTCTCGGCTGCCTCAAACAGGAGTGCCCGCGTCGCGTCGGAGGCCTCTCGCCGTGCGTCGGTGCAGAACCAGTCCAGCAGCCATTCAACCTCGATGTGGACGATCCCGTGGTCGTTCAGGATTTGTTTCATTTCGGCAAAGGAATATTTGCGTCGAATCTCCAGGATATCCGTATGCCACAACCCCATACCGCGAAATCCGGCCTTCGAGGCCAGTTCGACGCGCTTGCGAAAATCGTGCAGGCAGCGCTGATCGCCGAGCGGATCCGCTCCAACGCCTATGGTCCAAAACGATCCCAGTATGTCGACTCGCTTGGTCATGTATCCCTCATGCCATGTGCCATGTGCCGCCTTCGAGGATTTCCACCACTTCTGAGAGGAAGTCCGAGGCGAGCTGTCCATCGGCCACACGATGATCAACGGTGAGCGAAAGATCGGATGTCGGCCGAACTTGAATGATGCCGTTGATCGCCACGACACAATCGCGCTGACGACCGACGGCGAGAATGGCGGATTGCGGCGGATTGATGATGGCCGTGAATCGATCCGGCCCGCGCGGGCCGAGATTTGAGATGCTGACGGTCGCTCCTTCGAGGTCCTCCTGCTTCAATCGGCCGGTCGCGGCGCGCTGCACGCAGTCGCTGCGTCGACTGGCCAGCTCGGCTAAGCCCAATTTGTCGACGTCGTGAATGACCGGCACCAGCAGCCCATTCTCAACTGCGACGACGAGGCCGATGTGAGCGCCGTTGGCTCGCAAGATGCGCGCCTCGGCTGTCGCCGGGTCACCGGAGAAAGTGGCGTTCATGTCAGGAAAGGCGATCAACGCACGTGCCAGTGCCTGCAGCAGGAAATCGTTGACGGAGAGGCGGTGCGACTCGGCGGGCTTACTGGCATGAATTTCTGAACGCAGCGCCTGCACCGACGTCCAGTCGACGACGCGGGCCACCATGAACTGCGGCACGGTGGCGTTGCTCAGTGTCATGGCGCGGGCGACAGCGCGACGCATGCCGGACAGTTCCTGCGTCACGGCACCCGCGGCAACGCCGGCAGCTCTCGCGGGTTTTGCCGACTGGGCCTCGATTGCGCGGCGCACATCTTCCAGCTGAACGCGGCCGCGCGGGCCGGTGCCAGCCAGGCTGGCCAGATCGATTCCATGCTCTGCTGAAAACTTGCGTGCGACCGGAGAGCTTCGGATACGGGCATTTGCATTCGATTCGGCGACGGGCGGGGGAACGATCCGCTGTTCACCGGCAGTGTCGGTCCTGCCGGGGATGGGTTGGGCGGCGATCGTACTGAGCGTCTCTCCAGTCTCAACCCAGGCGATCTGATCGCCGACTCGCGCCTCCTGATCCACGTCGAGCAGCGTTTCCACCAATGTGCCGGTCACCGTCGCCGCGATTTCGACCACGGTCTTTTCCGTCTCGAGCTCCAGCAATGCTTCTCCCTGCCGCACCGGATCGCCGACATTCTTCAGCCACCGCACCAGGCGGCTGCTTTCCATGACCAGACCGACTTTGGGGATCTCCTGCGCAACGAGGGTCACGTCGGCGCTCCTCCCTGCTGCAGTTGGGTGCGTATGGCGCGAACGATGTTGTCGGCGCCCGGGAGCAGCGCCCGTTCAAGCTCCGGCGCAAAGGGAATCGGCACAAATGGACAGGCAACCCGCAAGACCTGAGCATCGAGTTCGTCAAAGAGCTCCTCGCCGATACGTGCGGCGATCTCCGCGCCAAATCCACCATTGCGAACGGCCTCGTGAGCGATGATCGCGCGGTGTGTCCTGGTGACAGACGCGGCGATGGTGGTCATGTCGAGAGGCGTCAGTGTGCGCAGGTCAATGATCTCAACGGAGATCCCTTCGGCAGCGAGCCGTTCTGCCGCCTGGTGTGCGTAAGCCACCATGGCAGAGTAGGCAATCAAGGTTACATGCTCACCGGTCCGAGCGATGCGCGCCCGCCCGATGGCGGGCAGTTCGGCATCCTCGGCGATGGTCTCCTTCATGGTGTAAAGCCGCTTGTGTTCTATGAAGAGTACCGGGTCCCCGAGACGAATGGCGCTCTTGAGAAGTCCGTATGCTTCCGCGGGTGATGAGGGCGCGACTACAACCAGGCCCGGCACGTGGACGAACCACGCCTCGAGACTTTGAGAATGTTGCGCCGCTGCTCCGCCGGCAGCGCCGGCTTGTGTGCGCACGACCATCGGCACGGCGAGCTGGCCGCCAGACATGTAGCGATACTTAGCCGCCTGATTTACCAGCGTATCCAGCGAGAGCGTGGTGAAATCAATGAACATGATCTCCAGGACAGGACGCAAACCGCACAGCGCGGCACCGGTGGCGAGCCCTGCGATGGCCGCTTCGCTGATAGGAGTGTTGCGTACTCGCTGCGCACCGTGCTTTTGCGCCAGGCCGCGCGTGACGCCAAAGGCGCCACCGGCCGCGACATCCTCTCCGAGCAGATGTACGGCCGGATCCCGCGTCAGTTCCTCGTCAAGCGCCCGGCGCAGTATCTCGATGAAAGTTTCGCTCATGCAGGCTCAACCGTTAGTCGTGTTGAGGCGTTCTGCCGCGTACACACCATCGAGCACGCCAGACGGGTCCGGGTGCGCGGAGGCGCGCGCCCGCTGCACGGCATCGAGTACTGTTCGCCTGGCTTGCTCGCCTGCGACGTCCAGAGCGTCCTGCGTGACTCCACTTTGTAGAAGATGCTGTTGCAGTCGCTCGATGGGATCCTTCTCGCGCATGGCGGCCAATTCCTCCTTGGAGCGGTAGCGCTGCGCGTCGCCCACGAAGTGACCGGCAACTCTAAAGGTCATGCATTCCAGTAAATAGGGGCCCTCCCCATGACGTAATCCGGCAATGGCCTTACCGGCCGCGGCGTATACGGCGAGCAGATCATTGCCGTCTACGGTAATCGCGGCCATTTCATAGGGTTCTGCAAAGCGTCGTACGAATTTGACCGTCGAGTGTTCTTCGCGGCTGGTGAATTCGGCGTAGCCGTTGTTTTCGCAGACGAAGAGCACAGGGAGTTTCCAAAGTGCCGCGAGATTGAGCGTCTCATGAAAGGCGCCGGCGCCGGTGGCACCATCGCCGAAGAACACGACACTTATATTGCTGTTACCCAGCGCCTGCGCTGCCCATGCGGCACCCGCGGCCAGGGAGAGATTGCCGGCGACCACGCCGGTGGCGCCGAGCACCCCATTCGCCGCATCCACCAGATGCATCGAACCTCCTCGGCCGCGGCACAGGCCGGTCTCCCGACCCAGCACCTCCGCGAAAGTCGACTCGATGTCGCTCCCTTTGGCGAGGACGTGCCCGTGACCCCGGTGACTGGTAAAGAGCACATCATCCCGTGCGAGTTGCGAGCACACGCCCACCGCGACGGCCTCCTGTCCGGTAGAAAGATGCGGAAATCCCGGCACCTCTCCCGCGGCGGCGAGACGCTGTACTTCGTCCTCGAAGGTGCGGATCTGCCACAGCGTGCCCAGCATTCGCAGCAAGTCGTCACGCGAAGGGGCGGCTTGCGCACGAGTAGACGCTTCCTGTGTCGCGATGTCGGGCGTCACGGTATTAATGGTGGGTGTCGGAAAACATTCAAAGTACCACATTGAGCCATAGCGGACTCAACGCAGGCGGAAATGAAACGACAGTGAATTCCACATATTGCGAGATGTCCCGCGGTTGGCATACGTTTGCTGTCGAGCTACGAGGAGATCGCCATTGTTGTACCGATTCACTGTCTCCGCCAGCGTGGTTGTAGTGACATTTCTGGTTGTGGCCAATGCCGCAGGCGCGTTGGCCGGCGAGGCGGTCGTGGACTCGAATCGGCTAAAAAATGCCGCGTCGGATGCTGCCAACTGGCTTAGCTATGGGCGCACCTATGATGAGCAACGATTCAGCCCCCTGACGCAAATCAACGCTACCAACATTCGCTCGCTGGGGCTCGCATGGTTCGCGGATCTGGATACGAACAGGGGCCAGGAGGCCACGCCATTGGTGGTGGACGGCGTGCTGTACACGTCCACTGCCTGGAGCATGGTGAAAGCCTACGATGCGGCGACGGGAAGGCCCATTTGGGCTTTCGATCCTAAAGTACCGCGCGAGATCGGGCCCGACATCTGCTGCGACGCTGTCAATCGAGGTGTCGCAGTCTGGAAAGGGCGAGTGTATGTGGGCACTCTGGACGGTCGTTTGATTGCACTGGATGCTGCGACCGGAAAGCCCCGATGGTCCGTGCAGACCACGGATAAATCCAAACGCGTCACGATCACCCAGGCGCCGCGAATCGTGAAGGACCGCGTCGTCATCGGCATGAGCGGGGGTGAGTACAATGTTCGTGGCTACATTTCGGCCTACGACGCGGCGTCCGGCAAGCTCGCATGGCGCTTCTATACGGTTCCGGGAGACCCGTCAAAGCCGTTCGAGGCGCCCATGCTGGCCAAGGCGGCGCAGACCTGGAGCGGGGAGTGGTGGAAACTCGGCGGCGGCGGAACCACCTGGGATGCCATCGCCTACGATCCGGAACTGGATCTGCTGTACTTTGGTACGGACAACGGCGATCCCTGGAACGCAAAATTTCGCAGTGAGAATCACGGTGACAATCTCTTCCTGACATCGATCATCGCCGTCAGGCCCGAGAACGGCCAATACGTCTGGCACTATCAGCTGGTCCCCGGCGATGAGTGGGACTTCTCGGCAACACAACAGATCATTCTCGCGGATCTGAAGATTGATGGCGTCGTGCGCAAGGTTCTGATGCAGGCGCCGAAGGATGGTTTCTTCTACGTGCTGGATCGCCGCGACGGCAAACTGTTATCGGCGAAGCCGTTCTCGACGGTCAATTGGGCAACCGGCATCGATTTGCAGTCCGGCAGGCCCATTGAAAACCTCGCAGCCCGGTACTCTCAGACTGGCAAACCCTGGGTATCGGTACCGGGCGCGATGGGCGCACATAGTTGGCAGCCCATGTCATTCAGTCCGGCCACGGGTCTGGTCTACATTCCGGTCAACGAGGCGGGCTTTGGCTATACGCCGGAGTCCAACTTTTCGCCAAAGCCTCGGGGAATGAATAATGGCCTGGACAAGCTTGCCGGCGATCTGCCATCGGACGCCCGTGCGCGTGCGCAAATTGCGGCCGGACTAAAGGGTTTTGTCGTCGCCTGGGATCCCGCGCTGGCAAAGGAAGCGTGGCGGATCGATTTGAAGGGACCCTGGAATGGGGGCGTGTTGAGCACGGCGGGGAATCTGCTGTTCCAGGGTAACGCTTCGGGGAATTTTGCCGCATACCGCGCAGATTCCGGCGAGCTGCTCTGGTCACAGGCGGCTCAGACCGGAGTCGTGGCGGGGCCAATGACTTACCGGGTGAACGGCGTGCAGTATGTGGCCGTCCTTGCCGGATGGGGCGGCGTGTTCCCGCTGGTGGCCGGGGAGCTGGCCGAGAAGTCGGGCAAGCAACGCAACATCAGCCGGTTGCTGGTATACAAACTCGGAGGTACCGCCGCACTGCCGGCGCTGCAGGTTAATGAGAACGCGCTGAATCCGCCCACCGAGAATGCTGATGCGGCTAGCCTGGCCACGGGTCATTCCCTGTTCGCCAACTTCTGCTCCGACTGCCATGGCGCGCGTGCGCATGGCGGCGGGGTTGTTCCCGATCTGCGGTCAAGCGGACTTCTGGCCAGCGACGCCTGGTTTGACGTGGTACTGGGCGGTGTCCTGAAGAGCGAAGGCATGGCATCGTTTGCCAATGTGCTGGACCACGATCAGGCCGCCGAGGTCCGCTCGTGGGTCATCTCCGTGGCACAGTCTGACAAGGCAGCGGAAGCTGCTGCGCAGGCACCCTGAACCAGGCTCGTATATAGGAAGCGGTCGTGCCCCATATCCTGACTACACATGTCGGTAGCCTTCCCCGCGGCAATGAGCTGGTACCGTTACTGCTGGCTCGCGATCAGGGCAAGCCATATGACTCGGATGCGTTTGACCGCATCGTCGAAGCCGCTGTCATGGATGCCATCGATAAGCAAGAGACCTCCGGCGTGTCCATTGTCAGCGACGGTGAACTGGGCAAGGTGGGATATTCGACTTATATGACCGAGCGGCTCTCCGGCTTCGGCGGCAACGTTGCCCGCAAGCCCGCCCTGGACCTGGCGGCGCTGCCTGAGCTTCGAAAAAAACTCGCTGCCATCATGGGTGACCAGGAATTCGTGCGCAGAAGCTGCGTCGGGCCAGTCAAGCTGCTGAATCTGCAGCCGTGCCTGGACGACATCAGCCGGTTTTCGCGCGCCATGCATGGACGAAAGGTGCAGGGCTTCCTCAACGCTGCATCTCCCGGTCTCATCACCGCGTTTCAGCCAAACACTTTCTATCCCAGCCACGAAGCCTACCTGGCGGATCTGGTAACCGCGATGCAGCCCGAGTATGAAGCCATTGCGGCCAGCGGCTTCCAGCTGCAGCTTGATTGTCCTGATCTCGCCATGTCCCGGCACACCGGCTACCAGGATGCCTCCGAGGAACAATTCCTCAGGATTGCCGCGGCCAACGTCGAGGCCCTGAATGCCGCAACGGCGAATATAGCGCCGGAAAAGCTGCGCATGCATGTCTGCTGGGGTAACTACGAAGGGCCGCACGACTATGACATTCCACTGGAGCGCATCATCGACATCGTGTTGCGCGCGCGACCGGCGACCATTCTGTTCGAGGCTGCGAATCCACGGCACGAGCACGAGTGGAAGGTGTGGAGCAGTGCGTCTATTCCCGAGGACAAGGTGCTCGCTCCCGGGCTGATCGATACCTGTTCGAACTATGTGGAACACCCGGAGCTGATCGCGCAGCGAATTGAGCGCTTTGCGGCCATTGTTGGCGCCGACCGGGTAGTGGCAAGCACCGATTGCGGGTTTGGTACCTTTGCCGGCTATGGCAAGCTCGATCCTGCGGTCACCTGGAAGAAGCTAACCGCGCTGCGCGCGGGAGCGGATATCGCAGGCTCGAGGCTTTAGCCTACTTTCCTGCGGAAACTTCGGCGGCAATCGCGATCAGCACGGCCGTCTCGATCAGTTCCACCATCGCGCCGGCCGTATCACCGGTGGTACCGCCCAGTGAGCGCATCAGCGCGGTGCGCATGATCAGAAAGGTCGCTGCGGCCGCGAAAACCGCGAGCACGCCTGCCGCGCGGAAAATCAGAACCGTCGCCATGAGGCTGACGAGCACCCATATGGCGGCGGGGCGGCGAGGTAATTCGGCGGCGTGATCAGATGCGATGCCGTTGCTGCGCACATAGGGCGTGGTAGCGAATAGCGCTGGGACCGCTACGCGTGCCAGCATCGGTGGCAGCAGCAGATCGATGCGTTCTGCGCCCGGCACGGCGCCGATTGCCTCGAATTTCAGCAGCAGAACGACGACGATGACTGCCACCGCGCCCGGACCGGCGCGTGGATCTTTCATGATGGTGAGCATGCGATCCCGGTTTCCGCGGCCGCCGATCCAGGCATCGGCGGTGTCGCCAAGTCCGTCGATATGCAGAGTGCCGGTGAGCCAGACCCATGCCGCCAGCAACAGCCCGGGGCGAAGCGCCGGCGCGATCAGATCGATTCCGAGAGCGAGTCCGTACAGCAGCGTCCCCAGCAGCAGCCCTACCAGCGGATACCACAGCAGCGATTGGCCAAGATCGCGTGGTGATGGCGGGTGCGGCAGTCGTACCGGCACGCGGGTAAGAAACTGCAGCGCGATGAGCAGAGGCGTCATCAGGATGCCGCCATGAAGGCGCGCGTGTCCCACAGCATCGCATATGGTACTTCGATTTCGAGCAGACGCTCACGCGGCAGCGCCGTAAGTTCGGCGCGCAGGATGCGCATCGGGCCGCCGTGGGTGACTGCAAGCACGTGCTCGTCGGCAGCGCCTGCGGATGCGTCATGCCAGTACGACAACACCCTGGCGCATGCCTCATCGATCTGCTCGGCGCCCGGCGGGGCGTAACGGCCCGGGTCCTTCCAGAACAGCCGTAACGCTTGCGGGCTGCTGATCATGAGCTCGGCCACCGCCAGACCTTCCCATTGCCCGAAGTGCAGCTCGCGCAACCGCGCATCATCGGCGAGCGGCAGGCCGCGGTGTTCTGCCAGCGCGGCGGCGAACTCATGGCAACGCCGTAACGGTGAACTTACAATGCGGTCCCATCGGCCGCCCTCGACGGCAGCCCACATTTGCCGCCAGCCCTCCTCAGTCAGCGCCACATCGGTGCTGCCGCAGTAGCGGCCATGTCCGGTCGTCATGCCATGGCGCAAGAGAAATAGCCGGCTCACAGTGGTCGTGCCAACGCTGCTGCCATCCGTGCGTCAGGCGATCTTCGTGGACACGCCCGCTTCATCGAAACTGGACATGCCGTCATGCAACTCGCAGGCCAGCCGCAGAATCGGTACGGCGACGGCCGCGCCGCTGGCTTCACCCAGGCGCATACCCAGATCCAGCAGCGGCTTTGCTTTGAGCGCATCGAGTACGCGCGCGTGCCCCGGCTCGGAGGAGCGATGCGCGAACAGCCACCAGCGGCTTGCTCCTGGGCAGATACGCTCGGCGATCAGGGCTGCCACGCTGGCAATGAAGCCATCGATCAGGGCAGGCACTCCGATTTGCGCACATGTCAGGAACGCGCCGGTCAGCGCGGCAATTTCAAATCCACCCAGACGGCACAGCGCGGCGGCCGGATCGTTCAGATAAGGAGCATGCAGCGCGAGTGCTCGTTCGATCACCTGTGCTTTGTGCTGCACGCCGCTGGCATCAAGGCCGGTGCCGGGACCTGCCATGAGTGCGGCTTCGGCGCCAAGCAGCGCGCAGGCCAGAGCTGCCGCAGCCGTGGTGTTGCCGATGCCCATCTCCCCACCGATGAACAGATCCATGCTGTGTGCCCGAGCGCTCCTGACACTGTCGGCTCCCGCGTCCATGGCGGCGGCGCACTGTTGGTCGCTCATCGCGGCATGCCGCGCAAAGTTTGCCGTCCCCGGTCCCAGTAAAACGCGCCTGACACCGGTGAGTTCGCCGCAGTCCACGGCTGTGCCCAGATTGACCACCTCGAGCGTGGCCCCAAGGCAGCGTGCGAGCACGCTGATCGCCGCGCCGCCGCCCGCGAAATTGCGGATCATTTCCGCGGTCACGGCTTGCGGAAAGGCTGAGATGTTTTCCGCGGCGATCCCATGATCGGCTGCGTAGATGCTGATCTGGATCCGATCCAGACGCGGACGTGACCGGCCTTGCAGGGCTGCCAGGCGTATCGCTATCGACTCGAGCTCACCGAGCGCCCCCGGAGGTTTGGTCAGGGAGTCCTGGCGTCGGCGTGCCTGATCGGCCGCCATCGCATCAGGCAGTCTCGGCTGGGCAAAAAAGGGCAGGAATGGGGCATTCATGTTGATCCGTCTTTTAGAAAATGAGGTAAGCCGGCGACCGTGAAGATGACTCGATCGCAGATCTGCGCCAGTTCCTGATGCATTCGACCCGCCTCATCGACGAATCGTCGCGTGAGCTCGCCAATGGGAACGATGCCCAGGCCGGTTTCATTGCTGACGAGAATGATGTGTCCCGGCAGCCGGGGTAGCGCTTCCATGAACGCTTCGCGCTCCTGCGCGAACAGCCCGGGATCGGGTGCGCATAGCAGGTTGGTGAGCCACAGCGTCAGGCACTCGACCAGTACGCAACGATGCTCGGCGGCGTACTGACGAAGTGCTGCAGCAAGGCCAATCGGCTCCTCCACCAGTTCCCAGTGTGCCGGGCGGCGCTCGCGGTGTTCGCGGATCCGCTGCTGCAGGCCTGCATCGTCACCTGCGCGCGCCGTGGCCAGATAAATGACTTCACACAAGCCCCGGCGCGCGCGAGATTCCGCGAGGCGACTCTTGCCCGAACGTACACCGCCGAGAATCAGCTCCTTCACGTCGACGATTCCAGCGGTTGCAGCAATGCGGGCAGATCGAGATGGGCCTCAAGCGCATCCGCCACGCGGTCGATCGCCTGTTCGCGCACTGACGCATAGTTGAGCGGCTGCGGATTGCGCAGGCCCATCCAACGCAGCAGCGCGCCACAGGCATCCGTGTTTTCAAAGATCCCGTGAAGATAGGTGCCGAGGATCTGACAATCGCGGCTCAATGCGCCATCCGTTCGGCCGTCATCGAGAGACACGGAGGGGTATTGCAACGCCGGTCCTTGGCTCAGACCTGCATGGATCTCATAGCCGCTGATGCGCGCAGAGTCGAACGCCAGTTGCCCGCCGACGTTGAGCAGCTGCTTTTGCGGCTTCAGGATGGTGTCGAAATCCAGGTACCCCAATCCGGGGCATTCGCCGGCCGGTCCTTCCAACCCGTCAGGGTCGCTGATGCGCCGCCCCAGCATCTGGAAGCCGCCACAGATGCCGATCAGCTTGCCGCCATAACGCAGGTGGTGCCGCAGGTGCTGTTCCCATCCCGCCGCGCGCAACGAGGCGAGGTCCGACCGAACGCTCTTGGAGCCCGGAAGAATCACGACGTCTGCCGCCGGCGGCCGATCACCGGGCGCCACATACTGCAGGTTGACCTGCGGATGCGCCCGCAGCGGATCGAAGTCGGTGTGGTTGCTGATTCGTGGCAGCACCGGCACGACCACTCGCAACAAGCCGTCGGCTGCGGCGATGGGCTCGCGACTGATCGCATCTTCAGCATCGAGCCTGAGGCCGGACAGATACGGCAACACGCCGAACACCGGTTTGCCCGTCCGTTGCTCCAGCCAGCGCAGTCCCGGCGTCAGCAGACTCTCATCGCCGCGAAAGCGATTGATCACAAAGCCGGTGACTCGCGCCTGCTCGCTGCCGCTGAGCAGCGCAAGGGTCCCCACCAGATGCGCGAACACGCCGCCGCGATCGATATCGGCAATGAGAATCACCGGACAATCGACGGCCTCGGCGAAGCCCATGTTGGCGATGTCGCCCTCCCTGAGGTTGATTTCCGCGGGGGAGCCGGCGCCTTCGACAATGATGGCGTGGAACTCCTGCGCCAGCCGCGCATAGGCGGCAAGGACCGCGACCTGAGCGATCCGCTTGTAGTCGTGAAACTCGCCGGCTGCCATGTTGCCGATCGCGTGGCCGTTGATGATGACCTGCGCACCGATGTCGGTGTTCGGCTTGAGCAACACCGGATTCATATCGCTCGTGGGGGCCACTCCGGCGGCCTGTGCCTGCAGCGCCTGGGCGCGGCCGATTTCCCCTCCGTCGACAGCGACCGCGCTGTTCAGCGCCATATTTTGCGGCTTGAACGGGGCGACGCGCACGCCGCGGCGCCTGAGCACGCGGCATAGACCTGTGACGAGCGTGCTCTTGCCGGCATCGGAAGTGGTGCCCTGAACCATGAGGCATCGGCGGTTCATAGCAGCGTGACGGTCGCGGCGCTGCCGAGCCAGATCAGAATCCCGTGCGATAACAGTCGCAGCGCGCGCGCGATGTCACGCGCCTCGGGCTCGGCGCCCTCGCCGAGCGCCGAGCGGACTTTCCAATGGCCGTGGTAGAACGCGGGCCCACCGAGCCGCAGCTGCAGACTTCCCGCACCCGCTGCCATGACCGAGCCGGCGTTCGGGCTTTCCCACAACCGCCCCTGCCTGCGCCAGCATTGCAACGCCGAGCGTCCGTGCCCGCACAAGGCATAAGTCAGAGCGGTCAAACGCGCAGGTACCAGATTCAGCAGATCGTCCAGCCGCGCCGCCGTCCACCCGAAATAAAGATAGTGCGTCGTGCGGTAACCCCACATGGCATCGAGCGTATTGACCAGGCGATAGAACAGAGCCCCCGGTGCACCGGCCACGGTGAACCAGAACAGAGCGCCGAACACCGCGTCATTGCCGTTCTCCAGCACCGACTCGACCGCGGCGCGGGCAATTTCGCCGCGTTGCATGGCGCCGGTGTCGCGGCTCACGATCATGCCGACGCGCTGCCGCGCGGCGGCGAGATCGTTGTCGTCCAACGACTCCGCGACACAGTGCGCATGCAGATGCAGGCTGCGCCGGCCGATGACCAGGTAGAGCACCAGGATGTGCAGCGCGACCCCCATCCGTGGCACGCGGATCAACAGGGCGAGCAGCGCGGTGGGCGGCGCAATGGCGAGCAGCGCAGCTACCGTGCCGCGTGCACGCGCGAGCGCCGGGGTTACTCCATCGCCGCCATGCAGAGCGCCTTCGAGGCGTTGCGCGAACGCGCCGAAGCCAACCAGCGGGTGCCAGCGACGTGGTTCCCCGAGGCACCAATCCAGTATCACCGCGGCGATCATGCACCCGGCGATCAAGCGGATCGCGCATAGGCGCAGTCGGCAATCAGGGACTGCAACTGCCGCAGGCCATCGGACAAGGCGGCCGGGCCCGGCTGCAGGATGTCGCAAGACTTGATTTCGTACAGTCTTCCGTCTCGTACAGCGGGGATCTGGCCCCACCCTGAGCGCTCGCGCACCCGTTCCGGCCGGAATTTCTTGCCGCACCAGGAGCCGATGATCAGATCCGGTGCGCGGCGCACGACCTCTTCGGTGTCGGCAATGATGCGCTGCTGCGCGCCAGGCCGGGACGCGAGGTCGGCAAAACAGTCCTCTCCGCCGGCGATGCCTATCAGCTCGGAGACCCATTGGATGCCGCAGATCTGCGGCTCGTCCCATTCCTCAAAGTAGACCCGCGGCCGGCGCGGGAGACGTGCGGCCGACAGGCGTGCCGCTTCGAGGCCCTGTTCGAATGTGCCGATCAGCTGTTCGCAGCGCGATTGCGCACCCACCATCGCAGCCAGCATGCGCATGAAGTCGAGGATCTGAGCCACGCTGCGCTGGTTGAAGATGTGAATCTCGATGCCTGCGCGCACCAGGGCCGCGGCAATGTCCGCCTGCAGATCCGAAAATCCGAGCACCAGATCCGGTTGCAGCGCGACGATCCGCCCGATTTTGGCACTGGTAAAGGCGGCCACACGGGGCTTTTCACGGCGTGCGCGCGCAGGGCGCACGGTGAAGCCCGAGATACCGACGATGCGATGCTGCTCTCCGAGCAGGTACAGCCATTCGGTGGTTTCGGCCGTCAGGCAGACGATGCGCCGCGGGCTCACAGCTCAATACCTTTCTGCGCGCGAATGCCGGCACTGAAGGCATGCTTGATGACTCGCATCTCTGTCACCGTATCGGCCGCGTCCATCAGTTCCTGGGGAGCCGCCCGGCCGGTGATGACCACATGCTGGTGGCGTGGGCGGCACTGCAATGCCGCGAGCACGTCCGGCAGCGGGACATAGTCGTATTTGAGCGCAATGTTCAGCTCGTCCAGGACCAGCAACTCGAGGGAGCTATCGCTCATCATATCGAGCGACTGCGCCCAGGCAGCTCCAGCGGCGCGTATATCCCGATCGCGATCCTGCGTTTCCCAGGTAAAGCCTTCGCCCATGACGTAGTACCGCACTTCGGGAAAGCGGCGGAAGAATGCCTCTTCACCGGTCGAGAATGCGCCCTTGATGAATTGTACGATGCCCACGCGCATACCATGTCCGAGCGCGCGCGCGAGCATACCGAATGCGGATGAGCTCTTGCCCTTGCCGCTTCCGGTGAGTACCAGCACCACGCCGCGCTCTTCCGTGGCCGCGGCCACGCGGGCGTCGATGCGGGCCTTGCGCCGCTGCATGCGCAGCCGGTGTGCCTCGGCTGTGCGCGACGCGTCGTCTGCGGTCATTTTGCGTGCGTAGCGGCGTTTCCTGCCGAGGCACGCAAGTGCGCGCCCAGCCATTGGGTCACGACGGCAATAGCGACATAGATGCAGGGGACAGCCAGGAAATACGGATACCAACGCCTGAATCCGGTCATCCAGCCGGCGATGTCCGGGCTCGCCGCGCGGCCACTGAGCCAGTAGAAGCTGCCGTTGGTCAGCAGGAAGCACGCGCTGACCGATACCAGCAGGCAGACGCCCAGCCAGCCGATGCGACGCGGAATTTCATCGTACCGGTGTTGTGCAGCCAACCTGCCGCCAAACCACAGGGTTGCATAGGCTGGCAGCACGAAGGGGTAGGCGATGGAGAGGCAGTAGCTGCTGACGCCGAGGTGCGCCGTGGCGACGTAGTCGATGAGCACCGCTTCGAGCATGAGCACGGCGAATGCGCGTGCGCCGAATAGATAGAATCCGCTCAGGAAGAAGATTGCCCATGACGCATCGGGCAGATATTCGAAATGATGCAGCCGGGTAGCAAGCATCGCGCCGGCGAGTATCAACAATCCGACCCTGTGTCCATTCACTGATGTAACCATGGCGGAACTCCCGAGTGGTCAGAGTTTGAGAGGGTGATAGCGCAGCGTTACATAGAAGGCACGGCCCGGCTGGTTGTAGTACTGCGCGGTCTCGTAGTGCTTATTGAGTACATTGCTCAGCTGCAGCTGCATCAGCCAGGCGTGGCAGATCTGGTAGCCGCCGCGCAGGTCGATGGTGCTATAGCCACCTAGAGACTGCGTGTTAGCCAGATCGTCGAAGCGACGGCCTGATTCGAACCAGGTCCCGCCGAAGCTGTAGCGTTCCACCTGGCGATCGATGTCCCAACGCGCCGTCTGCTCCGCGCGCCGTGGCAGCAACGCGTTGTCGTCCCCCGGAGTTCGGTCGCGCGGATCGAGCAGCGTCAGCGAAAGTTGGCTGCGCCATGCCTGCCAGCTGCCGCCGATATTGCCTTCCAGTCCGCGGATAAGCGAGCGGCCGATGTTCGCGGGTGCAAAGGTCGCGGCATCATAGGTGATCAGATCGTCGACGTGCGTCTGATAGCCGTTCAGTGACCAAGCCAGGCTCGAGACTCGCCCGGCAATGCCGACTTCGAAGCTGCGCGAGGTCACAGGCTTGAGATCCGGATTGCCGTAGCCAGGAAAGTACAGATCGTTGAACGTCGGCGCTTCGAAGCCGGTGCCATAGGATGCGGTAAGCTTGAGCGTGGGCAATAGGTTGTAGCCAGCGGCGGCGCTGCCGGTGGTGTGCTGACCGAACTGCTGGTCGTGGTCCGAGCGCACGCTGCCCTGCAGCTCGGCGGGACCGAAGCTGCCCTGGTACTGGGCGAATGCGCCCGTGTCATCGTGCGAAGTGACCGGATAGGGCGTGTCGCTATCCAGGTGATCCTGGAGGTAATCCAGGCCGGCAATGAGCTGCTGCGACTGCGCCAGCGAGAACAGGTTCTGCCAGGACACGCTGTTGCGGTGGGTGTCGAAGCGCTCGACATAGACGCCGTTCAGATAATCGTTCGAGTCGTCCTGGCTCTGTCCGCCGGTGATGGAGCTGGTCCAGATGCCGAAGGTCGGCAGACGGATAGTGCCGCCAAGAACCTGCTGAGTGAGCTTCGAGCTATTGACGAAAGTGCCGGCATACTCTGTTACACCATAGGCGCGTAACCAGTCGGCCGAGAGCTGCAGTCCGTTATCGAATCGATAGCCGCCGCGCGCGGAGCCGGACGCATCCCAGAAGCCGTCATCGCCGGGCGGCGGATAGTAGTCGCAACCGGCATAGATGGGCGCGCCGGCGCCGCGACAGGACTGAAAACCGTTGGTATGCACACCTGCGACACTGACGCTATACCAGGCGTGATCGTTGCCACCCGATAATCCGCCCTGCCCGGACCAGGTGGCGTAGGTGCCGCCACTGACACTCAAAGACGGTGTGATGTTGCCGTCGTTGCCGTTGCCCTGGCGTGTAAAGATCTGTATCACGCCGCCGATGGCGTCGGAGCCGTAGAGACTGGAGCGCGGACCGCGCACGATTTCGATGCGGTCTATCTGGTCCACAGGCAACTGTTCGTACGCCGTGGTGCCGGTAGTCGCAGAGCCGACGCGAATGCCATCGATCAGCACCAGCGTCTCGTCCGCTTCCGTGCCTCGCACGAAGACGGAAGTGGCCTTGCCGAGGCCGCCCGTGTTCGCGATCGAGATTCCCGCCAGACCCGTCAGCAGTTCCGCCACTGAATGCGGCTGCAGCCTTTCAATATCGTCGCGCGTTATGACGGTGACGGATGCGAGAGTCTGGTCGGCGGGCTCCGCTATGCGTGTGGCGGTTACAACGATCGGATCAAGGTCCAGGTCCGATGCGGAGCAGACCACCGGACCCATGCTCGCGAGCGCGAGCACCCCTGCAATGCTTGTTCTCAAAACCCTCTCCCTGTCCGCGCGCCCCGCGCGAAGCGTTGGTGTCAGCCAAATGGGGTCGCAGGGAGAGACGGAGCAGGTGCAAGGGAGTCGGCGCAGCGCGCTGGCGATCCGGCACATGATCCGGCATCGCCCACCGCGAGCCACCGATCCCGCCTCTGGCCGGTCTACGGACTCGCGCGCGGATTTTCATCCCGGAACAGCACCTTCCCGTGCTTTTGCACAGTGGTATATCGCTATTCCTTCAAACGCGCCTACCGTTGCGGGGGCAGTGCCGGCATTCCGGCTTCCCGTTTAATCCCGCGAGCCAGCGCTCGGAGGGACACCTGAGGCGCGGAAACTCTACTAGCAGTGCGCGATCGTATGCAAGCGTCAGCTGGTGCGGGCGCGGGCGGTGCTGCGCCCCGGGGCGGCGGTATCCTCGGCCTGCCCTGGTTTTGGCGGGAACGTCAGCAGCAGTGATTCCATGTGCTGTGGCAGCGACTCCATGGTCGACAGCAAGTGGCTTGCATCGGCGGGACGCGCGAGCAGATAGCCCTGCAGGTACAGGGGCGATTGATCGAGGAGCAACGCCAGTTGCTCCGTACACTCGATGCCCTCGGCAGTGACCTCGAGTCCAAGGCCGTGGCAAAGCCCGATGATGGCGCGCGCGATAGCCGCGGAGCGGGCACTGGTGTGAATGCTGGCAATCAAGGCCCGATCAAGCTTGACTCGCGTCAGCGGCAGCTGTTCCAGAGAAGCCAACGAAGAATAGCCGGTGCCGAAATCGTCCAGCGCTATGGCGATGCCGCTGGCGCGCAGACAGCGCAGCACCTCGACCGTGGCCTGCCCGGTTTGCAGCACGTTCTCGGTGAGCTCGATTTCAATGCAATGCGGCGGAAGTTCGTACTGCCGCAGCAATTCCGTTACGCGGTCGACGAACCGGTTGTCCAGCAGCTGGCGGGAGGACAGGTTGATGGCCACCCGCGCATTGGGCCATACGCCGTGATGCCAGCTCGCGGCTGCCTCTACCGCCGTTCGAAGTACCCAGTCGCTCATTTCCATGATCAGACCGGACTCCTCGGCAACACCCAGGAATTCCCCGGGCGATGCCAGTCGGCCGTCCGGCAGACGCCAGCGCAGCAGCGCTTCCACCAGCGCGGTCTCAAACGTGGTGGCGTCGATCTCAGGCTGGAACACCAGTTCGAGGTCCCCGTGTTCGATGGCGCGTCGCAGGCCCTGTTCGGTACTGAATTTGTTTGACGCGGCTTCCAGCAGCTCAGGACTGAAAACAGTCAGCTGGCTGCGACCCAGAGCCTTGGCGCGAAACAGTGCCGCGTCGGCCGCGCGCAGCAGCGACTCAGCATCGACACCGTGATCGGGGTAGATACTGGCGCCCACGCTGATGCTGACGGCCAGATCGCGGCCGTTGATACTGATGGGCCGCTGAAATGCACGGACCAGCTCGCCTCCGACGCGGCGCACGTCGTCCTGGCTGCGCGCATCATCGTAGACGACCGTGAATTCGTCGCCGCCCAGGCGCGCGGCAAAGCCGCCGGGGCCCGCCGTGGCACGCAACTGCTCGGCGATCGCTTCCAGAACACGGTCGCCGAATGCATGGCCCATGCTGTCATTGATGTTCTTGAAATTGTCGAGGTCCAGGAAAAAGACGCCGACACAGGTGCCCTGATTGCTGGCGCGATCGATGGCATCCGTAAGGTGAGTAAAGAGCTGACGCCGATTGGGTAACTGCGTCAATGGATCGTGCTCAGCGAGGTGCTGCAGCTCCCGGGTGCGCTGCGCGACCTTGGCCTCGAGCTGGTCCTGGTAGGTACGCGTCAAGGCCTGGGCCTGGCTAAGCTGTTCGGCCATTTGATTGAACGAGACGGCCAGATCGTCGAGCTCCTGAATGCCGCCGCGCTGCACCTTGACGTCGACTTCACCCGCTGCCAGCCGGCGGGTCGCCGATCGAATGCGCCGCACCGGGCCGACGATGCTCATCACGGTCCAGATCGACACGATCGACATCAATACCAGCACAGCGCCGCTGATCCACCGGATCAGCGTCGCATGCGGACTTTCCGTGTTGGAAGTCGATGTGCTTTCAATGGTGCGCTCGAGCGAGGGCGCGGGAGGCGCGTGCAGCACGTCGGCCAGAAGCGTTGGTTGATCGGCGGGCACCCGAAAAGGAGCCGGGGCAGGTCGCGGGGGCTTGATGGAGCGCACGAAGGCAACCAAGCCCTGGGATTCGTGGCTCAGGCTCTCGAGCGAGGAGCGGCGGTGCTCGTCGGTTTGAGTCAACGCCGCCTGCAGATCGTGCAGGCCGGTCAGTTGCGTACGCATCTGCGAAACCCAGGGCTCACCCTGCGACTGATTAAGATCCCGCGCGCTCTTCTCCAGCGTGGCCTCCAGGGCGGCTTCACTGCTCGTCAATCCGGACAGTGCGCCGATATCGAAATCCTCGTTCGGCGGCAAACTCGCGAATTGACGCCGCACCTCATCGAGTTCGGATTTCAAATCCATGAGAGATTTGCGCGCGATCACCCGCCCGAGAATCTTCCAGGCCCGGTCGATGGATGACTGCAGGTGCGCGTCCAGACTTTCCAGATGACTTGCGATCGCCGCGATCTGGTCCTGGTGCGCGTCCGCTATGTGCGTGAGCTCATCGCCGTGCGAGTCGTAGCCATCCAGGCGCTCGCGTAGAATCCGCAGTGTCGCCGGGGAGATCGTACCCGGTGCCTGCGTGGCAAATGCCTGCATCGCGTCTCGCAGGGCGCGCGTGGCATCAGCAAATCGGTTGTCGCTGTCCTCGTTGTGAACCAGGGTCTGGCTTCGGACGGCGTCCTCATATTGTTCAATTGCGGCGATGATCCCCTCCGAGTCGATCGGCTTCGCTGGAGCGGGCACCGGGGCGGACTGCCGGACAGGCGCGATTGGGGGAGCAACGGGAACGGCTACGGGCACGATGCGCGTGGTATTGACCACGGCAATCTCGTGTTGCGTGAGCAGGTTGGCCGCCAGCGCCAAGCCGGCAACGGCGGCGAAAGCGAGCCCCAGCCGGGCGCCGATTCCCCATCGAAGACCCGACGAGAGTATTCGCAAACCAGGGAGTTTGATACCTCTCTCCAAGCCAGGGCGCAGTTCAGGATGTCGACCATGGTATCGACGCCCTGGTCCCGAAACTTAGACGCAGTCGCGCCCGGACCTGTGACGCAGGCCACAGAACGGCGAGGGAAGGTTAAGGGGAGGCGCCGATCCGCTGCCGGACGGCTTGAAGCGCGGGATCGCGGGCGTGGAACAAGCGAGCGGCGATTGCCTGGCGCATCTGCGGCGTACCGGTTTCAGCGGCCAGCCAGTACCACTCCGCCGCCTCACCATGGAAGCCATGGTCCGACAATAGCGCGGCATAGTTGAACTGGCCGCGAAAATAGCCGGCACGCGCCGATCGTCGATACCACTCGAAGGCGGCCACCATGTCCTTCGGGCATCCCCAGCCTTCTTCACAGCATCGACCCAGAAGATTCATCGCCCGGGAGTGCCCCTGTTGCGCAGCACGCCGATACCATTGCAGCGCCAGTGCCGCGTCCTGTTTGATGCCACGCCCATCGAACAGCATATTGGCGAAGTTGTACTGACCCCAGTCGTGTCCGCGATGCGCGGATTGGCGGTACCAATGCGTCGCTGCGCCAGGATCCGGCGGCGTACCCCAACCGTTCTCGTGGCAGCGGCCCATCATGTTCATGGCTTCGGCGTCGAGCTGATCTGCCGCACGCCTGAACCAGAAAATCGCCAGCGCGGCGTTCCTGGCAACACCATCGCCATCCAGAAGCATGCGCCCGAGGCGCAACTGCGCGGCCGGTAATCCGTATTCCGCGGCGCTGGTGATCCAGACTGCCGCTTCGGCCGGATCCCCGCTGAGAAGAGCGCGCAGCTCGTAGTGGCTCATTCGCTGCAGTCGATGCATGCGCTGCTGGCTCGCCTCGGCGGCCTCCACACGCGCCAGATCCTGTGCGGTCAGACTCATGGCAGACTCAGAGATCGGCCCAGCGTCGCAACAGGTTGTGGTAGCAGGCCGTCAGCCGCACGAGCGCATCGTTCCGGGCGCCGTCGCGCGCCAGTTCCCGGATCGACGTATCGAGTTCATGGAGCAGGGCGCGCGCCCCGTCATCGCGCACCATGCTTTGAATCCAGAAGAATGCCGCGGTACGCGTACCACGCGTAACGGGCAGCACACGATGAATGCTGCTCGACGGGTACACGACCAGATCCCCCGCCGCGAGCTTGATCGATTGCGGTCCATAGGTGTCCTCGATCAGCAGCTCACCGCCGTCGTATTCTTCCGGCGAAGTCAGGAACAGCGTTGCAGAGAGGTCAGTGCGCAGCCGGTGCGAGGTACCCGGGATCTGCCGGACGGCGTTGTCGATGTGCGCGCCAAAGGTCATGCCGCTTTCGTAGCGATTGAACAGCGGCGGATACACGTGGCGCGGCAGCGTGGCGCTGACGAAAAGAGCGCTGTGCTCCAGGGCGCGCACGATCTCCTCGCCAATCTCGCGCGTCACGGGATCGTGCTGCGGCAGCTGCATATTCGACTTCACCTGCGCCGACTGGTGGCCCGCCGTCGCCCGGCCGTCTTCCCATGCGGCTGCTTCAAGCCTGGTGCGGATCGCCGCGAGACGATCGGCGCTCAAGAGAGCCGGGATTCGGATGATCATGGGAACTCAGAGCGTGAAGCGAATCGACAGTCGAGCGCTGCGTCCGGCTCCCGGAATGATGTGATTTTCCGAAACCGACGTGTAATAGGCGTTTTCGTAATACAGCTTATTGGTGAGATTGAAGCTGTTGAGCTGGAGGTACCAGGATTTGTTGATCCGGTACGACGCCATGGCGTTCCAGACGACATAGCCCGGAATATTCGCACTCTCGCCATAATCGGCAAAACGATGATCCAGCCAGTTGCCGCCCACGCCGACTTCGAAGGCATCGGTGAGCTCATATTCCGTCCACAGGTTGATCGCGTTGCGGGCAGTATTGGGCAGGGCCTGGCCGACGTAGGCCGCAGTACCGGATTCGATCGTGCGCCCGTCCAGATAGGTGTATCCGGCCGTAATCTCCAGCTGGCGTGTCAGATAACCTGTCAGACCCAGTTCCGCGCCGTTGACGCGCTGATTGCCATTCAATGTCGTGATGGTCGGGTTTTCCGGATCGTTGGTCTGCGCGTTGTCCACGACGGTGTGGAACACGGCGCCGGTGGCATTGAGCATGCCGCCCATGAGGCTGAATTTTGCCCCGCCCTCGAACGTCCTGGCCTTCACGGGCCCAAGATTCGCGGTCTTGGTGGTCAGTGCCAGCGATTCGGCAGATGGATCGAACGAGGTTCCATAGGACAGGTAGTAACTCTGCGTCGACCATGGTTTGAATACCAGCGCGGCGCGCGGGCTCACGACGTTGTCGACATGATCGAGATTCAACACGGCGCCGCTGCTATAGGTGACCTGGTGATAGTCGGCCGAAAAGCGATCGAAGCGCAGGCCTCCAATAAGATCCAGGTAGCTGTTGAAATTCAGCGTATCGGTGGCGTAGACCGAGGTCGCATGGGCGTCGGTATTCTGTTGTGACGAAACCGGTTCGATGGCGGGCAGTGGCTGGTAGGGGTTTGGATCCAGCAGCGGCGTCTCCGGTATCCAGTCATTATCGGAGTTGAACGGATTTACGTATCGATTCAGCGTCAACGTCTGGCGTGAGAATTCGATGCCGGTGACCAGCGCATGTTTGACCGGGCCGGTGGTGAAGCGCGAGACCAGATCGGTCTGATTGGTGAAATTGGTCTGCAGACCCGAACTGTCCGGTGCATCGCGACCGACCGCGATCGCCGACAGCGGCGTACCGGGCGCCGGCGGATCATCGCCGAAGTTCGGCATCGTATCCAGATAGGAGAACTGATAGTTGGCGTAACGCGAGGTATTGATCAGCGCAATGTCGTCCCCGAATTCGTGCCGGAAGCGCACGGTGCCGATGTCATCGAAGGTGGTGATGCGATCGGTGGCCAGCCCATAGTAGGCATCGCGCGGCACCGGCGCCGGACGGCCGTCCAGGAACGGAATTCCCGCATCGGGGCGACTGTTCTCCTGCTGGTGCAGGTACGCAATCGTGAGCGTGTTGGATTCACCGATGCCCAGTGCGAGCGTCGGGGCGATACCCCAACGGTGATTCCTGACCAGATCGCGTTCCGCGACCCCGGAAGACTCTCCCATGGCATTGAAACGCAGGGCCGCGCTACCACTCAGGGGAACGTTGATGTCAGTGGTCGTGCGGTACAGATCATTGCTGCCGAAGACAGCGGTGGCTGAATCCAGCGGCGTCAGGCTCGGCGCCTTGCTAACCTGATTGATGGCGCCACCGGTGGAGCCGCGGCCGAAGAGGATGGCTGAAGGCCCTTTGACGACCTCGAGGGAATCAAGATTGAAACTATCGCGCGTATAGACGGCAGCATCGCGGACACCATCAAGGAAGAAATCATTGAAGGCGGAGAAACCGCGCAGATTGACCGTATCACCGCGCGCCGCGCCCTCGCCGGCATTGAGAGTGATGCCGGGGACATTCCTGAGCGCCTCCTCGAGGCGCGTCACGGCCTGCTCCTGGATCAGCTTCTGGCTGACGACCGAGATCGACTGCGGCGTGTCCTGCAGGTTTTCGGGGAGCTTGTTTTCAAGCAGCGATCCGACGCCAGGGACGACCACCTGCTCGAGTGTGCCGCTGTTTTCAGCCGAGTCGGCGTCCAGACCGTCTGCATGAGCAGCGTGGATTCCCGCGACCGACGAAACGCAGACTCCAAGCGTGGCGAACGAATAGGGGATGGTGCCGGGCCCGGATTTCGGAGTGCGCTGCGCACTGATGGCTTCGCTCTCGCAATCCGGCGTGTCCATTCGACGATCCCTGCGCTCATTGCCGGGGCATGAGCTTTGTGAATAGGAATCTTAATGATAATCACTCGCATTAACATGTCAAGCTGATTCCTCAGGTAAGCGCGAGTCAGTGGCCGCGCAGGCGCCGGGCTTCCGCCCACTGCCAGCTCAGCAGCGCGGGCACCCCGCAGACCACTTCGCGCAGGCGCTTGGCCATCGACACCGCCAATGCGAGTTCGCTGCTGATGCCGATCATCTGGCCGAACACGATCAGTCCGGCCTCCTGTACTCCAAGCCCTGCAGGGACGATGAATGCCAGGTGCCGCACCGCCTGCGTCATGCTTTCAAGCATCAGCGCCGCGGTTGCGTCGATCGGATGACCAAACAGCCGCAGGGCGAACCAGACTTCAAAGGCGCCGGACAGGAAGCCGGCGAACTGCAGCGATGCGGTGCGCGTCAGCGCCCATCCGCGGTGCAGACAGGATCGCAGTTCCCGATCCAGCGCAGCGGCGCCCTCGGCAAGAGAACTGGATCCCACCAGGCGATACAGAAATCCCTGCAGACGCTGGAATACCGATCCATATCGAAGCAGCAGCAGGGTCACCAGCGGTATCGGCAGGCTCAGCAGAAATGCGGCAACCAGGTGACGGTAGGCGTCGCCACCTGCGAGACGTAAATGGATCAGCAGCAGCAACCCCATCGCGGTGAAGACATAGACTACGACGAGTGTCAGCAGCACTTCGGTAATCACGGTGGCGGCGACCGATATGGCATCCAGTCCGCGCCAGCGCACGAGTCGGACCCCAACGATACCGCCGCCGACACTTGCCACAGGAAGCAGTCGATCAATCCCCTCGCGAACCGTGGCAACCCAAACCAGGTAGCCGAGGCCGGCGCGTCGCTGCGGGTCGTAGGGACGCAGCAGGATCAGCCAGCCGATCGCATAGAGGACAAAGTAGACCAGGCGGTAAGGCGCCAGCCACAGCAACTGCCAACCTGCCGACAGCAGGCTTTGAAGCATCGCCGCCCAGTCGGCCCGCAGTACGAGCACCAGCAGCAGCATCAGTCCCAGCAGAGCGCCGAGATAACCCGCGACTTTCAATGCATGATGCCGTCGGCGTCAACGTCAAATTCGCCGCCGCGCCAGGATATGCGGGACGACAGGAAACTTACCAACCAGTACCAGCCCAGCAACGCATCGCGCACCGGGAGCAGCCACAAATCCGCCAACGCCGATCGATCGGACGATTGACCGGTTTTTAACCGATGCGCGAGATGTACAGCGAGTCTTGCTGCCACGGCAATCGCCAGCAGCCATCGCGCCGTCAGCGTGAGTATCGGCTCCGCGGCCGCGGCGCTGAGCGCGAATCCGACGATCGCCATGGGCAGACTGAACGTCAGGAAGATCATTCGAAAGCTGCGCGGTCGCAACATGCGGATGGTCCGCATCCAGCGTAACTCGTGGCGCGTCAGCGCCTCCAGGTCCGGCTCATCGTGCTCGGCCAGCACCACGGTAGGCGAGAGCACAATTTTCAATCCCGTGCCGCGTATCAGCTCGCCCATCCGATAGTCATCCGCCAGATGATTCGTCATGGCCTGGAAACCGCCGATGGCCTCCAGAGTCTGCCGGCGCAAACACAGCGTCTGGCCCGACGCGTAGCAGCCGCCACCAAATAGCCATGCGAGCAGCACCGAGGGCATGTACCACTCATTTATATACATCGCCCCCAGTCGGGACCATACCCGTGCCGTGGGGACGTCGCGATAGGGACAGGTGACCAGGCCAACGGAGCGATCAAGCAGGGGGGCCGTCACGGATCGCAGGTAGTCCGGTCCGACGAAGGTGTCGCTGTCGGCAATGATCAGCACGTCATGGCGAGCACGAGCGACCATATTGATGAGGTTGCTGATCTTGTAGTTGCTGCCATGAAGCTGCGGTGTGGCCACCACGTCGATTGGCAGCGACGGGAATTCCTGCCGCAGGCGCTGCACGACGATGAGCGCTGGATCGGTCGGGTCACGCACGCCGAACACGATCTGGAACTCCCGGTAGTTCTGTTGACAGAAGGTGCGTAGTCGCTCGTAGAGGCCATGCTCGGCGCCACAGAGTGGCTTCAGCAATGTCACCGGCGGCATGATGCGCGGGTGCAGCGTGGGCCGCCGCAGTCGCCACAGCAGCACGGCGGTGAGAGTCAGGAGGCTGTAACAGGCGGCCGTCCCTAAGCAAGCCAGACCCAACACGGCGATGGACCAGTGGACGTACGGCAGCTGGAAGTAGCTCATCGGCGAATTGCGACCGTCCTCAGGCTCCGTGCGCCCGCAGGAAGCGGAAGAACTCGACCCCCTCACGCAGTCGGCGCTTGGTCATGTCCCAGCTTGCCAGCATCTCGCGCACGATTTCCCAGATCTTGCTTGGGCGCAGGTAGAACCGGCGATAAAAGGTTTCCACCCCGTGATAGATCTGATCCTTCGACAGATGGGGATAGCTGATCGTGGCGAGCTGCACGCCGCGATCGTTGACCAGATTGACCGCTGAGTTCTGCTCGATCCAGCCATTCTCGACCGCCTGTTTGTGCAGCGTCGTACCCGGGTACGGAGCTGCGAGCGACACCTGGATGGTGTGCGGATTGATCTCCTTGGCGAAGATGATGGTCTTCTCGATAGTTTCGGTGGTCTCGCCCGGTAACCCGAGAATGAAGGTTCCATGGATCAGGATTCCGAGCTTGCGGCAATCATCTGAAAAGCGCCGCGCGATGTCGACGCGCAGACCCTTCTTGACGTTGTGAAGAATCTGATCATCGCCCGATTCGTAGCCAACCAGCAGCAGCCGCAGGCCGTTATCCTTCATGACCTTCAGGGTCTGATAGGGCACGTTGGCCTTGGCGTTGCAGCTCCAGGTGATGCCCATGGCACCCATGCCGCGAGCGATGGCCTCGACGCGCGGAAGATTTGAAGTGTCGGTGAAGGTGTCGTCGTCGAACATGATCTCCTTAATCTCGGGCATGTTCTCCTTGATCCACTTCACCTCGGCGAGCACGTTTTCGGCGGACCGCACGCGATAGCGGTGTCCGCCGACCGTCTGCGGCCACAGGCAGAAGGTGCATTTCGAGCGGCAGCCACGGCCGGTGTAGAAGCTGATGTAGGGGTGCTGAAGGTAGCCGTTGAAATAGTTCTCGATGGTGAGGTCGCGCTTGTAGATGGGTGCCACAAACGGCAGGTCGTCCATGTTCTCGACCATCGCCCGGGGCGGATTGTGAATGATGCCGGCGTCGACGCCGCGGTAGGAAAGTCCCCTGACGTCGCTGAGCGGCCGGCCATCGGCGACTTCCTTACAGGTAAAGTCGAATTCTTCTCCGCAGACGAAATCCAGCGCCAGGGTGGCATTGAGGGCGCCAACGGGGTCGACCATGGTCTTGGCGCCCACGAGGCCGATGAGGACATTTGGATTGCGCTGTTTGAGCAGCTCGGCAAACTTCGCATCGGTGGGGAAAGACGGGGTGCTGGTATGCATGATGACGAGTTCGTATTCGCACGCGATCCCCAGGCTTTGCTCGATGCCGAGCTCATCGGCCGGCGCGTCCAGCAGTCGCGAGCCCGGCACCAGGGCCGCGGGCTGGGCCAGCCAGGTCGGAAACCAGTTTGACTTGACCTCACGTTTGGCCTGGTAGCGCGAGCCGGCCCCGCCGTCGAAGCCATCGAAGGATGGCGCCTGCAAAAACAGGGTCTTCAAGGCCCGATAGGGCCTGTCGATGGCAGTCATGTCACAAACCTCCAGCAGAATTCCCAAACGGCGCCGATTGGCGACGTATTAAACCATCCAATTACCACAGATCGATGGCCTCAGGGTGACATGGCGATAAACGCGCACGCCTATTCCCCGGCCTCTGCTTCCGATATCGGCCATTCTGGACCCGTATACTTTGCAATGCAAAGTTCGCTAGACTGCCGAAAATAGGGGCTCGCCCATGCTTTTGAGCGATTCTAAATCCCAAATCAGCCACGCGACCACCGAAGCGATGGCGATGGCAGCCTGTGCCGTGCTCCTGGTATCCCTCACTGACATGACGTCCCTCGATAGCGCGGTCAGAACGATGCTGGCACCCCTGGGGCCGAAGCTTTTTTCGCCGACTCTGCCCTTGTGGACCTTCATCATCACAACGGGGTTCCTGACGGTCGGATTGCTGGCGCTCATGTCCGGACGTACTCACCGCGCTTGCGGACCCCGAGCAGAATACTGGCGTGAAAATGGCGTCTTTCTGATCCTGCTGGTGCTGATCGGTCCTGCGCTCGCCGACTCGCTGCGCCTGGCGCCCAGTTCCGCCGGGTTCTACGCCGCCGCAGGGTGGTGGATCGGCAAGCGCCACCATCCAGGTTGGGCGTGGGCGTCGCTGGCGAGCGGCCTGATATTGGGCCTGGCGCTCGGCCTTTCGGCCATGGCCACAGGCACCGTGCGTTTGTCGGAGATTCTCTGGTCGGGCCTGGCGGTCCTTGCCCTGGCTCATGCTCTCTACTACTACGTCCTTCGACTGCCATTGAGTGCCCATGGTCGCCCCGACGCCTCGGCTCGTTTGCCGGGACTGCCCGCAATGTGTCTGTTGCTCGTGGTGGCGGCGGTAGCCCGACTCCCGCACGACGCTCGCCTGGCGCGCGACCACTGGGTGGCGCACCTGTACGCCCAGAATCCGGCCCGACTTGAGTCCGTGCGCTAGAATCGGGCATCGCACCTTCGGACTACCACACCATTGTGATTGGCGCCGGCGTGGCCGGCCTGGCTGCGGCGCGAGTTCTCGCCCGCGGTGGGCTGGCGGTTGCCGTGCTCGAGGCCCGCGAGCGTGTGGGCGGACGGGTTCATACCGTCGGTGGAGCAATTCCCATCGAACTCGGGGCGGAGTTCATCCACGGCCTGCCGCAGGAAACCTGGGAGCTGTTGCGCGAGGCGGCGCTGGTCACCTATGAACTGCGCGGGTCGCAGCTGAGCTTTGACGGCAACCGACTGCATCCGGTGGAATGGGACGGCGAGGGGCCCTTCTCGACGCTGGGACGGATGATTGCGTGGGTCGAGTCGCAGCCCAAGGCCCGGGATGCCACATTTGCCGAGTATCTGCGCCTGCGCGGCATCGATGGACCCGATGCTCGCGAGGCCAGGAACTACGTGGAAGGATTCAATGCGGCCGATGCCAACATTATTGGCGTCCGATCCCTGGCCGTGCAGCAACGCGCTGAAGATGCCATCGACGCCGATCGGCTGTATCGGGTCAAGCTGGGCTATGAGGAGCTGGCCAAAGCGATGGCTGCCGATGTGGCGCGGGAGGGAGGCTTGGTGCGGACCGGCCACATCGTGCGGCGAATCGCATGGCGCCGCGGATCGACTGAAATTTACGGCGTCGATACTTCAGGAAGCGAATTTATATTGCGATCAAAATGCTGCGTGATCACGCTGCCGCTGGGCGTGCTTCAGGCCGGAGCAGTGGCCTTCGCGCCGTCACCCGCGGCGGTTCTCGCGCACGCCGATCGCATGGCAATGGGCTCGGTGGTACGGGTGACGCTGCTGTTCACATCGAAGTTCTGGCAGCAGCCCGGGCCTACGCTGGCGCACTTGAGTTTCCTGTTCGCGTCGGAGGAAATGCCCGCCACCTGGTGGACCGCCGAACCCGATGTGGCCGCGACCATCACCGGTTGGATTGGAGGACCGAAGGCTGCGGTCTTTCTGCAGCGCGTCGCCGCGCGGGGCGGAAGCGATGCGCTACTGGTGGAATGCCTGAGCACTCTAGCCAGGATTTTTGGGCGGTCATCGGAAGAACTGCGCCGGCTGCTCTTAAGCTGGCACTCACACGACTGGCAGCACGATGAGTTTGCGATGGGCGCATATAGTTACGCGCCCGCGGGCGCGATCGACGCTTCGCAGCGGATGACGGAACCGGTGGAACAAACCCTGTTCTTCGCCGGTGAGCATACGGATATCACCGGTCATTGGGGCACGGTACACGGGGCCATTCGGAGCGGGATTCGCGCGGCTGGGCAGGTATTGGCCGAGCAGGCGCAGTAGTCCGCGCTCACTGCTCGAAGTCGATGCCTCGGACATCGTGGCGTGCGCTGGTGGAGGACTGATCGGACGAATACGGAGCGATGGCCTCTGCCCGCAGTCGCGGCAGTGTCTTGACGTTGCGGATCACAGGGATTCGCCATGCCAGCAGCATCAGCAGCAGCGCTGTCGAACCCGCGAAGGCAAGCGTCGTGCGCAGTCCATATCGCTCGCCGATCCAGCCGCCGAGCAGTGCTCCCGGACCGGCCGGCAATAGAATGAGCCAGCGCATGGTGCTGGTCATACGACCCAGCATGCGGCCAGGCGTGACCGACTGCCGCAGCGCCAGGAAGTTGATGAAGATGAAGACCGCTCCGACGCCGTACATGAACAGCATCAGCGCGAAGGCGGCAACGCCATAGGCATTGGCTGGCGCGTTGGCGAGCAGCAGCCAGCCTGCGCCGCAGATGCCAAAACCCAGCACCAGCACCGGACCGGGACCGATGCGCCTTCCCAGGCGATGCGCGATGGCGCTGGCGCCGATCGTGCCCGCCCCGAGCGCGACATAGCTGAAGCCGACGCCGCGCGCGCTGAGTCCAAGCTCTCGCGTCGCAAACAGAATCTGCACGACAATCGCGGCTTGTCCACACAGTTGCCAGGCTCCCACGCAGCTTGCCATGGTCACGAGCAGTTTGTGGCTGCGCACGAAATCGACTCCCTCGCGCATGGCGGACCAGAACGGGATAGGCGCGGCGATAGGGGTCTCGCGGACACCAATCCCGCGCAGGATGGTCGCCGAGATCAGCAGCAGCACCGCATCGGCCAGCAATGCGACTGGCGCCCCCGTGAGTTTGATGAGTGCGCCTGCGGCTCCCGGGCCTGAGACTTCGGCCGTCGAAGAGGCCAACGAGTTTTTGGCATGGGCCTCGACCAGTCGCTCGCGCGGCACGATCTGTGTGAGCACAATCTGCGCCGCGCTGCCGGCTGTCGTGTTGACGGCGCCAATGATCAGGCCGACCACGTAAAGCCAGCGGATGGACAGCAAGCCCAGCCACCAGGCAACCGGCACGGTCGCGACGGCGAACGAGATCGAAATCTCGCCCACCACATAGACAGGGAGCTTTCGAACCCGATCGAGCCAGACGCCGGATGGCAACGAGAGCAGCACGAACGGCACGATTTCCATCGCCGTGAGCAGGCCCATCTGGGTCGGCGATGCGTGCAACAGCACCGCCGCGGTCAGCGGCAATGCGAGCAGCGTCACCTGGCCTCCAAATGAGGAGATCAGGATGGACGTCCACAGTCGCCGATAAGTCGGATCCCGCAGCAGGTCGGTCGGCGCAAGCGGCAGGCGTTTGAAAAAGAAGTTCATAACAGCACGCATCACGCCCCGACAGTTCCCTGTGGGCCGCTTGCAACAAGTCGCCCGGCGTTTGCTGAGGCGTGGTATCCAGTAATCGGTCGCGTTGGCAGCATGCTATCCCATCCATCATCGGGCGATTCTTTTGCGTTGGCGTTCACTTCAAGTTCTGACCATGCGGCCGCCGTCTGTTCCGTTGTGTAGTATGTGTCCCTCCACAGTGAGACGCCTGCACGCAAGGTTTGCAGATGAGAAGGGCCCCCATCCGGCCTGGTTTGCTGGCTGCGTGCACTGTCATGTCGGTGGTGACGGCTGGTGCGGATGAATGCGCGGTTGCACCTGAGCCGTCTGCGGTGTCCTCGTTCGATGTACCTGGCTTTGAGGCCAGACTGGGTGCCTTCCTGCACGGCGTCGGCGGCGCGGAGAAGGGCACTTACGACCTCAATCCCGAACTCATCTTTCCAAAATTGCCCTTCGGGGAGGACCGTTGGTGGCGCCTGCTGATCCCGCGACCGCACTTGGGCGGACTGATCAATCTCGAGGGCCGCACCAGTTCAGGCTACGCGGGAGCGCTATGGACAGTGCCATTCCGGCATCGGTTGTTCGGCGAGTTGTTCTTCGACGGTGCCCTGCATGACGGCTATACGAACGATGCCCCCGCCGGCCGCAGCGACCTGGGATGCGCGATTCTGTTCCATGTGGGAGGCTCGTTCGGCTACCGGTTCACCGAGCATTGGAGCTGGATGGTGACCGTCGATCATGAGTCGAACGGTCACAGCGTTTTCGGGATCGCGTGCGAAGGCCTGGGTGCCCAAACCCACAACCAGGGCTTCAACGACTATGGGACGCGGATTGGGTATTCGTTTTGAGCCTCGTCACCACGATCGGCTCGAGTGCCTGCGCCACTGCGAGAATCCGCTGATCCGCCCCGCACGGACCCGCGATGGATAAGCCGACGGGTGCTTGATTGCTTTCCTGGCAGGGCAAGGTCAGTGCGCAGCCATCGAGCAGGTTCAACAGCGAGGTGTTCCGGAGCAGGGCGCGATTGATGGCCACGTAGTCGGCGTCGGACTCGAACGCGGCAAAGGGCGGAGCGGTTATTTTGACCGTCGGATAGACGCAGGCATCGAATCCCTGCAGCGCTTTGCCGTAGGCGACCTGGAGCTGACGGCGCAGGTCCGCCGCGGCTTGATACTGTTCGCGCGTGATCTGTCGGCCCAGTTCCAGGCGGGCGCGGACGCGCGGGTCGTAGAGCTCGCCATAGTCATCCAGCAGCGCGGCGTGTGTCTGGAAGGCCTCGTAGGTCGTCATGATGACGCCAGGCTGCTGATGCGGGACCTGCTCGAGCTCCGGTATGTCCAGTGCGACGATGCGAATGCCCGCCGCCGCCAGTCGCTCGAGCGCCAGCTCGTAGCTGCGCGCAACGCTGGGATCGAGTTCGCTCTCGACATAGCCGCGCAGCCGGGCGATCTGCAGTCGGCTTGCCGACAGAGAGTTCACGGCGAACATGCTGTCATCAGCCGCGGCACCTGTGAGCACGGCGTCCGCGTCGGCGCAACGGCCCACGCTGCCGGCAATCACGCCGACGGAATCAAACGTGGGCGCCAGGGGCCACACCCCGTCGAGGCTGATGCGGCGTGCGGTGGGCTTCCATCCAGTGAGGCCGCAGAGTGCGGCCGGGATGCGCACCGAGCCGCCGGTATCCGTGCCCAATCCGATTTCCGCCATGCCATCACTGACGGCGACGGCCGCACCGGAGGAGGATCCGCCAGGGATTCTGCGTAGCGCGTCGCGGCCATACGGGTTGGCAGGCGTTCCAAAATGCGGATTCAGGCCGATGCCGGAGAACGCGAACTCGGTCATATTCGTCTTGCCGATGATCACGCCGCCGCCCACCCGCAGCCCCGCTACTGCGGGCGCGTCCGCTCTCGCAGGCGGCGCGTTCTGCAACACGCGTGAACCGGCCCAGGTGATCTGTCCTTGCACGTCGAACAGGTCCTTGATTGCGATGACCGTGCCATCGATGGCAGACAAGGCTGAGCCCTGTTCCCGGCGCCGATCAGCGGCAGCAGCTTCAGCGAGCGCAGTCTGCCGGTACACCTGGGTGAAGGCGAGAGCCCCTTCGCCCCCGGTCGCCGCGATGGCTGCCAGGCAACGGCGCGTCGACGCATCGCTGCCACTCATCGGCTATGGCAGAGCGTGCAAGGTGGTGTTGAAGAGATACTCATCCTCGAACTCCGTGCGGTCGCCCGCCTTTTTTCCCTGCACGGGCTGGAGTCGCGCCGAGAGCGGCTTCTTCCACTTCCAGGCGAGCGAGGCCACGTCGCCGTAAATACGGACCATCTGTTCCTCGCTGAGATCGCCCGGATACGGCACGGTATCGAGGCCGGTGCCGCACACGGCGGAATAGGCCAGCAAGGCATCGGTGTTGTAGGCGTTCTCGGCCCAGCGCTGCGCCAGTCGCTTGTCTTCCATCACCGGTACCATGAGGCCGGCATAGCCTATCTGCTTGACCGGAACCGCTTTGACCGCGGTTGTGATGATCAAGGCGGCGGTCATGGTGCCGCTCGATCCGAAGCGGGCGCCCGTATAGGTCTCGATGGCGGCGCCGATGGAAACATCCCCGAGCGGCGCCGGCGTCGGATCCACGCCCATGAATGTCCAGCCGCTCGAGGCCGCGATCTTATTGCCGATAGACTCGGCCACCTTGGCATGCACCGTGAGCTGCTTCGTAAGCTCGGTGACGGCGGCATCGAAGTTACCATGCGTGCGCGCGAATACTTCCTGCACCACGCTGGCACCCTGGAAGCCGATCGAGAAGCGCTTGTCTTCGTCCGTGAAATACGCTCCGGGATAGAAAGGCGCGTAGGGCTTGAGCATTGCCGTGGCGGTAAAGTTGAAGTCGCCCTGGCTGTGAACACTGTGCTCGGTGACGTAGTGCACCAGCCTTGCGGTTTCGTGGATGACCTTCCAGTGAATGCCGTCATCACCGGCGATGATCGTATTCGCCTCGAGATTAGGCAGCTTCGACAGCGCCTGCTCGAGCACCCGCACGGCGTGTGTATCATCGCCGTCGCTGAGCATGGCGGGGCCGACATTGGGAATGAAGCCCTCCTTGGCCGACAGATCATCGAGTGACTTCAGGAACGTCAGCGCATCGGCGTCGGATTGCCCACCGACGAGTTGTCCCACCGGTTGCGTCACTACGCGCAGAGTTTGGACTTCATATCCCTGGCGGACGAATTCGGCCTTGGCGGCGCGCAGCACCGATAGCGTGTCGGTAATCTGCTGCGCATAACGGGCGCGATCCAGACGAATGAATCCCGTGATGGCGCGAACCTTGGGAAGCGTGTAGTCCTGCGCGTGGACCTGTCCGACTATCGACAGCGCGATAAGAGCCGCCCACAAGGACCGATGACCGGGAATTGGCACGTCATTTCTCCCTTATACTGACAGTGGCCTTTATAGAGACTTCGCGGACCGATTGCCATATACGGGCAGGAGCTTGAACATTCGCATACCAGCATTGATTCTCGGTTTTCTGAGTGCTTCGGTAGCCTGGGGCGGCGCCTCCACTAACCTGGCCGAAGCGGCGCGATCGATCCTCGGAGCAAACCAGGGCGTCTACGTGGAAGCCGCCGATGGCACGGTGCTTCTGGCCCAGGCGGCGGAATTGCCGGTACATCCGGCCTCGGTTTCGAAAATCGCGACGACCCTCGCACTGCTGCGTAAGTTTGGCATCGAGCATCGCTTTACCACGGTCTTTGCCTCGGCCGGCAGCATCAGTCACGGCACGCTTGCAGGCGATCTGCTGGTCCAGACGGAGGGGGATCCTTATTTCGTAGACGAGAATGCGTTGCTGGTGGCCGAGCGGCTGCGACAGATCGGAGTGCAGCGCGTGACAGGCACGCTTCGCACGCGCGGCGCGCTGACGTTTGACTGGGACATCGATCAGGACGGCGCGCGCCTGCGCAGGGCGTTGTCCGGAGGGGCGCCCGCGGCGGCCTGGAACTCAGTGCAGGGCCTAGCCGACTCCACCGCGGCAGTGGCCGCGATGCCGATCATTCAATTCGATAACTCGGTCATTGCAATCGGTACCGGTCCCGAGCGGCAGCTGGTGATCCACCATTCGCAGCCCTTGCTGTCGCTGATCAAGTCGCTGAATGATTACTCGAACAACATCTTCAAGCCGCTCGCCGACGCTGCGGGTGGAGCGCCGGCGGTAGAGGCACTCGCGCGGAGCGTCGTGCCGGCGTTCATGCAGCCAGAGATCATCCTGGGTGATGGCGCAGGCACTGATCCGAGCAATCGTTTCAGTCCCCGCGCCGCCGTGACGCTGCTGCGGGTGCTCGAGCGGGAACTGCAATCGAGCGGCCACGCACTCTGCGACATTCTGCCTGTGGCAGGCATCGACGAGGGTACGCTGCGCAGGCGATTGGATGGACCCGGTGAAGCGGGCCACGTCGTTGGGAAGACCGGAACCTTTGGCGACTATGGCGCCAGCGCGCTGATCGGCGCCATTGCCACCAATGAGCGAGGCACGGTGTATTTCGCCATACTCAATCATGATGTTCCGGTCCCGATCGCAAGGCAGAGACAGGATCGGTTCGTGCGCGCTCTGCTGGCCCAGTTTCATACCAGCGCCTGGAACTACGCGCCGGATCTGCGCCCGGCCGTCGCCCGCGCGACGGCCGAGATCGTCGCACGCTAGGTCTTCAGTCGCGCCACCAGCGCGCGCGTGAATTCGCTGGTGCTGGCCACGCCGCCGAGATCCCCGGTGCGCACGCGGTCCAGGTTGAGCGTTGCGTCGATGCCATTGCGCAGGCGCGTCGCCTTGTCATGCAATTTGACGTGATCGAGCATCAGCGCCGCCGCGAGCATCAGCGCGACCGGGTTGGCCAGCCCCTTGCCGGCAATGTCAGGCGCGGAGCCATGAACCGCTTCGAAGATGGCGCTGTTCACGCCGATGTTGGCGCCCGGTGCCATGCCCAGACCGCCGACCAGGCCTGCAACCAGGTCCGAGAGGATGTCGCCGAACAGATTGGTGGTGACCAGCACATCGAATTGCTGTGGATTCAACACCAGCTTCATGGCGCAGGCATCGACGATGATGGTGTCCATCGCAATGCGGTCTTTGTAGCGGTCATCGTAGAGCTTCAGCGCCGTCTCGAGAAAGATTCCCGTCAGCGCTTTCATGATGTTGGCCTTGTGCACGATCGTGACCTTCTTGCGGCCGGTGGCGATGGCATGCTCAAAGGCGAACTCGATCAGGCGGCGGCTGCCGGCACGCGTGTTGATGCCAGTGGCCATGGCGACTGCGTGCGGGTCGTCATCGATCTGGACGTAGTGTTCGTGGCCGATGTAAAGGCCCTCGAGGTTCTCGCGCACCACGATGAGATCCACGTTCTCGAAGCGGCCACCGGTCACGAGCGTGCGGGCGGGCCGCAGGTTTGCGTAGAGCTTGAATTCCTCGCGCAGGCGCACATTCGAGCTTCGATAGCCCCCGCCCGACGGCGTCTCCAGCGGGCCTTTGAGGGCGAGTCGAGTCTGGCGAATGCTGTCCAGCGTCTTTCGCGGCAGCGGATCGTTGGCCGTTTTGACGCCCTCGAGCCCGGCGATCTGCCGGTCCCATACGAAGGGAGCGTCCAGCGCATCGAGGGCCGCGAGCGTGGCATCGACGATTTCAGGGCCAATGCCGTCGCCGGGTATGAGGGTTGCGGGAATCGATTGGGTCATGGATCTGAGCCTGCTATCGTGCACGGTGAGCTGACATTCTACCCCTTCGGGAGCCCCTGCCATGGATCAGGAAAAGCTGAAGCGCCTGCGCGCACGCTATACCGACCGCGACGTGTTCGATGGCGATGATCCCGTACTGACCCGTGCCGCACGCGACGTCCAGTCGCCGGATGGCAAGCGTTCGCTGCCCTATTCGGGAGTCCCGACTTTTCTTGGGCTTCCTTATGCCACCAGCGCCGCGAATCTTGACATCGCGGTGGTTGGAGTGCCGATGGATCTCGGTGTGTCCAATCGTGCGGGCGCGCGCTTCGGGCCGCGTGCCGTGCGAACCATCGAGCGCATCGGCCCCTACCATCCGACGCTGCGCGGTGTGCCAAGGAGTCGGGCACGCGCGGCCGATATCGGCGATGTGCCGTTTCGGAGTCGCTACAGCCTCGAACAGTCACTCGAGGACATTGAGCGCTATTACACAGCGCTCAAGGCCCAGGGTGTGCGAACTCTGTCGGTGGGCGGCGATCATTCGATTACCTACCCGATCCTCAAGGCGCTCGGCAAAGATGCCCCGCTGGGGCTGGTGCACATCGATGCGCACTGCGACACCATGGGTGCCTACGACGGATCGAAGTTTCATCACGGAGGACCTTTTCGGTTGGCGGTGCTGGATGGGGTGCTCGATCCGGAGCGAACGATCCAGATCGGGATCCGCGGTTCCTCGAATATGTTCTGGGAGTTCTCGCATGCCTCCGGCATGACCGTCATCTACATGGAAGACTTCATGCGCATGGGCGTCGACGCGGTCATCGAGAAGGCGCGCGCCGTGGTCGGGAATGGACCGATCTACGTTTCCGTGGACGTCGACGGCTTCGATCCCGCCTTTGCGCCCGGAACCGGCACGCCGGAAGCCGGCGGGCTTACGGCGCGCGAGGGCATCGCGATGCTGCGGGGATTGGCGGGGCTCACCATCGCAGGGGCGGATGTCGTGGAGGTAGCTCCCGAATACGATCCGACCACCAACACCAGTCAGCTGGCCGCGCAGATTTTGTTCGAGGAGTTCGCGCTCATGACGCTGGGTCAAGGCTGATATGGCGATATCGCGCCTCGCGACCGCACCCATCGACCGAGAGATCCGTGTATGGATTGCGGCCGGTATCGGTGACCACCCTATATAGAGAGTACAGCTGCGGCAGGAACACGCCCCAGTTGCCGATCTCCTGCGCGCAGTGCGCCGCCCAGACTTTGCCTTCCTCCACCGTTTCCTGCTTGCGCGTGCCGATCGCAGATGATTTGCCGACGACACCGTAGTCGGTCTTCTGCCACTGGTGGATCCGATAGCCCATCGGGTCGGGGTCTTGCAGACATTCCTCGCCCAGGCCCAGACCCGCGACGACAATCACATGCTCATATGCAATGTAATCGCGGACCTCAGGTGCGACGTCTTCCAGCTGCTCGAAGCGGATGTAGAGATTCTGCCGGCGGCCGTCGCTCCAGGTCTGCGGGGCGATATGAATCGCTCCCAGCGGATTGCCATGTCTGGGTGGCACCGCCCATTCCAGCGCTTCATGTTGTTCGGGATGCCAGAGAATGAAGCCCTTCTCCATGTTACTCCAGAACCAATCGATTTCGCGCGCCGTGACGCCTTCGTGCCGCCAGTCGATATGGGTACCCAGGGCGTCGTGGGAGATCGTGTGTTCCATCAGATCGCGCGTTCCATCGGGGTCCATGCTAGCAATTCGCGCGCTTCATGCGCGCCGCGCCAGCAGGATTCCGGTCAGGACGATTACCCCGCCGGCCATCTGCGCGCCGGTCACGGGCTCCTTGAGCACCAGCCACGCGAGTATCGAGGCAATCACCGGCTGGATCAGCAATGTCAACGAGGATAAGGTTGCCGGCAGCCACGCCAGCGCAAAGGTAATGAGACTTTGTCCGGCCGCCTGGCTGATCCAGGCGAGCCCAAGCAATATCAGCCATCCGGCGATTGTCACCGGCAGAAAAGCCGGCTCTGCGAACCACGTCAATACTCCCGTGAATGCTGCCGCCGAAACCGTGCTCCACACCATGATGATGGTGGTCGCGTAGGTTTTTCGGACACGTCCCAGCAACAGGATGTAGCCGGCGTAGAACGCTGCGGCCAATACGGCCAGGCCATCACCCCTGATATCTCCGCCGCCGAGGGTCTTGGGGCTGCCTTTGAGTACCACCATGCCGATCAGGGATACCGCCAGGCCCACCAGGAAGGCCGACCGGATTTTCTGACCCAGCACCAGCCAGCTGAACAGCGTGACGAAGATGGGTGCGACATTGACCAGCAGGGTCGAGTTCGCCACCGAGGTCAAGTGCAGGGAGAGGTGCCAGGTGGCGAGGTCAGCTGCCAGGAGTAAACCCGGCGCGGCCACCTCGGCATACTCCCTGGGCGTGCGCGGACGCCGCAGACCGCCCGGGCCGGCCGGTTCGCGACCGTACATGACCAGCAGTGGCAGCAGCGCCAGGGCCAGCCGCCAGAATGCGGTTGCAACCGGACCGACTTCGGAGAGGCGCACGAAGATCGGTGAACAGCCAATGGCCGCACCCCCCAGAAGAAGGGCCGGAAGGGCGCGGCGCTGGGCGGGGTGGGGCGAAGCAGAATCTCGCGGGGCGGGTCGGCTCAATCGCTGTCGCCGACGGCGATGAATACGCTGCAGTTCACGCGCTCGGCCAGGGCAGCCCGATCCTTGCCCGACCACCAGCGGCCGCCGCCGGCGCGCGGATAGTGGCCTATGACAATGAGATCGGCCGAGAGACGTTTGGCGTGCTGCACGATTTCATCAATGGTACTGCCGTGAGCCAGGTGCCCGTCGGCTTCAATCCCCCGCCCCCGGAGCCAGTCGACGCAGTGTTGCAACGAGTCGCGGTGTTCGGATTCGAGGTCAATGACGCAGTGCTGCCCGACAGCGCTGGCTGCCATGACAGCGTCGGAGTAACTGGAGGCATAGAACGACAGTACGTGCACCTTGGACTTCAGCAAGGTGGCGAGTTGGGCACCACGCTTGAGCGCCCGAAGGCCGGCATCCGAGCCGTCGTGACAAATCAGGACTGTCTTGAACATCCCCCTCTCCGAGGGTCACTATATTAGTCGCTCGCGTGCGTGTCGACATGCCGCTGGCGGTGGGCCTCGACCACGGTGATGGCCGTCATATTGACGATGCGCCGCACGGTCGCGGCGGGTGTCAGTATGTGTACGGGCGCGGCACACCCGAGCAACATAGGGCCGATGGCGACATTATGCCCGGCGGCAGACTTCAGCAGCCCGTAGGCGATATTGGCGCTGTCGAGCGTAGGGCAAATCAATAAATTGGCGCTGCCGCGCAAGGTGGAATTCGGCAAGGTGGCGAGCCGGGTCGCCTCATCCAGAGCGCTGTCGCCATGCATTTCTCCATCGATCTCCAGCTGCGGCATGCGCGCCCGCAGGATCGCCAGCGTGTCACGCATCTTCTGCGCGGAGGGATCGCGGCTGTTGCCGAACTCTGAATGCGACAGCAGGGCGACTTTCGGCTCGATGCCAAAGGCCGCGATCTGCTCGACCGCCAGCTGGGTAATCTCGGCGAGCGCCTGGGCGCCTGGATTTATATTGACGTGCGTATCGGCGATGAATACCTGCCGGCCGGGCAGTATCAGCCCGCTCATGGCGCCATAGACCTGGGTACCGGCTCGCTTGCCGATGACCTGGTCGATGTAGCGCAGGTGGCGATTGGTGGTGCTGATCGTGCCGCAGATCATGCCGTCGGCCTCGCCGCGACGAACCATCAGTGCGCCGATCAATGTGGTGCGGCGACGCACTTCGAGCTTGGCATACTGCTTCGTAACCCCCTGGCGCTCGGTTAATGCGTGGTAGGCCTCCCAGTACGCGCGATACCGCGGGTCGAATTCCGGATTCACCACGCTTACGTGCTCGCCCACGCGCAGTCGCAGGTTATGGCGCTGAATGCCGCGTTCGATCACGGCGGGGCGGCCGATCAGGATGGGCGCGGCGAGTTTCTCGTCCACCACGATCTGAACGGCGCGCAGCACGCGTTCGTCTTCACCCTCTGCAAAGACCACGCGACGGTGCTCGGGCGGCAGATCACGGGCGGCCGTGAAGATGGGCTGCATCAGCGTGCCGCTGTGATACACGAACTGCAGCAGCCGCCGGGAGTAGGCGTTGAAGTCGTCAATGGGCCGCAGCGCCACGCCAGCGTCCATCGCAGCACGCGCCACCGCAGGCGCTATGCGGACGATCAGGCGGGGATCGAAGGGCTTGGGGATCAGGTACTCGGGACCGAAAGCCAGATCTTCGATGCCGCCGTACGCGGCGGCTGCGACATCGCTTTGTTCCTGTCGCGCCAGTTCGGCGATGGCGTGAACTGCCGCGATTTCCATGGTGCGCGTGATGGTCGTGGCACCGACGTCCAGTGCGCCGCGAAAGATGAAGGGGAAGCACAGCACATTGTTGACCTGGTTCGGATAGTCGCTGCGGCCGGTGGCCATGACCGCATCATCGCGAACCTGCTTCACCTCTGCCGGGAGGATCTCAGGTGTGGGGTTGGCGAGCGCGAAGATCAGCGGTCGCGGGGCCATCGCCCGGACCATGTCGGGTTTGAGCACGCCGCCGGCGGACAGACCCAGGAACACGTCGGCACCCCCGATGACATCCGCCAAAGTGCGTGCCGAGGTGGCTTGTGCATAGCGTTCCTTGACGAGATCCATGAGCTCGGTACGTCCGCGATACACGACCCCGGCAAGATCCGTGAGCCACACGCGCTCCCGCGGCAGTCCCAGTTCCACCAGCAGTTCCACACAGGCCAGTGCTGCGGCACCCGCACCGCTGACGACCAGCTTCACATCGCGGATGGCTTTGCCCACGACCTGAAGACCGTTGAAGAACGCTGCAGCGACGATGATGGCCGTGCCGTGCTGGTCATCGTGAAATACGGGGATCTTCATGCGCTCGCGCAGCTTGCGCTCGACGATGAAGCATTCGGGGGCCTTGATGTCTTCCAGATTGATGGCGCCGAAGGTGGGTTCGAGTGCGGCGATCACCTCCACCAGCTTGTCCGGATCGCGCTGCTCGATCTCGATGTCGAATACATCGATGCCGGCAAATTTCTTGAAGAGCGCGGCCTTGCCCTCCATGACGGGCTTGCTGGCCAACGGACCTATGGCACCGAGTCCCAGCACGGCGGTGCCGTTGGTGATGACACCGACGAGGTTGCCGCGGCCGGTGTAGCGAAAGACATTGGCTGGATCCGCGACGATAGCTTCGCAGGCAGCGGCGACGCCGGGGGAGTACGCCATGGCGAGATCATTCTGGTTGACCAGTTGCTTGGTCGGAGTGATCGAGAGCTTCCCCGGAGTCGGAAACTCGTGGTAGTCAAGTGCGGCCTGCTTCAAGTCGATCTGGGAGCTCATGGTCGGTACCTGTCCGGGACTGTGCGTCTACTGTGGTAGGTTAGGCTCGCATGAAATTCGCCGAATTCAAGCCTGAAATGCAGATTGAGTGCGGATCGCACCGCGTGACCGAGGATGAGATCCTATCGTTTGCGGAAAAGTACGATCCGCAATGGTTCCACGTCGATGTGGCACGGGCGCAGACCGGTCGATGGAATGGACTCATTGCCAGCGGCTGGATGACCTGCTGCATCGCCATGGATCTGGTGGTGCGCAAAGTACTTGAAGGTTCAGAATCCTTCGGCTCCCCGGGGGTCGAGGAGGTGCGCTGGGAGAATCCGGTGCGGCCCGGCGATCTGCTGCAGGTGACGGTCACCGTGCTCGAGTCACGCGTGTCCTCCTCGGGGCGCAACGGCATCGTGCGCTGGCGCTGGGATGTTCATACGCAGCGCGGTCAGCGAGTCCTGACTCTCATCGCAACGAGTCTGTTCGATATCGCGGGCGCCGACCGGACGCCGCCGTCATGAGCCAGGTTTCCGGTGGACGCTAGGAGCTCCTAAGCTGGAGAAGTTTCGTCTGGAGATGGGCGGTGTCCTGGTAGGAGACAGGGGCGGCAATGGGCCAGCTCTCATCCTCATTCACGGCTGGGCGCTCGATCGGCGCATGTGGGCCGCGCAACAGCCAGCGTTCCGCCGTCATTTCACAACGGTCAGCTATGACCGTCGCGGCTTTGGCGAGTCGACCCACGGGCCGGACGCCGGAAAGGAACTCGACGATCTCGATGCGCTCATTCGCACCTTGCAGCTGGGGCGCACGGCGCTGCTGGGGATGTCGCAAGGTGCTCGCGTGGCGCTGCGTTACGCGCTGGCGCACCCCGACAAGGTCACTGCATTGATTCTCCAGGGTGCTCCGATCGAACCCACACCGCCGCCGCAAGGAGACCCGGCGTATCTGCCGCTGCGTGAATACGCGGAGCTGCTGAGCCGAGGGCGCGTTGAGGAAATGCACGCGGCCATCGCGGCGCACCCGCTGATGGACGTACCGGTTGAGCGTGCTCGTGCCCACGCAGCGCTGCTGCGCATGATCCATGGCTATCGCGGCGAGGATCTGCTCGCCGCCGGCGCTGCTGCCGATCTGCGCGGCCGTTTGTCGGAGATCAAGGCACCTACGTTGGTGCTGACGGGAAATACCGAAACACCGTGGCTGAATGCCGCTGCCGATCGGCTCGCCGCCAGCATCCCGAATGCGCGGCGGTCAGTGATCCAGGGCGGCGGACATCTCGTCAACATGACTGCCGCGAGAGCCTTCAATCAGGCCGTGATCAACTTCCTGAAGAGTGCGATGACATCGCTCGCATAAGGAAACGCGCCTCGACATCAAGGCTCATCTGAACCTGTAATCGCGACGAAGCGGGGAGATCCGTCCCTAACCACGCGAATCAGAAGCGGCGATTGGGTACTGGGTGAATTAACCGAAGCGAGATCCGCAACGTCCTGCAGTCGTTTGGTGCCAGCGTGCGTAATCAGGTCTCCGACTTTCAACCCGGCCATCGAACCGGGTCCGGCGCGCCTCAACTGTGTCACGATCAATCCTCCGGCCTCATCCTCCGCCTTGATCGCCTTGCGGATCTCGGTGGTGGTATTGGCGACACCCAACGCGAGATTCGGAACCCAGGTGTCCGGTGCGCCGGACTGTGTCGGGTCAGACGGAGGATCGGGCAGCCGGCCCACCTTGAATGGAAGCTCGAGTTGAATGTCGTCCCGCTTCACCGTCAGGGTCACCTCACGGCCAGGTACCAGTCGGGCTATCACTTTCGGGAGGGTATTGAAATTCACTTTGGTCGCACCAACGGCCAGGAGAACATCGCCGACCTGCAGCACACCGGTGGCGGCTCCGTTGGGTTCGATCGATGTGATGAGGGCACCGTCCGGCTTCTTAAGCCCTAAGGCCGTGGCGATTGCCGGCGTGAGGGCCTGGGCCGAGAGGCCGAGATAACCCCGATCCACGCGACCATGCGCCTGCAGTTCGGCGACCACCGACGCGACCGTCTCCGCGGGGATTGCGAAGCCAAGTCCCACAGACCCGCCGTTGGGGGAGAAAATTACGGAAGTGACCCCGAGCACCGTCCCATCTCCCGACAGCAACGGGCCGCCGGAGTTGCCCCTATTGATGGCAGCGTCAGTCTGCAGGAAATCAATGTAGGGATCGTCCTCCAGCGTGCGGCCGCGCGCGGAGATAATGCCGGAAGTTACCGTCTGGCCGAGCCCATAGGGATTGCCGATCGCGATCACGGCATCGCCAACCGACGTGTTTTCAGAGGACCCAAGTCGAAGCACAGGCAAACCCTTTGCCTGCACCTTGAGCAAGGCAATGTCGGTTGCGGCATCCGCCCCGATGACCTTTGCGGTCAGTTCCCGCGAATCGGCCAGCCTGACGCGCACCGTACGCGCGCTGACGATCACGTGACGGTTCGTCACGATCAGGCCATCCGCGCCAATGATGAATCCCGAGCCGAGCGCCGCACCACCCTCGCCCGTATCAAGCGTGCTTCCGGGGCCGCCCAGCAGCCGCCGCACGATCGTGCGCATCGCCGCGTCGGAGTCACTCTCGGCACTGGCGATCGCCCGGTCGGCCGCGCGCTGGCCCGCGCCGGGTCCCTGTTCTTCGACGATGACGGTGACGACGCTGGGAGCCACTCGCCGAACGAGGTCTGCATAGCCGGCCTGGCCGGCGCCGATGGCACTTTGGGCCATCAGCAGCGCCGCGAGCGATGCGAAAGCTGATAGGGGCGCAGAAGCCCGAGCGGTTAGAAAATGGTGCAAGACCGTGCCTTTATCGAAAGATCCCTTGACCAGGATCTTACTCCAGCAACATTAAGCCCATTCTCAATGCCACATTAAACTTTCAGACAATAGGCGCCCAATTGCGCGTCGCGCTACGATGGCTTTGCTATGAATATATTACGCAGATCAAGTGTGCCTGCCGTGCCGGCGGCGTTTTTTGCCATGGTCCTGGGGTTGGCCGGACTGGCGTATTGCTGGCGGGCAGTCCATCGCATCTGGGGATATCCCGAGATCGTCGGCGAATCGCTCATGTTTCTGGCGGCAATGGTTTGGGCAGTTCTGATGCTCCTATATGCCGCCAAGTGGATCGTTAAGCGGGATGCAGCGGTCAAAGAACTTGGCGATCCCATTCAGTGCTGCTACATCGGTCTTGTCGGCGTGACCACTCTGCTGATCGCGGGTGGCGTACTGCCCTACTCCAGGTTGGCCGCGCAAGTACTGCTCGCGCTAGGGGCCGGCTTTACATTCGTCTTTGCCGTCTGGCGCACCGGTGGCCTGTGGCAGGGAGGCCGCGATCCCGGCACGACGACAGCAGTGCTCTATTTGCCGCTCGGCGCAGGCTCCTTTGTGACGGCCTCGCTGCTGGGAGTCATGGGTTACGCGGATTGGGGGCAATTGGTTTTTGGTGCCGGGCTATTTTCGTGGCTGGCCATCGAATCAGTCCTTTTGCACCGGCTGTTGACCGCGCAGCCTTTGCCACTGGCGCTGCGTCCGACTATGGGAATCCAGTTAGCGCCGCCGACCGTCGGCGCGCTGGCGTACATGAATGTGACGCACGGCGCCCCCGATTTGCTGGTGCACTCCATGATCGGATATGGATTGCTCCAAGCGCTGATCGCGATTCGCCTTTGGCCGTGGATCCGTCAACAGCCGTTCGCGCCAAGCTATTGGGCCTTCTCCTTCGGCATCACAGCCCTGGCAACGGATCTGCTTCGATTGATCGAGCGTGGCGACGGCGGGGCCGCGGCGTTTCTGGCCCCGTATGCCTTCGGCATTGCCAATGTGCTGATCGCCGCGTTGGTGGTAGGAACTATCCGCTTAGCGCTACAACATCGACTATTGCCAGTGCCCGTTGCTGTGCCCGCGGCCGCGCCTCCGATTCAGTGAACCAAAGATGCGTGGATCTCGGCAATGTAGCCGCCCGGAAACTGCACAATGGCTGAGCGCCGATCCTGCAATTGCCGGGGCTCGACCAGATTGGTGACCCCCGCGGCCCTGGCTTTAGCCAGCGTTTCATCGAGATTACCGACTTCATAACCGGTGAGCTCCCGGCCGTAGGGGTAGGGGAGATGGCCGTCGGTCACGAACACCGTGACCCTGCCGAAGGCCGATGCGATCCGGATTTGTCGATAGGTCTCCTCGGGCTGGCCGATCTCGGCGCCCGGGGCGTGCTTGTCGTCTGACACCACCTTGCCGCGCGAGAAGCGAATGAAGCCGTGAACGAAGGCGTCGGCGCGATCGGGTGACAGGTAGACGCGATTCTCGGGAATGCTCGCGAGCGCCGCGTAGTGGGGTGCCGTGGTGTGCCAGTAGAGCTGCATATTGACGCCGCCGGGCCACTGCACGATGGCATCCCGGCCAATCGCATCAGGAAAGGGTGCCACCAGCACGTCGGCGCCGGCGGCGCGCGCTTCCCGGATCGCCTGATCCAGGTCGGTGACCAGATACCCTGTGCGCTCGGAACCGAATGGATAGGGCACCGGTGTCTTGAAGCCGAATACAGAAACGATGCCGACGGGCGTCAGTGCGACCTGCGACATCGTCTGGCTGGGCGTCGGCGTGATCTGGAACACGCCCTGTCTGGAAGTCGTGCCTCCGAAGGTTGCGACTAGGCTTGCCACGAAGCGATCGAAGTCTTCCGGTGCAACGTACACATGCGTGCTGTCGTACTCGGGAGCTACGGCCACGCCGGCTGCCTGAGCGGCATCCAGGCCTGCGGCGAAGCCCAGAGAGCAAAGGAGAGCGACTATCGGCGTGACGATTCGGTGCTCAATCACCGCGCCGATCCTTGGCGAGCACCATGGTTTCAAATAAGTCGTAGTCCGCTGTCGGGATCTTGTCAGCGCCCACGGCGTGATAGTAGCGAATCGTAATCGAGGTTTTGCCGCCGCGAGTGCCCGGATCAAGGTCGAAGACGGCGACTCCATAGGCCGTCGTTGTATCACGTCGCGCCGACCAGGTGGCATCCTCGAGGGCGTCGGCACCATGCTTGATGAAGACGCCGGGGACGGAGCCGGGTATGGGACGATTGGGTTTGGTGATGACCTTGGCCTGCGGCACTCCGTTTGCGGGGTCGCTGCCGTAGGTATCCGATGGAGAATTCGTGCCGCCGCCGCCCAGTATCAAATGAATGGTGCCGCGGCTGGTATCGAATGCGCCGTTGGCGGGTTCGCTGGTGATGACCGGTACGGGCCGGCACGTATCGACCGTGCTGCCGGTGACCGCATCGCGGCCCGCGTCATGCTCGCAGCCGCGCACCGGCCAGCTTCTTTCGTAGTCGTGATCGTGGCCACAGAGCACCAGGTCGACACCGTAGCGATCGAACAGTGGCAGCCAGGCTTCCCGTATCCCCTTATCCGAGCCGTTGCCGTTCTTCGACGAACTCAAGGCATCCTGATGCATCTGCACGATGATCCAGTCAATGCTTTCATCCTTTGACGCAGCGGCGAGCGTCGCCTCCAGCCAGCGCGTCTGCGCGCCGTCGCTGTAGCCGCGATTGTAGAGTGAGGTACCGGGCTCGACGGGCGCGTTGCCGGTGCTCGGAACGGGCCGCAACGGCTCGGGACCGGCGACAAAGGCGCCGCTGTCCTGGTAGATCACATCATCTGCGGACAGCGAGATGAACAGCGCCGAACCCACCCGGAATCGATACCAGAGGCCGGAGAAACGCGTGCCATTGTCCGGCAGCATGAACCGCGTCAGGTAAGCGTTGAATCCTTGCGGACCGTTGTGGAATTCAATTTCGTGATTGCCCGGACAGGGCATCCAGGGCCGGAATGCAGCGGAGTTCTGGATATTGTGTCCGAAATCCGCCCAGACCTCGGTCTGAGCTCCGGGGTTCTGGTTGGCGTAACAGAGATCTCCATTGAGTAGATGAAACAGCGGTTTGAATCGCTCGACGACTTCAACGGCGTGGCGACTCTGCCCGGAGGACAGCACCCACGAAACGATCGGAGTCGCCAGATCGCCATAGCTGGTCCAGCGGAAGGGCGCGCGGCCGGTCGGGGCCGTCGTGAAATCGGCGCTTAGCGGCTTGCTCCGAGAGTCATTGTCGCAAGTGACCGAGTATTGGTATGTCGAGGCGGGGCGAAGTGCATCAACCCTGGCGTGATAAGTGAATACCGTCTGGCCGTTGAGACCATCGGTGTAGGAGCGCTGGATGGCGTGTATGACTCGCCTTGATCCCGATGCGTCGCGAATATTCACGCGTGGATTGGCAGCCTGGCCGGTTGAGGCCCACGACACGATCACGGAGCTGGACGGATCCTCGCCCCAGGTGAGATGAAGCTGCTCGGGCGTGCCATCTGCCGCCTTCGATTGTGCCTGGGATTCAAAAGCGGCCAGGGGCGCGGCGGCAGCCGCGAGACCCGTGGCGCCCGCGTCCCTGAAGAATGCGCGCCTGGAGAGAAATGGCGGCTTGGCGGCGTCCTTCTCATCCATTGCGTTACGCTCGGTGTCGGCAGTTCCATCAGGCATCGCCGCATACTATCGCGAAGTTGCGACCAGATTAGTTACGATGCCCATCGGTGGGGGCTCTGTTGGTGACAGCGATGCAGTCGAACCGGTGATGAGGCGGTATTCGCCGTGGGTGCATACCCTCGCGCTGCTGTTGGCGCTGATCTCCGAGGGTTACGACTTGCAGGCCGCGAATTTTGCGGCGCCGGCCATCGTCCACGCACTTGGCATCACCAAGGCGCAGGTAGGGCCATTGCTCAGTGCCAGCCTGTTGGGCGTGTTGTTCGGCGCGGCGCTGATCGGACCCTGGGGCGACCGCTGGGGTAAAAAACGGCTGATCATCGCAGGCTGTATCGCTTACGGCGTACTGTCTCTGGCCGCGGCCTGGGCCACGACGCTGCCGCAACTGATTGTCCTGCGGTTCCTCATCGGCCTGGGATTGGGGGGCGTGCTTCCGAATGCGCTGGCGCTGGCGAGCGAGCTTGCGCGACCTGGCGGCGAGGCCAGGGCCGCGGGATTGATCGGCATCGGCATCACCTTCGGGGGCGTCGTGGCTGGACTTACCTCCGCAGCGCTGTTGCCCCATTACGGCTGGCCCGCGATGTTCCTGGTCGGCGGATTGTTGCCGCTCCTGATCGTGCTGCTGCTGCAGTTTTTGCTGCCGGATTTGCCAGCGGATCCCGCACGCGAGCGCACGGCCGGGCACCCATGGTCTCTTCCAGGACCGACATCGTTGTTCCGTCACGGCTGGACCGGCAGGACCCTGGCGATCTGGTTGATTTTCATCGCCGTCCTCATGTGTGTTTATCTTCTGAGCGGGTGGATACCGCTGCTGTTGAACCAGGGCGGCTTTTCGCCGCGCGCGTCGGCACTGCTGGGAACCGCTTACCAGGCGGGCGGGGTCGCCGGCGGCGTTGCCGCCAGCCTGCTGCTGGCGCGCCGTGGTTGGAATGTGGTGGCGCTGTTCGCGGCCATGGCCTGTTTAGTTCTGGGCATGCTGGTGCTGGGTTTGAAATCCACCGCTTTGTTAGCCATGGGCGTCATCGCAGCAGGCTTCTGCGTCACCGGTACGCAAAACGCCATCAATGGTGCATGCGGCGCCAGTTACGCGGCCGGCATTCGCAGCAGCGGGTTGGGGTGGGCCCTCGGGGTCGGTCGCTTCGGCTCGGTCGCGGGCCCGCTGGTCGGGTCGCTGGCCGTGCTCATGGGCATGCATGAAGCGCGGCACTTGTTTGCGCTGCCGCTCATCCCGCTGGCTGTCGCCGGGCTGGCCGCTCTGTGGCTGGGCCGGCGCATCTCGTTCTAGGCTGGATCGAGGATGATCACGCCGTCTTCATCCGCGACCAACCGATCGCCCGGACGACAGGCAACCCCCGCAATCTCGATGGGCAATTGGATCTGGCCTTCGCCTCTTCGCTCCGATTTACGCGGGGTCGCGGCCAGCGCTTTGACGCCCAACGACAGTTTGCGCAATGCCACGCGGTCACGAATGCAACCGTAGATCACGACACCTTCCCAGCCATGTTCGACCGCACTCTTGGCGATCAGATCACCCATGAGTGCGCAGCGTTGGCTGCCGCCGCCATCGACTACCAGCACCTTGCCGCTTCCCGGGGTGGCCAGGATTTCCTTGACCCTTGAGTTGTCTTCAAAACAGCGCACCGTGGCGATTACACCGGCGAAACGCGGCCGGCCACCAAAATCCTGGAACAACGGCGGCAGCACGCGAGCATCCGCGCCGAGTGTGTCGTAGAGATCGCAGGTGGAGTCGGTCACTTATCCTGGCTCGGGAGGATCTGGTGACGGATCAGCATGCGCGCCCCTGTGCCCCAGCCTTCCTCGCCACCGGCGAAATTGGCCGCCTGCTGGTCGAGAACCTTGCCGCTGCGCGCGTCGCGAATCTGAATCACGATGTAGTAGTCCGTCTGGGTCGCTCTTTTTACAACTCCGATCAGGGACTGCTGGGCTCCGAGTTTAAGTGCGATGCCCGCCTCGCAGCCGTTGCAGTCTTTGAAGGATTTATTTGCGACGGTCGACATATCGGTATTGCTGGCATCGATGACGTCGTACCTTCCAGACTGAGCCAACTCGGCGCGCGCGTCGCTGTTTACTTTCTCCATGGCGGCGGCGGTGCTCGTGGACTGATTGAGCAATGCCGCCGCCGGGCTTTCATCGTCCAGCTCGAAAGCGAACACCGCAATCTTGGTTGGAGCAGTCTTGCTGGCCTTGGCCGCAAAAGCAGGCAGGGCGAGCAGACCGAGTGCGAGCACTCCCGCAGATCCGATCCATGCGACGGAACGCAGCAGCCCGCGTCCTTCAAATGCTCTCTGCGCTGAAGACATGTCAGTTCTCCCGGATGCATCGCCGACCGTCGCGTCCGACTCTAGGGCCTTGGCACTCCCGGATACAAGGGCAATTTGCCTGCCGTTGATGCTTCATGCCAGCTCGAAACAGGCTACTGTCTCGACGTGCTCGGTGTATGGCAAAAGGTCGAATGCGGTGAGCGCGCTGAGACGCAGTTTGCCGCGCGCTGTCAGTTGCGCCGTGTCTCTCCGGAACGAATCCAGCCCGCAGCTCACATAGAGCAGTCGCTCGGGAGGCTGCTCGCTCAAGTACTCGGTCAGCTCGGGATCCAGCCCCTTGCGCGGCGGGTCAGCGATCACGACCTGGGCGCCCGATGCAGCCAGGCGCGCGGCGCCGGCCGGGCCCGGAATGACCGAAATCTTTGCCCGGCTGAGCGCGGATAATTGGTCCAGCGCCAGCTCCAATCCCCGCAGCGAATGCGGGCTGAACTCGTTCATTCGGATGTCGTGGGCTTGCGCCAATAGCGACAGGCCGATGGCACCCACGCCGGCATAGAACTCGGTGATCCGCGCACCCTGAGGGACTTCAGCGCGCAGGTGCTCGATGATGCTCTGTGCCATCTCGAGGTTATTTTGTCCGAACGCGCCTGGCGGGTAGTGCACCTGCGCTCCGCCGAAGTCTTCGACCACGCTTGCCGGTCCGCACCAGTTTTGCAAATCCGGACCGAGAATCGAATTGGAGCGCTCGCATTGAGCGCTGAACCACAAGCTGTGCAGATCGCTACCCAGCCGGTCGCGGATCAGGTTCAGACATTCCGTCAGCGGTTCTGGGGTGGCGCTGTTGGCGACGATGACCACTTGGGCGGATTGCGAACTGCGCTCCACCACCACCTGCAGGTAGCGTGCGAGACCAAGATGAGGAACTTCCGAATAGCTGGTGATTTGAGAATCAACCAGGGCGCGCCGTACGACCGCGGCAACATGGTTGATCAGCGGATGATGAACCACGCAGTTCGGAATGTGCACCACGCGGTGGGAGTCAGTCTCAAACAGTCCGAGCTTGGGCGAGCCCAGACGCCCGCGAATGGCGAGTCGCGCGCGGTGCCGAAACCCGGATGCGCGCCCGGAGATCACCGTGACCTCTGGCAATCCGTGAAGGCGCGCCAGCTGATTGAGCACGCCGCGCGCGGCAGGAGCAATTCCACTCTCGCCGAAGCGCGGGCAGCCCGGACAGGGCGGTCTATGTGGGCATGACAATAAGTTGAGCTGCGGCCGAATGGGTCGCGACTCTGGGGTGCGTCTGGCCATCTGGCGTTGCCGTCAGCGATTCCGTAACTATTGCAGGGATCTCTAAATTCAGCGGGCCGGGGCTGCCTGGAGCAATCCCGGCCCGCTCAACGTCAGTGTAACTTAATGCAGCGGTGAGGTTCCGCGCGCAGCGCAGGAGTTAGCGAGCCTGCTCGGCGGCGACGATCATCGGCAACGGCTGCGCGTTCTTCGCATTGTAGACAGCGAACAATGCACGCTCGTTGACCTTGCTCACGGCGGCCGCGGTGGACTGGCTTACACAGGCATTCCGGCGCATTTTGGAGGACAGATCGCCATAACTCGGGGACAAGCACACGGCCTCGGCGGCTGCGTGAATGCGGCCGTAGAGCATGGCGGCACCGTGTGAAGTCGATACGTTGAGATCTCCGTACTGCACCGTGACCTCGCGCGCCTCGGTGTTGTCGGAGGCATTGGACAGCGGTGCGAAGCCTAAGGTCAGCGAGCCGAAGATGGCGGCGGCGACGAGGCCGCGAAGCGCAGTGGATGTGATGGTCGTGCTCATTGTGGTCTCCTGGAACGTCTGTAAATGTTGATCTGGGCCTGCTAGTACAGACGCGGTCCGCCGGCGAAACCCGACATCGGGGGGTGGAAAAGGCATGGCGCGGGGTTGGCGGACACGCTAGTTTGCGGTGATCGGGCCAGGGAAGGACCAAGGCATTCAGCGATGGGGCTCTCAATTTCTCAGATGGCGCGCATGAGCCAGCTGCTCGACGAAGCGTTGCCGCTGGATGAGGCACGGCGGCGGACCTGGCTGGAGAGGCTTGCTCCCGAGCATGAGGATCTGGCCGCGGCCCTGCAGGCGGCGCTGTCGCCGTCGGAGGGGCAGTCCGCGGAGTTGAATGCCCTCTCGGCACTGGCCAGGCTCGACCCTCAGGATAAGGACGCGGCCGCGAGCGGTCTGCAGCCGGGTGTGCGAGTAGGACCGTACGAGCTGATCCGACTGCTCGGAGCCGGCGGCATGGCCGAAGTGTGGCTGGCCCGGCGTGCAGATGGGGCACTGAAACGCGAAGTAGCCTTGAAACTGCCGCTGCGCACGCACCTGCGGGCGGACCTTGCACCGCGCTTTGCCCGCGAGCGCGACATCCTCGCGAGCCTCGAGCATCCGCAGATCGCCCGCCTCTACGATGCCGGTATAGATCCCGAGGGGCTGCCTTATTTCGCGATGGAATATGTGCAGGGAGAGTCGCTGACGAGCTGGTGCGATGAGCGCGGTCTTGGCATCGCCGATCGCCTGGGGCTGCTGCTGCAGGTTCTGGCGGCCGTCCAGTACGCACATGAGAAGCATGTGATCCATCGCGACCTCAAGCCGTCCAATATCCTGGTGACCGAGTCGGGTCAGGTGCGCCTGTTGGATTTTGGCGTCGCCAAGCTCCTGGAGGGGGAGGAAGCGGATCACACCCCGCTGACCAGTGTATATGGGCGGGCGCTGACTCCCGACTACGCCAGCCCCGAGCTGCTACGCGGCGATCGGATCGACGAACGCAGCGATCTATATTCCCTGGGCGTGCTGCTCTATGAGCTGCTCACGGGCACTCGCCCCTACCACCTCAAGAGCGCGGCCTCCCTCGGTCTGATCGAACAGGCCATTGCGCATATCGAGGTGAGAAACCCCAGTGCGCAACCCACGCAGCAGGCAGGCGAGCACCAGGCCAGGATTCAAGACCAGTGGGCGCCGCAACTGCGCGGCGATCTGGATGCCATTGCGCTCAAGGCCCTCGCAAAGAATCCGGCCGAGCGCTACCCGAGTGCCGCTGCTCTGGCAGAGGATTTGCAATCCTACCTCGACGGCAACCCCGTCACGGCTCGGCCGTCCCGGCTTTCCTATCGACTGCGCAAGTTCGTACTGCGCAATCAGGCGATGGTGGCAGTAACGGCGGCCGCACTCGTTGTGCTGTTCGCGTCCGTGGGCTATACGCTCTACCGCGAGAGCCGCAGCCAGGTGACGGTCAGGGCGACCGCAACGCCCAGACCAGCCCTCTCGAACCCGGCGCCTTCGATCGCCGTACTGCCATTCCTCGACATGAGCGAGAAGCACGACCAGGAATATTTCGCCGACGGCATGGCCGAGGAGATTCTGAATCTGCTGGCGAAGATTCCCGAACTCAAAGTCATCGGACGCACCTCGTCGTTTCAGTTCAAGGGTAAGACAGATGATCTTCGCAAGATCAGTACCACTCTTGGCGCGGCCTACCTGGTTGAAGGCAGTGTGCGCCGTGCCGGTGATCACATCAGGGTGACGGCAGAGTTGATCGATGCCCGCGATGGCACACACCGGTGGTCCGAGACGTTTGACCGCGATATTGGCGATGTGCTGAAGGTACAGAGTGAAGTCGCCACGAACCTGGTCCGGTCTCTTCAGCTGGAAGTGACCAACCCGCTCGCACTCAGCCCACGCCCATCCCCACTGAACAATGAGGCCTACGATCTCTACCTGCGCGGGCTGCACGCGAAGGAGCAATTTGACCGGCGCGGCGAGGAGGAGGCGGTGGCTGATTTCAGGCGCGCGCTGGAACTCGATCCGTCCTTCATCGAAGCCGCCGAGGCACTCGCGGTAGCCCTCGCCAATATTGCCTTTGAGGGGTACGTGCCCCCGCAGACCGGATGGGAGCAAGCTCGGACAGCAGCGCAGACCGTCCTCGGGCTAAGCTCGAAGTCGGCGCTCGGGCACGCGTTGCTCGGGATCGTCCATGTCCGCTACGACTGGGACTGGCCGGCGGCGGCTCGGGAATTCGACGATGCCATGAAGTTGTCGCCCAATCTGCCGATCGTCCTGAACTACGCCGCCAGGAATCGAATGGCCTTGGGCGATTGGAATGGGGCAGGACAACTGCTAAGCGCGGCCCTCACGCTCGACCCGCTGGACCCTGGCTTTGAATATGGTCGTGGCGTGCTGTATTTGCGCACGGGCCGCATTGCAGAGGCGGAGCGTAGTTTCCGCCGTGTGCTGGACATCAGTCCGACGTTTGAACAGGGACATTACCTGCTGGGGATAGCGCTACTGCTCGAAGGCACTCCGGACGGTGCGCTCCCCGAGATGCGCAAGGAGACACGGCGCGCCTGGCAACTGGCGGGGTTGGCACTGACGTATCATACATTGCGCAGACCCGAGGACGCGGATGCGGCGCTGACGCTACTCGAGGCCGGATATGCAAACGACTCGGCGATGCAAATCGCCGAGGTCTATTCGTACCGCTCCAGGAAGTTCCAGGCGTTCAGGTGGCTCGATAGAGCCTTAGCGCAGAAGGATGTCCATCTCTGGTCCATCAAAGGTGATCCGCTGCTCAAGAATCTGGAAGGTGACCCCCGCTACGGCGCGTTTCTGCGCCGGATGAACCTGCCGGAGTGAGCGTCGGACACTAACTCGCCGATTGCGGTAGCCAGCTGCTCGATCTCATCCCTGGTGTTGTAGTAGCGCGGCGATATGGAGCCTTGCCGATCGCGAGGTTTGTTATTGCTCTCTCACCGGCTGCTGTTTTGCCATGTAGTCCTCGGTGGTGGCCTCCAGATGAAACAGTTCTTCTAGCAGTCGGCGATAGGTGGTCGCGTGGTGCTGAATGAATTCATCTGACTCGTCGGCCGCAAAATTGTAATACAGCAGGATGGCCTGGTTGGTGTGGCCTATCAAAGGAATCATAGTACCGGCGGTTACATAGTTCTGGCTCACGGGCAAATCCGGCTTCTCCACATGCCCCCAGGATTCAGGATGAACTTGATATTCCGAGAGGTGACTGGCTTTGACACCCCGAAGTTCACGTGCAAGTCCCTTCTCGAGTACGGTATTCCAGAGATTGTGGACATCATTAAGTCCCGTGTTGATCAAGCGCAGCACTTTCCAGCCGTGCTGATTCGGCGAATCCTCAAATGCCCCCGCTATAAATGAGTGCGTGGTGGGCACCATGGTGACAGGATCGATGGTGTTGTTGAGAGCGAACGAGGTGGCGCCACCGGAGGTTATCCGAGCAAAGTTCAATGCAAAGTGCAGATTTCCAGGCCGGGGTTGTGCAAAGGTGTATGACCTGAGCGAATACTTTCTGTCAGCAAGCTGAAACGGATCGCCGCCGTCGGCCGGATTCATCGCGTTGAAGAGAAAGGCATGGGTCAAAGCGGCAAGTGCTGCGCCTTGACTGTGGCCGGCGATGAGCAGTGTGCCTCCGGCCGGCACATACTTACGCACGGCATTTAGGGCACCGAACTTCTTATCGAACAGAAGGCTGAACATGCCATAGGCAAAGCCCTCATGAACCTCGGAATGGGGTAACTCCGCAAAAGTAACCGGAAGAATCCGATGGTCGATTTTGAGACCATGGCGCGCTGCCACGGTGGTTACCAGCACATCCTCATCGACGCTCGGCGCGCTCTCGAAAACGGTTCCGCGGATGACCAGGGCCCATGTGGTGGTGTTCCTCTTGTGCCATAGAGTCCAGGCACTCTTAAATGGCCCGAAGCCGTTATTGGTGGAGTCGTATTTCAAGTCGATGAACCTGGCATCCGGTCCGTTGGGGTACTTTTCCCGTGCCACCATGATGCGGCTGTCTTTGTCGTCGGTGTCGGGGGCATCCCAGTCCTTGATGCGATCCTCCCGCATCCTGTAGATGTATCGGGGCGCCTGGGCTGACAGGGGCTCCTTTTTCTTGGATGATGCGTGCGGATGCAAGTCGTCCTGGCTATCGAGATTGACGCAGAACTCCAGAAGAGCCAGCGCGTCTCCCCGGTCAAACTGACTGACTGCGGGAATGGCATCGAGCGGCGGTCTATTGAACAGGTCCTGTGGGCTATCGGGCACGGCGGCGGTACATCCAAGCAAGGCGATGGATAGAAAACCGGCCAAGGCATTACGCGGGAGTACGGACATCGATTGTCCCGCCGCTCACGGCGTTCTGTAGTCGTGCAACTGTGCCGCTTTGATCGCCGCGCGGCACCTGTCATTAATGACAGGTTGACCGGCGCGCATGTGGGCGCCGGAGACTTCAAGGAAAGAAGTAGGCGCTTCGGCCGCGGCCTAGGCGGCCCGA
>Ga0302308_10000148_pt1 | contig 61852 bp, 79 predicted proteins | sample III_Palsa_E3_3_FD_200531 | JGI IMG/M metagenome (GOLD analysis project Ga0302308, IMG submission 200531) | Peat permafrost microbial communities from Stordalen Mire near Abisko, Sweden - III_Palsa_E3_3 | ecosystem: Environmental > Terrestrial > Soil > Palsa > Peat permafrost | place: Sweden...
TTCAAGGTCGTGGCCGGAACGTTGAAAACCGGGCTCGCGGTTGTCCAGCTTGGGTACGAACCGGTCGCGGCCGTAAGGTTGATTACCGGCAGCGTTCCTGTCGCGCTAAGGGCGCCGGAAGTATTGGCTATCGTGATGCCGTCAACGGGTGTGCTTGGCGCCACGAACGGGCTTCCTCCGGGTGCCTCCTGCGCGAATGCGGCGGGGCCTAAGTACAGCGCGAAGACCAGGCTTGCGATTATCCTAATCATTTGAAGTACTGCACGGTTAACGTGCCCGTGCTCCCTGTTGCGTCGATGAATCGAGCCGCCGTCGCAACTGTCGCGCCCTGTATCCATAGCGGTTGGCCGGGGGTGAGAACGAAGCCTACCGTAGCGGTCGGTGTGAGGTCGCTTTCGAGGGAATAGTTAACGCTGCCGCCGATGGCCATGACCTGGGCGAAAGTCGCCGTGCCGGGTACCGTAAGAGCTGTTGATGTTGCCACCGCCAGAGCACTTTGCGACCCAGCCACGCCGGTAAAGGAATACGGCGCGCTTCCGCCACCTCCTCCGCCACTGACAATGGCAACGTTCAGATCGCAAGTGGCGTCCATTGATAGGCTAGAATACCCCGGGCCGCCTGCATTTACCGTCGGATTGTAGCCCCAGAATGATGGCTGCGAGGAGTACGGAGAGATCGTAGACGAGCAGACTGCGCGCGCCAGACCTGGCGTCAGCAGCCCAAGTAGGGCAAAGAGGTAACGCAAAGTCTTTTTCACGAAGCCAACTCCCATTAGTTGTAAACCCAGGCCGCGCCAGTGTAGAGCACCCTGGCCACGTTACTTCCGCCACCCGCTGCGTTAGCGCGATAGGTCACCGTTCCGGCATCGGAGATTGTGGCCTCCGCTCCAGCTGGCGAGCCAGAGGGGAGCGTTGCGAACGTCGCAACAAATGGCTGACTGTAGCCTTTAGCGCGGTTGAACACAGCCATATTGGTTGCAGAGCCGGTGCCACCAACGACGCCGCTACTCGACGCCAAGATATCGATGTTAATAAAGCTATGCCCAGCCCCTGTGAGCGATAAGAATAGTTCTGCGAATTTAGGCGCCCACAGCGAGCCGGTAATGTTTATGTCGCTACATGCAGTGGCCCCATTCAATGTGAGACCAACCGCAAAACTTGCCGTGTCGCCACCCTGATTAAAGTGATTGCCAGGAAGATTTATAGCACTGCAACCGGACATGACTATCCCGAATGCGGCGGCAACGGTTACGTCTACAATATTGTCGCTAATTTGACCATTCACGCAATTTACCAAGTTCAGAACTTGCGTGCTTGACGATGCGGTGCCCTGCCCAAGCCAATTATTCGAAAGCATAAATTCGCTACCGCCCGTGATGAGGGAGCCATTGGTATTGCTATCGATATCGTTTTGTCTAATTTTGCCGGTAAATCCCGTCGCGCAATTAATGCCATATCCATTATTGAAAATGACGTTATCCATAATATAAGAGCTTGTTCCGGCCCCGAGGATACTAACCCCGGCGACGGGGCAGGTGTGAATATAATTAGATTGCACGATGGTATCACTGACCGAACCATTGGTTGAGTCGATAACAATACCACTTCCAGCAACAGAAATTCTATTTGAAAAAATCACATTTTGATTTGCCCCGGTTCCGCCGTTATTACCTAAATATACGCCATTGTAGTTCTGACTGTTGAAGGTGCAATTAATTATTTTGTTGTTAAACGAGTTAATCAGATGAACAGCCGAACCCGCCGTAGCCGTCTGCGATCTGGCAAACGCAACGCCGTCGAAAGTCATGTTCCCCGTATTCGTGCATACGAATGTATCCAATAATCCGGTAGCGTCGTTCATCTGGACTGTTGATAAAAACTGACTTCCTCTAAGCAGGAAGTTTCCAGGCATCGTGAGCGTTGCCGAGATAAGATACGTCGAATTATCCAACCGCGCACTTTGCGCACCGCAGCCCAACATGCCAACGAATGCCTGTGTGGAGTCGCCCACGGATGAGGGTACGGCCCCCCACCATTCGGGATAAACGAAATCACTGGGTTGGCTAAAGAAGGTTACATTTCCAGTTCCAACTAGGTTGAACACTTGATAGCGGCCAGCTTGCAAAAACGCATGCAAATTCAACGTTACCCCGGGCGCGATAGTCAATACTGCGCCCGGATCCAGAATTAGTGTTTGAGTGATGCTATGAAAGCCTGATGAATTGATGATATAGTTACCGGCCGGGATATACACGGGCTTATTTGTATTCTTGGCGTTAAAAAACCCAGTGCTATCCAGCGCTGACCCATACGTAAATGTGACACTGGACGCGGTCATCGTAACAGATGGCGCGGTATTGACAGAGATTGTGCTAGTTCCCGTAGCTGCCGTGATCGTGGCCGATAGGGGCGCAGAGCCCGCGCCTAAACCAGGCAAGAGTATTACATCACCGACTGTCGCAGCAGCGAACGTGGTTGTGCCGAAGGTGATAGAGGTATTGCCATTGACGCACGTAACCGTATCCGTAACCGTAAGCGCATTTCCTACGGCACCGAAATCGCGAACATTGACGCGCTGGGCGAAGCGAGCAGAAAAGCTAAGCGCGGAACTGCCGCCGGCCGCAAGCGTAGTCTGCGCGCTGATGTTGCCGGAGCTATCCGCCACCACGACGCCGTTAGCGCCGCCAACGTTCAGCGTTCCCGGCGGGCCGCCCGTAGAAGCAGGACCGGTAAGCACTTTGCCCGCAGCAGCGGCGATAACAGGCTGGAAACCAGGCCCTACAATGCCAGCTGCGATATACGCGGCCATTTGTGACAGATTTGCGCGGTACGTCGAACCGCTCTGGACAAGCTCGAAAAGCTCCGTGCCATTAAGCGCGATAACCGGTGTCAGATTAGGGATTTGGGCGCCGGCTGTCATGGTGTTAGCGGTCCAGTATTCGGGATATTGCTATCGATCTCCGGCGGGTCTGCCACAAAGCCCCGAGGCACGCCAGGATTAGAATTCCCAGGGGCGTTAGGATCAAGGCCAGGGGTTTGATTGAGACCATGCGGTGGCTCTCCTACTTCCTGCGTAACACGGGTGTTGTTCAATTCCGTAATACGCGGTGTCGTGCCAGGGATCGGGATACCTGTTACCGGATCAATCGTATCCTGGCCGGAGAGCATACGCACATCGGTTTCGTTCGTCAGGAAATACTCCAAGCGCGGCTGCACGATAGGCACGGGATCGGCCGGGATCACGATGGCGCGGAGTTGCTCCTGCGGCACATCGTAACAACGATTGCATACAAGCTTTCGTTTGTTGATAAGGCTGGAACCCGCCCAGTCATACTGCCAGCGTAGGTCGACGTGATTGAAGCGGAAGCCGCACAAGTCACAAATAGCATGCGCTTGCGGGTTCCTAGCACTTGTCCTAGCTCGGCCGGATATTGATGCATATGCCATTGCGGGGCTTAATTTCTAAAATAGGAAGATATTTGCGGGGATATGTACGTGTTCGCGTTCTCCACGTCTTGCAACGATGCGATTTGGTAACTTTCATCTGCTACGGCCTTATACGCCGTGGCAAGTGGCGGCGCCCAAATGCGCGCGAGGCGGTATGTCAGCCCGTCCGCGAACGCTTCGAACCACCGGTATGGGATATCGACATTCTGCGCGGAAGTATAGTTGGCGTCCTGGATCTGCTGCACCGCGTAATAGCTGAGAGTCTGCGCGCTCGTGCCATCCGGCACCGGCCAGAGGTTCAGGACCGGCGATATCAGCCGGTCAAACCAGAACACGGTGGTAAAGCCCTGCTGCGCGGGGTTAGGATACGATGCGTACTCAGTGCGCGATACCGGGAGGATGATGCGGTTGGTTGAGGCACCGCCGTTGGCCGTCGTGACATACGCATCGAGCACCATGATAACAGATGGGTCAACAGCGTATTGCACCTGGCCCTGCACCAGCGGCACCGTGACGAGTTCAACGCGCCAGAGATTGACGCCCTGGTTAGCCCAGCGCGACAGCATCATGTTTGCTGCCATGCGAGCGGACTGGAAATGCTCTTGCGCTAACGAGGTGGGCCGCACGCCGATGTTATTGAAGGCATAGAGAACCAGCTCGCCGAGCGAGGGCATAAACGTCGTTGTGCCCGAATAGCTCACCGGGTACCGGACTGAACCACATACACGGTCACGGAACCGGTTATGGTCACGTTAATGGAAAGGCCCCGGCACGGGATGTTGAGCTGGTAAAAACCGCCTGCCGTTAGCCCAGTGAGACCGGACGAGGGCGCCCATACGGTGGGGGTAGCGTCCGCCATATCTTGCGGCGTAGCTTCGATATTAAACGTCGGTGTGCCGCTGTTGATGACAACGAACAGACCAATGTTGAAGGTATCACGGAAGTTATCGACGGCGACAGGAGTGCTACGCCCGACCGCGCCCTGCGTCATGGAGATAGGGGTCATAGCGTCCTCTCAAAAATATGAGGCAGGGGCGTGAAGCCCCTGCTTTTAGTCGATATCGGCGTCTTTGTGGTGCGGCGGCAACGTGCCTGCGTGGGCGGAAGACAGTGGGTTGTAATTGCTACCCGCACGGCCACCGGCCTTGCGCGGCTTGCGGCCCGCGTGGTGGCTGGCCTCTTTGCCCTTGACGTGGCCAAGATGCTCAGCGTGCTTCAGATGCTCATTGTGTTCGTGATGCACATGCCCGCCGCGCTTACGCTTGGCGCGGCCGCCACGCTTCTCGCCTTCGCGCTCTTCAGCAGCACTCTCGATCTTCGTGGCGTTATCCCGACGTTCCGGTTTGTCCTTCTCGTCTTCTTCGTATTCGCGAGAACCCTCCACGGCGTCGTCACTGGCTGGACCCCCAGTAGCGTGATGGCCCCGCTCCTCGCGGTGCTTCTTCTCGTGGTGCTTAGCGGTATGACCCTTCATCGATCAGGTATCCTTACGAAACGTTGTTGATGCCCTGGACGTAAAACACCGTAAGGGTGATTACGCCAGCGCCAGTTGCACTTGCCGTCGCGGTAACCTGGATATCTGTGTTGCCCGTATTATCCCAGAGCGCGATCTGCGGAGCCGTAGTCGGCAACAAGGTGATATTGAGCTGGCCCAAGGCGGCGAGACTGCCTGCGGTCAGCGCGGTCAGCGCGGACGTTCCGCCGGCAGTCGTGCCGATGCCGACAGTGGCACCGGCCTGGATCGTCGTAACCATGGCGTAGATATCAGTGATCTGAGACTGGGCCGGGATTACAATTGGTGTGGTCTGCGTAGCGGCCGCTGAAAAAGCGATACCGCCAGCGGTTTGGCACATGTTCGCGTAACCCGCATTGGCGAGGCCAGAATATTCGCCCAGACCAGCGAGGGTGTTGCCGCTCGTGTGGTACACGTTGCCGGCGAGAAGCGGGCCGGTTAGCTGCGTGCCGGGCCAGATCGGGCTTCCGTTAGCGTTTGGAAATTGCCCGCCATTGATATCCATGTAGAAAACTCCTTGGTTTCACCCCGCCTTGCGGTGGCGGGGCACGGACAACTGCCTTCTAGCTCGTGGGGAAGCTACCCCAGATCGAACGCCAATTGTAATATGCAAACGAGTAGCGCTCGTATCCCTTAACCAGAAGGTTGTCGGTCACGAAATCAACCTGCATATCCGTCTCAAAGGGCATGCGCTCCATATAGGAGAGCCCATCAATATTGGTGAGCAGGAACCACGCAAACTGCGAGGTCAAGAAGTCGTTGACGATGTACCCTTCGGAAAGGCCGCCAGCGGTGGTCAGGATGGCGTTAACGTCGTTGTCTGCAGTGCCGGGCCGTAGCTCGGTCTTGGTCAGACGGATAGCGACTGGCTCCAACTGGGGCGGAACCACGAGCTTCCGGGCGCGCGCAAACACCTTCAAACCAGCTTGGTCGCGGAAGTTTGTACGAACGCTGATCATACCATTGAGCAACGTCGCTTCGTTCAAATCCACAGCGGTGGACGGGATATTAGCGATGGTGTTGCCGTCAATGGGGTGGGAAGCAGAGCAGAGAGCCTGACCGTCACCGCCGATGGCCGCGTTGTACACCGTCGCGGTGTTCAGCACGTTAGCGCCATAGATTTCTTTGGTCTGCTGAAAGCTCTCAATCAGGCCCAGGTTCGAAGGGTGGAACTGGGTCTTGTAAAGATTATCGTCGATAGCTTTGCGGGTGATCGCGTAGCCAAGAGCGATTTCGGTGTGCTCCTGGTTATAGACGAACCGCTCGCCGGAACCGGTATCGAACGAGGTCTGGCCGCCTTCAGTTTTGAGCTGAGCCAGGCCGAGGAACCGCATCTCAGCGGTGCGCTCAAGAGCCATTTTCGAGTCGTGCTTCGTGAAGATCTTGTCGTATTGCGACGGGATCATCTCGTATTTGCCTTCAACGCCCCGCAAGCCGGGGAGCAGAAGGTCTTTGATGGCAGAAAGATTAACAGCCATAGTACCCTAGCCCCCTTATGCGATGCCGGTGGGACCAGCGCCATTGGAGCGCATGATCTCATTGTTGAAGCCAACGATCACGTTCGGGAACTGGGTGGACGGGTCTGTACCGTTTTGCCCAGGCGGGAACGTTTGGTAGTCAATGATAATGAAGGGGAATGTCGCGGTCGTGCCGACCGAGGACAGGAACGCGCCGGACAAACCGTTGATGGTCGTACCGGTGCCGATGGAAAACTGAGCGTACTGGCCAACCGGCAGCGTGCCGCGTACCGAGGACGTGTAGCCCGCGTTGAAGAAGGCGGAGCCGCTGGTCTGTACCAGAAAGCGGCTGCTCGGATCATCGATGACGTAGCACTCCACGTCGCCGTTGGCATCGGAACCGGGCCAATAATCGCTCCATACGGTGCGCTTCTGCGCCACGGAGACGTATTTGCAGCCCATGAAGATACCGGCAAGGGTGGTGGTGCCTGGGGCGGCCTGGGTGATATACCCGGTCGCGGCGCCGATGACCGGCATTACCGGGTCACCAAAATAAATGGGGGTTGCGTTGCCAGAGGCTACGTAACGAACGCTCTGACCGAATGTCGGAGCCCCGCCTGCGCCACCTTGGTACTGACGGAACCCAAACGGCGCGAAAGTATTCGCCATGATGAGGTGCCTTTCCTGTTACAGAAGGCTCATTCATCGGGCGTCGCGCACGATTTAGGAGCTGGATTGATCTTGATCCCCCGCGTCTCGCGGGTGGTGATTTGAAGCCTTAGCAGCATCTATACCGAAATGTAAAGATGCTGCAAGCTTTAGTTTTTATTCCGACGGAACCGGAATAGGCGCGTAACTCTTTTTGACCGACGCGAGGGCGCTGCCCTTGTTAGCGCGATCAAATTGCCCGGCCGGAGCCGCGCCGAGCTGTTCTTCCTTAAACCGCACCTGATCCGCCGCGCGGCGCCGGTCCTGGGTCTTTACCATATCCGTAATGGACTTCGGCCGCTCCATGAGCATCACACCGTCCATTTCGATGGTGTTGCCGGAATAGCCATGCGGCATCATCTCGGGGTGGCGTGAAAGAGGCACAGCCGTCCAGCCGGTATTCGCGAGTTGGATCTGGTACGCCGGGTTCTCCTGGTTCAGAACCGTGCGCATTTTCCACTCATACGTCCAGCCATCCGGCACCTTATCAGCCGGGACGTTGAACTTGTCAGGGGCTTCGGAGAACTGGCCCCCGGCATGCTCCATAATTTCCTTAGCGCGGCGCTCAGCGGCGGCGAGTGTGTCTTCCTCGATACGCATCTCGGGGCGCATGTCGTCACGCATCGGGGCGCGTTGCTCGCGGCGCGGCGGTGGTCGAAGTTCGTCAGCCATAATTTACTCTCCTCAGTTAAGACGGCCCGCAGCTTTAAGCTCGGCTTTGTTTTTCGCGTAATCCTCAGGTTTCATGCCCATCAAGCTCGCGACCTCAAGTTCTTCTGGCGAGAGCCGCACAACGTTCGATCTGGCGCCGCCGCGCTGTGCCGGCGCCGCCGGAGGCGGGCTAGAGCGCTGTTGTGCTGGCGCAGCTGCGGCCGAGAACGTGCCGTCGTCCGTACCGCCAACACCCAGGATAGCCTCAACACGGGCGAAGTAGTCAGGGCTATCCGCCACCACACCGTCTGCCATGACGACGTTATGCGCGCCAAGCATTTTACCGTAGAGCCGTTGGTCGCGGGCGAATTCGGGATGCGCGCGCACCCACGCCGCTGAGGGGGCAGTGAGTTGCCGGGCGAGAGCTTCGACCGGATCAATCTCCATAGGCTGCGGCTTGGGCAGTTTGGCTTTCTGCTCCATGGCCTCGCGGCCCTGGTCAAGCTGCAGCAACCGGGCTGAAGCATCGCCCATGGCTTGCTGAATATCAGCCGCCGCCGCGAAATCACCATTCGCCATCGCCGCAGCATAGTTCGCCTTGAGCTGCTCCCGATCCCGCTTAGTGGTATCGATGGCGCTCTTTACGAGGGTTAGATTGGTGTCCTCGACCTCGCCTGAAGCGCGGACCGCACGCTCTTGCGCGGCGCGCGCGCGGGTTTCGGCCTCAAGGCGCGATGCCTCGGAGGCTAAAAGCTTCTTCTTTAGATCCTCGACCCCTTCTTCGGCCGTAATGACCGGCGCATCGGTAATTTTGTCGTCATCCGGGATCAATATTTCTTGGTCTGCCATGGTTTTTCCCTCACCAGATCTGGTCAGGACGCACAAGGCGCCCGCGAATCGACGTGTCGTCCAGCAAACGGCACATCTTGCCGTTGATCGACAGGCCCTGACCGTCAGATGGCCGGAAATAGACCCACTGGCCCACTTCAACCGGTTCTACGCCCTGAAACCATGGGCTGTCGTCGGTCTGAAACGCGGTTGGCCCTTTCGCGAGCACTAAACCTACTTTCCCCTGCCATTTATCTTCATCGCGGGTCGTTTCGGTCAGAAAAATCCCACCTTTAGTCTTGTTCGGCCGGAGATAGATAGCCACCAGTATCTGGTTGTTGAACACCTCGATACCGGAAATGTCTCCCATATCTTCCCGCAGCTCTTCGTGCGGTGGAACTTCCGCTTTTAACAGATCAAGCATGTATTTTCCCTCGTTGTTAATCCGTAATTCTAAGTCTTTATCCCATACCTCTGACTTTTCGCAAGCACTGCTTAACGCCTGCGCCTGGCTGCGATATACCCCACCGCCGTCCCGGTGCCCGCTGCGTACTGCTGACTGCCGACAAGATAATATGTCGTGCTTGTGGTGATGTTGGCCCGCAGAGGCGGCACCGAAGCAGAGAACTGGCCCATGCTGGGGCCGGTGGTAACCGCAACCTGCGTATTTGCCGCCTGCGTGTTGTTGGCCAAGCTTATCCCCGCAACGGCTATGGTGATGTTTACCCCGGTATTGATTAGGCCAACCTGCCCGAAGACATCCCAATCGCCGGGTGTCAGCGTTATTGAGGTTATGGTCGTGGGCGTGCTGCTGGCTATCGCTATGGGCGTTGACACGGTTGAACTGATATACTCGCCCACATTGCCTGCCGCTGCGTTGGCCCCGGCCGTGGCGCCGATCAGCGGCAAGCCTTCCGCTATAACGAGCCAGTTTGACCCGTCGCATATGGCGTACACCACTTGTTGCGGCGCGAGCAGCACTGATGACACAGCGGTGCCAAGGTTGCCGTAGATAAGGGCGGACACACCCGCAGCCAGCGTCCAAGAGGCGGTGCCGTAGTTGAAGAAGTGGTAGACAAGGCCCCCATCATTCACAACAGTTGGAAACGTCACGGTGAGCGCGCTGGCTCCGCCGAGTTCTATTAAGCACCCGCCTTGCGCGGCGGTCAGCGTCGTAGCTGATGTCAGATTGACAAAACCGTTCTGCAACGAGCCGAGGGATGGAATTTTGCCGAACGTGTTAACCGCTGTGCCGGTGCCACCAATGCTGGGATCAAGCACTGCATTTGCGTTCAACGAGGCCAGCGCGGAGGAGTACGCAACTGAGCTATCCGGCGTTGCTTCCGGGTGGTCTACGCTGATGACCAGCGTGTTCGTGGTGCTGAAATTTACCGGGGATCCAGTTGAGCTGGCGTGGAACGTCGTGCGGGTGATCGTGGCTGGCGACGTGAATGTGAAGACCGACAACTCCCAGGAGAACGCCACGCTATCGAGGATGCACACCATGTACTGCGTGCCGCTGGTAAGCGCGGTGTTGAATGTCTGATAACCGCCGGGCGCTGCCGCCTGCGGCAACGTATACGGCCCCGTACCACCGAGCAATACGCCCTGTTCTGATACCCGTGGCTTATAATAAACGCTCATTCGCCCTCACAAATCGCTATGGCATCCGCCAGCAAATCCTCTGCCAACCGCAACCCAGCCGCCTCACCTTGCAGCCGGCGGATCTGCATCTCAGGCAGCGAGCTGCCATCGATCAGGCTTTCCGTGATGTGATCCATCCTGGCTTTGATCAATTTGCCAAACTCATGCGTGACGCGGTGATTGAAAGTGAGCAATTAAGTCTCCAAATGGTTGGGCGGTGCCCCCGGAGGGAGCACGGGAACACCGCCCGTTTACCGACCAGCTTAGGCGTCTTTACGCGATACCCGCCGGTCGATCCTGTCTTTAGCCCGGCGGCTTCAGGCCGTAGTTCTTGATCTTCTGCAGACGGCCCTCGCCGCCTCCGGCGCCACCCTCATACCGCTCCGTACGCCCGCCGCTCTTGCGCGGTAGCTGCGGGGGGATGCCCGGCGGCAACATTCCAGGCGCTCCGCCCATAGCCGGAGGCGCACCAGCACCACTCGGAGGCATCGGCATACCCGCGCCGCCTTGCGGCGGAGGCATCCCCGCACCGCCCGGGGGCGCCATCGGCACCGGAGACGGCGGAGGAGCAGGCGGCCGCATCATCGGAGCGCCTTGCTGCATATCCTGGCCTTGCCCGTGTGGGTTAACCGAGATGATGATATTCGTCTTGCCTTTTCCAGACCGGCCGCCGTCTTTGCGCGCGAGACGCCCGCCAGTTGGCCGCGTGCCGCCTTCGTAATTGCCTTTGGCTTCGCCACCGTGCTTCTTGCCGGTGCGGCAATCCTTCTTGACCATCTCGTCAACCAGCTTGCGGTCCTGCTTCTCGTCAGGATGGCCGCCCATGGCGTGGCCAGCCCGGCCGCCCTTCTTCAAGGCTCCGGCACCGATATTACGGCCATTCAAATTGAGCGCGGAGGTCGGCACTGGGTTGGCGCCTTGTGTCTGGCCGCCCGAGTCGCGGTGCATTCGGCCGCCGCGCTTGAAACCACCTTCGTGTGGCTCGGCGATCTCGTGATTGGCTTCGCGGCCATCGCGGTTCATGTAGCTATCCCACACCTCGGAATCCGCTTTGCCGCCATCCTTGCGGCCCATGCGCGGTTTCTTGCCAGCATGCTTGTGCGCTTCCTTACCTTCGACGTGCCCACCGCGCTTGTACTGGCGCTTGGAAACGGGACGCTGGCCGGTCTTGGCTTCGGTGTTCAGGGGCTCGGCCGGGGTCCAATCGGAGGCGTCAACCTTCTTGGTGTTTTCGCCCCCGCCGCGCTCTTCTGCTTTCTTCTTCCGCTCTTCGCGAATTTTCTTGGCATCATACTCAGACATGTGAGCTCTCCGTTACTTCATCCGCCGGGCGAGAGAAACGGCTGCGGGCGGATGCGCGCCGTGGTTTGTTACGCGAAGGGCAGCGTCTACGAAGTCGCTTTTAGCTGCATTCGTATCGTGTTGCCAGTGTTTCTGACGTGGGTTCTCGCGCGTCGTATCGTCGTGTTTGAGCCAGTCTTTCAAATCTTCAAGAGTGGCTACAACGAGATGGCCCATGCGCAAATGGCCTTTGCCGTCCGAGAAACCCGCTTTGTATGCCGCTTCAGCCTGATCCCGCGTGTTGTAGCCCAGCATGATTTTATGCTCATCAAACTCCCCCGTCTCGTGGTCGTTCTGGTTGACGACAAAGACCCTCTGACTATCTTTGTGAGGGCCGATACACACGTCAACGTGCTCGCCATCGGCGCCCTCGGTGCGCTTGATATAGCCATAATCGTACGGCAGCACGCAGCGCCAGCGCTTGCCTTCAGCGTCAACGCCAGAGCGTTCTGCACCTTTTTTCGTCTCAATGCTGATTGGCAAGCCCTGGAAGGAAATATGCTCCTTCTGGTAATTGCCGGCGGCTTTCTGCGCTTCGGTGGGCTCGATCGCGCCGCCCCGTTTGAACGCGGGCAAGCCGCGCAGGATCTTGGCTCGCATCGTGGGTGTTATATCGATGCCCGGCAGCTCACGGCCTTTGTGCTGATCGAGGAACTGCGTGACAGCGGGATCATCCCGGCCCTTGAGATGCCAAGCTTGGCCGAGCTGATCAGACCGCCGCATATCGCCGTTCTGTCTTGCCCAGGTCTGAAACGCATTGGGCGTTGCTTCGCCGGCCGATAGCTCTTTCATCTCCGGCCGCACAGTTGGGTCTAGCTTCTTTGTGATCTTGCTAAGGGTATTGGGCAGCACCTTGTCGTAATAGGACTTCATGCCCTCGCCGCCAACGCTTAGATCGTGGGCGCCGAGCTTCTTGAGGCCACGGCCGAGGTCTTCGCCTTGGCCCGCTACGATCTTGTGCGCGACGTCCTTGCCGACGTGGTTTTCCAGCTGCTCCGGCGTCAGGTAATTGCCGAGATGAACCGGCTCACCATCGACGCCGTGGGTCACAGCGCTTGCGTAGTACGTGCCGTCGCCGTTGTTGAGGTGGACAATGTGGCTTATTTTCTTGCTCAGATCATATCTATCTGCTTGTTCTTGCCCAGGTGTCCAGACCATCTTATCGTAGCCGCCGCGCGCCGCTTCAACGAGGGCGCGCTTTAACCCTAGCTCAGTCCAACCTTGCGTGGATCCGACATACGGGCCTTTGGGCACGCCGGGCTTTCCCGGTTCCGCAAAGCCCTTCTTCCGGCCCTCTTGGCCCCAATCGCTCTGCAGCTCCTCGATATGCAGTACCTTCTTGCCTTCGGGGTCCGTGCGGTCTGACAAACGCAAATGCGCAAGGACGTTTGGCGTATCCCAATGGCCGGAGCGATGTGCTAATTGCTCCCCGAAGCGGTCTGGTTTTGTATGCAAGAGCAGTTCGCGGTAGTTCTCGCCTCCGGGCAGCGTGTACTCTTCGTACTTAGTCGGCTTTGGGCCGCCGGTAAATTGATGCGAGAACTCGGGGTCTTCCTGAAAGTTTTCGTCGAACTCGCGCCCCGCCGCGCGGCGGTGGTGCTGTTGCTCCTCACCCCCCATCATATCAAAGTGCTGGCCGCCGCGTTCGCGCGCCCTATTCTCTACCCAGCTGCTTACTGCGTCCTCGGGTACCTCTTGCACGGGGGCGCTTGGGTTGTACCCGCGCACCTCTTCTTGGATATCCGGCATCGCCCCTTGCAAATGAGCCGCGAGCTGCTCGCGTGTAACCGCATGTTGATCGCCAAGCGCTCCCGGCAACCCGGCGTTCTCCAGCTCGGCTGGTTTAACGCCCTGGTTCTGCAGCATGCCCAGCATCTGCTGCGGCGGCCCCTTGGCCTGCGGCAACGCAGCAGCGGTCGCAGCACCTTGGCTATAAAGGCCAGAAGGGCTGAGTTGCTGGCTTGCTCCACGTGGATCTGTGCCACCGCCATCGGCGTACGTACGGCGGGCTGCGTGCAAAGCGCGTTCGGCGACGTTCATAGGTTTTTCCACGCCTCAAGCATTGTCGCCTGCATGGCTACCGTAGCCCCCAGCATCGCGGCGTAGCCAGCGCTGCCGAAAGCCACTTCGGAGCAGGCGTGGTTGCCCCCGGTCATATAAGCCACGGCTACGCCGGTAATCTCACCGGATACCGCTCGCTCTAAGAGGTTTTCCAGTGTTTCGACCACGTTCTCGTCGATACCGGGCGTGCGGTAAGACCCGAACGGCTTGAGGATTTCCGCGCCGCTCACTTGGCCGCCCGCGCGGCGATAAGCTCGCCAAGCTTCAAATGAAACGTGGCGCGCCACTCGCGGGAAGCATGATCCAGCCAGCAACTATCCGCGTGCTTCCTGGCTGCTTCGATCTCGGCTTGGATGTCAACAAGAACGGGGCTCATACCAGTTTCGCCTTTCTCGGTTTCACCGGCCCGGGTGCTTTTAGTTTTGGCGTCGCGGCGGCTTTCGCCTGGGCGTTGCGCCCATCCATCACTTTCCCGGCCAGTGTCTTGGCGATATCCGCCCGCCTGTCCTGCTCGTGCTCGCTTAGCTCCGCCGCCTGTTGTGTGTTCTCTTTGTGCGCGGTGAGCGCGCCCATGAGCACCTCATGCTGCCGGTCCGCGTGCTTGTTCTGGGTATCTGCTTCCAGTTTCATTTGCTGTATCTTCAGATCCGCCTCGCGGTCCGCCGTGCGCGAAGCAGTCTCCTGCTCCGTGTTCTGGTGCTGCAGCGCGAGGCCGGCGGCTTTGGTCTTCAAATCGGCTTGCTTGAGCTCCAGCTCGGCCGAGCTCGGTCCGGTGCTCTTGCCTTCGCCGCCCGCCAGGCCGCCTTGTATCTTCGCCTGGGCTTCCGCGCGCTTAGTCTGCGCATCGAGCATACGGGCGTCTGCCGCCGTCTTCTGCGCCCCGGCCACGATGTTGCCTTGCTGGATCTGAGCCTGGATCTGCTGCAGCTCTGGTGGCGGCGAGGCTTGGGCCTGGGGTGGTGCAAGGAACTGATCGGGGTTGTTGAAGCCGAGTGCGACGAGGGCCGCGCGGTCAATCGCGATCGGATCGTAGAGCGAGGGCTGGGCCGCCTGCAGTTGCTTCAGCGCCATGATCTTCATCACGCGCTGCCCATGCGAGGCCGTGTTGGGGTCAGCTTGCGGCACGATATCCGCGTCTTCGAGGGCGTCGAGGAAGGTTTGCTCATCCCATTTATACGCCGGCTTGCGGTTCTGCTGCCAGAAGCTCTTGGGGTGCTCTTTGAACACTTTGGCCAAGAGCTGGAACTCTTGGGCCTGAGATGCATGCAACCGCTTGTGCACGGAATTCATGACCTTGGTGGCCTGCTCGATCATCGCCAGCGTCGTGCCTACTGGCGCGTCCGCCCGCCCCTCGCCCACTGCTTGCTCGCTAGTGCCGCCAATTCGCATGCCAGTTTGGGCGATGTCGTTGACAAGCTGCATAAGAGCTGGTTGCGGCGGCTGATACGGAAGGGGCATGATGGCGTCCCGGATGGGCATTCCGTTGGTCTTGACGGGAGCGCCACCGCCCGGCGGTACACGGAAGATGTTCGTGTTTTGACGAGATCCGCTATCCGCCATAAGGAAACCAGGGAAATTAGAATACATGCCAGCGTCAAGAAGCTCCCGCCAAGCAGCTGTAATAGCATTGGTTGTGTTTCCCAGAATGGCCAGGAGGCCGATGTCATAGAAGCCAAAGCCCGGCACAAACGTGTACTTGATGAAGGTCGTGCGCGCTTCGGGTAGCTCTTTGGTATCTTCCTCGTAGTTGCGCACGACAGATAAAACCTGCCGCGATGATACATCGATGGTGACGCGGTAGGGTATCTCTAGCCCGGTGGGCTTACCCTTCATCTCGTGCTCGTAACCCTTGATATCCAGCTCACAATAGCACTCGTAAATCTCCCGGTCGCGGTCTTCCGGGTTCATGGAGTTGATCGAAATGCCCTCTTGCGCCTTGCGCTCGATCTGCACGGCATCGAGCTGAGCCATGTTTGGGGTGTGCAGCGGGATATCTCGGTAAACCCCGAGGATCTGCATGCGCTTCACCGTGCTTGGCTTCAAGCTAATGCGGTGCGTCACGCGGGTGGCGTTCTTCAAATCCGTGGCGCTGTTGTTGACGATCAAGTCTTCGGCGTCCACGGTCTCCGACACCGGCCGGTTGCGCAACGGGCATTGGTGCACCTTCTTGAAGCTGGTGCCCCCAAACCCGAGCATAAGCAACATGCGGTCTGTGTCGGGATAATACTCCGATGCCGTGCTGGTTAGGTAGTGGTTGAGGTCTTTTTCGAGGTAATCCGCTAGCCGGTCCTGGTTGACGTCGTCGCCGTTGCCGTCGTCGCGAACCTTCACTGGCCCGTCCGTAGGCAACAGTTCAGACCTCGCGTTGGCCTGAAAACGGAGCACCGCTTCGAGCAGCAGGGGGTGGCGCACCCGGCTAATGCCCTCCACTGGGGCTCCGTCCGCGCTACCGCCGAGGCCCGGCAGGTCCAGCTTCAGGCCCAGCAAGCGCATGCCGTTGGCGCGGTCGTCAATCCACTCTTGCCGGGAGGTGATGTCGTCGCGGATGCCGCGCAATATCTCTTCAGCCATGCGCGTGAGCTCCATGGCGTCTATTTCATCTACGAGATTATCCCACCAGCCGCCCGGCCCCGTCTTGGTTGCCTTCTCAAGTGGCGTGCCGTCAGTGGTGATGGTGATGGAGCCGTCATCATGCTCTATGCGGAGGAGATCGCCGTTGCCATTGCGGATTTCACCGTTAACCGGGTCGTCGTTCTGGGCAACTGTCACGTCGCGGGCCTGCTGAGGTGATGGCGGCGGGGTGCTGTCGACCAGTCGGATATTCGGGCTCAATCCAGCCATTCAGGGGCTCCTATGCCCAGACTGATTGCCACTAAATTACGGCAGACGCAACATTAATGCTCAAACCGGGTATATCGGCCCTGGTGAGTGGTTGAATTGCATGCTGCCCGTGACTTCGGCCGCCCATTCCGGTGCTCTGGTGAGCAAGCCAAGCTGCCGCAAATGGCTTATTCCTTGCGAAACGGTGTCGCAGTTGTGCACTAACATGCCGTTCGCGTAGTAGCAGTGCGCGCCCTCAACTGTCAGATTGTACACGGGCTGTGTAATAGGGGTGTGCGTGCTTGCACTTTCCAAGTTTATAAGCGGACTTTTGTAGCTGGCATGCGGGCGAGCACATAATCTTTCGCGCGCTTCTGAACTCAAACTCGGCCCCACACCAATCGCAAGGCCGCACGCCGAGGATAACACGCTCATCTCCAACGCACCGCGCCTCTCTAGCCTTAACCAGGGAAAGAGCGCTAACCCGGCGATGCCAATCCCGCCCCTCTTCTGACTTGTGCCACGCACTGGCGAGGGGGCGTACGCGCGCCAGGTTGGCCGCAACCGCTTCCCGATCAATTTTCTTAGGCATGCGCCTATGCACGCCTTCCGGTAAGCACTCCAGATTATCAATGCTAAAATTAAACACGTCACCATCTCTGTGGTGTACGTCGTGCTTCGGTGGAACAGCGCGGCCGGCGTTTTTTTCCCAGATCGCAACGTGCAGCCCTTTAGCTCTGCGCCGCCCCTCGTTGCTCCTGGATTGGCTGAGGTAGTACCGCCGCTTTCCACCCATGCGGCGGTATGTGACACCGTCGAAAACAATTTCCTCCGGCGCTGTGTCTTCACTAAATCGCATAAACCCAACCCTACCGTCAAAGATTCCTGGTTTATACTATCCAATGGCTGATACATGTTGTCAAGCGTAAATACAGGATGATTAGCCGTTCCTGTCAATGACTTAGCACTAACAACAGGCTTTGCCCCCGTGCACCCAGCTGCTTCAACTTTGCGCCAGCCAAGGGGTGTTAGCACCTCGTCGGCAGTGGTTACCCTCTCTATCGGGATAGAACCCCGCCTGGTAGCTATTTTTGTCCCCGCCACGAGGCACAGATCGTCATGTTTCCCTTTCGGGAACACGCTAACCTCTTGAATTACTTGCTGTGCCCACACTTTATCAGGCGCGTAGATCATGCCCTCGGCAAAGAGATGTTGCACTGCATACAGCCGCGATAGCTTGTCCATGCCTTTGGGGTCCAATAGCTGTACGCCCCAGTCCTCGTGCCCGAAGAGCCGCCGCATTTCCTGCGCTACTGAGTAGCCGCTGGCTTTGTTCTCGATCAGCAGCTTATCGACTTTCATGTCTTTGCAGGTCTTCGCCACTTTCTGCACCAGCTCATGCAACGGCAAGCGCTCCGCCCAGGCATAGGCGAGCATGACGCGCGGGGCGTCTCCGCCAACCGCGCTGTGCTTGGTGCGCACGGTCTGTCCGAGATCGAACATCTCCTCGCTGCCCTCTTGCCGGAGCATGCGGCCCCCGGGCGATGCCCAGTTGGCGGCATACAGCGCGCTGGCGCCGGTAAACACGCCCCACACGGTCATGGCGCTTGGGTCGTTCTCTGTTTTCTCTGTAAAGGCGGTATCCAGGCTGCCGATGATATAATCGAAGGGCGGGTACTCCTTACCCTCCCAGAGCTGCCACCATTCATTCTTGATAATGCCGCCGCCGCGCGGCGCTGGCTCCTGGGCGAACTGCCCGGCCGTGGCGTACGGGCCTAGGATCTTCTCATCGCGTTCGACGACGTGCAGCGGGAAGCGGGCCGGAAACAATAGCTGGCCTTCCTCGCGCCGGGGATCTTCGTACCCGATCTTGGTCTTTGTGCCCGCGCGCCACGAGGCATACCGCATAGGCAAGCAAAGGTGGTCATACCCCAGCTTGTCCTCAAGAATGACGCCGGATACATCGTCCTCGTGGAGCCGCTGCATGATCACGACAATGGCCGATTTATCCGGGTTATTGACGCGCAGAGGTACGGCCTCGCGGAACCAGGTGTTGACAGAGCCTCTGACTTGGTCGGAGTTGCCGTCGTCCACGGATAGCGGGTCATCGATAATCACGCGGTCTCCGCGCTTGCCGGTGATCCCGCCGGATGCCGCTGCCTGGCGCCAGCCGCCCATGGTGTTCTCGAAATTGGTCTTGGCGTTTTGATCTGAGGTCATACGCACGTGCGGCCACCGCGTCATGTACCAATCAGATTGCACGAGGCGCCGCATGCGGAGGGTATCGCGGATGGCGATGTCCAGGGAGTGTGACGCGGTGATGTACCGCAAATGCGGCATATTGCACGGACCCCACTCCCACGCCGGCCAGAATACGCTCACCATTAGCGATTTCATGGTGCCGGGCGGGATGTTCGCCAGCAGCCGGTTGTAAAGCGTGCCGTCATCCATAACGAATTCGTCGGTGATCGCTTCCAGATGCTCCGCTATGCCATGCAGGTGCCAGCCCTCGGTGTAAGGCTGGCCGGGCTCGATGATGTGCCAAGAGCGCTTGACAAACGCCATGAGGCTTTCGCGGCATTCTACGCGGTCGAGCTCAATAAGCGAAGCAGCTGCGTTTATCTTCTGCCCGTTGATCTCGATTGTGCCCATGTAGGCAGCTTAGCATCCTAAACGGAACGAATGGAAGTAGACTGCTGCGCATATGACGATGATACCGGCAGCTGGGTACATCGGGCACAAGGCCAAGCCCGCGAGATAGGTGCACAGCACCGGAGCGATGCGGAAGGCGTACACCAACGCCATTATAACTATGATTGTTGTCATCTTTCAGTCTCCTCTGTCAGTTTCGGCTTTAACCGCGCGCTCTAGCGCTAACCGCAGCACCGCGCGCTGATCATCGTCCAGGTCGCTCGCATCGATTGTAACGCCCATCGTCGCGATGGGTCTGCCGTCCGCTCCAGTGTGCTCGAAGCGCTGTGTCTCGCGCCAAAGCCCTTGGGTCTTGAGGTAGAAGATCAGGCAGGCGTTATCGCCGTCTAGCCCTTTTTGGATAAGCTTACCGGCCATCTTAGCCACGGTCAGCTGCTTGCCGTTGGTGAGCTCGTGATTGAAATGCTTTTCGAGGAAGTCAACATTGACCCCGGCCAGCTCCGCACATTGCTCGTTGCTTAGCCCGGCACCCTTATAGCGTGCGATCATATCCGCCCAATCTTCTGACCAGGCTTTAGGTGGCTCCACGCGGCGAGGGGCAAGGAGCTGCACCACCTGAGGCATCGGGCCACGGACACCCACAAAGGTGCTGCTGACGTTGCCAGTAATTGGGTCGATACGGTCTTTAGTAGCGCGTCTCAATGAACCGTCTCGCCTTTCCAGTTCTTTGCCAGCGTCTCCAGATCAGCGAACGCGGCGTCTTTGACAAAATCAATGTGCGGCATGATCGCGGCCATCACCGGTTGCTCGCCCGTCAGGCAGCTTTCCACCCATCCTACCAGATCCTCAGCTAGCGTGTCAGCTGCAAACTGAAATTTAGACTGGCGTTCGGCCTCCGGCAGTTGGTGGATCGCGCCCATGCAATTGACCACGGCGCCGGCCACTAAACCAAAGCCGAAACTCCAGGCGCCGTAGAACGATGACATGATCATGTTGGCGCGGTCCCGCCCAACGAGGGGCGTCAAGCGCTCAGTGGCCTCGTGCGCGCTATCAGGAATGCTCACAGCGCTCTGCTAAACGGATACTCGGTTGGGTCTAGGTACAAGTTGGCCGTAGCGCCGCCCACGCGCTCTTGGGCTTCACGGATAGCCGGCCCTGGGTCCTTAGCGTTGATATAATCCGATGGGTCAATGCTCTTACCCGCAGAGGCACAGTTAGCATCAGCCAGCCGCTTCAAGCTCGCGGCAATGCTCAACAGCGCTTTCTCTGTTACCGTTCCTTCATGCTCGTGAAAACAATTCTCCATTTTGAAGCTCCCGTAAAATTTATACTAAATCAAGGCCGGTTTGTTCGAGGGTGGCCATCGCTTCCGCGATCAGCCTTTCCCGCGTTGTGGTGCGGGCAATGCGCCCCATCCTCTGGGTAACCGTGTTTATCGGCAACTGCCCCTCAACTCTCGGCAAGCGCTGCACCCAGAACATGGCACCGCCATTAGCCCGCCTTTCGTCCTCAGTCGTCTCCCACAACACGAACTGGTGCTCAGGAAACTTCTTGACGATGCGGTATATGCCTGAGAACAGCGAGGACTCTTTTGCGCGAAAAGCCGCCCTCTCACCGATCTTAAGGCTAGCGATGTTTTTACTAATCATAAAGGAAATTTCGCACACATGAAGACACAAGTCAAGCACACAAAAAACGGCCCAATGGCTCATTCCAGGGAGGGCTAAAGCCCTAACCCTGGAAATGTGTCGCCATTTTGGGTGGAAATTTTCAGCGACACAAATGGGGTGTATCGCTGAAAATGTAACATACTGATTTTATTATATTTTTGTTGAAAACGGCGATACACTTTTAAAAACGGCGATACACTTTTCGTGTCGCCATGTAACAATGGCGATACATTTACCCCGTTTTGGCGATACATTAAAAGTGTGTCGCTGAAAATAAAATGTGTCGCTGAAAATATAGCGGGCGGTATTGCGTTGTTTTGAGCAATCAACTATGGTCAGTATTAAGTCTAAAAGGAGGCTGAACTTGACATATCTCAATAGCTACATAGCCCTGGCCAAAGACGCCCTCGCTGGCGTGCGCCGCTGCGTTAAGAACGGTGACCGTGAGGGCGCCATGCTCTGGGCGGACTTGTTTACCTGGAATATGCTCCAGGCGACCCACTCATCCAGGACATGCGCTGATGACGACGCCTAAACCGGAACGCGATGCCGCGTGGCATGCGAAGCTGGCCGCCTTGTGGCTGCAGACCGAGCCCCAATTACCAGCGTCGCAGATCGGCAAGCTGATGGGCATAACTAAAAACGCGGTCGTCGGCTGCGTCGCCAGATCCAACCTGCCCCGCCGCCCTAGCCCGATCGTGCGCAAAAACAAGCCGCACGCGCCCGAACTCAGTATCCGCAAGGCTACGCTGCGGGCCATCGTAGAGCCGGTAGCAGCGGCGAAGCCGGCGGTCGTGTTCAGGCGCCAAGTAGAGCCTTGCGCTTGGCCTGAGCGCATGGGACCACCGGCCCGGTACTGCTCAGCGGACAGCGCACCAGGCAAGCCCTACTGCGCGCACCATTGTTCTATCGCTTACCTGAAGCGGACTGGGTAACCCGCACGATTTTATTTGCAAGTAGCGCTTGCATTACCGGAAATCCCCGTTTACAGTGCTTACACGGCCTAAATACTTGCCAGGAGAAAAGTGATGACTGACAATTCGAAACCCGTATCCGCATGACAAACCCCCTGTTCTGGTTACTCGCGTGCTGCGGGCTTGTCGTGGCGGTGGTTTTGGTGGCGCAAAATTAGGCGCCTAGCATGGATGGATTGTGGTAAAATGAAGCATGCTTATCCGGTTCTCACCCACAGGAGTACGTAATGCGGTATTTCGGCGGTAAACAACGAACGGCGGCGAAACTGGCGGATTTCATGCGCCCATGCGTCGTGGAGCGCGGCGCGTATGTAGAACCATTCGTAGGTGGTGCCGCGATGATGGCCGCACAACCCGCTCCTAACCGCATAGGCGGCGATGCAAACGAGGCTCTAATAAACATGTGGGTCGCGCTCGCACACGGGTGGGTGCCGCCGCAGTGCGTCACCGAAGAGGAATACGCGGACGCAAATCGTAGGCGCGACCCATCAGACCCTCTCACGGCGTTCATCGGGTTCGGGACCTCGTTCGCCGGTAAATGGTTTGGCGGATACGCACGCGGCGGCGAGGGTCGCAACTACGCCGCTAACGCCGCATCATCGTTGAGGAAAAAGGCGCGCGGCTTGGCGGGCGTCCGCTGGCATTTCGGAGACTACCGGACGTGCCCCCTTGTCCCGCGCGCAGTGATCTACTGCGACCCACCATATGTCGGCACGACGCAATATGGCGCCGTGGGGGCTTTCAGTTGGGGCGATTTTTGGGGCTGGTGTTTGACCAAGCACGCTGAGGGGTTCGCGGTGTTCGTGTCTGAGTACACCGCCCCGCCGTCCTTCCGCGTGGCCTTTGAAGTCTCTACAAAAACAGACATTCGCACGAACGCGGCCGGTAAAGAGCCCCGCACTGAGCGGCTCTTTGTGCCGGCGGACGCCGACTATGGGCGCTAACCGGATAAGCATGAAATGAAGATACCTGAAACAGGCGATATCTGGTTGCACATCGGCGGCAAGGAGTATGCCGTCGACCGGCTAACCATAAACGCGACCACGGGCGAGCATGACGTGGTGTACTACTCGGTGGATACGTTCCAGTACTACACGCGCAGCCTGGCCAACTTCATGGGCTTTGGTGCGATGCACCATCCCAATTTCACACTGGTCGAGGGCAAGCGCATGATCGCACGCCGCGCGCCGGTTGTCCTGGGGGACGAGACAGATGTGGTATAGCCTTGTCGTTTGGGTGTTCAGCCATGTCGTTTTTGGCTTCCTGGCCCTCGTCTTGTTCGCGATATGCCTTGCCGCCCTCGCCTACGCGCTTGGGGCTGCTATGGCGGCCATGCGCAAGGGTAAGTATAACACGAGCAAGGCCGTGACCGCATTGGACGTGGCCGGCGTCTTTGTCACCGCTATTGCTTTGGTGGTAATGCCCGTAATCGTGCTCTACTGCACCGGGCGGTTAGGGTGATGTGGTGGGGCGCGCTAGCCATGACCATGATGCTGGCTAATATGGTGCTCATGGGTTGCGTACTCACAGCCTTAGCTAACTCGCCAGCGGCGCCAGCAGCCAAGCGCGTATCCGTTTCCGTGCTGCAGCTCCCAATCGATAGCGTTTGCACAACGCCAAGCAACCAGTGGTACCGTGACGCTACCGGTGGGTGGAGAAAGAAATGAACGACGATTACGATGCGCGAGGCTATGGAGGCTGAACCGCACCACCGGAACGATTTTTACGAAATTAACGAGGGGGAATAAGCATGACCGACGTATCTTTCAAAATCCAAAATCGATGGAACAGCGCAACTCAGTACGAATGCGTTCTCCCGCCCGAGATCGCCGCCAAGCCTCATCGCGATCAGCTCGGGTATGCCATCAAGAAGGCTTGTAACGAGAACGCGGACCTGAGCGCTGCGGACCTGCGCGGTGCGGACCTGCGCGGTGCGGACCTGCGCGGTGCGGACCTGCGCGGTGCGGACCTGCGCGGTGCGGACCTGCGCGGTGCGAACCTGCGCGGTGCGAACCTGAGCGGTGCGAACCTGCGCGGTGCGGACCTGGGCGATGCGTACCTGGACGGTGCGAACCTGAGCGGTGCGAACCTGCGCGGTGCGGACCTGGGCGGTGCGAACCTGCGCGGTGCGAACCTGAGCGGTGCGAACCTGCGCGGTGCGGACCTGGGCGATGCGTACCTGGACGGTGCGAACCTGAGCAGTGCGAACCTGGGCGGTGCGTACCTGGACGGTGCGTACCTGGACGGTGCGTACCTGGACGGTGCGGACCTGCGCGCTGCGAACCTGCGCGGTGCGGACCTGGGCGGTGCGAACCTGAGCAGTGCGAACCTGGGCTATTTCAAACAAGACCTTATTGCCGAAGTCTTGCGATTGCCGGATGAGCTGGAGGCGCTCCGCCTTGCTCTAGTAGAGGGCCGCGTTGATGGCTCGACGTACTCTGGTGAATGCTCGTGCCTCGCCGGCACCTTGGCTAAGGCGCGTGGGATTGAAGAGTACGATGGGACAACCATCGAAGTCGGTGCCGTGGCATTCCACGCCTCCCCCTACTCACCGCGTGAGCAATGGTTCTCGATGATCAGGCCGGATGACAAGGCAGAAGATAACCAAGCTGTCTCTCTGGCCATCGAGTGGGTCGATGAGGCAATCGCGATCCGCGACAACATCCGGAAGCATGTACTGTGAGGAAATAAAATGAGCCAAGATCAGATTGAAATCCCAATGCCCGTCGATTTGGTTTTTGCCACACCTACCGAAAAAGCTCTTGTCGAGTGCTTAACTGCCATCGCCACCATGAAGCCTGGTCAGATGATGTGTATCTATGGTGCGGCGTTTCAATGCACCGCGAATGCCAGATTCCCAACCGGACCTGTGACACACGAGGCAAGTAAATGAGCATAAAATGAAACAGCACCTGACCCCCGCCGAGTGCGACGCGCTGTGGGAAAAGGCCAAGGGAATTAACAAGACCTCCTGGCATTATACGTACGCCCAGCTCGTAGCCGATCACATTATCGCGAAGACGAAGAAGCAGCTTGCCAACAAGCAACGCTTGTCTTAAGCATTCTTTTGGGGATACGCCGCGACCCCGGAAGTTACGGACCAATGCGGCTTTTCACGGAGACAACACATGCGTAAACTTTTCATTATCGCCTTGACGCTCGCTCTTCCGGCTGCGGCCATGGCGCATTCCTCGACTCAGGGTTCTCTTGGTGCTGGCGGCGCTGTTTCGGTATCGGGCGGTAGCTCGGTATCCTCCAGCTCCTTCGGCGGCAACACCCAGGGCTTCACCACCGGCAGCGCGACATCCGGTGTGAAGAACGGCGTTAACTCGACCCAGACCTACGCGACCAACGCCGCGACCTCCGGCGCCAAGTCCAAAGGCAACGCGGGTACGACAGCCGGCAGCACATCCCTGGGCGAGAGCCTCGGCGGCTTCGTCGGTGGCGGCGTGTCTGGCTTCGGCGGGTTCTAAAACAGAAAACCCCCGGGCTGACAACCCGGGGGCCATTCACAAGGAGACAACAGCTATGAAGCGCCTTACTTCTTCACTCGCGGTACTGACTTTAACATTCCTTCCACTTTGCGCGCAAGCGCAAAACGCATTATCAGGGTCCAGCTCGGGATCGAGCAGCTCCAGCCGCTCCGGTAATTCCGGCGCCACGGTAAACTACTCCACGAGCGAGACTTACAGCACCCCGGCCAACCAGACCCTGGCCGAGACGTCTAATGATACGCTGCGCAACAACACCCAGGCCCCGGACATCGTCACTTCAGGCGCGAATGTGTGCGCTTTGCCGATGGGCGCCAGCACATCTATTCTGGGCTTCGGCTTCGGCCTTTCCGCCAACCCCACGGACAAGGGCTGCGAGCGCAGAAACAACGCCGCCGCGCTGTTCGCCCTTGGATACCGCCCGGCCGCTACAGAGCTTATGTGCCAGGACAAGGATGTATCGGCGGCCATGACCGCCGCAGGCACCCCGTGCAATGCAGTGACGGTGCCGACGCCGATTGCTGTGGCGGCGCCCGCACGGCCGTATCAAAACCCTCTTTGCGCGGGGCTCAACCCGAACAGCGCGGAAGACCAGCCGTATTGGGTTAACTATCACTGCTATTGATAACTGGCCGGGGCTTGTCCCGGCCTATATTTTTGAGGACGACACATGGCCAAAATAAAAACCAGCGGCATCGAGCAAGTCGTCTATATCGCTGGGGGCGCCAAGCCGTTGGCCGAGTATTTAGGAATATCCACCCAAGCCGTTTACCTATGGCTTAGCAAGGGCCACGTTTCTGCAGCAAGAGCCTTAGAGCTTGAAGGTCTATATGGCGTTTCTCGCCTGGAACTGGTACGCCCCGAACTCGCCGCCATCCTGAAACGCCGCTAGAGCTCAAGAGGGCCTATGTCTGCTGTGATATCTATAGCACCTGCGATACGGCAGATTGAGGTTCCGACGGCGCTTCGCGAGCTGCCCGGCTGGCTCATGTGGAAGGCGATCCCGAAGGAAGATGGTAGCGGCAAGCTGGATAAAATCCCGTACTACGCAAACGGGAAAGTCCGTAAAGGCGGCAACGGCACGCCGCAGGACCGCGCGCAACTGGTAACGTTTGACGTAGCTAAAGCAGCGGCGGTGCGGCAAGGTCTGTCTGGCGTTGGCCTTGCCATGCTGCCTGACTGGGGCATTACCGCGCTGGACTTCGACGATTGCGTCGACCCGGACGACGGGCGTCTGCCGCAGGAAGTAGCAGACATTATTAGCAGCACGTACGCGGAGTACAGCCCCTCGACGCGCGGTATCCGCGCCTTCGTGAAGGGCAATCTCGGCGACGGCAAGACCAGCAAGAGCGCGCTTTGGCCGTACGGCTTCGAAGCGTTTTCGGCTAAGGGTTTTGTCACGGTAACCGGAAACGCGCTTGAGGAAACGGGCCTGCTCGGCCTAGAAAACCATCTGGATGACGCGCCCGAGCACGCGGTTGCACTGTGTGTAAAACGCTTCGGCGCGCAGGAGAAGCAGACCCATGACGATAGAGGCGGCTTTTTCGATTATGCCCCGCCGGCCGACGCCACCGACGATCAGGTGCGCGAATACGTCAACGCCTTGGATCCGGATCTCTCATACCCCGAGTGGCGCAACGTGGGTATGGCCCTGCACCATCAGTACAATGGCGATGAGGAGGGCCTTGAGATATGGCGCGAGTGGTCTACTGGGGGCAGTAAGTACAAGGGCTCTGAAGATCTAGACCGTAAATGGGCTAGCTTCTCCCGGCCGCGCGAAGGTAGGCCGATATCGTTTGCAACGGTCATTAAAATGGCCCAGGACGCGGACCCCGCGCGCTTTGTCATCGCGGCTTCCGGCCTGCGCCCTCTTACCGTGGAGGAGCCCTCGCTGAATACAGCGGGGTTCGATGGCAAGATTAAGATATTCGGTTCGCCGCTGAAAGTCAGGCGTGAGGTTTGGCTGATAGACAAGATATTGCCCAAGGCGAAATTTGCCATGGTCTACGGGCCGCCTGGCTCCGGCAAAACATTCATTATATTGGACATGGCTTTCGCCATCGGGCGCGGTATTGAGTGGCAAGGCCGGGCCACCAAGAAAATGAAGGTGCTGTATATCGCGGCCGAAAGCCAGCTCGGTATGCAGAAGCGCATCGTGGGCTATTACCTCGCCAATAAAATTCCGTTGGGCACAGACCTAGGCGTGCATTTCATATTCGACAGCCCTAACGTCAGGTCCCCTGAGGATCTCCGCGAGCTAAAGAAAACCATAGACGATGTCACCGAGCACCATGGCGGATATGATGCGGTTATTTTCGATACGCTGGCGCGCGTGTCTACCGGCACGGACGAGAATTCCTCAAAGGACGCTGGCGAAGTGATCGATGCTATAGAAAAAATGGTCGATAGCATTTCGGCCATGGGCATTGTGCTGCACCACACCGGCAAGGATATAACAAAAGGGGCGCGCGGCAGCACAGCATACACCGGCGCGCTAGACACCCAGATCGAGATATCGCGCGAAGGCGAGCGGCACCAGCTTAGGACCACGAAGCAGAAGGATGGCGAAGACGATGTGAAAGTCGGCTTTAAGCTAACGCAAATATGGATGCCGGTAACAGGCGGCGAAAGCGGCGAGATGGTTAGCACATGCGTCGTCGAAAAATCTGAATTGCCGGTAGCTACTGCGCCGGCGGCCAAAGGCCCGAGAGCCGTCGGCCGCAGGCTCGGGAGACTTGAGCAGCATATTGTGGAGATCATGGCGCAGGAAATCATACAAGGCACAATGTCTTGGGATTTAGAGAAGTTCTCCGCGCACTGCCGTAGCACCATGACACAACCCTTGGCCGGAGAAGTACCGTTGCCGCGCGAGAGCCGCGTTGCCGCGATAATACAGGGGCTAGGCAAAGGCAAGGACGCCTATTGCGAGGTAGAAAACGGCATCGTTTATTTTAATTCTTATCGTTGACGAACACCAAGCGACGCTTGTATAACTACCGGAGGAGAAACTGAAACATGAAACTGGCATCCGACTACAAAGCCATGTGCACACCTAACATCCTCGATCTCGCGAAGCATAGCGACGATGAGTTGACAATCGCCTTGGGCGAATTGCTGCACGAAGCATCGTCCTATTCAGAGATCGTGGATGAGGCGCGGGATGACATCAGACAGCTAAAAATTGAACGCGAGGACCTCTACTGCGATCTTGACAAGGCCAACGAGCGCATCGAGGACCTTGAAGCCGCTATCGAGGACCTTGAAGCCGCTATCGACGAACTGAAAAACACACCTAACCGGAGCAACTGAACATGATTGAACTGAAAATTACCGTTACCACCCAGGGTGAGCTCGATGCTTACATGGCCGAACTGGGATATGTACGCGCGGCCCAAGCCGCAGCGCCCACACCTAAAACCAACGGCAAGAGCAGAGTTGTGGAAGCACCGGCCGAGGTGAAAGCCACCACTGTCTCCCCCGATACGGGCGCCGGCGAGCTAGAAACCAAGGCCGCGCCCAAGATCGATTATCAGAACGACATCGCCAAGCGCGTTCTGCAGCTTGTCCGCGATAGCGGTAAGCAAGCCGCCACCGATCTTCTGGCGGACTTTGGAGCCCCGAACGCGCGCGAAGTGCCGGAAGCCAAATGGCCGGAGCTGGTTGAGGCATTGAAGAAAGCCGTCGGCGAGTGAGCCACGCCCGGCTTTCCCCGTCCGCTGCGCACCGGTGGATGCCTTGTCCGGGTTCGCTGGCCCTTGAAGCCACGCGGCCGGATGGGGGCAGTATCTACGCGGATGAGGGCACAGCAGCACACCATCTGGCCGCCAGCGTTCTGACGTACCGCGATATCGGTGTAACAGCCGAAGAGTATATCGGTGAGGAAATCCTGGCCGATGGCATGAAGACCATTTGGGTGGTTGACCAGAGCATGGCTGACCACGTTCAAAACTACGTTGATCGCGTCAATGAAGCGGCGGAAGGCGGCCAGTTGCTTATCGAGCAAAGGGTCGAGTTCAGCGCTGTGGTAGCCGTGCCAGACAGTTTCGGCACGGCGGATGCGGTGGTTGTGAAAGATCGTATCCTGGAGATTATCGATCTTAAATATGGCATGGGCGTCAAGGTTGACGCCCAAGGCAATGAGCAGATGGGCATCTATGGTCTGGCTGCGCTGGACCAGTACGAGGCTCTCGGTCCATTCGACGTGGTCAAGATGACGATCATTCAACCCCGCATAAACAACTACTCATCACATACGATGGCCGTGGACGAATTGCGCGCTTTCGGCCTTGAGGTTAAGGAAGCCGCCCAGGCTATCGTTAAAGGCAACAACACCTTGGTGCCGGGCGAAAAACAGTGCCGGTTTTGTAAGGCCAAGGCCGTTTGCCCGGCCTTGCGTGCTGAAGCTGACGCTACGCTTATGGCGGGTTTCGGTGATCTTGCTGCGGTGCCGGAAGCTGATCTAGGTTCTGCCATGGCCAAAGTTGGGCTGATTGAGGATTGGTGCAACGCCGTGCGCGCTGAGACTGAGCGGAGGCTATTTGCTAACCATCCCGTACCCGGCTTCAAGCTGGTGGAAGGCAAGCGCGGTAACCGCTCGTGGACCAATGAGGAGCAGGTTGTTGGCATATTGCTGGGAGCCAACGTCTCTGCGGACCAGGTCTATACCAGGAAGCTGATCTCGCCTGCGGGCGCGGAAAAGCTGCTTAAGAAGACTTCCCCCGGTGTGCTTGCCCAGGCGCTCGCATTGACCTCACAGACCGAGGGCAAACCAAGTGTGGCTCCCGCCGATGACAAGCGGCCAGCCATTACTATCGTATCCGGCGCGGCGGATTTCCGCGATTTAGCAACTGAGGACTGAGACATGAAAATCCGTTTGAAAAACGTGCGCATCGCTTTCCCCGCCATCGCGGAGAAACAGGCTTTTGGCGACGGGGAGCCTGCTTATGGCGCCCGGTTTATCATCACGCCCAAGAGCGAAAACGCCAAACTGTTGTCAGCTACTTTCGAGGAAGTGGCCCGGGAGCAGTGGAAAGATAAGGCCCCGAATATCCTCAAGCAACTGCGCGAAGATAAGAAGATGGCCTATATGGAACGCGAATACTTGAACAAGGAAGGCTCGCCCTATGACGGGTTCGCGGATAATTACTATCTGCAAACACGCAACGCCAAGGTGCAGCCGGGCGTGTTCAACAAGTATAACGAACCGCTCACAAGCAAGGGCGACATCGAGCGCGCGATCTACGGCGGGTGCTTCGTGCATGCCCAGGTTGAGGTGTGGGCGCAGGACAACCAGTATGGCCGCCGTGTCAACTGCACCCTGCTAGGCGTCATGTTCTCAGGAGACGGCGCCTCCTTCGGCGGCGGCTCGTCGTCGAGTTCCGGCGACGACTTTGCTGATCTGGCCGCGTCCCTGCCCGAGGCGGAGGATCTCGTTTGATATCCCCGCCCAAAGGGCGTAATATTCCTGCCCTGGAAACAGGGCAGGAGGAAGCGCGCAACAGCAATAGCGTTGCGGGCGCCCGGTTAAAGTCGGTTATTGAGCGTATCGAGCAGCTCAATAGCGAGCGTGCGGCTATCGGCGAGGATGTGGCCCAGGTCTACGCCGAAGCTAAAGGCGCGGGCTATGACGTGAAGATCATTCGCCAGATCGTTAGGCTCCGCAAGGATACTCAAGAGAAGCGAAAAGAAGAAGGCGATGTCCGCGACGCCTACATGGTCGCGATAGGCATGGACCTCGTTTAACACGCGGCGGCCTCGCGGCCGCCGCTCTTTTCCAACTGAAAGATGAAACTGACATGGCTACCTTGTTCCTTGATCTGGAAACATTCTGCGAAACGCCGATAGCGCATGGCGCGCACGTTTACGCCGAAAAGGCCGAAGTGCTGTTAATAGCGGCGGCTTGGGATGACGGGGAACCAGAAGTATTCGATGGCGATCATTTTCATCTGCGGATGCTACAAAGTACGCTGGACGACGCAGATGAAATAGTCATCCACAACAGCGCCTTTGACCGCACGGTGTTAACACATCGCGGCGTCTTCGTACCGGTGGCCAAGATATACGATACGATGGCCCAGGCCCTCGCCCACAGTCTTCCGGGCGCCCTCGATACGCTCTGTGAAGTGCTCCGCGTCCCGTTCGATAAACAGAAGGATAAAGAGGGCAAGAAGCTAATTCAGCTATTTTGCAAGCCTCAATCCGCGAAGAGCAAAGTACGCCGGGCCACGAAAGAGACCCACCCTGAAAAATGGGCCGAGTTCGTGGGGTACGCCCGGCAAGACATCGTCGCGATGCGTGAAGTACACAAGCGCCTGCCGCGTTGGAATAACACCGCTTTTGAGCGGCATGTCTGGCAGCTAGACCAGAAGATAAATGACCGGGGCGTGGCTATCGACCTCGATCTGGCCCGGTCTGCTACCCGCGCGGCCGTTGCCGCCAGCGGGCGCCTCTCCGCGCGCGCTGCCGAAATGACAGGCGGCGAGGTAGCCTCACTGACGCAGCGGGATAAACTGATCGCATATTTAGTAACAGAGCACAGTTTCGACGTTGACGATCTCCGTAAGGGCACCGTCAACGCGCTACTGAAGGGTGAGTTACCGGCTACCGTGCGCGAGCTTCTGGAGAACCGCCTACAGGCTTCGGCCACCAGCCCGGCTAAGTACCGCGTCTTACTGACAGGCACGAGCCTGGACGGCCGGCTACGGGGCACGCTGCAGTATTGCGGCGCTATGCGCACGGGGCGTTGGGGTGGCCGGCTGTTTCAACCGCAGAACCTCCCCAGACCCACATTACCAAGCGATGTGGTGGACCTCGGTATCGAGGCCATGAAGGAGGATTGCGAGGAGCTGATCTTCCCCAACGTCATGGAAATTTGCCAGAACGCGATTCGCGGCTGCCTGGTCGCGGCGCCTGGCAAGAAATTGGTTATCTCGGATCTGAGTAATATCGAGGGGCGCGTGTTGGCATGGCTGGCGGGCGAGGAATGGAAACTAGAAGCTTTCCGCGCGTACGATGCCGGCCTTGGTCCTGATTTGTACTTGCTTACAGCGGGCGCGGTGTTAGGCAAGCACCATAGCGAGGTGACTAAGAAGGAGCGCCAAGATAACGGTAAAGTTCCAGAGCTCGCTTGTGGCTTCCAGGGCGCGCTAGGAGCCTTTCTCACAATGGCTGCGAATTACGGTCTCGTTCTCTCGGACGAGCGCGCAATTGAAATTGTGAAGGCGTGGCGGGCGGCTAACCCCAACATCGTCCGGTTTTGGTATGCGCTAGAAAACGCGGTGCGGGCGGTGTTGTTCGACCCCGAGCAACGTATCGATTTGCCTTGCAACATATCAATTGACATTGAGTACCTGGATTTCGCACCAGATTGGCCTTGGCTTCGCATCCGCCTGCCATCTAACCGGTACCTATGCTATCCCGGCGTGCATATAGGTAAGTTTAAGTTTCCCCGTACCGATGGCGCGCAGGAGGAAAAAGATAATATTATCGTGTATGACGGGGTGAATCAGTATACTAGGCAATGGACGAAATTACCAACGTACGCCGGAAAAATCGCGGAGAACGTTACGCAAGCGGTTGCCCGCGACACTCTGGCGCGCGGCATGCGCAAAGCCGAGGAGAGCGGTTATCCTGTTGTCATGCACGTACACGACGAGCTGATAACCGAGGTGCCAGATGATATCAGTTACAGCGAGCCAGGGCTATCTGCCTTATTATCTGAAAATCCGCCATGGGCGATGGGCTTACCACTCGCGGCGGCTGGCTTTGAAACGCACAGATACCGGAAGGACGGTTAGTGACTCCGGAAGGCCGCAATGAAGCTTACCTCCATAAGCGCGTGGAGGAAACCGGCGGCGATTGGCGGCGGCTTAAATGGCTGGGCCGGCGCGGATGCCCAGATGACGTGATCTGGTGGCCCGATGGAAAAGTATTCTTCGTAGAGGTAAAGGCGCCGGGTGAAAAGCCTAAAAAGCTACAACTTTACGAGCACAAGCTGATGCGCAAGACCGGTTTAACCGTGTTCGTCGTCGATGGCCCGGAGGCCATCGACGCTATGTTGGAAGCGATACGCTCATGAAAATTGGCGCTGCTAGACGCTCTTAGACGGCACAAGACGCGCTAACGCGGCAATCGCCAGTCAAGGCTGGAGACGCCCCCGCCGAGCAGCATATCGAGCAGGAAGATCAGCACAATAACCGCGAATATGATCATCACGACCTGCTTTATAGGCGGCGGTAGCGGCAGCATGCCTAGGATGAAATACACCACGTAGGCGATCAGGCAGAGTATTAGCAGGCTAATCAAAAGGGAAAGCATGACGTGCTCCTTTAAGACGGAACACGTCATGTGGGTATGCGCTGGCTGAAAAGCAAAGTTGGGCGTTATCGGGATTTCCGAACCCCTGGGTCGCTTCGGCCATTGCCGTCATGGCGTCTTCGCGGAGATGCTCCGGCACGTCACGTTCGAACATGGCATACGCTTGACCGCTCACGACACCACCGCCTTAACCAACGCAGGAACCCAGCCCGGCGAAGTCACGATTGCGAAACCCGTAAGGAAACAGCCGAAGCTATTGCCATGCGAGACGATCTGGCCGTGATAGCGGCTGCGCCGCGCAATGGTCGAGACGGCAGCAGCGGAGATGACGATTGCGGCGACAAGCCCGCAGAGACCGCGCAGACTGCCGCAGGTTGTGATGAACCAGATCACGGCACACTCGCATTTGCGCAGGCATGCAGATCAGCCCATGCATCTTTGTTCGAGGCGCGGAAATTCGGGGTAGGCAGACCCGGCCGGGAAGCGGCATAAATGAGGGTGCCGGCGGTCTCGGAATTCGTTATCGCCTCAAGGGCGTAACCCTCGTCGCCGCAGAGATGGATGGCCCAGCCTGCCCGGCAATGCGTTGTTCCGCAGGTGTGCCAAGCATCCATTTCAAGTTTGCCGCCGCCGCTCTGGATCGCGGCAAGAATCTTGGCATCGATATGTTCGAGAACCGGAACCTTGAAGGGCTTTCCATTGACTGTCGCCAGCACCGGAGCGGTGAGGCTCGCGCCCTGGCTGAGGTCAACGGAGCCGGTCTTCGCCAGCACCGGAGCGGTGAGGCTCGCGCCCTGGCTGAGGTCAACGTAGCCGGTCACCTCGGCCAGCACCGGAGCGGTGAGGCTGGCGCCCTCCCTGAGGTCAACGGAGCCGGTCTTCGCCAGCACCGGAGCGGTGAGGCTGGCGCCCTGGCTGAGGACAACGTAGCCGGTCTTCGCCAGCACCGGAGCGGTGAGGCTGGCGCCCCGGCTGAGGACAACGGAGCCGGTCTTCGCCAGCACCGGAGCGGTGAGGCTGGCGCCCTCCCTGAGGTCAACGGAGCCGGTCACCTCGGCCAGCACCGGAGCGGTGAGGCTCGCGCCCTCCCTGAGGACAACGGAGCCGGTCACCTCGGCCAGCACCGGAGCGGTGAGGCTCGCGCCCTCCCTGAGGACAACGGAGCCGGTCTCCTCGGCCAGCACCGGAGCGGTGAGGCTCGCGCCCTGGCTGAGGACAACGGAGCCGGTCACCTCGGCCAGCACCGGAGCGGTGAGGCTCGCGCCCTGGCTGAGGACAACGGAGCCGGTCTTCGCCAGCACCGGAGCGGTGAGGCTGGCGCCCTCCCTGAGGACAACGTAGCCGGTCTTCGCCAGCACCGGAGCGGTGAGGCTGGCGCCCTCCCTGAGGACAACGTAGCCGGTCACCTCGGCCAGCACCGGAGCGGTGAGGCTGGCGCCCTCCCTGAGGACAACGTAGCCGGTCACCTCGGCCAGCACCGGAGCGGTGAGGCTGGCGCCCCGGCTGAGGACAACGTAGCCGGTCTTCGCCAGCACCGGAGCGGTGAGGCTCGCGCCCTCCCTGAGGACAACGTAGCCGGTCACCTCGGCCAGCACCGGAGCGGTGAGGCTCGCGCCCTCCCTGAGGACAACGTAGCCGGTCTTCGCCAGCACCGGAGCGGTGAGGCTCGCGCCCTCCCTGAGGACAACGTAGCCGGTCACCTCGGCCAGCACCGGAGCGGTGAGGCTCGCGCCCTCCCTGAGGACAACGGAGCCGGTCTTCGCCAGCACCGGAGCGGTGAGGCTCGCGCCCTGGCCGAGGTCAACGGAGCCGGTCACCTCGGCCAGCACGGGAGCGGTGAGGCTCGCGCCCTGGCTGAGGACAACGGAGCCGGTCTTCGCCAGCACCGGAGCGGTGAGGCTCGCGCCCTGGCTGATTCTGAGATCACCAGTTACTTCGATGATGCCCGCGTACAGCTTGGCATTTTCTTTGGTGATCGTGAGATTGCCGTGATGGATCATTTCGAGTTCCTTGGTTTTGAAAAATCAGACTTCCGGCCCAGCCTTCACGACAGCCGCGACTTCGCTGAGGGCAGCACGAAGGTTTGCAACAGCGGCATTGAGCGTGGGATGGTCGTATTCAGCGATGGCATTGATCTGCCAGCCGATCCGTTCCGCGTAATCAGCGATCACCAGTAATGCTCACCATCGATAATCTCGTTAAAGAGCACTCTGTTTTTTGAGTCATGGCGCTTAATCGCGCGTAGAACAGAAGATTTTGATTTGTACCGCTTAAGCACGGCGCTGGCCTTTCGGGGGTTAGGTGGGGCTCAGCTCTCGAACCAGAACACGACGCGCTCGGCGCCCATGTCCTGTAGTTTCTTGAGGTCAGCGAAAAATCCATCGCCAAGGAACTTGCGGAAGGTGGTTTTTTTTTGCCCTGACCAACTTCACAAGTCGCGCCTCCATTCCATGACCGCGGCCCGGTCTGCACGGTATGGCGCCGATCCTCCATGGCCGAATCATAATCGAAAGAGACCAGCTCGGCCACGGAAAGCCACGAGTGCGAATGGCCGTCACTTCCCCAGGTTTCGTCTCGTTCCGGCACCTCGCTCGAAACATCGTCCGGCAAGCCGCGCGGCTGGGAAATCGGTGGAACGGCCGAATAATTCCTTACGTCGGCCAGGAAGCCGAATGTGCCGTATGAACGGTTATCGAATGGCGAAAAATCAAGATCGACGTACTTGCCGCTCTCATCTTTCCGTTCTGCGTAGCTGTGAATATCGCAACCCATAAGGGCCTCCTGGTGTAAATTGGGGGTTAGGTGGACTCGTTAAGCGGCAACCGCCCGCTTGGCGTTTATGACCGCCAGGGCGGCGCGGCCGATGTACTCTGAATATGCCGGCGGGATTGCCTCGCGCAACTCGTCGCGCACCATCCAATCAATCCCCATGGCTTCGCGAGCCTTCTGCACGCCAGAGAAATTGCCTACGACGTGCATGAAGTTTTCTGCCGCTACGGGGCGCCCCATCTTGGTGAGAGGAGCCTCGTGCTCTGGGTGTACCGGCGCGGATATAGGGAAAGAACACTCGAACAGTCGATGGCGGTATGTGCGCAATCCGGGGAACATCGACCCGCAAAGCTCAATCGGATTTATGAGGGGCGCGCCGACGACATTCTCAATAGCCCAGGGAACACCGGAGGCTTTGAGCCGTTCACGGATCGGCCCCACTAAATCGGGGTGGTCATTTGAGCGGATACGCTGGGCGTTAGAATAAGCCTGGCACGGCGGCGAAGCCCATATAAAGTCAAAGCCTTCAAGCGAATGTCCGAGCGCGTCGGCTTGGTGAAACTCAAACGGATAATTCTTCTGGTGCTCAATATCCACACCGACAACCTCGAAGCCAGCACGATGCAAACCCATCGCAGCGCCGCCAGCACAACAAAATAAATCTAAGGCTTTGGGTTTCACGCAGGCTCCGGGCAATTTGTGAATACCGGAACAGCCCGGCGATGGCCCTTTATAATCCTTCGCTTGCAATCTGTCAAACGGTATTTGACGAGGTTAAACAAATGCGCTATGCTCGGTGCATGGAAAACCCAGAACAAGCCGTCCCCGACGCGCACCTAGGCATTCGCGTAGATGCAGACATGAAAGCCGCCATCGAGCGAGCCGCCAAAGCGGACGAGCGCACCGTAACGCAATGGGTAAAAATCGCCTTACGGAAGGCGCTCAAAAATGCCCGCTAATTTTGTCTACGTCATGCGATATGGAGAACGCCTCCACAAAATAGGATTTTCTGTTAGCCCTCTTGCTCGTCTGCGGGCGTTGCGCTTCCGTGATATGGAAATTGGTTTGATTCAATCATGGGAACGCCCGCACGGAGACGCCCAAATCATAGAACGGCTGGTACATCGAGCGTTAAAACCACACCGCGCGCCAGCTTATGGAACAACCGAGACATTCGCTGTCTCTGCTCACCGTGCCATTGCGGCAATCGAAAACGTGATTGCGGCGGTTGATGGTGAGAATGAACGCATCGCAAAACCAAGGCCAGATTTTCCTCAGCTTATAAGCCCTGCTGTGGTAGCATTTTTACCGATAAAAGGGTCAAAGCGAACCCGCGCTATTATGGAGCGCATGGTCATACATCCTGGGCACATTTTCGACGACAAGCTTTTCACAAAGAAGTTGCTGCGGACTGGTGACACCCTGATCATCGCCGCCAAGGAACTGCCATCGATGGCTGATTTTATCGAACGGAGGGGGGTTCATGTGCAGGTCATCTAACCCCGAATTGACCGGCAACCAGGCGGCCGAGCAGATCGGCGTCAGCCCCTCGACCGCATACCGGAAGCTCGGCTCGCGGGATCAACCAATTTTCGGAAGGAAGCCAAAGTAATGAGCGTTCCCGATTACGTGGTCGAAGCCATGGCGCTTGCGATTGCCAACAACGAGTTTGTTTTTTCGTCAGGTTTGGATGAGCAGTTGACAATGGAAGATTTAACTGAGGATGGGCAAGCCATGTATATGCGCCAAGCCCGCGCCGCCCTGGCCGTGATTGAGCGCCACCACACCATAACGGAGTCCTAGAAATGAGCAAACCGAAATCCACCGGCGCTGAACTAGCCGAACGCAGGAGAAAGTCAGCCGCCGCGCTTGCGGAATTTAACGCTCGCAAAGAGGTTGAAAAACGTGATCCTAAAGATGAACGAATTGCAGAACTTGAAGAGGCTTTGGATACTTCCATTGCGCTCTTGTGGGAGCATGTGCCAGGCATAGCCCCCCGAATAGAAGCCATTGAATCTGTAAGAGAAGGATCAGAGAAATGAGGGAGGAAGAGATCGAAAAGGCCGAACAAAATGCGCTCCGCATCATTCGGTCTATTATGGAGACGGCGCAGCGCCAGTGTCAGCCCTACTATGACCTTCTAGCTAAGATCGACGCCGCGCGTCCCCAGAAATGGTTTATTCCCGGCCCCAATTTTGGCAATCCAGCCGCCGATTTTGTCGGTGAACCGCTTCCCGGAAGCATCTCTGAATTGCTGGCCCGCGGGAACGCGCAACCGTGACCCGCACCACAATAACCCCGTTGCAACCGTCATCGCGGTTCTCTGGCCAGTACCTGCCGCCGAATATGCAAGCGGCAGAATGGATGGACCCGAAGCATTGGGACATGTGCCAGCGCCAGGCGCTTTCGATCTTTACCGATATGACTAATTCAGGCCGATCGTTCAGCGCGGCGTTGGGCGCGATCTATGCCTCTGGCATGGCCCAGGCCGTGTCTATCGCAACAGAGACAGGATTAATCAAATGAGCGAAGCCGCCGCCAAAGCGATCTGGGAAACATGGTGCGCCAGCTCGGCCGGGATTGAGGCCGCGCCAGAGGGTGGTGCTCTGGCGTGGTCGGAGATGGTTACGGCGGCCGAAAGCGGCAAATTTCCGGCGATTGCAGAGGCCGTCGCCCTTACTCGACTGGAAGCGCACAACGCAATCGCTGCTTACGAGAACGAGAGGACATCCACGATATGAGGCGTAATCATCAGCCGTCACGGTCATGCTCCCAGGAAGCGCGACTATGGCGGCGCGCCAAGCAAGAAGCCTACCGCGTTGCGCGGAAAGAGAGAAAGGCAAACCAATGAGCGAAATCGTTAAGGTACAGGTGCCGTTGACCGGCGATGGCCCGGCGTTGATCTACGACAAGGCCCGCAAACATACTGTCCAGCGCCAGCTGCTTGGCTACGAGCGGAAGCAGATGCGCGGCGACTTAAAAGCCTACTTCAAAGCGTCTTGGTCGAGCGTCGTGGGGTGGGGATTAACTACTCGCGTTGGCGATGAAAGTTGGTGAATGAAATGAGCCCCGAAGATACGTTCCGCTGCGAAGCGTGCGCAAAAGATTTTCCAGAATCGGAAATCGGCGAGGTTCACGATCCAGTCAACGGCGGATTGTTTTGCGAGTCGTGCTCGGCGGACTGGATCGCAGTGATGGCCGCCTGTGACCATAAATGGGACGGCGATGGAACCGTCGAACGCACCTGCGAAAAATGCGGCAAATATGAAACCCCTGAAGACGCAAAGGCAAACCAATGAGCGATGATCCGATCTATCCAATCCATCGCGACCCCGCAAAGGAAATCCCGGCCGGTTGCGTTCTTTGCCTAGAATGTGCCGGGACCGGCGGGGAGGAATGGGAAGACCGGAATCGGGAGCAGTTCTTCGACAAGTGCGCTACCTGCGATGGCAATGGATACGTGACAGAAGGAACCGACAAATGAGCGAATTGAGGGAGATTACAATCGCCCCCAGGCATGACGTGAAGTATCATGAGTACGTATGCTTGGGCTGCGGCGAGGTCGCACGCAATACATACTGCGAGCCGTACCGAACCAATCTGCTCGACCGCCGCATGTGCTACATGTGCAACCATTGGTTCGAGTTTGAGAAGGATCTCAAAAGCAATCACGCCAAGAAGACGATTATCGGCGGCCACGTCTATGGCCCGGGCAATCGCACATCGGGGCCAATGCGCGGCATGGCGGGGCGCCGGTTTGACATCGAATATATCGAGCCGTCCGTCTATCAAGGTCAGCGCGTTACAACGTTTGATCTTTGGTCTGGCTCTGCGCTTCCTGAAAAACTCCGCGTCAGATACCCCGATACGGCCAAGTTTTTGGGTGGGGCAGAGAAGGCGAATGCCGGAGAAATTACGTGCTTCAATTCCTCAGATGCCAGCGCCGAGCCGTACCCCCTTCCCATGTCATTGAGGGCCCTCAAATGAGCCCCTACGAGCCATCGGCAAATTTTCGCTGCGACGGGTGCTGCATAACGTTCCGGCGGGACCAGTGCGGCATTTTTAGGGGCAAGCTTGTTTGTCCAAAATGCCTACACACCGGCACCCTTCAACATCAACCTGAGAAAGAGAAGGCATCCACGATATGAGGCGCAGATGGCGTGACACACTTAGGAGTCCGGTGTTTTGGGCGCATTTTTGGTGGGCTGCTGGACTTTTTATTGGCCCGCGCCCTACAGAAACGAGGATCAAGAAATGAGCATTGCGCGCCTCTAAATACCTGCTAAGCGGGCCTTGCAAATGAAAGCTGACAAGTGACAAAATTTATCCCGCACGACTACCAGCAAGACATGGTGGATTTTATCCAAGCAAACCCGCGCTGCGCGCTGTGGGCCGCGATGGGGTCCGGGAAGACGGTCTCGACCCTTACCGCGCTGGATAGCCTCGCCCTCGTTGAAGACGTGTTCCCCGCGTTGGTATTGGCGCCTCTGCGCGTTGCTCGCACCGTATGGGGGCCGGAAGTGCAGAAGTGGCCGCACCTAAAACATCTGCGGGTATCGGTCATCACTGGCAGCACGAAGGAGCGCGCGCAAGCACTCCAGAGACCAGCTGACATTTACTGTATGAATTACGAAAACCTCAAATGGCTACTCGGCGCCCTTGGCGGCACATGGCCGTTTAAAACAATTATAGCCGACGAGTTCACACGGCTGAAATCTTTTCGCCTGCGGCAAGGTAGCATGCGCGCCCGGGCTCTGGCGAAGTTTGCGCATCCAACCCCCCGCTTCATCGGCCTAACTGGTACGCCCTCGCCGAATGGCCTCAAAGACCTGTGGGGCCAACTGTGGTTCTTGGACCGGGGTGCCCGGCTCGGTCACTCCTACTCAGCCTTCAGCGACAGATGGTTCCGCACCGGTTACGATGGCTACAGCCTTGTGCCGCTCGCGCATTCTGAAGGCGAAATACACGAGAAGGTCAAAGACCTATGCCTGACGGTGGACGGCTTACCTGTTGACGCGCCTATTCACAATATCGTGAAGATTGAACTACCACCAGATGCCCGCGCGATCTACGACGAGATGCAGGCGGAAATGTTCGTGGAACTGGCAGAAGATATCGCTATAGGCGCAGCGAACGCCGCCGTACGCACGAATAAATGCCTCCAAATTTGCAATGGGGGCCTGTACACAGATGAAGCCGCTAGAGTCTTTACAGACCTGCATAACGCCAAGCTCGATGCGCTAGAGAGCATCGTCGAAGAAGCGAACGGCGTGCCGGTTCTTGTTGCGTATAACTTCAAACATGATCTGGCGCGGTTGAAAGAAGCGTTTCCGAAAGGCAAGCATCTCGACGCGGACCCAAAGACCATAGAGCGATGGAACGCGGGCGAAATCCCGCTATTATTTGCCCACCCCGCATGCTTGCACCCCGAGACTGAAGTGTTGACTGAACACCGGGGGTGGGTTAGCCTCGTTGATGTCGAAAAACAAGAACGGGTGCACGATGGCGTGGCTTTTGTTAACCACGCGGGCTGTATCTTTTCAGGTGTTCGAAACGTGATCTCGCGATTTGGCATCACTATGACGCCGGAGCATAAACTTCTTATAAACGGGGAATGGGTAGAGGCCAAAAATGTTCGGGATGGTGAAAATGCTACCGAATCGATTCAATTCTTCTATGAGGGAGATGAGATATACCTTAGCGAAATGTTGCCACTGCGGCGCGGAGCAGGAGATGGCGCTACAGAACCTGTTACGCGCCAACAAACGCGGGGACAAGCACTGCAAGACGTGCGTCCAGGATACGTTCCACAACATGACCAACACTCGTTTTTGGTCGATATGGAAAGGGATGAAGGAGCGGGCGCTGTCGTCCACTTGCCGGAATTACTGGAGGTACGGGGGAGCAGGAAAAGGACTGTCCAGGTCTTGGGTAGATTTCAAAAACTTTTACAACGACATGTGGAGTACATACGCGCCAAATTTGACGATAGAGCGAATAGACAACAGTCTGGGGTATTCGAAGGAAAATTGCCGCTGGGCAACGAACGCAGAGCAACAAGCGAACAAAACAAACAACCGGGTAATCACGTACAAGGGCGAGACTATGCACCTCGCCGAATTTTGCCGGAGGTCTGGGGGGACAAAGGGCGCGCTTCTACCAAGGCTAAACAGGGGCATGACCGGAGACGAAGCGGTAGCCGACTACGAGAAATCGACGTATCCCCGCCGCCGCAAGTCTCGCCAGTCTACGACCTTGTAGATTGCGGCCCCCGCCACCGGTTTCTAATACGTAATAACTTTGGGGAAGTATTTATATCCCATAACTCCGCTGGCCATGGCCTGAACCTGGCTGCCGGCGGCAACATTCTAGCTTTTTTCGGGCTAAACTGGAGTTTGGAAGAGCACATGCAGATTATCGAGCGTATTGGCCCCATGCGGCAAGCCCAAGCGGGTCTCAAGCGGCCTGTATTCGTCCACTATATAGTTGCGGCCGACACGGTAGACGAGATGGTCCTGGACCGCCTAGGCAGCAAGAGATCAGTCCAGGACATCTTGCTTGCCGCCATGAAGCGGCAAAAGTCTTAGGCTAACGGCAGGAAGAAAGCCGCAACACCAACTGACATGTTGACGCTTCCGCCCGTACTCACGAGCTGCCCGGTTATTGTTGTGTTTTGGCCGGTCGCCATGGGCAAATAATACCAGAAAACTTGCGTGTTTAATGGCAAGGGGCCGGTAAGCTGCACAAGGCCGCCCAAGGATGTAGTGGTAGTAGTCGTCGGTAGTGGAAGAATGTTAGCGTAGGAAAACGTCACAGCAATCATTAACGCGCCGCTGCTAGGTGCGGTGAAAGCGGGCGTCGTAGCGGTGGCTACGGTCCCGGGAACCACGCTAGCGGACGCCCCTACCGGGACCGCGTTCGCCCCAGCCGTAAGGGACACTACTTGCTGCCAAGCAGACCAGCCGCCGTTATTCGGGTTCGTTCTAAAATATGAATTATCGCCAGATACGTGGTACGCCGTTTGGGTTATGACGTTGCCAGAGGCCGGCGTCGCGCTCCCGGTCGTGCTGGTTGTGCTGAGAGTTCCGGTAGTGGAAGCCGCCGGTGTATTGGTCGTCGCCGGGTTGTACTGGCTCCAGCCTAAAGGCGCGGAATTGGCGTTTGTGATGAGCGGCATGGGCGCGGTGGTCAGCCCCGCTAACGGGGCGACAGAAAACGCGGCGATCCAGTTGGCCCCGTCCGAAGTCAGCGAAACTATGGCATTCGCAGGGACCACTAACGAGGAAGCCGCAGCAAGGCCCGGCCCCGTTATGCTACCGGCCGAGGCGGTGAGAGTCTGAGACGCTTGGGTCGTCCAGAAGGTAAACGTGACCGGCGCGCCAGTTGCTGGCGACGGCAGCGCGAAGCTGCCCGAAGTCGCACTCGTTAGCTCTATGAACGCGCCAGATTGCGCAGCGGCCAACGCCCCGCTGGTGCCTGCATTGGTCACGATAGCGTTGTAGTTTCCTGGAACCGTTTGGCTGCGGACGTTCGTGCCATCGCAATAGATATAGGCTGTTGAGCCACCCGCCAGAGACACGGACGTCCCGCCGCCTGTTGCCGACGTGAAAGTGCAGGTGAAACCCGCGGGCTGAAGCGCCAACGCATTGATCGTCCATTCACCACCAACACCCGCTGGGATTTGGTAGACCACGTTGCCGGTAAGCGTTCCGGTAACGACGAAAATAGCCGCCTGATATTGCGCCACTGCGCTTAGCCCGGAGCCGGATATCACCGTGGTAAGGGGGTACGTGCCCGCTGCTGTTTGGCTTAACGTGGTTGCGGTACCTAAGGATGCATCTATGACAATGAAGTTCCCGTTAAGGTTGGCATCCCACGTCCCGACATCGGCGCCGTTTGCGGGAGTCGATAGATTTCTATTCGTTGTCATGCCGGTATCCTAAAAGTGCTGGTTCGCGATGGCCAGGGCTTTTGTAATGGCCTCATCTGGCTGGTCTAGCAACGGTTCCGTGGTCTTATTGTGCTTGCCCCGCGCGATGGCGGCGGCGCGTACGAGAGAAGCCGCCTTCGCCACGTGGTCGAACCCAACCTTGCCGCCTTCTTTGCGCCCGATGCGGCCGCCGTTGGCGTGTGGCTGGGCGTTCTGGGATACGTTAGCAGCTGCGGCCATTGGAAATCCTTTGCGGATGGGCGTACCCAAATTGTTCGCGATACGAGGTACCACCGACGCGGGGGCGCCTTCACTGGACGCACCGGTAAAGCGTTGCACAAGCGGGTCAACCACATGCTCTGCTGCGGTCCCTGCGATGCCGCCCACTACAGCACCGAACGGCCCGGCGCCGAGCATATGGCCCGCTGCGGCGCCCGCTATACCAGCCGCACCCGCCCGGGCGCCCTGACCTACCAGTGCATGAACTAATGACTGTGTGCGTGTTCCTGGTGCTGGTTTCGCGGTATATAAGTCATCGGCCGCGCTCAGCTGGTGCAGTGCCGTTTGCTCTTCTGGTGAAAATACACGCTGGCCAAGGGGCGATTGCGCAAAAGCGCTCACAGCGCCCGGCTTAGCGGCCAGGACGCCGTTGTTAGTCTGCCCAGCGAGCTGGCGGATATGCGCGTTGAGCGCAGCCTTACCTTCATCGTCGAGCAGGCCGGGCGAAGCGTCCGTGCCGGCCAGCGTATCGTAAACGCCAAGACCACCGGGTTTGTTCGCAAGGGTAGCGGGGTTGAGGATGCTGTTGATTAGCTGGCCTTGCGCTTTTCCTTGATCTCCGGCGCCTGGGATTTTAAGCCCGGTGTTGTCGTCCACACTTTCGCCTGGCAGCAGGTTCGTGGCTTTGGCGACTTGTTGCCCGGCCCAGCCGTCAGGCTGCCAGAAGGTATTGGCGTGGGTTTGATACGCCGAGCGTGCGGCCGCGAGCTTGGCGCCTAAATCCGCGCTGTTCGGGCTTACGGCGCCGTTTTCATCGAGCAAAGCGCCGTTGCTATATTGATCGGCCATGTGATCGTCAAAAGCGCTTTTTATCGCCCCGACCATCCGCGCGTCATTGCCGTTCTTGGCCATGCCCTGAATGGTACCCAGTTCGGTTCGAACATCCGCCATATCTGCGGGGGTCATCGGCATGCCGCCAGCATCCGCACTGATCACGTTTTTCTGTAGCGCCGCGAGGGCGGCCTGCGTCTGAGGGTAGGTCAGGGGTGCGTTTACAATCTTAGAAGATAGCGTGGAACCCTTGCTACTCGCGTCTACCGCAGCATGGACATTGTCGATAAGCCCCTGGGAAAATCCAGGGGTGAGTGTTCCGTCAACATCGCGCGTGCTGTCGTACAGGCTATCAATGTTGTTGAGCGAATTCGCCCGAGCACGCGCGAGGGCCGCGCCCAGGCTTGTGTCATCCTTGGCTAACGGCGCCGCGATATTGGCGACTTTGAATGCGACCGCTTGGCGCCCGGCTGCGATCGCGTCAGTAGCGGCGCCCGGCGGCCCGGCTATGCCGGTGACGACAGGTGTAGGCGCCGGGAGACCTTGCGATTTGAGAAGGGCCTCTTTCGCCGTGGCGCTGGAGATGCTCTTACCGGCGGGCAGCGCGGCCTCGCCGAAAGCCTGGGTAAATTCAGGGTTGGTAAAGGCCGTTGCGGGCGTGGCCGGGAATGCTTGGCTTACGGCTGCTTTGGCGGGTGCTGTGAGCGCGCCAGACCGATCCGCAACGCCAGCGGCCGTGGCCGCGTCTACTTTACCAACGGCGGATAGCGTCGGCACGGCTACCGTTGCTGCGTCCAAGGCCGTGCCAACCGGATTTGTGGCGATAGCGTTCTTAATGCCGCCTTCGGATGTATACTGACCATAGTGTTGCTTAAGCGCGTTGAAAGCGGCCGTGCTCGAATCGCTTGTATCAGTGCCAGGAGACATGCCCAGCGCATCGCCAACGGAGTTGCCAAGCTCCTCGCCCGCGCCGAAGGCAGCCTTAGCCACTGTCGGCACGATGCCTGTAGCATTTGCCCAAGTGGTGCCGCCCACCGGACTTGCCCAGCCGGTACCGCCCTGGTTCAGGGGATTGAGTGATTGGGCGATACCCTTACCGGTGGCCAAAGCGGAAGCGGGGAGCGCTTGCAGCGCGGCTTTGCCCACATCGCCCCACGAGGCGTTGCTGTAATTCGGCGCGGCAGGGCCACCCGGCATGCCTGCAGCGGGTGGAGGCGCATAAACTGAGGCGGGGAGCTGCGGCAAGGGTTGCGCCGCAGACGCGGAGCCGGTCTGCGGCGCGGGCGCCGGGGGTGCATCGCCGGCAGCGTATACCGACGGCGGAAGCTGCGGGAGATCGTTACTGCTTGCCATTGACTGAATTCACAAACACGGCGCCCGCGCCACCACCATAAATGTTGTCGATACTCGCCTCAAAATTAGCTAGCGCCTGGGGGTTGTTAGCGTATTTCTGTACCATTGGCGTCCAGTTGGAAACGTCTTTCGGGTTGATGGCCTGCATTATAGCCGCGTTGACGTATGACTGCGGTGGTTTCTGCGCGGCGAACTTGTCCTGCGCGCCCTGGATCACGCCGTATTTAGAAATAAAGCCATCATCCCAACTAGCCGTATCGCGGGTATATTGCTGCATCTGGTTTATGGTAGAGGCCAGGCGCGCAAAGCCCGCCGGAGTATTGCCCATGTGCGGCACACCGCTAAGCGCGTCTTGGAAAACTTCAGCTCCACCGCCGCCGATGGATGAGGCTAAGGTCGAGGCCAACTGCACGGCGCCCTTGTTGATAGCCTCCGCATTAGCGAGGTCGCCCGGCGCCACAACAGGTTGGAGGCCGAGAGCGGAGGCCACGGAATTTAGCTTATTGCCGTAGTCCAGTTTTGCGCTGCCCAACGCGCCAAGGCTCGTGCTTGGCAGGCTGCGGGCGTCATTAAGCATGCCTTGGACGATAGTTTGCCCTTGCTGCGCACCTCTACTGGCCTGGTCCTGTTGCGCCACGGTCTGGGCGTCGGCAGCGTGCTGTTGGTTGAACGAGCCAGCCAGGGATAATTGCGTCACAAGCTGCCGCGTATCCGGGTACTCCCCGGGTGCCGCTACCGGAGTGGGCACGTAGTTCCCGCCCTTATCGTAAGAGCCAGCTGGGTTTTGCGTTGGCGCGCTAGAGGCTCCGGCCGGTGGTGGCGTGCCGGGCGCAAGTGTCGCGGCGCCGGAATTGGCGATACTCTGGGCTTGCGCCGGGTTGAGGTACTGCACGGTTGGCGGGTTCGTTGTCTTGTCCGTAAACATGTAGCCTTGGCCGTATACGTACGAGAGCGTGCGCTGGCTTGCGAGAGAGGCTTCGCCTCCCATGGTGCTGGCCTGAGCCTGTTGCTCAGAAATTGCTTGCTGCGCAGGTTGCTGCGCGCTCTCCAAAGCCTGGTGAGCGCGCTCGCCCATAGCGTTCTGTGTACCCTCGTAAGCAGCGGCCCCCGCGCCTAAACCTTGCAGCGCGGCAGAGCCGAGGTAACGCGAGTTCGAGGACGCCATGCCGCCAAGGCCGGTTAGCACCGGTACGAGCCAGTTCTGGTTTTTACCAAACCACGTATTTTGATCCGTTTCAGCGCGGTTCGTGTCCGCGATCTTCTGCGCGACGGGGCTGGTTGTGGTGCCCGCACCTGCGAGGCCGCTGGGCGCGCTGCCCGGCGCCGGTAGGCTGGGGAAATTGCCGCCATTCTGCCAGCTATCGCCCACTTTCTGCGCGGCTGCGTCATACCTACCGGTGATCGTGCTAGCAAACTCCCCGGCTGTCATTTTCAGATTGCCGCCGTTCTGCGTGATCGCTTTCTCAGCCGAGGCTTGATCGCCGTATACGCCGGTCAATACCGCCAAGGCAGGCTGGTTTGGGTTATTAAGCAGCGCGGTAGCGCCACCGGCTCCTTGCTGGTGCGCAAGGTAGAGGTTTTCCGGTGTGGGATCTACGCCAGCTTTCTGGAGAACAGGCGCGTTCTGGTTGGCTAGCCACATCGTCGCGTCGTGCGAGAACGCCGGGTCCGTGCGCGTAGCTAGGACCTGATCCTGAGACATACCCGAGAACTGTTGCGGGTGCGCGGCGGCGTATTGGAGATACGTCCTAGATGTAAACTGGTCCAGACCGGTCGCGCCAGAGTTCTGGTTAACCGCAGTGGGGTTGCCTCCGCTCTCCACCTGGTCTGTGGCCGCTTCGTAAGCATAAGGATTTACAGCTGCGCCGCCGGTTGGCTGCAAACCACCTTGCGCTGGGGTTGAGGAAGGCGAGGGCGACGCAATGGGCTGAGGCGCGACCGCTTGTGTCGGTAGCGGCGCAGGAGCGGCGGACCGGGAGGCGGGAGGCGGGGTAAGCGGCGTTGGCGCCGGGGCCCGGGCCTGAGTTGGTGCGGGTGCTGTCTGCGCAGTGGGCGCAAGGCCACCTGAAGGCGGCGCGGCAACCTGAGCGGCTGCGGTTTGCGGACGCGCAGCAGACGCCTGACCTGCGGCCGGGTTCTGCGGCGGCGGGCGCGGGGTAGGCTGTTGATTGGTGCCCATAACATTCCCGGCGAGGCGCATGGCATCGTCAATCCAACTATCATCCGCGCCTCCGCCGCCGGTATCAACCAGCGTAGCATTGCCGTCCGTGCTGTATGTTGGAGAGCCGCCCGCATCGAAACCAGTACGGCCGCCGTTGGCCAGGAACATTTTAGCCATGCCCATCATACCCCCGCCACCACCGCTTTTGCTTGTGGTCTCAGGGTTACTAGCGATCTGCTGATCTTGTGCCGCCTGATCGCCTTCTGCAGTCCCGCCGCTATCGAAACCCGTACGGCCACCGCGCGCGAGCATGCCCATCATGCCACCACCTCCCAGGCCCCCCATACCGCCGGATTTCTGCTGTTGCTGGGGCGGAGGCGTGGGCTTCTGCAATTGCGGCGGCTGGTTGGGCTGCACGTCGCCCATATAACCACCATCGTCGAAGTGCGCCCGGCCCCCGGCGGCGAAGTACCCGGCTTCGGGGCTATAGCTGCCTCCAGCCCCTACGAGGCCGCGCGAAGCCGGGGCGGTATCAGTCGCGGCTTGGCCGTCCAACGCGCCGTGCGTCCAGCTGCCATCCCAATTGTAATCACCGCCCGCGCCGATGAGGCCGCGCGTTGCGGCCACAGAGTTAGGACCGGAGCCGCTCGCGGCTTGCCCAAACAGCGCGTCTTTGCCTGTGCCGTACATGCCCTTGATCGTGTTGTAATCGCTAATTGCGTCGGACAGGCCGTTGCTACTGTCGTCGCTAGTCCACTCACCCACGGGCAGCTGCGCAGTTGGGCCGCCGGTATCGCGGTGCTGCCTATGCGGTACGAGGCCGCCTCGCGCGCGCGGCCCCATGCTGTCACCTTGGACGCCCGCACCAACCGAACTTCCGCCCCCGGCCTCGTCCTGGTATAGCCCCCCTGCGTAAGCTCCGGCACTATCAAGGTCTTTAGCGGCCTGCTCGTAGTCGCCCATGGTGTTGCTGATATCGGCAACGGTATCCTGGCCGCCGGGGGCGGCTGGGGGCGCGTGCCCGATCATAAGCGAGCCATGCGCGCCGGGCTTGCCGCCCGAGGGAATACCGAGACGCATAGCCGGATTATTAAGCTCGCCATACGGATCGCCCGCGCCGTTCGTCAAGGCATCGTAGTACGCAGGCAGCGGATCTCCACCATCTGCAAAACCCAACCCAGCGCGTTCCGGCAGCGCGGCACCACCTTCATGGTGCTCGGGCCAGCGCAAGCCAACACCGCCGCCGCGTTTGAGCGCGCCGATCAGATTGGTAATCTGGTCCATGGTTTGGGCGCCGGAGTTGCCTTTATTCTGCGCCCAAGCGGCGGTAGGCAGCGAAGACGGCGCTGCCTTGGCGCCGGCATTAATATCTCCAACATAGCCCTTAGCTGAGGGCGCGGATACAGCATCGGGCGTAGTTACTGGCTGCACGCCGCCATCGTTGATTTTCTGTTGTTGCGAATTATCTTGCGGGTCTGGCGCGCCGCCGAGATCAAACCCCAAGCCTTCACGAGCGCGGCCCCCGCGCGCCAAAGCACCGATCAAGTTTGTCACCTGATCCATGGTCTGCGCACCAGAATTGCCTTTGTTCTGCGCCCAAGCCGCAGTTGGCAAAGACGAGGGTGCCGCCTTAGAACCCGAGTTTATATCACCGCCGTAGCCCTGGGGGTTAGCCTTGGCGACGGCGTTGGCCACCACATCTGGTTGCGCCTGCGGCGGCGGAGCCGCGTGGTCCTGCGGATCGACTTGAACCGAGGGAGCGGGCGGAGGCGTTTGCGCCCCCGCGATGCTCTGCACACCCCCGTCGTCCTGTTTATCGTCTGGGCCTGCGAGGCCGCCGCCCGTATCGAAATGCCCGCGTTTCGCGGCTTTCTCCGTCGCCTTGTCGTAGTCAACCGTGCGGTATCCGAGGGCCGAGCCAACGGCTTCCGGATGTTTCTTCTCCACGTCCTGGGCCATGAAGCCGATTTGCGTGGCTTTTTCGCCTTTGTAATTGAACTTGTAAATCTTCTGCCCGTCGTAAGTCTTGCCGATAACCTTTATGTTTTCCTTCAGCCGCTTGTCGGAAAAGAAGGAACTCGGCTGTGTCGAGGTTGTGGTTGTGCCGGAAAGCGCGCCGGTGCCCTCGGCGATGTTCGCCATAAACTGCGCCGTCTGGAACGGGTAAGCCTGCTGTTGCAGAAACTGGTTATAAAGTGCGGTATCGCCCTGCTGTTCGGTGGTCTGTTGCGTTGCGCCCGCTGCCTGTTCGGCTTGCGCTCCAGCGAGGCCCTGCTGCTGCACGGATGTGCCGAGCCCCTCGATGGCCTGTCCTTGTGATAGCTGCGCGTTCTCCGCCGCCGTGCCGGTATTCGTGAGTTGCCCGGCTTGGGCGAGCTGGTTCTGTTCAGCCGATGTGCCGATATTGGCGAGCTGCGACCCGGCGGCCGTGCTGCGCGCCAGATTGGCTTGTTCTGCCGACAGATTGACGCCTTGTTGCTGTTGCGCCGTGCCCAGCGCGGTTTGGTACCCGGTGTTGAGCGTGTTCGCGTTGACCTGGTTGTTCGCCAAATTCTGCTGGTACGCGAGATTGGCCTGGGCGATGCCCGAGCGGTCACCGCCGAAGGCACCCGAGCCGATGGCGGAGCCCTGAAGCTGGCTGGCCTGCTGCGCATTGGTCATCTGCTGCCCGGCGAGGGCCGAGCCGTACACGTCTCCGAGATACGGCGAGAGGTACTGATTGATCGCACTGCCGTTTAGCTGGGAGGCATTCGCCTGCCCGGAACCAGCCACTGTTTCGGCTGTCGCCGCGCCATAGAGCGGCGCGGCTACGTTATTGGCCGCGAGGCCGGTGGCTGCGTTGTAATCGCTCGTGCCAACGTTATTAGCTAACGTGCTTCCCGCCGCGCCGTAAAACGGCTGCGCGGAGTTGGCGTACTGATTTGTGGCGGATATTCCCTGGTTCTGTTCAGCCGTGAGCGGCGCGACAAAGGCATTGGGGTTGGTGCTATATTGCTGGAAGGGCGTGCTCGCGACAGAAGCGGCGTTGGCGTTGACGGCGTTGTACTGCGCCAGAACCTGCGGCGGAATACTGACCTGATTGGTACTGGTGCTGTTCTTGCCGCCCATGGGGGTTTAGCCTTCGCTTTCTAGGTGGATGCGTGTGGATGCGTTGTAGAGGAAGAAAGCCCCTGCCGGTTTGCCGAGGACGCGCTCGTAAAGACGAACTTTCGCGGCAGTGCGTGTGTTCGAGAGGATGCCCATCATAAGCGGGATACCCGTGTCATCGGATACCTTCATGGCGAATTCCAGAAGCAACTTGGCCCGGCCGATCTTCTCGCGCCGGTACGGCTCGGCGACATAAACAAACTGGTCCGTGAAGGCGTCATCGTCGGAATAATCAATGGTGCTGAGTCGTAGAACGACGCACGCCTCGGCTGGCTTGCCGTTCAAGCCGCCGATAATGCCGACGATAGCGCGCTCCCGTGTGAGCCCCGCCCAAATATCGTTGGCCATCTTCTGCCGGTTGGCTTTAACGAAGCCGTTCTCGTGGTGGCAGGCTAGGCACAGGTCCATCACCGAAGCGAAATCGGATTGCGTGGCGGTACGTACGAGGGGGGCGTCCTCGGCGGCTTGGCGTTCTAGCGTTTGGGCTTCCATCGTGGAGCGTCCTTTATGAGGTCTTCGGACCAGGGAGGTTCTTCAACGTCTTAACAGTCTTGTGGCGCATCTGTAAAACGAATTGGTCTAGGGATTTATGCCCATCATCGAGATTTCCTTCGCCTACATGCCGCACTTCGCCGGGATTTACGACGAACTCGCCGCCCGCGAGGACCACAGGCACGCCCTGGTCGCCGTGCGCTCCGCCGGCAGCCTTTCCCGGCATCGGCTGGCTGTACGGCGTCTCTTCGTGCGAATAAGGCCGGGCATTAGCGTCGTACGGCAGCGCACTGGGGTCGTAAGGGTCTGCATCGCCGGGGCGTTTGGTGCCGTAGAACGGTTGTGCAAAAATGGATTTAGCCACCTTGAACCCGGCCTCGGTGTTACCTTCACCCATGGCGCTAACGATATCGGCTGGAATGACGTACGCACCAGACGGCACATGCACGGGCAGATGATCGGTGCGGCCGGATACTTGCGAGCGGATTGGGCCGGTGTGGATTTTGGTCGGTGCTTCCGGGCCGAGGCCGCTGCTCTCAGCCGGTTCGTTCCCGAAACCTGAAATAGGCGCGATGCCTTCTACGCCGGGGATGCCGCCGGGCGTATTGATACCAGTATTCGCCGGTACCGGCTGGCGAAGTGCGGGGCCGGGGGGCGGCTGCAGCGGGCCGCCTTCTTCCCGGTGCGCGCGGCGTGCGGTATTCAAGGCTGCCGCTATGGCTTGCGCACGGGGGTGCCCCGCTTTTTCCATTTCCTCGATGTTGTGGCCGATCTCGTTTTTACCGGGGAGGAGCGGCATGGTCAGGACGCCTTTGTATATGTGATGTTGACCGACTGGCCGGTACCCGGAACGACAACAAGCCCAACGCCATAGGTAAGCGCGGCTGGGTATACGCCAGCGGTGTCGGGAATGACCATAAGCGCGTTGGCCGGCAGAACAGTGTTCGTCGCGCTGGTGTTGTAGACGGTGCCTGCGGCCGAGCCCGGTACGACGACAGAAATATTAAAAAGGGTGCCGGAACCCGTCACGATCAGTGTAGGCACGGTCACGGTAGCAGATGTCTGATACTGAATAGACAGGGCCGAGGTGGCCTGCACGAGGTTCTTGATCGCGGAGAGAATATCGCTTAGGCCGATCATTAGTACTTCCCATCTGGCATGGCGCGGTAGCGCAGGTTTCCGAGGCGCCAGAAGGTGGTGTTGGCCGGTGCGCTGCGCACTGTGATCGCCATGAGGCGCCCTCGCATGCGCGGCGTGAGGTAGGTGCTTGTGGCGTTGAAGCTATATGGCCCATATACCACGGGCGGCTGGTTCGGGTAATCAGTGATGCTGAAGGTAACATCCACCTGGGCATTCTGCGCGCCCTGATACTGGCCCCATTTCATATCCGGCCAGATCTCGTCGATAAAGACTTTCATATCGCCTTCGTTCATCGAGAAGTAGCCGGTAGTGAAGCTAGACGCCATCGGCGCCCCATTCGCGGTGCTACCTACTTCGTGCTGATAAAGAAAATTATCGGTGCCGGCGCCAATGGGCGCCCCGAGAACGGATTGATCTGTCCACGCCGCGCGGCCAAGCGTTCCGTAATCCCAGGCTTGCAGCACGTAATTAAACTTCACGTATTTAGTATTGATGCCGTTCGAGCCGATTACCGGGAAGTACCATGCGATTTCATTAAAATAGGAATTCGTGGCGCAGCGAATCGCGCCCAGCTGCGCGGTATCGAGATCCTGGAAAGCGATATCCCAAACCGGACAAGGCAGCGGCTCCGGGAGGCCGCTTACCAGCACAAAAAATTGGTTCTGAGACATCCAAAAGACTTGGCCGCCGAGGACGCCGAACGCTTTGGGCGCGACCAAGCCGCAGCCGCGCCCGAGTTCGGTGAAGCTATAGATGAATGGTTGGCCAACATACTGTTGTGCCCATACGCCGATATCTGTCCAGAACAGCCCTTGCTGCGGTGTCTGGCCCCCGCCGATGATTTTAGAACCGGTGGGAATACGATATTCGCCTGCTTGGTTTGTCGGTTGCCCTGCCCAGACCGTGAAATTTTCGACATCGCACCAGCGGATAAGTAACGGGTCCATGATACCAGTAACTGTCGAACCCCACGCGACAATCTGCCGTTCAGGCATCGCCACAAACATCCCGGCGTTGGCCGGTGGTGCTTGCGCGATGACCGTGGCGTTAACGGGGTTGGTTAATGTGGTTTGTGTCGGGTCCCACATGAAGATGGGGCCACCGAATGGGCATGCGAGTAGGATATTACCCCAGTTGGCGAGAGTCCAATCCGTGGCGACTATATTGGTGGATGGGTGCGCGGTGCCTGCGATGCCGGTACCGTAGCCGCCGAGGCCGTAGCCGCCGATGCCGTAGCCGGAAGCGTTCGGAAGTGCGCCCTGGCCGGCATAGAACTGGAACGCGATGTTGTTGCCGTTCTCGAACGCGGTGGCGTTGCTCGTGGCCAGCTTAGAAGCCACGATGGTGAAAACACTTTGTGATACGACAGACGCGACCTGGTACTCGCCCAGGATCGTTACGCCGCCTAGCGTAGTGGAGACCAGCGCGGGGAAAGTGGACACCCCGGCGGTATACCCGTGGTTGGGCAAAAGCACGGAGACAATAGCCGAGCCATTGGCGGTGGTGTACTGCGGCAATTGCGCCCAAGTGCTGATCGTGCCCGCGACAGTCTGAGCGCCCGTCGTCGGGTTGGCATAGCTTACGCTACCCGAACTGCCGGTCTCCACTACGTCAACAGCATTATAGCCCGTCGGTGTGACACCTGCGATTGTGACGATGGCGCCGGAAGGAAACAAGAAGCCGCCGGAATACGTGAGCGTAGCGGTGGTGCCCGTGCCTGAAGCCGCTGTGGTTGGCGCGCTGGTGGTTGTCCAATATGCCGGGAGCGGGTTGCCTAGAACATCCGTGGCTTCGATAGTAAACTCGGTGTTGCCGTCGCCCGCTATGATCGGGTACAGACCGTAGAGGATAAGGCCGCCCGCTGCGACGGGGGTTTCGATAATCACACTATCGAACGGCGTTACCTCGCTCCCGGCGATGGTGAAGAGCACAAACGGACTGCCGGCCGTCGTAGTGACAACGGCTGTGGTCATGGGCGTGCTAAGCGTAAATTGCTGTGGCGTTATGTCGTTCGCTTGTAACACGGCCGAGGCATTGTTCTGGATAACCGTGAGCGCGGGCAAGCCGGTGCCGCCAGCCGAGCCTACGGCCAGATGCGTTGCGGTGTTGATATCTTCCCAAGGCCAGATATTATAGACTGTGCTGGCGATAGGCGTGGCGTAGTAAGGCACCCAGCCGCCTAAACTTTGAACTAGGGCGCGGCCAGACGGATCGGGCAAGAACCTTATGAGATTCGACGCGCTGATTCCACTCTCGTTATACGCCGGAGTTAAATTGCTATCGACCCCGGGTTGTAATTTTAAGCTCTGGTGCGCCATGCGCTAGACCCGCGCGGGCGAAGCAGCCGGCGCGGCCGATAAAGCGGTCCACCCGGACGCCTGATATTTTTTACGCGCCTCCTCGGCGCCCGCGTTCTTGAGCAGAGTTTGGTACTGCATCTCGTAGTTAATGGGCTGCTGCGGATCGTTGGCGGATGAACCCGACCAATTCCTCTGGTACCCTGATATGTACACCATAGCCGCCATGAGCATAAGCTCAGGAAGGTACAGCGAGATAAACGTCGTTTCGTTGGTCGAGCTAAGCGAGAGCGGCCGCTGCGCCCCCATAATATCGAGGGGGTACGCCTGATCCGGCGTTGGCCCGAGCAAGATCTGAAAGCTGTAGACCAGGGCATTAGGATCTAGGCCCTGGCTTAAGATCGCGAAATACTGCGGAATGGCTTGTACCGACGGATCGCCGTAGATATTGTCGATGAAATCCCGTGTCACAGCCAGGAGCGGTTGGCGCGGCGCCGAACCAATAGGCGCGCCCGGTGTGGTGACGACGGAAATATTCTGTATCGTCATGAACGTATCGACCGGCACGTTGAAAAAACGCTGACCGGCCGTCAGCGCAAACCCGGTTGAGCTGCTCGTGTAAAACGGCGAGATGGCAGCAAGCAGATCCAGATCGCGGTATATGCGGTTTTCCGCATACGAAATGGCCATCGGCAGGATGTTTTGAAAATTTATATCCGTGCTGGGGATGACGGCAAGCTCGGCGAGCTGCCCGACAAAGGTTGACGTACCCGATACGCTGCCGTCGTATGAAAGACCGGTAGTCAAGGTTGCGCCTCCTGAGTACCAACCTGTAACACTTTGGTTAGGCTGCTGTCCAGCATCAAGCCGCTATGGCTTGCTCGGCTAAGGCGGCATGCGCGGTATCCGCCGCCCCGGCGCCGAGAGCCGAGTTATATATCTGCTTCCAGTATGCTACCAATCCAGCTGCGTCATTGGCGGCGGGCAGCGACAAAGGGCTTCTGGCATACTTGATCCGGCACATGAACGCCGCGTAGAGCCAATTCCCCGCCAATTGTTGCGCGGTGGGCGCGCTGCCACACGCCAAGCGCCGCCCAGCGTCGGCAAGGACCGGCTCGTAGTCCAAATAGTTCCGCCAGCAATCGTCATGCGTCGCCGGCTCCATTTGGAAGGGGCCGAGCGCCGGGCCGCCGCCTAACTGGGTAACATACTCGCCGCCACCGGATTCAGCGAGGAAAGTATAGGCGAGGAGATTGAGCGCGGCCGGAGAGGTAAGCGCAGACGGCAGCGTATCCAACACAGGCTGAATGATGCTGTTCTTGACCTGTGTTAAATTTGTCACGCTTGCGCGAGCTCCAAGACATAAAGCTGCTGAACGAAGCCTTGCGTAAACATGCTGCCGTCAAGCCACCCAGACGATCCCCATTTCGTAAAACCGGTATCGCCATCGTACTGGTCAAAAACAATAAAATGCATACCCCACGACCCGGGCGTGCCTGCGGCAGTCCAATCGATCTGATTTTGTTGCTCTAGGGAAAGCGCGACCACGCCGCATACGAAGCCATTCTCCGCTACCGCGCTTTCTAGTGCGTAATCCGCTATATCGATGACGGTTGCGCCCGCCAGCCGGTACCCGGCAATGGCGTTCTGCTTCCACCAATCGAACATGGCGTTAGGGTCTGTGCCTTGATCTGTGTTTGGCTCCGCCGGATTATAGCCGGTCACCTCAGAGTATATGGCCAACGGCAGATCATTACTCAGCGGCGTGAAATTACCGGCCCTACCGAGCAGTGTTTGAACAGCCTGGCAGCAGCCCGTGGGAACGCAATCCCCAACTAAGTCATTGTGCCCCAATACGCGGGGCGTCGGCATGACTCTGCTGTACGCGAAGGGTGGGAGGGTTTTCTGCGGCGCCGCCGCAACACGCTGGGCGGGTGCCACCGGAGACCAATTTTTGTGCACCCCCAACTTCATCCTGGCGTAATCGGCGGGGCGCAAACTCATTTAAAGCTTCTCCACAAAAAGGAACACGATGCCTGCGACCACCGCCCAGGTGGTCAGTCCTATCGCAGCGAGGCGAACATATTTCATTTTTGGCAAGTCCTGACCGCTTGGCGCAGATTTCCGTAATCGATAAGCATGGTAGAAATAGGCGAGCCATCCGGGATAGTGGCCAGTTGGTCAGCGGCGCTCTGCTCGAACTGTGGCGTGTATTTTACGAGGGGTGGGCATGCGCTCACGTACGAAGGCGCTGGGCATTGTGTGCAGGACGCGAGTACAAGAAGCGCGAGGAGTTTAGAAATTCCCATCGCGCAGCTTCTGCTCGGTTGCTTTTTGTGTGGTTTGGGTATCGACATCCTCGGCCTCCTGCCTCTCCTTGTTGACGGCTCGCTGCGCAAAGCTTGAGGCGGGGAATAGCCGCGCAGCGAGGCCACCGAACAAGCGCCCGAAGACGCTTGCCAGGATGGATAGAATAAAACTCACTAGACGAGGGGAGCCGAATCGTCGGCAATCGGGTTTGTCGGGTAAGCGGGCGCCGTAAAAGGAGCCGAATCATCGGCAATCGGGTTTGTCGGGTAAGCGGGCGCGGGCTCCGTAGCGGAGACCTTAGCTTCGCCGCCCAGAATCAACCGCGCTTCATCAGCACTAAGGCCCGTGGCTTCGGCTGTTTTAACAACCGAAGCGGTCAAAATGCCGACGCCAGCTTCAATGTACGGCAGCAAAGTATTAACCGCTTTAATCACGTCTTCCAGCACTTCCGGCAGCGTCACGCCGTCAAGAATGGACAGCAGAGAAGTCCAGGTGTTCTGGATATCGGCTACCGGACCCTTGGCCACGCTTGTTTCCACGGCAGTGGCCACGGCCGTTGCATCTTTCACAATGGCGTTGATATGCGCCTGGATGCTGGTGATCGTGGCCGAGCCCAGACCCGTGATGCTCTGAAAAGTCGTCAGCGCGCTATTCAGCCCGTTGCCGATAAGCTGCGCGTCATTGATAACGGCCGCTGCGAGAGTGGCGCCCTCGGCGCCGAAGACTTTAGCCCAAAGGGCTTTAACATCGTCGAACAGGGTTTCAATAAAATTTGTCATGCGTTGGGTTCCTTGGTGGGGGTTGCGAGTTTAGTGATCACGCTGCCCGTTACGCGGGCCGTGAATTGATCTGTGGTCGTTCCCTGCTGTTGCAAGGCTGCCGTGGCCGATTGGCTCAAGCCAGCGACGCCTTCTTCGACAGCCTGCTTTACCGTCGTCTTACCGGATGCAATATCGTCACTGCGTGCCACCACGATATTGCTCACGGCGTTCTCGGCCTGGGCGATGCGCGTGGCCGTTAGAACACCAGATAGCGCCGGGATAAGCTCTACCAGCTTCTTGCAGGCATATCCGATAATAGCGGTAACGAGGAGCGGCACGGCCGTGTCAATGATGGCCTGGACAGTGGCAAGCTCGGTTGGCGACATGCTGGACCCTCGGATGTTGCCGAAGTCTTTACCAGCAATCCCGGCGCGTGACTAGGATTTAATGGGTGGTTTGACCGCGTATGGCAGCGAGGATGCGTTCTTCGCGCTGGCGGAACTCTGCGGCCATGGCGTCGATATCGGTTTTCTTGGCGACGCCTCCGAGTTCCCGGGCTATGGCCTCCCGGTAACTGGCCACTGTGCCGACGTGCAAATTATGCGCGCTCCACAGCTTTTCGTCTCCGTTTCGAGATTCCGTACGTGTCTCAGCCACTTGCTTGTCTAGATCGCTTTTCACATTTGAGATCCTGCTAAAGACTTGCCCAAATGCGCCAGCGATGGCGAGAAAGATAAGGACAAGCGTTCCGATCAGCCATTGCAGCGTGCCTGAATCAGAATTCACGTGTCCACCCCTGTAGCCCAGAAAGCACAAAAAAGTCCTGTAGGCTAGATTAACCTTAAGTCGTCAACCACAACCTGCGTATGTTCCTAGCGCATTTCACGTAGTTAATGCCACCTTTGGTTTACCGTTTTTGAACAGGCAAAATGAAAGACCGGGAGTAGTCGTTGCCGTTGGTGGTCAGAATGTCGCAAGTGACAAGGTATTTCACGCCAATCACGCCGTTTGAAAGCAATGCGCTAACAGCCTTGCTGGCGCCGCCCACTCCGTTGACAATGGCAGAAGCCCCTATACCAAGGCCGGTAGGGTTGCACGATACGCCAGCGATAAGCGCCACCGTATCGTTAGGCCCTAGTGTATTGGTGAAATCAAAAGTCCAAACCGATACATCATAGGGGTCTTTAGCGGTCAGTACTGGGGTGGGGTTTGTTGCAAACGCGCCAGACATCTAAAACTCTCCTATTTTAACATCTGGCGCAAATACCGCAGTTTTTTGGGTGGTTCCAAGAAGAATGGCCCGATTAACCACGAGCATCGCCTGCCCGCGCGATGTTAATAAAGTTTGCGCCCGCGCTAGAAGTACGGCGATGACAGCAGAGCTCCCTGCGACGGGGAGCGACGCAACGGGGCCGGAAGCTATCGGCATCGCTAGGAGGACGCTATCGTTAGCGTAGACACACTGAAAACCACCTGGCTGCTGACGGAAACACCCAGCGAAGTGACCTGCCTAACCATGCCGGAGCCTCTGGTCGTTATCGGCGCGCCGGTGGTAAACGTATCGGATACGAGATCGGTGACCGTGTAAATCACGCCCCCGGTTAGACCCGCCGGAAGCGCACCACCGTATTCTGCGTTGAATACCACGGAAGCCCCGTTAAGAAGGTTTGGTGTTGACCCGGTTGTGATACCGACGGCGTTAATGATGCCTAGCGGCATTCCGGTGCAGGTGAACGGAAACCACGGATTGCTACCGAGGTAATCCCAAGCCAGGAGGTTGCCACTCGTCGAGGCATCGTACAGCCCCCACGCGATGACGGTGCCCCAAGGCGCGGTAGATATCGGGAACGAGATACCGGAACCCCCGTTAGCCACTATAGATGGCGGCCCGCTAACCGCCGCAGTCCACACTCCCGCCGTTGGCATGCGCACGTATGAGCCACCGGAAACCTCTGTAAACCCGGTTCCGGCATCGGTGCCCGCCACAGTGAATAACGCGAGCCAAGCTGCAGGCAGCGTCGGCATGGCTGTCTGCCCGGTTACGTAGTTCAGGACGTTGTTTGAGGTGTAGTTGGTAAGACCGGTCACGAGATTAAGCCCTTATTGCACCTGGATATAATACACAGCGCCGGCCAGAGCGGTACCGGTAATCGTAACTGAAGTTGTACTTAACGCGCTAATATACGCAGCGGCCGTCCCCGTCGCCGCAGCAACTGCATTGGCCGGCGTGAGATCAGCTGTGCGCGGTGCTGTGGTGAAGGCGCTGGCAAAGGTGATCGTGCACGTCGTCACTGCTGCGGTGCCCACCGTGACCTGAAAACTTTGATCGTTTCCTCCCGCCAAAATTGTGCCTTGTGTCGTACTCCCGCAGGCATTAGCGGCAATTGTTGGCGTGCCGCTTCCGCCTATGCGCCAATGTTGGTGTAAATCGACAGTGCCAGCTACCGTACCACTTGTTGTGAAACTTAAGCTATTGCCGGAAGGGGCGTTAAAGCCATCAAAAGGCGTCAATGCCGAAGAGGACGCGCTAAAACTAAAGGCGTTGCTCTGCCCTTGGGCAGTTGTGCTCCCGGCGGTATACAAGCTAACGGCACCCGTGAGTGTGGTGTTTGCGCCGGCAATGGGCGCACCTATGTATAGGCACGCCCCGTTGGTAATAGTTTCGGCGGCAGACGCTGAGAATGTGCAGCCGTTGAGCGTGTACGCGCCGCGCAAAGCAATCGTTCCCGAGCCGCTGCTATCGTTCAAGGTCGTGGCCGGAACGTTGAAAACCGGGCTCGCGGTTGTCCAGCTTGGGTACGAACCGGTCGCGGCCGTAAGGTTGATTACCGGCAGCGTTCCTGTCGCGCTAAGGGCGCCGGAAGTATTGG
>Ga0302308_10000161_pt1 | contig 59700 bp, 62 predicted proteins | sample III_Palsa_E3_3_FD_200531 | JGI IMG/M metagenome (GOLD analysis project Ga0302308, IMG submission 200531) | Peat permafrost microbial communities from Stordalen Mire near Abisko, Sweden - III_Palsa_E3_3 | ecosystem: Environmental > Terrestrial > Soil > Palsa > Peat permafrost | place: Sweden...
TGCGCTGCCGCAGCTATGGCTACATAGTGATAACGCCCATCTGCATCGGCCGTCCGGCTCAAATCGTCGCCAACCGTGTTGGGCTTAATCGGGTGCATCACCATCTGCGGCTTGGAATCAATCACCAAGAAATAACCATCTTCGCCGTAGCGCACGTCGCGCAGTCGGTCGAGCGCCTGCTTACGCGCGTCCGCCTCGCTAAGTGCCCCGCTTTGCGCCAGCGCCGCATATTCCTTGACGATGCCCAGGCCAATTTGAGCGCTGTTAACCAAGTCGTTCTTGCGTTCCTCCAACCTTGTTTGACGCGACTGGTAAGCCGCGAACACGGCCACCATAAACAGAGCGATCATGCTGATAATTAACGGTAGCCATAGTTTTTGCTTGAAACTGAGTTTACTCATTTGAAATGCCCCCGTATTTCAGCAATAAGTCGAATCAATATTTAAGACAGGCCGACGCCACAAACGACTCCAGGGTTACACAGTCTCTTTTTGATTTATCGGTGTATCTAGGGTTAAACCCGTTATCCCCGCTGTCATACTAGATATTTATTTGCGACGCCTCTCTCGGGTAGTCGTCCTTTTGGTGCAAAATCTGGCGCTATAATCCTGATGAGAGGGTCCCCAAAACACCGGGCTGAGCAATGCCCGGCGCGTTGCCGTACGGTTCTGCGTCCTGATGGTCGTCACGTTTGCCGCCGGCGCGAGTTCTTCGGTGGACGTTGAATTCGCGAAAAAATTAATTGGCAGTCAAATGACCAAATCGAGGCACGCAAGCCGGGTTGTGATAAATCGTAACGGTCATTTTGACTATCTCTATTGAGCAGGGGTTTCGTACCAATGCTGGGAGCGGTTGACGACGCTGACCACCAGCAGCATCACCGGAACTTCGATCAGCACGCCGACCGGCAGGTTAGCGTGCGCGAATTCCATGTGCCCGATTGGCGTAATCCTCTTTTTTTACGCTGGGCTCGGCGGCGAACAGCGCCGAGTAGAACCTAATACTGGCCGGCAAATTCGCCACACCGACATGGACGTGAAAGCGTTTCATGGTTGTTTCTCCGTTGCGGTTCTACAAACAGCCACCGGCGAACAAGGATTGCCGCTGCAGCAGTTTTCCGTCAGATAGCCCAGTAGGCCGTTCATCGTGTCGAAGCTCGCTATATAGATGACAAATCGCCCCTCCTGACGGCTCGTGATGAGGCCCGCATGCGCTAATTCCTTCAAATGGAAAGACAGCGACGACGGCGCCACATCAAGCATGGTCGCAAGGTTCCCGGCGGGGAGGCCCTGTGGGCCGACTTCAACGAGCGCGCGAAATACAGCAAGACGTGACTCGTGAGCGAGCGCAGCAAGGGCGGCAATGACGTTTTTAGTTTCCATATTTCAATATTAATCGAAATATGGAATATGGAATATGGAATATGACAAGGAATCGTTTGGTGGAAAAGCTGGGTATGCTTCCAAGCCACGGGCCATGAGCGTTGCACGACCACGTTCCGCAATGCTTTCCCAGGGTACCGACAGGCCCACACCGTTGCGACCGAGTCATTTTTAATAGATAATAGATAAAATACACTTACCATGAAAAATCATGAACACAAGAAGCGTTGTTGCGTTGACCGGCGAAGGCCTCGCCAGTGATCAAATCGTTGAAATCGCACGGCACGGCGCTCTCGTCAGTTTTGGAGAAAGCGCTCGCGCGGACCTCGTGGCGACCCGAAAATTCATTGGCGAGAATTGGCTGGTGGACGATGCCCCGCTCATGTATGCCTTCAATACAGGGGTCGGCGCGCTGAAAAATCAGAGGATCAGTGCACAAGACATAGCGAGATTTCAACGGAATTTGATTCATTCCCATTCGGCGAGCACCGGGGAGACAATGCCCAAGGAGGTCGTCCGTGCGATGATGGCCATTCGCATCAACACCTTTGCGCGTAACCATTCCGGCATCCGTATCGAAGTCGTTGATCGGCTTGTTGCGATGTTGAATCACGGCATCACCCCGCTTATTGCGGCGAAGGGCAGTGTCGGAGCGAGTGGCGACTTGGCGCCTTTGGCGATGATGAGTGGAGCCTTGCTTGGCTTGGAACAAGCAAAAGTCGAATTTCAAGGCGCGGTTATCAGCGCTAGATCCGCATTCGAGCAAGTAGGGATGGTGCCTACCTTCGATGTAGAGGCCAAAGACGCGACGGCCTTGATCAATGGCTCCACTGCCTCGCTGGCCTACGCCGTTATCGCTGCGTTTGACGCCAGACGCCTGTTATCAAGCGCCACGATTTCGCTTGCGCTTTCTCTGGAGGCCATAAGAGCCGAGCGTTCGTGTTTTGAAGACCGAGTCATGTTGGCTCGCCCGCACCGGGGACAACGTCGGGTTGCTCTGGCGATCAGACGGCTGCTGGAAGGAACCGCCCGTTGCACTGACGAAGCGCGCGCCGTGGCGCTGGAAGACGCGTTACGCGGCGAGGGCGGGGCAAGCGGTGCATCAGCAGGTACCAAGGCGCAGCCGCGCATACAAGATGTTTATTCGTTTCGCTGCGCGCCTCAGGTCTACGGCCCCGTTCTTGACGCCCTCGACTATATCGATGGGATTCTGCTCACGGAGATGAACAGCGCCACCGACAATCCGCTGATTTTCTCGTCGGATGAAGGATATGACATCGTCTCGTGTGGCCATTTTCACGGCCAATACATTGCCCAGGCCATGGATCTGCTGGCATTGGTTGTCACCGATCTGAGCGCGATCTGCGACCGCCGTAGTAATCTGTTGATAGATCCGGCCTATAATTACGGGCTGCCGAGAAACCTGATCGCGGTTGAACCCGGTATCAATACGGGATTTGCGGTGGTTCAGAGCATGGGCACAGGCCTCGTTCTGGAAAACGTGGGGCTTTGCAGTCCCGCGAGTGTGATAAGTCTGCCTGCCAAGGGAAACCAGGAAGACCATATCAGCAACTCCTGTTTTGCTGCGCGCCGCACCCGAACCGTTGTAGAAAACGCGCAGGGGGTCGTGAGTGCGGAGATCCTTATCGCGTCGCAAGCCCTCGATCTCGCTCAGCCGGCTTTCTCCAACCAGCCTGTCGGGCGGGGAGCGCGTGCTGCCTGGGAGCAGGTCAGATCGGAAGTGCCTGCCATGCTGGGTGACGATCGCTGGGTTCATGACGACATCGAAGCGATAAGGTGTATGGTGCGGGACGGGAAAATGATAGACGCCGTTGAGGCCGCCTGTGGCGACATATGGGGGCCGTCGGAATAATAGGTGAAACCAAAGTGGATAATGAAACCTCTGACTCGCTTCCAGCGCAAATCGCCGCTGCGTTGGCAGAGCAGATTATTCGAGGAATCCTCAAACCAGGCGACCGTGTGAGGCAGGATGCGGTTGCGCGCGACTTCAATGCGAGTCACGTGCCTGTGCGGGAAGCTTTCCGACAATTGGAAGCACGAGGCTTGCTGGTTTCCCGTGCCAGAAAAGGAGTGTATGTCGCGCTGCTGGATCAAGCGTCGATCGTAGAGATCACGCGTATGCGAACGGCACTCGAAGTGCTTGCTTTGAAGCATGCGATCGCCAATCTTGGGGAAAATGATATTGCTCTGGCGCAGCAGGCGATAAGCCAAGCGGATTGTTCCCAGGACATGAGTGCATGGGAAGCCGCGAACCGAAGCTTTCACTCGAATTTGTATCGACCTTGCGGTATGCCGCGTCTGCTGGTTGAAATTGAGACGCTTCATGAAGCAAGGTTACGCTATATGTATGCGACGGCGACCATCATCGATTGGAATCCGGCCTCACAAGACGAGCATATGGCGATTATCAACGCGGTCAAAGCGCGTAACGCAAAGCTCGCCTGTTCGCTGCTGGAAGAACATATCAATGAGGCAGGCGAAATTCTAATTGATGCTGTGCGCAAGTTGCCACACTGACTGCCGGTTTCGCTCATCGAGATGTGCAAAGCCGAGGGGCTCGAAAGAAGGCCCGATGAAGCCGTGTATTAATCCCGGTAATACTTAGCATACCGAATTTTATTTTCTTTTTCCTTACCTCGATAAAACCATTCTTCGTCGGCTTGTGATCGCTGGCGCTGAGATAATTTATTAAAAATTTAGTAATCTTAATTTGTATAAGCGAATAAAAAATCTTATATTTTTACGGCGGCATTCGATTTGAAACGTTGACGACTTCCCGTTTAAAATTGCCGCAATCTACCGCACGCTTGTGTAACCCGATAAGACAGGAATCATTGCCATCCACTTAATACTCTAAATTTAAGATCAAATATAATTCTTACGAAAACATTACATATGATATCCATTATTTCAAATAAAGCTGCAATGGCACATAACCAACATAATTTATTTTAAATTTACCAATTTCAATTTCATTATGGTATTTTTTTAAAAATTGTCTGGAAGCAGGCAAAGCATCACTAGCGATGTTTCGTTACTTGGGCCAAGGAACATATTGATGTCGGGAGCACAAGGCTAATCGATAGCACCGCCCGCAATTTAACAATTTGTTTTTCATGAGCACTTGGTTTAGCCGATTGATTTTCATTCAAATAATCCGGTTTCAAGGCAAACATGATCAAACCTTCCGACCAACGAGATCTGGATAAGGCCCGTACTTTTCAGTTTCTGGCGCTGCTGGTGGCGTTGATCCCATTGGTCGGCACCGTCGCTGCCGGATTTTTATGGTGGCAAGGATGGAGGCCCGGATGGGCTGAGGCGGGGTTGTTTGCGTTGTTTTATTTAATCACGCTGACCGGCATCGAGGTCGGTTTCCACCGGCATCTGTCGCATCAGGCGTTTAGCTGCAAGTCATGGTTGACCACGACATTGACCGCATTCGGTAGTATGGCGTTCCAAGGGCCTGTGATTTGGTGGGCAGCGACCCATCGCCGCCATCATCAATTTGTCGATACAGCGGGCGATCCGCATTCACCTTATTGGACTGCGTCCGGCACCGCGCTCGGATTCTTTGCAGGTTTTTTTCACAGCCATATTGGCTGGTTGTTTCAGATGAAGCAAACCCATCCCGAAGGTTGGGCGAAATGGGGCAGGGACATGTATTGCCAGCCCGTCCTGCTCACATTCCAAATCAATTACCTGATGTGGCCGATACTCGGCCTCCTGCTGCCTGGTGCGCTGGGCGGGTTGCTGGGCTGCTCCTGGCGTGATGCACTGATGGGTTTTTTATGGGGCGGCTGTGTTCGTTTGCTGGCGGTCAATCATATTTATTGGTCGATCAATTCTCTTTGCCATTTGCTGGGGCCACGCCAGTTCAGCAAGAAAACCGGTCATAGCTGCAATATCCCGCTGCTGGCGTTGTTCTCGCTTGGCCAAAGCTGGCACCGCAACCATCATCAACAACCGACTTCCGCCTATGTCGGACACCATTGGTGGCAGGTCGATCCGGGCGCATGGATGATCGTCGCCTGGAAAAAGCTGGGCTGGGTCGAGCAAATCCGGCCATTAAGATTCACCCTGGCCAATCAGGAGAGTCCAGATGCCGCACACCCTGATTGATACGGTTCTACGTCGCAGGGAATCGTCGGATACGCTGTATTCATTCCAGGAACGCAGCGGCGATGAATCGCTTGGCTACGCGGCACTATACGATGACGCCAGTAGTGTGGCGGCCCTGCTGCAAAGCGAGTTCGCACCGCGGTCGGTGGGCTTGCTGTTGTTTCCCGCGGGCCTGGACTTTATCCGGGCATTTTTTGGCATGACGCTCGCCAACATGGTTTCGGTGCCGACGCCGCTGCCTAAACCTAACCGTCCGCTCACCCATGTGAGCCATATTGCGCTTGATTGCCAAGCCAGTTTTGTGCTTTGCGCCGGTGCCGATTTCGACAGGTTGCGCGATTTATTTATAGATACTCCGCTGGGCCGCTTACCCTGGATCAACCTCGACGATCGAGCCCGCTTTGCCGGACCGGATTGGCGCCGGCCGTCAGTGACGGACGATCTAACCGTCTTGTTGCAATACACATCGGGGTCAACCGGCACGCCCAGAGGTATTCCTCTCAGTCATCGTAACCTGCTCAGCAATCTGGAGGCGATCCGCCTCAATTTCGGCCACAGCAGCGCAAGCCGGGGCGTGATCTGGCTACCGCCTTACCATGATATGGGCTTGATCGGCGGCTTGCTTGAGCCGTTGTATGTCGGTTTTCCCGTACTGCTGTTTTCACCGTTCCAGTTCTTGCTGCACCCGATTAAATGGTTGCAAGCGATCAGCGACTTTCGCGCCAGCACCAGTGGCGGCCCCAATTTTGCCTACGACTACTGTGTCAGCAAGATTAGCGAAGAACAGAAGAGCTGCCTCGATTTAAGTTGCTGGCAAGTGGCCTTCGTCGGCGCCGAGCCGATCCAGGCGGCCACGCTTAAGCGCTTTGAAACGGCTTTTCGCGCGGCAGGATTTGCCTCGACCGCCTGGCATCCATGTTATGGCTTGGCCGAAGCGACACTGCTGGTGTCTGCGAAAACCATCGCACAAGAACGCTTTGAATGTTGCTTCGATCAACGCGCTCTGGAGCAAGGCGCTGTACAGGCCGTCGACGCCACTCACGCGCATGCAAGGACCTTGGTTTCATGCGGCTTGCCGGCGCAATCGACAGCAGTGCGGGTGATTCATCCCCATGACCAGACCGAATGCGCTGAAGGTTGCGTCGGGGAAATCGACATTTGCGGGCCGGGTGTGTCCGCGATCGGCGATGGCGGCCCGCCGTTCCGCATACGCTCAGGCGATCTTGGTTTCTTCTGGCGCGGCGAACTTTTTTTGTGCGGACGCCTAAAGGAAATGCTGATTTTCAAAGGAAGAAATTTCTTCCCCCAAGACATAGAGCTGTCGATACAAAACAGTCATGTTGCGCTGGAAATCCATGCCGGTGCGGCGTTCTCGGTAGAAGATCCGTCATCAGGCGCGCGCCTGGTGATCATCCAGGAACTGAGGCGGCAATTCCGGCAGGTCGATAAACGCGAAGTCGTGCAGAACATCCGCAGGGCGCTTGCCATTGAGCATGACTTGCAGGCTGAAACAATTGTCTTGGTGCCACCAGGCACTATCCCGCGCACCAGTAGTGGAAAGATCCGTCGCATCCATGCTCGCGATCAATATCTTGAGCGTCGGTTCGAACCTCATATTTCTTAAATCAGGGGCCCGCATCATGGAAAACGCACCAGCAATCGACCCGATCGAGCCGGAAGACGACAGGGCGGTCACGGTCAACCATCGTTATCTGCGCCGCGCCCAGCTATGGCATGCAACGCTGGTGACCACGCTGTTTCCGGTGCTTGGCGTCGCTGCCGGCATCATTTTGACGCTGGCTTGGGGCTGGGACAGCCGCGTGCTGTGGATACTGGGCCTGTCATACGTCCTGACCGTGATCGGTCTTGAAGTCGGCTATCACCGGTATTTCACCCATCTGGCATTTAAAACGCCGTCCTGGGTCAAGGCGGTGCTGGCGATTCTAGGTAGCATGTGCGCCCAGGGACCCGTCATTTATTGGGTTGCCAACCATCGGCGCCACCATCAGTTTTCCGACCAAAAAGACGATCCGCATTCGCCCAATGCCGGTTATTCCGGCCTTTCGTGGCGTGGATTCTGGCATGCCTATGTCGGCTGGACCTACACCCACGCAACACCAAACACGGCGCGCTTTGCCCAAGACTGGCTGCAAGACCCGACGGTCTTTCGTATCAACCAGCACTACTTCCTGTGGCTGTCTGTCGGCGCGCTGCTGCCCGGCGTGTGGGGCATGCTCTGGATCGGCGGTTGGCAGGGGTTTTTGCTGGGCGTGGTCTGGGGTGGGGCTATCCGCATTTTTCTGGTCACCAACGCGGCGCTCGGTGTCACCTCCCTGTGCCACATCGCCGGAAGCCGCCCGTATCGCACCCGCGATCAAAGCCGCAACGTGCTCTGGCTGGTATTACCGACCTTCGGGCAGGCTTGGCACAACCATCATCACGCCTTCCCCCGCTCGGCGATCATGGGCTTCGAGTGGTGGCAAGTGGACCTGGGCGGCTGGACTATTCGACTATTGGAATTCTTTGGCTTGGCCACGGATATCCGTTGCCCCACCGCCGAGCAGCGCGCGCGGCTCCTTAATAAGCAATAAGAAACAAAAGTACACGATAAAAGGAAAATCATGACCACATCCGCATTGAATCATATCGACAGCGACTCTCTTACCGCATGGATTATTGATAAGCTGGCTCATTTGCTAGGTGTCGATAAAGGAGCGGTGGACAGAGAGCTTCAGTTTTCCGACATGGGCATAGACTCCATCATGGCCGTCTCGCTGGTCGGTGAACTTGAAACTCACTTCGGTACCGACCTCGATCCGACCTTGCTCTACACCCATCCAACGATAGTCGACTTGGTGTCGTATCTGTGCGAGGGAAAAAAATGACAGGGGCGACCGGCGCTTCAGCTCAAGCCATCAGCCACCACTACGATATCAGCAACGATTTTTATCAATTGTGGCTGGACCCGTCAATGACTTACTCGTCGGCCCTGTGGGACAGCGCTACCGATCTGCACAGCGCGCAACTGGCCAAACTGGATTGGCATCTGGCCCATCTTCATTTGCAGCCGGGACAACGCTTGCTCGATATCGGCTGCGGCTGGGGCGGCCTGCTCGAGCGTGCCGAATACAATTATGGTGTGCGGGGTACGGGGCTGACACTGAGCCCGGCGCAAAAAGAGTGGGCCGACCGCGTGCCGCATCCCATGCGCGCCATCCAACTGGAAAATTGGCAAGATCATGTGTGCGATGAACTCTACCATGGCATTGTATCGATAGGCGCTTTCGAGCACTTCGCCAAACAGGGGTTGAGTAAAGCGGAACGCAGCGATAACTATCGCCATTTCTTTGAGCAGGCGCACGCGTGGCTGGTGCCGGGTGGATCGTTATCGTTGCAAACTATCGGTTGCGGCAATATGCTGCGCACCGATTTCAGCACGTTCTTTGCGACCGAGATCTTCCCCGAATCAGACTTGCCCTGCCTGGACGAAATAATCAGCGCTATGCAATTCCTGTTTGAAGTGAAACTTGTCCGCAATGATCGGCATGACTATGCCAAGACGCTGCGACTATGGCTGAGTAACTTGAGCGAGCATAAGGCATCGGCCCTGGAAATGGTCGGGCCGACCGTAGTGACACGCTACCTTAAGTATTTCAAACTGGCGATTATCTCGTTCGAGCAGGCCGGCACCATGGAGTTATATCGCTTGGCCCTGAAACGCATCGACAATCCCAGGGATCGGCGATGAAACACACAGGGCAAGCAATCGCGGTGATCGGTATGGCCGGCCGCTTTCCCGGCGCGCCCAATCTTGCCGCCTATCGCGCACTGTTGCGGCAGGGCGGCAGCGGAATTTGCACCGTCCCGCCTGACCGTTGGGATGCGGAGGCATTCTACAGTCCGGGCCGTCCCAAGGCATCCAAAATGAACAGCACTCGCGGCGGGTTCCTTGACGATGTACGGGCTTTCGACGCGGGGTTTTTTAATATCGCTCCAGCCCAGGCACGCGCGATGGATCCGCAGCAGCGCATCTTGCTCGAAACGAGCTGGGCCGCGCTTGAATCGGCCAATCTGCAAGCGGGCCCGCTGGCCGGCAGCCTCAGCGGCGTGTTCGTTGGCGTCAGCAACTATGACTATGGCCGCATCATGTCGCGGCAAATGCAGACGATTACCGCTTACAGCGGTCTTGGCACGGTGCAATGCATACTGGCCAACCGGTTCTCTTATTTCCTGAAACTCAACGGCCCCAGCCTGGTCGTCGACACGGCATGTTCGTCTTCCTTGGTCAGCGTCCACCTGGCATGCCAGAGTCTCGCTTGCGGCGAGATTGACCTGGCTTTCGCCGGCGGCATCAATATTATCCTGGCTCCCGAAGTATCGATAGGATTCGCCCGCGCCGGTATGCTGTCCCCGGATGGCGAATGCAAGGCATTCGACGCGGCAGCCAATGGTTATGTGCGCTCCGAGGGATGCGGCATGGTGCTTCTCAAGCGCCTTGAAGATGCCGAAGCCGACCACGATCCCATCCTGGCGGTGATCCTGGGGTCGGCCACCAACCATAACGGCTTGAGCAACGGCATGGCTGCGCCCAGCACCAAAGCTCAGCGACAATTGATCGAACTGGCGCTGGAGCGGGCCAAGGTCGCCCCTCACCAGATTGAATATGTCGAAGCGCACGGAACCGGCACCGTATTAGGTGATCCCATCGAAATGGAAGCGCTGAAATCAATTTTCAAGCTGTCGCCCGAGCGGCAAAAAACATTGGCAGTGGGTTCTGTCAAAAACAATATCGGCCATCTGGAATCCGGCGCCGGCATTGCCGGATTCATCAAAGCGGTACTCTGCGTTCATGACGGCATGATTCCGCTGCACCGGAATTTCCAGCAATTAAACCCGTTGATCTCGCTCGCCGACAGCCCGATACGTATTCCCACCGAAACCGAATCGTGGACCAGCGCGCAGCGCCTGGCCGGTGTCAGCTCGTTCGGGTTCGGTGGCGCGAATGCCCACTTGATACTGCAAAACTACAGTGCCCCAACACCGGCGACGACGTATCGGCAGCCATGCTATCCGGTCGTGCTGTCGGCCAAATCGAGTGAAGCGCTGCATCGATTGCTGTTGCTGTATCGCGATTTTCTTGATCAGAGCGAGCTGCCGTCTCTGGCGGCAATAGGGCGGATTACCACGCTGGGGCGCACGCATTTTCTGTTCCGCTGGGGGAGCGCCGTTGCCACCATCGACGAACTGAAGCGACACATTTCCGATGCGGCCTTGCGAGCTCCCGATGCATGGCTGCGCAATGACAGTAACGTTGCTGATCGCGGCACCACGATTTCCATCGCCAATGCCGATGACGCCATCGCGTCATTTGTTGCGGGAGGAAGTGTCGATTGGCGCCACTTTTATCCGGACGGAATTCCGATGCGCGAACAACTGCCGCACTATCCTTTCGGCCGCGAACATTTTTGGATGAGAGAGGATTGATGCAAGAGGGCGTACTTACGCGGCAGGCTAACCTCTATGGCCGCTGCCGACGGTAAAGTTTTTGCCACGCCTCATCATCGTCCCTGGGAACCGCGCCTGTCCTGCTTTGGATCATGCTTTCCAGTCGGCGCCAAATCAGGTAACGGTCAAATAGATAGTTTGCCCATCCGTTGATGGCGCAGTAGCGTATCGTTTGGCTACGGTGATGCACCGCGTGATATCGGGGCGACATCAAAAATCGATGTTCCTGGGCAAATCGAATTGCTTTAAACCGACTGTAGCAATGGCCAAGGTTATGAAAGAAGGAAAGGAAAAAAAGACAAATGGCCAGTTCCAGACAGAGCAGCATACCGATAAAGGTTGACGCAGAGTGCGGTAGTTGGCTGATACAGAAGGCAAGCGGAGCCACGATCAAGGCGGATGGGGCCGAGCCCAGCGACGCATGTTCGAGCCAGCCATACTCCAATACGTGCAGTGGATGAGAATGGTGCTCCCTTAAAATGGACAGGGCTCGTCCCACTTTCGCTTCATAAAACCAGGTATCGGCAGTCCAATGGATGATTCCGGACGCAATATCAGAAAAATAATAGCCGGCCAGCAGCACCAGTGCAATCACGATTGACGATGGCGCCGTTTTTTGCCAATTCACTTCCAACCAAACCAGGCAGAAAACAATCAGCAGAAAATTCGCACCCACACAAATTCGCATTACAACCCGGTCCCTGACGGTTGACTTAAGAAAAAATGCATTTTTAGCTAACATATTTATTTGCCATGAAGTGTTTAGTTTGGCATTTAATTATTTTTAAATCGATATTTAATAAAATCAAAAAATGATTCTTCATGAACGTCAAAACGTAACGATATCTCATTTCTGAGCCGCAAAAAATCCTGATACTCTTCATTTTTTTGGAAAGGATGCAATTTAAAAAAAGAAAGTAAACCTGGGATGCTGAATAAACCTGACCACAGGAAACACTCAGGCCACTTCGTCACGATTTGTGCTTGCTCTATTTGACCCTGTGCAAGCATATGCCGTAATTGTTTGACTTGTGTGCTGAAATGCCCATTTTTCCGATGATGCGAGGCATGCAAGCCAAACAAGAGTTGTGCCGAATTATAGGTTGGATTCAGGTAGATGGCACCATCCTTGAAATACTTTCCATTCGCTTTATGAGTGATGTAGTTGGTCAGTATCGTCGATGTTATGGTGAAGGCATAAAACAAACCGAACACCAGTGGCGCGGCATAGATGAAACTGGCAATGAAAAAATACGTAATCAACTGGTGCGTGGCAGCACGGCTGTAGCTGGTTATTTCAACTTGGCGCCTGGAATTGACGAATTCATAGGTTTTACCAAAATTGAGTATTGACATCATCAGTGGGGTTAACAATATCGGAAACAACGATTTGATAACGTATCCGCCTGAATTTATCAGAGTGGCTCTTTTTATTTTTTCAGTTTCATTCATTTTTCCAGGGTATTTTTTCGACTGGAGATCGTGATGTGCTTTGTATATGTGATGCAGATGCCAGCTATGTACATCCATGCCGCTGGATATTCCCAGCCCAAAACTGAGTATTTTTCCAAGCCGGGGTGAGGTAACCAGCGACCCATGTGCATGGTAATGTTGAACGTAGTTAATATCGACGATCAAAAATAAACACAACATCGACATCAATTGCAGCCCCAGTATCTGGTATCCAGCGCCTAGTTTCCAGGCGAGCAAAGCTATCAGTTGTATCGGCAGGCAAGTCAAAGCTCTGTAATAGTTCAACTTGTCATGCGGATGATACAGGTCTGGCGCTTCATTTTTTATGAGGAGCGCCACCGTACCTTGATTGATGTCGATATTGCCTGATTTTTCCATATTTTTTCTTGTGTTATGTCGTTTTGTGTGGATTTTGGCTTTCGATAGTATGTCTGGTAATCGGACGGAAAGTAAACAAACTTCAGAAGTTCGAGCCTGATAGATAATCTGGCCGTGCGTGAAATACCCGGTGGTGTTCCCGGGTGATCAGGTTGCCAACGTTCAACAGCCTGCTGGAGGCTTCGCCTATGAATGGGCTCCATCCGAGTTGTACAATACGAGCTTTTCATCCACTTTTATTTGTTGATCGTCAGCGCTTTGATTTTCGCTTGATTGGCGTTCATATTTTTTACAATAGGCGATATTACGGCCTGTTTCAAATTCGCAAACCGCGCTTTCAATTCTGGCTTCTGTCGTCGTATTTGCCTGGGCGGCTTTTGGGCGATGTCTACGACGCTAGGACACCACCATCCATTTCTGTTTAGGCGTCATGCCGCCGGTGCCGCACACCAAGACGGCGGAAGGCCACGAGGCACTCCGATCTCTCAACGCCAAGCTAGATAAGCAAGTGACGTTGTGTGCTTTACATAGTTAAAAACGAGATAAAAGACACTTCGGATCGCGTGTTTTCTGTTCGTCCCACGCGAATATCGGTGGGTGAGCGTCAATAGCATGGCTTCAATTTCACCATGAGGACCACCATGCTACCGCCAAACAATGATACGGTAAATTCCCGCCCATCCTTCGATGCAGAAGGCAGGACCTCGACCGAGATAGCCCGCGAGCCCGTCACACGTCCGATATCTCAGCGACGATCGAGTTCCGTATTTTCAGCGTTGCCTGAGCTCGAGCGCGGCCCTTCCAATCGCACTCAGGAAGGCGAACCGCCGTTATCGACACACCAAGAACCGCCGGGAAACTTGCGCGGCACCACCACAACCGCCATGACCTATCTCGCGTCGAAAGCTCATGAAGTTGATCTCGTCGGCGCTCTGGCGCCACGCAACGATCGAGATTTCCGCAGACTGATCGGACCACAGGGTGCTGCCGCCTCGACCGGTACGGTCGCAATTCTCGAGCATCTAGAACGACTTGAGCACGACATAGGCTTGCTTGAGATTCCCCAGGCGGCGAAACGTACGCTGCAACTCGATATCGCGGAAATTCGATCCGACATCGCGGGGCTGACGAACGATAAGGCGCGCGCGGACTATGCGGCACTTGTTGCAGTGCGGCTAGTACTCAGCCCCTTGCCGGTCCTGTTACCCCTTCTGTCGAACCCAACGCAGTTCCATGGTGCTGCATTAATCATCGCGTCGGTAGTCAAGACCAGCTTCATTGCGATGGGACTTTTCTTGAACCCGACTGCCAACGGGAAAGTAGTAATCCGCCACGCAATGAATCGCGATCTGGCCAACAACTTGCAAGCGCTTATGCTGCTGGCAAATATAGTCCCCACGCCGAAGGCCGAAGCAATCTCCAGCAGCGTTCCATATAACGTTGTGGTGGGCATAACCGGATTCATTGTGCTCATGGTCGCCTTTTATGGAAAAAGCGCAATCAAGGCGCAATACAATCTCCATCGGCATGGAGCTACCTCACCGAAAAAGTTGGGCGACTATGCAGAGTCGTTATCAGACGAGTCAAAGCAATTTCTAACGCAAATGGCGGGGCGTACCCATGATCAATACAGTGCCTTGCAGGACGAGCGAAGGACATTCAAGGCGGCAGGCAAGCGTCTGACGAGCTCGGCCGACTGGCAAGTCAGCCAGATTCTCGGCGGCATGGAGAAACTTCAGCAAGATATGCTCCGGCTTGCCGGCGTAAAACCGGTTGAGGGTCACAACGAAGACAAGGTCGGTAAAAGTATCATGTTCGGCATTAGCGCAGCGGTGCTGTTCGCACCGATTATCCCCGTCACAGGCCTGGCGATCACTCCAAAACCAGAAACCATCCCGATGGTTGACCTGATAATCGACTATGCCTTCACCATGTTTCATATGGGGGCCATCCTCAGGAACCCCAGTGCCAGCGTGCAAGAAGCGCAAGATGCCTTCGCCCAATGGGTCGGTTTTAGTGGGGTTATGTCGTACTGCTTTGGTGCAAACGCTGCGCAGCACGATCCCGTGTCTAAAGGAGGAAAGGCATTCGCGGAGTTTGCGATTGGACTGTCGATCGCGAACGTCACGCTGGCCACACCGCTCGGAACCACGATGGCCGATTTTGTTTCACTTATTTTCAACAAGCTCCGTCTCAAAGACGAGGCAGGCGCACGCCGCGATCTCACGGTATTGGGCGAGCAAATTATGCAGAGCATGCCGGAGATACCACTACAGGAGAGAGTCGGCACCACGCAAGAAATCCCGGTCGAGGGCGACGTACCCTCAGAGAGGCGCGTCAGCCAGTCGGAAGAATCGTCTCGCTCCGAGCGGATTCTCACGGTGCCGGGCGAGCAAATTATGCGGAGCATGCCGGAGATACCGCTACAGGAGAGAGTTGGCACCGCGCAAGAGGTCCCGGTTGAGGGCGACGCACATTCAGAGAGGCGCGTCACCCAGCCAGAAAATCGGCTCGCTCCGAGCAGCTAGGGATTCAGCGATGCCGGGTTAGCAAGCCCGTCGGCGGCAACGGTGATCGCAGAAAATCGGTATCCCCGGAACGACGAAGGGCTGCATGTGCAGCCCTTCGGATCTTGAACATGCAGGGTCGATTGCATCCTGCGCAACAATGCAACCAGCAAATCGTCTCCTATATCGTGGCCAAAACGGTCGTTTATCGTCTTGCAGCCGTCCAGGTCTAAATAGACCACGGCGAGCGAGGTACCCTGGCTCTTACTGGGTACCAGCGCACGATTGTGCCGGCCGGCAACGGCGTGCCAAGGATGCTCATCCAGCCGGAGCACAAGAAGTCGAACTGCATGTGAATCAGATATTCGCAATTCGCCATAACCAAATCTGTTTTTGTTGGTTGTGGGAATAGTGTTTACCCAGCGAAAATTGTCCCGCAAGCTCAGCAAGCTCAGCAAGCTCAGCAAGCTCAGCAAGCTCAGCAAGCTCAGCAAGCGAATGCCCGTATGATTTGCCGAGCATCAGCGCGGCGCTGCCTTGGTTTTGCGGAGGCGCCGTGCCATGGTGTTACGGGGTGTTATTCGATATTTTTTTAAACAGTGGTTAAAACCACGGTTTTTTTTATTAATAAAACGACTGACCAGTCGGTTGATATTCATAAGTTGGCATATTACAGAATTTTCAATTAATCGTTTGCATTTTATAAATTGAATTTAATAGTTATTAAGTATTCGGGGGTATTAAATGAAACGGAAAATCTTGCAAATTTCCATAGTCGGTATTATGGCGCCGGAAATTTTGTTGTCGACGGCGTTCGTTTCTCGGGCACAAGCACAGCAAGCGCCGTCTGCTGCGCCTGCAAGTGCGGCGTCAGGTTCGGATGCAGCCAACCCGGTTCAATTGAAAAAAGTGGAAATTACCGGGTCTCTGATCAAAACTTCCGACAAGGTTGGTTTCAATCAGGTTCAGACGATTACTACCCAACAAATCCAAGCCAGCGGCGAAAACACGCTCGCCGATTTTTTGCGCGATGCGGCGGTAAATTCCGCGAGCAGCTGGGGCGACAACTTTGCTTACGGCGCGACCGGTGGTTCGGGCATTGCGATGCGTGGTTTAAGTGAAAAATACACTTTGGTGCTGGTGGATGGGCAGCGGGTGGCGCCTTACGGCTTCCCCTCGAACGGCACCGATACCTTTGTCGATCTGAACACCATCCCACTGAACATGGTGGAGCGTATCGAAATTGTGAAAACCGGTGCGGTATCGCAATATGGTTCCGACGCAATTGCCGGTGTGGTTAACATCATTACCAAGAAAAACTTCAAAGGACTTGAACTGAGTGGTGGGTATGGCGACGCTACCAGTGGCGGCGAAGCGACCAAGAACGTTGGGGTGACCGCGGGTTTCGGCGATTTGAACGCGGACCGTTTTAATGTGACAGCAAGCGCCAGCTATTTCCAGCAAAATGGCTATACGCTTGCGGATCGTTCGAACACCCAAGGCCAGAACTACAGCAGTCAACCCTATGGCTTATTGACCAAAGCCGCTGATTACTGGGAGCCCAACGGGGTGGGTAGCGGTGGCGCGGCTTTGAGTCCGTGCCCCTCGGGCGGTACCGCCGTGAATGGCGCCGGGATACTCAATGGGCCTTCGACGGGCAACGCATGCGGGGTCAACACGGCGGACGGACTGTCGTTGCACCCTTATGAAGAACGCCTGAATGCCAAAATCCATGCAACCTTCAAGCTGGATGACAACGTTCAGGCGTTTGCCGATCTGTGGGATAGTCGCAACACGACGGTTACGCAGCAAGGCTACAACGGCATCACCGATGGCACCGAAGCCTACAACCCCAGCACCGGCGGCATCACACAAGTGTCCAATATCGTGCCTGCCAGCAATCCCTACAACCCATACGGCGCAGCGGTACCTCTGACCTACACGTTTTTGGGCCAACCGCAGACGTTGCGCACCACTTCCAATTTCTATCGTGCGGCAACCGGGATCGACGGTACGTTCAGCACTCGCTCGCTGGGCGAGTGGAGTTGGTCTGCGTCACTGAGTCATTCGCAAAGTACGGTGAACAATGCAGAGTCAGGTTTGGAAAGCGTGAGTGCGCTGTCCAACATTCTTAACAACGGCGTATACAACTTTGCCAATCCCGCCGCGACGCCCAATGGTTTGTCGGGCCTATATGTCACCGATTACAACCAGGCAATTTCAAAACTCGATTCGGTCGACTTGTCGGCCTCGACCGCCAATTTGTTTTCTTTGCCAGCCGGCGACGTCGGTATAGGCGGGGGAGCCCAGTTCCTGCACGAAAGCAGTAGCATCAGCGATTATGGTCAACAAGCAGCCGGACTCGCCGTACCTTACAGCCTGCAGTCAATTGACGGTCAGCGTAATGTGGCGGCGGTCTATTATCAAATCAATGTGCCGCTTATCTCGGCGCTGACCTTCAGTCAATCCGGGCGCTACGATCACTATAGCGATTTCGGCGGAGCTTTCTCGCCGCGATTTGCCTTCCGTTTCCAGCCGGTATCCAGTCTGACGGCCTATGCTTCGTATAGCCGCGGTTTCCGGGCTCCTACGTTGGCGGAAAACTCCCAATCTACCTCATCAGGTATCCAGCAGGCAGTCGACCCGTATGCGCCGACCTACAATGCGGCCAATCCGCAAGGCGCGGCATATTCCGTACTGGTGCGTGGCAACCCCGATTTGCAGCCGGAGCGCACGCAGAACTACAACGTGGGTTTTGAACTTTCGCCAGATGCGAAAACCGATTTCGGTGTCGATTGGTACAAGGTCGTGATAAAAAATGTCATCGGTACCGGGAATATCCAGAATTTGATCGACACCAACGATCCGAACGTAGTGGTGCGTAACGCAAACGGGACCATTGCCTATGTCAATATGGACTACCAGAATCTGAATACATTGACGACCGATGGCTTTGAATTCAATTTCCGCAAAGCGTTGCCTACCTCGATCGGAACCTTCACGCTGTCGAGCGATTTGAGCTATGTCTGGCATTTCAAGCAGGATAGCGCAGGCTCATCAATCGACTTTGCCGGAAACGACGGCGCGATCGATACGCCGTTCGGTGCCAGCTTTCCCCGTTGGAAGGGAAATACGAGTTTGAGCTGGGCATACCGGAAATTCGACACCACTTTGACCTATCTTTACACTGGCCCCTATACGTTGACCCAGGAATCCGGGCCCGGCAGCGTACCTTCGTACAGCCAGTTCAATCTGAACGTGACGTATAGCGGCTTCAAGCACTGGCTTATCTACGGCACCGTGAACAACCTGTTTAACCGGGCTCCGCCGTACGATCCGCTGTGGCAAGAATTTCCTACCGCCACGCCGTATGATCCTTCGCTTTATAGTGATGAAGGACGCTACGTCGGCGTAGGTGCAAGTTATCGCTTCTAATATGGGCTATCGATCGGTTTGTACCTTGTTGAGTGGGCTGCTGCTGAGTGTAGCGGTCCACGCCGCCGGCGTGCCGGGCGTGCTGGTAGTGGCCCAGTCGCTCGACGATCTGGTCAGTCTCGATCCGGCCGAAGGGTTCGAGCTGTCGAGCGTGCAGGCTTTTACCAGCCTGTATCAGCGTCTGGTACAGCCCGATCCGGATCATCCGGAAATCCTGATGCCGACGCTCGCCGACAGTTGGCAGTTGGCCGCGGACGGCCGCAGTTTGACCTTTGAATTGCGGCCCGACGCGCGGTTTTCGAATGGACATCCGCTACGTCCTGAGGATGTGATTTTTTCCCTGACGCGTGCGGTCAAGCTCGATCGCGCGCCGGCTTTCATCCTGAATGAACTGGGTTGGACCGCGGACACCGTTGACCGCTGTGTGCTCAAGGTGGATGCGCGCCACGTCAAGTTAAGCTGGCTCACCCCGGTCGGCTCTGCCTTTGTGTTGAACGTGCTGTCGGCGCCGGTGGCTTCAATCGTCGATCAGCGCGAGGTCGAGTCGCACAGCGTGAACGGCGATACCGGCAATGGTTGGTTGAAAAGTCACTCCGCGGGCAGCGGCCCCTTCCTGATCCGGCGCTACATCTCCCACGAAGCTTTGGTGCTCGATGCGAATCCAGGTTCACCGGGCGATGCGCCAATACTGAAAACGGTGATACTAAAAAATGTCGCCGATGCTGCAACCAGGCGCCTGCTGGTTGAAGTGGGTGACGTCGACATCGCCCGCGATCTGGGCCCGGACCAAATCGCGGCGCTGCAAGGCAAGCGCGATCTAAAGACGGTCTTGTTTCCCTCTGCGACCATCCATTATTTACTGTTCAATGCATCGAATGCTGGCAATCCCGTTCTACGGAACCCGGCGCTTTGGCAAGCGGCGCGCTGGCTGGTCGATTATGACGGGATTGCCGAAAAGCTTCTGAAGAACCAATTCGAAGTCCACCAGGCATTCCTGGCTGATGGTGTCCCGGGCGCGCTCAATACCCGGCCGTACCATCTGGATATTGCCAAAGCCAGGCAGATCCTGGCCCGCGCCGGATTGGATCACGGCCTGACTATCAAGCTCGATGTATTCAATCAACCGCCGTTCACGGACATCGCACAATCGCTACAAGCCACGTTTGCGCAGGCCGGCATCAACCTCCAGATTCTTCCCGCCACAGCCGGCGAGGTTTATGCAAAGGTTCGCGCACGTAGCGACGAAGCGGCCTGGCTGTATTGGATTGCCGATTATTTCGATGCGAATTCAACAGCGAGCGCCTTTGCCTTGAATCGCGAAGATGGCACAAAAACGCTGGCCTGGCGCGCCGGCTGGCAAATACCCGTACTCAGCGGGCAAACGCAGGCCGCCGTCGAGACGCAAGACCCTGCCTTGCGCAATCGTCTTTACCAGACGATCCAGACCACAGTCCAGATTGATTCGCCTTTCGTCATTGCCTTGCAAGCGCGCAACCAATTGGTCATGCGTAGCAGCGTCAAGGGCTATCGGCAGGGGTTGGATGCCGACATGGTGTATTACGACAGGGTGACAAAATAATGACTGTGCCAGTGCGTGACTTGACCTTGGCGGGGCGCTTGAACCGTGCTTGGTATCGGCCGTTGCGAGTTCTGAGCCGAGGTACCGTGACTGTGATCCTGACGGTACTCGGACTGCTGGTGGCCACTTTTGTGCTGGCCTCGCTGGCGCCGATCGATCCCGCCCTGCAGTTGGTTGGCGATCACGCCAGCAATAGCGCCTACCTGCATATGCGACAGGTACTCGCGCTCGATCGGCCCTGGCCCGTGCAATTCGAACGTTATGTCATGCGGCTTGCACATGGGGACCTGGGGACGTCGAGCTCGACGGGCCAGCCTGTGATCGATGATTTGAAACGCGTTTTCCCCGCAACGCTGGAGCTGGCGACCTTGGCCATGACGATTAGCGCCGTGTTCGGCGTGGCCCTGGGATTACTCAGCGCGTGGCGCCCGGGCGGGGCACTTGATGCCGTGAGCCGCGTGGTGTCGCTGCTGGGCAACTCGATTCCCGTATTTTGGCTAGGCTTGTTGTCGCTATTCGTGTTTTATGCCCATTTGCGCTGGGTTGGCGGCCCGGGGCGCCTGGACGACGCATTCGAATATACCCTCGATATGAGGAGCAATTTGGTGCTGCTGGATACTTGGCGCAGCCATGTTCCGGGCGCCTTCGCGAACGCCGTCGCGCATCTGATATTGCCGGTTCTGGTACTTGCCGCCAGCGCCTTGGGCAGCGTGACGCGCCTGACACGCGCAGTCTTGCTGGAAGAGCGGGGCCGGGAATATGTAACGTTGGCGCGCGCAAAAGGCGCCGGCGAAGCCCGCATCTTGCTGCGGCATATCTTGCCTAACACGATTGGCACCTTGCTGACGGTCATCGCGTTGAGTTATACCGGTTTGCTGGAAGGCGCCGTACTGACCGAAACTGTATTTGCCTGGCCGGGTCTCGGCCGCTATCTGACCACAGCGCTGTTTGCCGGCGACACGCCCGCCGTGCTCGGCGGCACTCTGCTGATCGGCCTGTGCTTTGTGCTGGTCAACGGCTTGACCGACGTGCTTGTGCGCGCCTTGGACCCGAGAATTCGATGAGCTATTTTCCTGATTTGACGGTGGCGCCGCGGCGCTACGCATATGCGCGCCGGTGGTTGCGCTCACCCGGAGCATCCTGCGGCGCACTCATTTTGTTGCTGACCCTGGCGATCACGCTGGCGGCGCCTTGGGTCGCGCCCTATGATCCGCTGCTTCAGGATATCGGACAACGCCTCCAGGCACCGTCGGGCGTGCATTGGCTGGGTACCGACGGTCTCGGGCGCGACATCCTGTCGCGCTTGATTTACGGCGCCCGGCCGACTCTTGGCCTGGTTGGTTTGGTGGTTGTCCTGACTGTGCCGATTGGTCTTACGGTGGGCATTCTCGCGGGATATTACGGTGGCTGGATCGAACGAGGTTTGATGGCGTTTACCGATATGGTGATGGCGTTCCCGCGCCTGGTACTGGCTTTGGCTTTCAGCGCGGTAATGGGGCCTGGCTTGATCAATGGCGCGCTGGCGCTGGTGTTGACCGGCTGGCCTGCCTACGCGAGATTATCGCGGGCCGAAACCTTGAAAATGCGCCGCAGCGATTATCTGGCGGCCGCGCAAATGCAGGGGATTATCGGCGTTCGGCTGTTGTTCGGGCACGTGCTGCCGGCCTGTCTGCCTAGCATGCAGATTCGCCTGGCATTGGATCTGGCGTCGATTGTTCTGGCTGCGGCAGGTTTGGGATTTCTCGGACTTGGCGTGCGTCCGCCGACGGCCGAGTGGGGCACCATGATCGCCGAAGGCAGCAAAGTCATATTCGATCAGTGGTGGGTTGCCGCGAGCCCAGGAGCTGCCGTGCTGATCATCAGTTTTGCCTTCAACTTGCTGGCTGATGGTCTGCGCGATCTGAGCGACCCGCATCATGCTTGATACGCCCTTGCTGTCGGTTGAAAACCTGTCTATCCGAGCTGCGGGTGCGCACACCATTGTCGATGCCATTTCATTCCAGGTCGGCACGGAGCGAGTCGCACTGGTCGGCGAGTCGGGTTCCGGCAAATCCCTCACGGCACGCGCGGTGATGGGATTGCTGCCGTCTTCCTTGTCCGTCAGTGCCGAGCGCCTTGAATTTGACGGCCTCGATCTGCGCCACTTGACGCCGCGTCAATGGACGTCACTGCGCGGATCGGCTATCGCGCTGGTGTTGCAGGATCCGCGCCATGCTCTGAATCCGGTGTTGAATGTCGGACGTCAAATCGACGAAGCGATCCGGCTGCATCGAAAAATGAGCGCCGCCGAGCGTCGCGATCGCATTTTCGACATGCTGGAAGCGGTCGGTCTGGCCGAACCGCAACGGGTAATCAATGCCTATCCGCATCAGCTTTCAGGTGGCATGGGGCAGCGAGTGATGTTGGCCATTATGTTAATCAATGGCCCGCGCCTGCTGATTGCGGACGAACCTACGTCAGCGCTTGACGCGGCACTGCGCGATCAGGTTCTTGAACTGATGACGCGCCTGGTGGAGACGCGCCGCATGGGGATGTTATTGATCAGCCACGATCTGCAACAAGTGACGCGCTATTGTCAGCGCGCGCTGGTGATGTACCAGGGCCGATTGGTGGAAGAATGCGCCGCCACCGCATTAGCCGGTTCCAATCATGCCTACACACGGGCATTGTGGTCGTGTCGGCCAAGCGGCAGCACTTACCGCACACGCTTGCCCGTGCCGGAGCGTAACGTGGACACAGGTCAAGCGTGAAATGAACCCTATAGAAATCGAGGCGCTAAGCGTCGCATTCAGCCATAACCACTATCAACATCGTGTACTCGACGGGCTGGACCTGAATGTCTCGCCCGAGGAGATTTTCGGACTGACCGGGCCATCGGGTTGCGGGAAATCGACCTTGTTACGCGTGCTGGCGGGGATCCAGCTTGACTGGCAAGGCCGGATCCGGATTCAGGACCAGGTCTTGGAAGCGGGGCGGGGCTTCAGCGGGGATTTGCGACGTCAGGTACAAATGGTATTCCAGGATCCCTATGCGTCTTTACACCCTCGCCATACCGTGGAGCGAGCCTTGCTGGAACCGCTGCGCGTGCATCGCATCGCGGCGCCGCGCGAACGCCTGTTGCAAGCCTTTGACGAGGTTAGTCTGCCGCACTCGGTGGCGGCACGCTATCCGCATCAACTGTCGGGTGGCCAGCGCCAGCGCGTGGCCATCGCTCGCGCTTTGCTATTGCGTCCCAAGCTGCTGCTGCTTGACGAGCCGACTTCGGCACTCGATGTCACGGTGCAGGCGGAAATCCTCAATTTACTCAATATGCTAAAGCAGCGTTATGCCATGACTCTGGTGCTGGTCAGCCATGATGTCAACGTCATCGCCCATATGTGCGACCGCGCCGCCCTGATGAATTCAGGAAAAATAGAGCGGATCATGGGGCGCGACGAACTCTCGACGGTGACATGACTGTACCTTCACTCCAGGATTTTAATTATGGAAATACTCGCATGAACCCAACTCTTGTGCCATCCAAAGTCGCCGGCGTGATTTTGCCGGACAGTGCGCTCGCACGCGACGCGACGCAACTTGCTTATGAGGCATCGGATCCTTTCCTATTCAACCACGTGATGCGGACTTACGTGTTCGCCGCCTTGTTGGCCGAGCGCCGCCAATTGCGCTTCGATCGCGAACTGGTTTACGTCGGCGCTGTACTGCATGATCTTGGCCTGACGGCTCGTTTTGAAACCCAGGACCGGCGCTTCGAGGTGGACGGCGCTTTTGCGGCGCGTGATTTCATGGAGTCCCGGCAACAGAGCCCACAACGCATGCAACTGATATGGGACGCAGTAGCATTGCATTCCTGTTTCGGCATTACCGCGTATAAGGAACCCGATATTGCGCTGGTACACCTGGGCACATCGGTAGATGGTGGCGCATATATCGACGAGATCGGTAGAGATATCGTCGATCAGGTGAATCTGGCGTTCCCGAGACTGGGCTACAAGAAAGCTATGCTGCAAACCCTGGTTGGCGTAGCGGAACGTAAGCCGCACACGGCGTTTGGTAATATCCTTGCCGATATTGGTCGCCTGTGCGTTCACGGCTTCAAGACAGTCAATGTAGTGGAGCGCATCAATGCGTCGCCATTTCCGGACTGATATACACGTATGGCTGAGCGGAGCGTACACATCCTCGTGTGATAGTGACTCGGCTCGCCAACCTTGAATAGAGAAATACCCATGGTCAAAGAAATCAAAGATACACGCGACGCGATTTTGCAATGCAGCTTGCGATTGTTCGCAACCCGAGGCTACCACCCGACCAAGGTGGCGGATATTGTGCGCGAAAGCGGTTGTGCCCAGGCCACCTTTTATTGGCACTTCAAAAGCAAACTTGAAATGACTATCGAGTTGATCGATTCTGGGCGTAACGCCATGGTCGCGGTGGTTAGCCGGGGATATCGGGAGCAGGTCAAATCGACGGAGGACATGATTTTAAATACCCGCGCCTGGCTTGCCGATTTGTTGACTTTTGCGCAAGAAAACAAATATTTCATGGCCATTTTCCTGGCCAAGGGATACGGCTCCGATCCACAGATCGATGCTGCTATTTCCGGAGTTCGCACCGCGCTGTTCGAGTCGCTGCGCAGGAACATCGAACAAGCCATTTCGCTCGGCATGTTGCCCGATGTGGGCGATACCAATGCCCGTTCGGCATTTGTCTACAACATGATAGAAGGCAGTATAGGCTGGTGGTTATTTGGTCACAGCCACGATCTCGCGCACCGGTCCCCATTGTCGGTGGATGCGCTGGCCGAGCAGCTCGCGCGCTACGAATTTTTTGGTTTGGTCGACCATAGCGTGCCGACCGTGAAATAAAACGAGATATCGGTATTGCTGCGCTCAAACGCATAGTGGTCTCGCGCGACGAGACGATTGCTCGGTTGCCGGTGGAGATTGCTCGCTCAGATGTTTACCCTCTGGCGTACGGGAATTTCCGCTATAAAACCATATAAGCTTTTTACGAAATATTCGTTGTGCCGACGTCCGCGTTGTTTAACATGGCGATTTACCTATAAACACGTGATTGCAGCGTGCCTGTCTCGGCCCACCGACGCGAATGTTGCCTAATTCCGAGAAAATAGCTGACTGGCTGTTATCGAGCCTGGAGCTCAAAAGTACGCTTTTTCACGTCGGCAGCTACTGTCATAAGTGGCGCGCGTCTACTGCGGGGCACCGGAGCGCCAGTTTCCATCTAGTGCTGCAAGGTGAATGCTGGCTGCATCTGCCGGCATACGCGGCCCGGCCTGCGTACAGCCTGCACTTGCAGGCAGGCGATGCACTTTTTCTGCTCGACGATATCCCGCATTGCTTATCACCGAATTCGCGACCTCCCGCGCCCGGCGACGATGCGCTGCGCTTTGGCGAAATGCAGGCTTTCAACGCGATGGAGCCCGGTACCGCGGTGCCAGGCCAAGTTGGACTGGCCTGCGGATTTTTCGAATTTCGTTCGGAGCTGGATCGTCTGGTGTTCGGCTTGTTGCCAGAATACCTGGTGGTGCCGCTGGAGGATCCAGCGTTGGCCGGCGCTCGTGTAGTGTTCGACTTAATCCGCAATGAGGCTGGCAGCGGAGGCGAACCACCTTCCGCCTTGATCGCACGCCTGACCGATGTGCTGTTTTTTTACGCACTGCGCGACGCGGTGCGTCGCCAGGATATTGCGCCAGGATTATGGTCACTGATGCGGCGCACCGAATTTGCACCGCTGGTGGCCGCAATCATCGATGCCCCGGGGAAAACCTGGACCACAGATGTCATGGCTGCTTTTGTCCATATGTCGCGCGCGCGTTTTTGCAAGCAGTTCTCGGACGCGTGCGGCCAGCCTCCGGCACAGTTTGTGACGCTGATTCGGATGCAAGTGGCCGCCGCCATGCTGCGTGAAGGGGCGCCTATCCTGGGAACGGCGGAGCACGTTGGCTATCAGTCTGAATCAGCATTTTCGCATGCATTCAAGCGCATCACCGGCATGCAACCTGGTGCCTATCGGCGCGCCGGCACAACGCACGAGAAGTGGGATGGCGCAGGGGCGCTGCATTGAGCCGAGCAGGCAAACTAGACAAATCAGCAGCATTTATAGACGTTCGCGCATTGTCACAGTCGGACCATCAAACTCACAATGGTCGCTCATATGTAAGGAGTCGCCATGAGTCGTCTGCCGTTGCAAAATATTGAGAGCGCCCCGTCGGCAAGCCGTCCCTATCTGGAAAAAGCGCTGGCCAACAACGGTTTCCTGCCTAATCTGGTAGCCTCGCTGGCCAATGCTCCGGTCGCCCTGGAGGCTTATCTGACTGTGGCCGAAATCAACGGCCGCGGTGGTTTGTCGTTTGCCGAGCGCGAGGTGGTGCAGATTACGGCGGCTGTTATCCACGGTTGTGGTTTTTGTGTAGCGGGCCACACCGCGGTGGCGCTCAAGAAAGCTCAATTGGAGCCGCATATGGTCGACGCCATCCGCAACCAGAAGCCCTTGCCTGACGTACGTCTGGACGCAGTGGCCGAATTGACACGTGCCGTGATCGCTACGCGTGGCGCGGTCGCGGATCAGGCCTTGAGCGCATTCCGTGGCGCCGGATTTAGCGATGCCAACGCTTTGGAGGTGGTGCTCGGCGTCAGCTTGGCCACACTGTGCAATTTCGCCAACAATCTCGCACAAAACGAATTGAATCCCCAGCTTGAGCCATATCGCTGGAATAGCCAGGGACTCGCTGCATGAGCGCGTCAGTGATCTACGATCCGCCGGAAGTCGGCGCCGAATGCGTCGGCTTCGCGCCGCTCGCCAAGTGGTTGGAAACACATGCTCAGTCGCTTGACGGCGACCGGCTGATGGCAGCGGAAATCCTGCCGCGCCTGGGTGCGTCCGGTCTGCTGAGGGTGGGTGTAGCCGCTGAGAACGGTGGTTGCGCCGGGTCTGTTGTCGACGCAATCGAAGTTGTCGCCGACATCGCTGGGTGCTCCTTGACCGCTGCGTTCGTATTTTGGGGGCAACGTACCTTTATCGAGTATTTGCTCCATAGTCCGAATCGGGGATTACGCGACGAGTGGCTGCCGGCTCTGCTGGAGGGGCGATATGCGGGTGCGACGGGATTGTCGAATGCGATGAAATACCTATCCAACCTGGAAACCTTGCAGATACATGCAAGCGAGCTCGCGGCGCCGGGTACGGGCGGCCCTGTGCGCTTTACTCTGAACGGCAATTTGCCATGGGTCACCAATCTGCGGCGCGAGGGTTTCCTGGTGGCTGCGGCCGTCGAACATAGTGACGGCAGGGCGCCGTCCATTTTTGCGATTCCCAGTGGTGGTGCGGGTACGCGGCGCAGTGAAGATCTCGACTTGATTGCGCTCCGCGCCAGTAATACAGCGGCGCTGGCGATCGAGGGTACGGTAGTCGATCGGCATTATCAAATTACCGATAATGCGCCGGCGTTCCTGACCCGCGTACGTCCGGCTTTCCTCGGGTTGCAGTGCGGTATGTCGATCGGCTTGGCACGCCGCGCTTTAAGGGCTGTGGCCGAAGTCCACGGTGCTGCGCGCGGGGTACTGGCGCACGAGCACGCAGCCTTGGCAGCTGGCTTGGACTCCACGACGCAGCGACTTTACGAAGGAATTGATAGCGATGAATTGCGGAACGCACCTGCCGCTTTGTTCGAATTACGTATTGAGCTGGCAGACTTGGTAGCCGAGGTACTGAACCTGGAAATACAAGCGAGCGGCGGCCTGGGTTACCTGCGTGGCCGCAGCGAAGTAGCGCGCCGTGCGCGTGAGGCAGCTTTCATTCCCATCGTGACACCCAGCATCATTCAGTTGAAAAGCCAACTACAATTTTACGCTGCCGCCGGCGCCACATGAGTGACCCTAGCCTCGCGCCGGGTATGCCATCGAATATCCTGGATCAGTCGGCGGCTTGCCTCGTGCTACACGGCATACGTCTTGCATATCGCTCTGGCGATACAAGATCGGCCATCGGGCCCGTTTTGCATACGGTACTGGAGCATGTCGATCTTTCCGTGCAGGCAGGCGAACTGGTGACGCTGCTGGGGCAGAGCGGCTCCGGCAAATCCAGCCTGTTGCGGATTGCTGCGGGCCTGCTCAAACCGAGTGGCGGCACGGTCCGAGTCCGTGGCGAGATACTTGCCGGGCCGCGCCCGGATGTCGCACTTGCCTTTCAGGACGCCTGCTTGTTGCCCTGGCTGTCGGTTGAACGCAACGTGGGGTTCGGCTTGGGGTTCAAGCGTCAGCCCGACTTGTCACATGAGGTCAAGCGTCAGCGTGTCGCGAACGCGCTGCGCTCGGTCGGACTAAGCCATGCCGCGGCCTATACGCCGGCACAACTGTCGGGGGGCATGGCACAACGAGTCGCTTTGGCGCGATGCCTGACCCGCGAACCTCGTGTGCTGTTGCTGGATGAGCCATTTGCCGCACTGGATGAAATCACCCGCGCCGAAATGCAGCAATTGCTGCTGGGTGTGGCGCGCGCCATCGGCGCCGCCACCTTGTTGGTTACCCACGATATCGATGAAGCGCTGCAGGTGTCGGACCGCATCGTGCTACTGGGTAGCCAGGGCAGCTTGGTAGCCCAGTGGCCGATTGCGCTTGCCACCCCGCGCGACCCGACCAGCCCCGAACTGGCCGATTTGCGTTTGACCATCCTGCGCGCACTGCATGCGTCGATGCAAGAGGGCCGCCGCTGCGAGCCGCTCCAGCCGAATTAACCCACGCGGTTTGTAGATAATTTTTTTTGCGCTGAGGTCATACTGTATGTGTCAGTTCCCTATTTCTCGCCGCGAATGGCTCAAGCTTGCGACGTTGTTTTCGGTTGGGGGAGCAGCCCCCTTGCTGAGCGCTTTGCAGGCGCGCGCCGCCAGCGACCCGCAAGCGCCGCTGCGTATTGCTTACTTACCGATCGCCGACGCAACGCCATTGCTGGTGGCACATAACAACGGCTATTTCGAAGCGGCCGGCGTGGCGGTGGAGCGACCCGTCATGTTGCGCAGTTGGGCGCAATTGATTGAGGCGTTTCTGTCCGGCCAGGTCAATCTGGTGCATATACTGTCGCCGATGGCGATCTGGGCGCGTTACGGGAGCGCGGTACCGGCCAAAGTGGTGGCGTGGAACCATGTCAATGGCTCCGGCCTGACCGTCGCGCCAGAGATCAATCAACTCAGCGATCTGGGTGGAAAAAGCGTGGCGATTCCGTTCTGGTATTCGATCCACAATGTTGTGCTGCAAGACATGTTGCGTACTGCGGGACTGGTACCGGTGCTGACTGCGGACACCAGCCTCAAGCCGCACGAAGTCCGCCTGGTGGTGATGTCGCCTTCGGATATGCCGCCGGCCCTGGCATCTGCGCAAATCGCAGGATTTATCGTGGCCGAGCCGTTTAATGCGACTGCGGAGGCACTTAAAATCGGAAAGATCCTGCGCTTTACCGGTGACGTCTGGAAAAACCACGCGTGCTGTGTGTTGTTCATGCACGAAAGCGATCTGAACGGCCGTGCCGAGTGGTCGCAGAAAGTCATCGATGCGGTGGTCAAAGCGCAAGTCTGGACCCGTGCGCATCCCCAGGAGGCTGCCCAGTTGTTGTCCAAGGATGGCCCGAATCACTATACGCCACATACGCCGCAGACTCTCGGCCGGGTACTGGCGCCACCAGCGGGAGACGAGGGGCGTTACTTGGCCGATCGCGCAGTGATCCACGCCAATTGGGACGTGAAGCGCATTGATTTTCAGCCTTACCCCTATCCGAGTTATACCGAAGCGCTGGTGCGGCGTTTGCAAGCCACCCAGGTTGAAGGCAAGGCCGATTTCCTGGCTCGGCTCGACCCGGCGTTTGTCGCGCGTGATCTGGTGGACGACCGTTTCGTCAAGCGCAGTATCGCCGCCGTAGGCGGTATGTCGGTATTCGGTTTGCCGGAAGGTTATACGCGCGAGGAGAATTTTGTTGTCTAGTTTGCCACCCATTGAGGCGTCGCTTACCCGCATCCCACTTGCGGCCGCAACAGGAGCGCCTAGGCCGCGACAGCGGTTGTCGCGAGCCGGCTTGGGCCTGGCCGGCATCGCCTGCGGCCTTGCCCTGTGGTGGCTGGGTCTGGCGCTGTGCAGTGGTCCTGACAGTCTGGCTCGGCAATTCTCGCCGCTGCGTGCGCTGCAGGCGCTGCCCATGCTGTTCAGTGAGGACCGCCTGCTCGAACATATCTTGACCAGCGTGCGGCGCATTGGCGTGAGCCTGGGCGGCGCGCTGTTGATCGGCTTGCCGCTGGGCTTCCTGATTGGCCGGTTGCGCTGGCTGGATGCAACGCTGTCGCCGATCCTGCAGTTTCTCAGGATGATTTCCCCACTGTCGTGGATGCCGATTGCGGTGATGTCGCTCGGAGTGGGCGACCACGCGGTTTATTTTCTGCTGACCTTTGCCGCGATCTGGCCGCTGGTGATGAGCACAGCGGCTGGCGTGACCCAGATTGACCGGCGCTGGGTGTTGCTGGGCCGCAGTCTTGCCGCCACGCGCCTCGAAATGCTCTGGCATGTGTATGTGCCTGGCATTGCCAGTCATGTATTGACCGGCATGCGGCTGGCGATCGGCATTCTGTGGATTGTCCTGGTACCTGCTGAAATGCTGGGTGTCAGCAGCGGTTTGGGTTATCTGATTCTCGATACGCGTGACCGGCTTGCCTATTCGGAATTGACCGCGGTTATCCTGGTAATCGGGATGCTGGGGTTCCTGCTCGATTTCGCCGCGCGTCTGGCCTATCGGCACTTTGCCGCGCCAGCCGTGGATTGAACCGCATGCAGGGGCGGGGGGGCGGTTTTTCGCTGGCGATGGGCTTAATCCGTCGTCGCGGTGCGAGCCGGATGGAATTTCCGCAACTGCTCGAACAGATTGACCGCGTAGCCGATGTGGAAATAGCCGCCTTGAGCGAAGGCGGCGGCGCGCTCCAGACTATCCGCTGCTCCGGGTTCGTGGTGGATGGCGCATTGATTGTCGACGCAGCCATCGGAGAGCGGTAAGCCGTAGGCGGGAACTGTCCGCTGCAACAGGGCCGCGATATGCGCGTCGGTATGGCTGCCGATACGCCGTGCCAATGAAGCGCCGATTTGAATCACATGCTTCAACATCGCAGTCCTCGCCGTGGAAGATGACTGTTCTACTGTAGTACCTGGCCGACCGAAGGCAGAAATAAGGATTTCTGCATTGTTTTGCTCAAATCACGCAATACCGGCCGGCGCGGCTGATCCACAGAAAATCCACACAAGGGGGACGTGCCCGCACCGTGCAGGCACATCCTATTTAAAGCCTTGATGCCCACGCAATGTGGGGACCCGCGTTTAGAAGTCGAAGCCTGGGCCGCCGGAGCCGGGTCCGCCAGGCGATGAAACCGCCGTCGCATCCTTCGGTGCTTCATACACTGTCGCATCGGTGGTCAGTAGCAAACCCGCAATCGACGCCGCGTTTTGCAGGGCGGTCCGCGTCACCTTGGTCGGATCGAGTACACCCGATTCGACCAAATCACCGTATTCCCCAGTTTGCGCGTTGTAGCCGAAGTTGCCGCTGCCCTGCGCCACCTTTGCCACTACCACGCTTGCCTCGTCCCCCGCATTCGTGACAATCTGACGCAGCGGTTCTTCAAGCGCGCGCAGTACAATCTTGACCCCCGCGTCCTGATCGGCATTGCTGCCCTTCAGACCGCTGATGGCCTGCTTGACGCGGATCAAAGCTACGCCGCCACCCGGTACGATGCCTTCTTCGATTGCTGCGCGCGTCGCGTGTAAGGCGTCATCCACGCGATCCTTTTTTTCCTTGACTTCGATTTCAGTGGCACCGCCGACTTTGATCACAGCCACGCCGCCGGCCAACTTCGCGACGCGTTCCTGCAGTTTCTCGCGGTCGTAGTCGGAGCTGGCATCTTCAATCTGAGCACGAATTTGCTTCACCCGCGCGGCGATGCTGGTCGAGTCTCCGCCACCGTCGATCACGGTGGTATTTTCCTTACCCACTTCGATGCGCTTGGCCTGGCCCAATTCGGCCAGCGTCGCCTTCTCGAGGGTGAGACCGGTTTCCTCGGTAATGACTTGGCCGCCCGTCAAGATAGCGATATCTTCGAGGAGTGCCTTGCGCCGATCGCCAAAGCCAGGCGCCTTGACCGCCACCGTCTTCAGAATCCCGCGGATGTTGTTGACTACTAACGTGGCCAGCGCTTCGCCTTCAACGTCTTCAGCGATGATCAGTAAGGGGCGGCCGGCTTTGGCAACCTGCTCGAGTAGCGGCAATAGATCGCGGATATTTGATATTTTCTTGTCATGCAGCAGAATGAACGGACTGTCGAGAACCGCAACTTGCTTGTCGGGATTGTTGATGAAATAGGGTGACAGGTAACCGCGATCGAATTGCAGCCCCTCGACCACTTCCAGCTCGTCCTCGAGCGACTTGCCGTCTTCGACTGTAATCACGCCTTCCTTGCCGACGCGGTCGATTGCTTCCGCGATGCGCTGACCTATAGATTCTTCACCATTGGCCGAAATCGTCGCAACCTGGGCAATTTCCTTGCTGGTGGTGGTCGGCCTGCTGATTTTTTTCAACTCTTCGACCGCCGCAATTACCGCCTTGTCGATGCCACGCTTGAGATCCAGCGGATTCAGACCTGCAACAACGTATTTCTGGCCCTCGCGCACAATGGCCTGAGCCAGTACGGTTGCCGTGGTTGTGCCGTCGCCGGCGTCGTCGCTGGTGCGTGAGGCGACCTCTTTCACCAGTTGCGCACCGATGTTCTGTAGCTTGTCCGCAAGCTCGATTTCCTTGGCGACCGACACGCCGTCTTTGGTGATGATCGGTGAGCCGAAGCTTCGTTCCAGCACCACATTGCGCCCCTTGGGACCCAGGGTGACCTTGACTGCATTGGCGAGCAAGTTAACGCCTTCGATCAATTTCGAACGCGCGTTGTCGCTAAAGACAATTTCTTTGGCTGCCATCTCGTGATGCTCCGTTATTGTTGGACTACCGCGACGATATCTTCTTCACGTAGCACGAGCAGGTCCGTGCCATCAACCTTGACCTGCTGTCCAGCGTATTTGCCGAACAAGACGCGCTCGCCGACCTTCAGATCGGGTTCGATACGTTTTCCGTCGTTGTCGCGTTTGCCGGGACCGACGGCGATCACTTCGCCCTGATCCGGTTTTTCGGCCGCACTTTCCGGAATCACAATGCCCGAGGCAGTTTTTGTTTCTTGATCCAGGCGTTTGACGATGACTCGATCATGTAAAGGACGTAGGCTCATATGGATGTTCCTGCTGTAGAGATTTGGCACTCTGGTTCGGCGAGTGCTGACCGTAGCCGAGTATAAGAATCCACTGACGTGCGCTCCAATAACGAATCTTCAAATCCTTATCCGCTTGTTCCTGCTGAGGTTATGGCTTATCTGGGAAAGCTCACGAAAAGACGGACAAGCGCGGAAGAACCCGAGTTCAAGCCCGGTGACGCGCTTTTGTGTTGATCTGGCCGCCATTTGCGATGGGGTGCAATCGATATCGCGATTGCTTGTTTTGACGATGCGGCTGCTATGGCTAAGATGATCAGTTGCCCTCGTGACGTGATGATGCCAATGACCAAGGTTCGCAAAAATTTAGCCGACCCGCCCGCCTCAAGCCGCCGCCGCCGACTACTGAGCGGACTCGCCGCCGGAGGGCTGATGGCCACTCAGCGCGCCGGCGCGGCGAGCGAACTGCTCAAGCCGCTTGAAGTGGCACCGTGGAGCCGCACGCCGGGCGCACCTATTCTCGATCATCCATACGGCCTGCCGTCGCCGCGAGAAGCCAATGTCATACGTCGCAGCGCGCGGGCCTGGCCCTTACCCGGAGCGGGATCGTCGATGACCCCGCTGGCCGACCTGTACGGCACGATCACACCCAATGGCCTGTTCTACGAACGGCACCACGGCGGTGTGCCGGATATCGATGCGGATCAACATCGGCTGGCAATTCACGGTTTTGTGCGCGAGCCAAAATTGTTTTCCGTGGACGACTTGCTTCGGCTGCCGGCTGAGTCGCACATCTACTTCATCGAATGTTCCGGCAATACCGGCAGCGAGTGGCACGGACCGAGCGGGCAGCCGGTCCAACTGACGCATGGCTTGCTCTCGTGCTGCGAATGGACGGGTGTGCGCCTGTCGACCTTGCTGGACGAGGTCGGCGGACTGGCGGCGCCTCACGGTAAGCCAGGCGGCACGTGGGTGCTGGCCGAAGGCGCGGATGCGGCGGCCATGACGCGTAGCCTGCCGCTTGAGCGTATCCTGGAACGAGCCTTGGTGGTCTACGCGCAAAACGGCGAACGGCTGCGGCCGGAGAACGGCTACCCATTACGCCTGATCGTGCCGGGGTTCGAAGGCAATACCAGTGTCAAATGGCTGCGCCGCTTGAAGTTTGTCGATGCGCCATTGCAGACACGCGAGGAAACCTCGCGCTACACCAGCCTTCTGGCAAACGGAACGGCCCGCCAATTCGCCTTTGAGATGGATGCAAAGTCGGTGATTACCAAGCCATCGCCCGGACAGCGCCTGGCGAAACCGGGGTATTACCCCATTACCGGCCTGGCCTGGTCAGGCCGTGGAGCCATTCGCAAAGTCGAAGTGTCGGTCGATGGCGGTGCGACTTGGCAGCAGGCGCGCCTGGACGGTCCTGTGCGCGATCGAGCGTTGACGCGGTTTGAGGCCGATTGGCATTGGCCCGGTGCTCCCGCGGTAATCCTGTCGCGCGCCACCGACTCGACAGGCTATTTACAGCCGACGCGGGAAGCCTTGATTGCTGCGCGCGGGTTGAATTCTCAATATCATTACAATGCGATCCAGCAATGGCGTGTCGAGGCGAGCGGCGAGGTGCGCAATGCTTAGCGTCGTGGCGCGCAGAATGGCTCGCGTCATGGCGCTGATCGCGGCTTCGCTGGTTTCAAACGCACATGCGGCGCATGACATCGGCACGCCATTGTCGGCATCCGACGTCGCGGCATGGGACATCGATGTTGCCCCCGACGGTCGAGGATTACCCGCCGGCAGCGGCGATGTTGTCGCCGGGGCGCACGTCTATGCGGCGCAATGCGCCGCTTGCCATGGCGCACAAGGGCAAGGCTTGCTAGGCGACGCGCTCGTCGGCGGCCGGGGCACGCTGGCGAGCGCGAAACCGATACGTACCATAGGCAGTTACTGGCCATACGCCACTACGCTATTCGACTATATCCGCCGAGCCATGCCGTATAACGCGCCCGAATCGCTGTCTGCGGACGAGGTGTATGCGGTCTGTGCATTTCTGCTGAATCAGAACGGCATCGTACCGGCGGATGCAAAACTGGATGCGCGGTCTTTGCCTGCGGTGAAAATGCCCAACCGCGATGGCTTCGTGCCGGATCCGCGACCGGGGCGACTCTGAGTCCTGCACGCCGAGCAAATTCGGTGTACGTTATTTGGCAGCATAGATTCGCTTCATCGCATGCGCGATGTTGTCGGTCTCGTTGAAACCACGTCAAGGTCCAAAGCATGCCACGTCAACTCCGCCTCGGCGCCTTTATGCGCCCCACAACCATCCACACCGGCGCATGGCGTTATCCCGGGGCTTACCCCGATGCCAATTTTAATTTCGCCCATCTGAAACATTTTGCGCAGACGCTTGAGCGCGGGCGTTTTGATGCATTTTTTATGGCGGATCATCTCGCGGTGCTCAATATGCCGGTGGAGGCGCTCAAGCGCAGCCATACCGTGACGTCGTTCGAGCCGCTGACTTTGTTGTCCGCGCTTGCCGCGGTGACGGAGCATCTGGGGTTGATCGCGACAGCGTCCACCACTTTTGACGAGCCTTACCATGTCGCACGCCGTTTCGCCTCGCTCGATCATCTCAGCGGCGGCCGCGCGGGCTGGAATGTGGTGACCACGTCGAATCCCGATGCGGCATTGAACTTCGGACTCGACGAACATGTCGAGCACGATGAGCGCTACCGCCGCGCCCGAGAGTTTTTCGATGTCGTCACGGGTCTATGGGACAGTTGGGCGGACGATGCGTTTATCCGCGATGTAGACGCCGGTTTGTTTTTCGACCCGCAGAAACTGCATGTGCTCGGGCACAAGAGTCAGTATTTTTCGGTGCGCGGTCCGCTTAACATCGCGCGCCCGGTGCAGGGTTGGCCGGTTATCGTACAGGCCGGAGCGTCCGAGGCTGGGCGGCAACTGGCGGCCGAAACGGCGGAGGTGATATTTACGGTGCCGCCCACGCTGGCGGACGGCCAGCGTTTTTACGCCGACGTAAAAGGTCGCATGGAAAAGCTGGGCCGCTTGCGCGACCACCTCAAGATCTTGCCGGCTCTTTTTGTGGTGGTGGCCGACACGCTGGACGAGGCACGGGAAAAAAGGGCGCTCCTCGATACCTTGGTCCACTATGAAAGCGGCATCGCATCGCTTTCCATCGCACTGGGCCACGATGTATCGGGATTCGATCCGGATGGCCCACTGCCCGAGATTCCCGAAAGCAATGCCAGTCGCAGTGCGCTACAGCGTGTCGTCGATTGGGCGCAGCGAGAGAATTTGACGATTCGCCAACTGGCACAGCGCGTCGGCGGTTATTCGGGTCTGGAAATGGTGGGCACACCCGCGATGATTGCGGATCAGATGGAGGCTTGGCTGGCGGGTGAGGGTTCCGATGGCTTTAATGTCATGTTCCCCTATCTGCCTGGCGGACTCGATGACTTCGTCGACAAGGTCATCCCCGAGCTGCAGCGACGGGGTATTTTCAGACGCGAATATGAAGGTGCGACGCTGCGCGAAAACCTCGGCCTGCCGCGGCCGGGGAATCGTTTTTTCACGACTTGATCCGACCCGCGCATGCGATGGGCGCACCGCTGGCCCGCGTAATTTAAAAATCATCTATCTATAGATGATTTTCTTGGTTGTCGCTCAAGCTTACCCTGTTTATTCTGGTCGGTTGGTTGACTGGATAAGGCAGCGGTTATTTATGACTCATTCACTCTTTGCTTTCATCTTGCGGCGTCCGGCTGCGGTTCGCGCGGCGATCCGTAGGCGCTTCCTCGTTAGTGTGTCGAGTGCCGTATTGTGCCTTGCCGGATTTGGCGTGGCGCGGCCGGTGCAAGCCGAAGGGCAGATTCGTATCGCCGAGCAGTTTGGTGTGGTTTACCTGCTGCTCAATATCGTGCGCGATCAACAGTTGATCGAGAAAGAAGGGCGCAAGCAGGGGCTGGCTATCCATGTCGATTGGACCAGGCTGTCTGGCGGGGCGGAAATCAATAATGCATTGCTCGCCGGCGCAATCGACGTCGGCGGTGCGGGTGTCGGCCCTTTGCTGACGATCTGGGACCGCACCCGAGGCAAGCAGGATGTCGAGGGCGTGGCATCGCTCGGCGACTTGCCGTACTACCTGGTTTCGACCGACTCCGCAGTGAAGACGATCGCGGATTTTACCGACCGCGATCGGATTGCGGTGCCCGCGACCACTGTTTCCGTGCAGTCACGCATTCTTCAAATGGCAGCCGCCAAAATCTGGGGTGACGCGCGTTACCAGCAGCTCGACAAGCTGACATTGACGCTGGCACACCCCGATGCAGCCGCGGCCATCATCGCGGGAAAAACCGAGATCAACAGCCATTTTGGCAACCCGCCATTCCAGGAACAGGAACTTGCCGGTAATCCGCAAGCTCATATTGTGCTGAATTCATACGACGTGCTGGGCGGCCCGGCATCGGCTACGGTGCTCTACACCACGCGCAAATTTCACGACCAGAACCCCAACACCTATCGCGCCTTCGTCGCCGCGCTTGCCGACGCTGCCAAGTTCGCCAGTGCCGATCCCGAAGGGGCAGCCGATATCTATATTCGTCTGAACGACTCGAAGATCGACCGTACAGTCTTGCTCAAAATCTTGAAAAATCCGCAAGTAAAGTTCTCGATCGAGCCGCATAACACGTATGCATTGGCTGAATTCATGGCTCGTGTCGGCGCGATTCAAAATCGGCCGGCTTCATGGCGGGATTATTTTTTCGCCGATCCGGCGCTAGGCAACGGTAGTTGATCGTGAGCCGCGCCCTGGGAAGAATTGATCAGACCGATACTGCCAACCTGGCTGCGACCATGGCTGCTGGTACGGATACGCAGCGACTATTGGAAGTCGACAACGTATCGTTGGAATATCGTACCGCCCGGAATGTGGTACAGGCGACACAGCAGGTCAGTTTCGACGTATATGGCGCCGATCGCTTTGTACTGCTAGGTCCGTCGGGTTGCGGCAAATCGACCTTGCTCAAGGCGATTGCGGGCTTTGTCCAACCTGTGGCCGGCGAGATCCGGCTGGATCGGATGCGTGTCGATCGTCCGGGTTCCGACAGAGTGGTGGTGTTCCAGGAATTCGATCAGCTTGCACCGTGGAAAACTGTGCGTCAGAACGTGATGTTTCCCCTGTTGGTTGCGCGTCGAATGAAGCGCCGGGAAGCAAACGAAATAGCCCGCGACGTGCTGGAAAAAATTGGCCTTTCCAAGTTTGCGGATGCATATCCGCATACTTTGTCCGGCGGCATGAAGCAACGTGTGGCGATTGCCCGTGCGCTTGCGATGCGGCCGAAGATCTTGCTGATGGACGAACCATTTGCCGCGCTCGATGCGCTGACCCGCCAGCGCATGCAGGAAGATTTGCTGGCGCTGTGGGAAGAGGTGCGCTTTACGCTCCTCTTCGTCACGCATTCCATCGAGGAGGCGCTGGTGGTCGGTAACCGGATTCTCTTGCTTTCTCCGCATCCGGGCCGGGTGCGCGCGGAACTCAACAGTCACCAATTCGACTTGCAAAGCCGTGGCAGCGCTGAATTCCAGATGGCCGCACAACGCATCCATCGCTTGCTGTTCGAACCTGGCGCATAAACACTCCATGCCCGATCCATCCAGTTATCCGCCGCTGCGCGCCGAATATGAACGCGCGCTCCCACCGGCCAGCGACGTGCCGTCCGCGGGCTTGTCCCGGTCCCAGCGGGTATGGCGGCTCGGTGCATTGCGCAAGGCGTTGATCCTGGTCCTGCTTGCGCTGATCTGGGAAGTCAGTGCGAGGGTGACCGGCAACGATTTGTTGCTGCCTACGTTTTTGGAAACTGCCCATACTTTTGTCGGCGGGCTGCTTGACGGCTCCTTGTTGAGCAAAGCGGGAATTTCCCTTGCGCTGCTGTTGCGCGGTTATCTATGCGGTGTCGCCGCTGCGTTTGTGTTGACTGCATTGGCGGTATCCAACCAGTTTGGACGTGACGTGCTGGATACGCTGACGGCGATGTTTAACCCCTTGCCGGCCATCGCGTTATTGCCGCTTGCGCTGCTCTGGTTCGGACTCGGCAATGGCAGCATGGTGTTCGTGTTGACGCATGCGGTGCTATGGCCGCTGGCGCTGAACACCTATGCGGGATTTTCGGCGGTGCCGGACACCTTGCGCATGACCGGCCGCAACTATGGCTTGCGGGGCTTGCCTTACCTGCTGCATATCCTGATCCCGGCTGCGTTGCCGTCGATCCTGACCGGCCTGCGGATCGGCTGGGCCTCGGCCTGGCGCACCCTGATCGCGGCCGAGCTGGTATTCGGCGCCTCGTCGGGCGGCGGCGGCCTGGGCTGGTATATTTTCCAGAACCGTAATGAATTGTTGACGGATCGTGTCTTCGCCGGCCTAGCGATGGTGATCCTGATCGGCCTGCTGGTTGAGAATTTTGTTTTTGTCTCGCTTGAACGTGTCACGGTACGGCGATGGGGAATGCAGCGCGACCGCTAGCGTCGCCACTACGTTCAAACCAACCATTTCTGATATGTTTTTTCCGTAAGCGGGTAGACCTGATTCCACTTTATTTGTCATTTGATTATCCCAATTTCTTCGTTTCATTCCGGTGCACCACAGCATAGGATTGCGCCGTCCACCTAACGAGAAATGGAGAGTTTATGCGTATTCCCTTGTTGCCCAAGATTCTTGTCGCGGGTGTCATCGCTTTCGGCACCGTTACGGCCTATGCCGATCAACTCGCAGACATCAAGCAGAAGGGCGAGATCGTGTTTGGCGTGCTCGGTACCGATGAGCCGAACAGCTTCATCGACCCGCAAACGCGCGACTATATTGGTTACGAGGTCGACATCGCCAAGGCAGTGGCGAAAAAGATCGGGGTGAAACCGGTATTCAAGCAACTCGCCGTTGCCGCGCGTATTCCCGAGCTACAACAGGGCCATGTGGATGTGTTAGCCGCCTCGCTCACGCACAACAAAGAGCGCGAGGCACAGATCGATTTCGCCCTGACTGACTTCATCACCGGCTCCAAGGTGCTGGTGGTGAAATCCAGCGGCATCCACAGCATCGCCGATCTGGCCGGCAAGCGAGTGTTGACGGTCAAGGGTGGCACACAGGTGCCGAACCTGTTGCGTGTGGTGCCGACGGCGCAGGTCATTACCTTCGAGACCACCCAGCAGGCATTTCAAGCGCTGCAGCAAGGCAAGGGTGTGGCCTACGTGAACGACGAGTCGTCGCTGTACGATGACGTCCACAAGCTCGGCCCGCGTGCTTCCGACTACGAAATCCTGCCGCAGAATCTGAATGTGGAACCGCTCGCACTGGGTATCCGAAAGAATGAGCCGGCGCTCAAGGCCGTCATCGACGACGAACTGCGTGAACTGGAAGCGTCGGGCGAGGCCAACCGCCTCTACGACAAGTGGTATGGCAAGGACAGCAAGTTGAAGTTCGGTCCGCGTACCTTCAAGTTCGACACCGACAAGATAGACGACGACAAGGTCACCGGCTAGCCGCACACCGCACCGTCTCATCCGCCTCAGCCCGCCATGCATCGATGGCGGGCTGTTGCCGTTATAACGCTTTGCCTTGTCCTATGCCGCCATTTGATTTTTCGATATTGCTCTCGGGGCCTTACCAGGCGATGTTGCTGGCCGGTCTGCGACTGTCGCTGACCTTGCTGGTTGTGACGTTTGTCCTTGCGCTCCCGCTGGGCATGCTGATTGCGCTCGCGCGCGTGTCTCCTTTCGCGCTGCTGCGCGGCCTCGCCAGCATCTTCATTGAGTCGCAGCGCAACGTGCCTTTGCTCGCGCATCTGTTGTTCTGGTACTTCGGCGCTCCCGAACTGCTTCCCGACGCGGCCAAGCAGTGGCTCTACGCACATGACGTCGAGTCGATCGCGGCGGCGGTGGCGATCACGCTCTATTACGCCGCGTTCATGTCCGAGGACGTGCGCAGTGGCGTACGAGCCGTGCCGACGGTGCAGTTCGAGGCGGCGCGCGCGCTTGGCTTGCCATGGCTCGCGTCGATGCGACTGGTGGTGCTGCCGCAGGCGCTCCGTGTCACTGTGCCGCCGCTGCTGTCGCAGACGCTCAACATTTGGAAGGACACCAGCATCGCCACCGTGATCGGAACGGCGGAACTGATGTACCAGGCAGCCAAAGTGGAAAGCGCCACGTTTCGTAGCATTGAGGCCTTTACCTTCGCGACAGTCAGCTATCTGGCCGTGTCGCTGCTGATTACCGCACTGGCAAGCGGGTATCAGCACCGCTTCCCGCCACGCACACTATAAGGAGGCCGACATGACTTTCACGGATGTGATCAGAAGCTACTGGCTTTACTTTCTAGTCGGCCGCTTTCCGCAAGGTCCACTGGGCGGACTCGCGCTGACTCTGGTGCTGGCTTCGCTGGGCCTGCTGCTTGCGTTGCCGTTCGGCCTGCTGCTTGGGCTCACGCGCGTGAGCCCGTGGCGCTGGCTGCGCTGGCCGGTGACGGCGCTGGTGTTCGTGGTGCGCGGCACGCCGCTGCTCATGGTGATATTTTGGGCCTACTTCTTCCTGCCCAGCGTTACGGGCGTCCAGACCAGCCAGTTTTCCACCATGCTGATGGCGCTGGTGCTGTTCGATAGCTGCTATCTGGCTGAGATTGTGCGCGCCGGTATTAAGGGCCTGCCGCGCGGCCAGACGGAGAGTGCTCGCTCGCTCGGCCTGTCGTGGTTTGCGACCATGCGCCTCGTGATATTGCCGCAGGCGTTGCGCCATATGCTGCCTTCACTAGTCAACCAGTTCATCTCGACCATCAAGGAAACCTCGCTGGGCTACATCATCGGCTTGGGGGAGGTGTCCTTCGTCGCCACCCAGATCAATACGCAGGTGTTCATTTACCCCACCTCCATCTATCTGATATTGGGCTTGGCCTACTTTGTGCTGTGCTTTTCTCTCTCGCGCTTCGCGTTCTGGTTGGAGCGCCGTTTGGCAAACCAAGGCGGGCGCAGTGCTTCAGTCTTGGCTACCTTATGATCCGATTCGACAACGTCAATAAGTGGTACGGTCAATACCACGCGCTGGTTAACGTCAGCGAAATAATCAGCAGGGGTGAGGTCGTAGTAGTCTGCGGCCCGTCCGGCTCGGGCAAGTCCACGCTAATTCGCACCATCAACCGGCTTGAGCCGATCGACGCGGGGCGTATACTGCTCGAGGGCGAGGATGTCCATCGCCGCGGGCTCGATATCAATGCATTCCGCTCGCATATCGGATTCGTATTCCAGCAGTTCAATCTGTTCCCGCATCTAACCGCACTCGAAAATTGCACCATCGCGCCCATGCACCTGAAGCGCGCCACAAAACAAGAGGCACGCGATCGAGCGCTTGCTCTGCTCGATCGCGTGGGACTCGCGCACAAGGCGAACGCCTTGCCATCCGAGCTGTCGGGTGGTCAGCAGCAGCGTGTGGCGATCGCGCGCGCACTGACGATGCAACCGCCCGTGATGCTGTTCGACGAACCGACTTCCGCACTTGACCCGGAAATGGTGGGCGAGGTCCTGCAGGTAATGAAGAGCCTTGCGCGCGACGGCATGACGATGGTGGTTGTCACGCACGAAATGGGCTTCGCTCGGGAAGTGACCGACCGGGTATTATTCATGGATCACGGCGAGATACTGGAACGCAGTACACCCGAGGCGTTCTTCAACCGGCCGGAGCATCCGCGCGCCCAGCAGTTCCTGTCGGATATCCGCCTGTCGTCTACCTCGATCTGAACGCTGCGCAGCGGTTATAAATCAACGTTTCAGTTGCGACAGGTCGCGCACTGCGCCGAGGTCGGCGGAGGCGTGGCCGGTCACCATTAGGATATGGCTCCTACACTCAAAAGTTCGATAATTTATGTTATGTTAAATTTATGGCATATTTTTTCGCCGTACGCTCCACACAATCCAAGCATCCTTGCTGCCGACAATCCTGAGCCCGACAACAGCGTAAAAAGACCAAAATCTCCTGTTTCGACACGCCTGCTTCAAGCAGGCGTTTTTTATGCACCAAAATCTTACGATAAACCTTGCGTCGCCTAGCATCGTTGACACCACGCCGAGGCATTCGTATATACCAATACAAATTTCGGATCTCCCGACCGACAACAGACAGTTGATCAGCAGACAAACGCGGGCGCTCCCAAAATTCAAGCTGTTGCACTAACGACACGCTCCTTAAGCAACCGAGCCTTCTCAAAATCTGCCTGTAACGTCGCACAATCGACTTTAACACTTGGATACCGAAGAAGCTGAACACCTGCTAACGCACAAATCTCATTTTTCACAGCATCTCGCTTGCGCGCAGATTCCGATAAATGGCTTCTATCATCCAACTCGATCACATAAAGCAAATCGCAAGACTCAGAGCAAACAACGTAATCAAATACTTTACGATCAAACCGATTCCTAACCGCATATCCCTTGCTATCCGAATCAATCACCGCCGACATTGCCACCTGGGGAAAAACATGAACACCGGGCAACGCCTTACGCAACAACGTAAAGAACTCCCGTTCACGCGCCGTCATCAAACTTCTGGAACGGTAATCAAACGACAACGAAAATTTTTCCTGAATCTTCGGGGAAGCAACCCCGAAAATCGCGAACATAAAGGCAAACGCAATAAAAGTAAGCCAAACAAAAGGTATGTGCATATCGTATCGCCAGTATTATTTTTAATAAACCGGCGATCATTCAACAGCAATTTATAAAATAAATCAACAGCGAAATCCACCAAAAATTCAACAAAAAATTAATCCGTATTACCCCTAGCCATCCAGAACACGCCAATCCCCCGATCGCACGTGGCACAAAACAAGTCGGGTCGCCGTTCGGCGGTGCCGGAGGCGATTGCGCAAAGTGCGGGCTATGCCATCTCGCAGCAAAAGCGCAAGCTGATTGAGCAAGGATTCGGCTGGGCCAAAAGCGTTGGTGGTATGCGTCAGGTGATGGTGCGTGGTTTGAAGAAAGTGGATCAGATGTTTGTGCTGACGATGGCGGCGTACAACTTGGTGCGCATGCGCACCTTGGGACAACTCCGTGCGCAGATGGCGTAAAGATCGAAAATCGGCTTAAAAAGCGCTCGAAACAGTCGAAAAACGTGGGAAATCGCACATCAGTTTCAGAATGAAGAGAAAAGCAAAGTGAACTCGACGCGCCTGATGAATAACTATCCGTGACGCCGAGTATTTCCGCAGCCTGCTAGTGTCCTGAGTTGGAAGTTCCTTGATAAATGAAATCGTCCAAATGGTCGTCAGGCAAGGAGTGAGGAGGCGCAATAGCCTTTGCTATTGCAACGACGAGTGACGCCGCATGGCGGCCATTTGGGCGATTTCATATTATGCGAACTTCCAATTCAGGACACTAGGGGACTTGGCAATATTTTCCAATTGGTCTAACGACCTGCCTTAATTTTTCCACCCTATTGGGGAGTTCCCTCCCCGATCTCGGGGTGCGTGCTCTCCAACCTTTTACGATATATACACGCAGTAGAGGCCGGCCGGCGTAGTACACAACTAAAAGCGCCACTATTTCGGCGGTAAAAATGTGTGCCGTTAGGCATAACTTGTCTGCCGAATAAAGCATAAGCTGTCCGCCCGACACGGAGGCGTTTCCATACGAAAAGCCTGTATATACAGGTTAGACAAGAAAGAGCTGGTCACCCAGCTCGATCACGGGAAAAGCGCCGTATTCGCACGGCGTGTCGGCCCAAGCGAGGCGACCCTCCCCTATTGGCTAAGAGGAGGAGGAATTCCGACGCTCACTGCGCACCTTCGCGTCGTCTCGCAAACCGGGTTAGCGCTGCCCAACTTGTCGACCGGCGACCTAAGCGACTGGCCACCGGGCATGGTCGAGATTCATCAACTGGCCTTGATTCGTAGACGCAAACGTAGGCGAATGGGGACGCAAGCGGTCAGGCGCATGAACTTTTTTATCGAAGCATGCCTGGAGGTCTTGCGGATCAATCGGTTCCAGCATGTAATCGCAAAAATCCGCCCAGCGTGAAATATTCCGTCATAAATGGGGGCGGATTTTCTTGAGACTGGCACGCAATAGTAAAACTGCTCAATTAAAATCTTGACCGAACAACGTGCATTCACTGCGAAAGAGAACGCGGCCAACAATAAATAAGAGAACGGGGGATTGCGGCATGAAGAGCAAAGCAGATCATTGTCTCAGACAGACAACCCTGACGCTCACTCTGACGGCGGCTCTAGCCGTCATGGCGCAGGCGGCGACGGCCCAGACGACAACCATCAGCAACCCGCAGGGGACCTACGATTGGACTAGCGGTAACCTGTCCGTTACCTCAACCATTTCCGGCAGCATTATCGGCGGCGTTACCGGCTGCGGTTTCGCCGCCGTGAACGGCGTGGTTGCCTGCGGTAGCGTCGGCACGTTGACCAACAGCGGCGTTATCTCGGGCATTGTTGGCGTCAATAATAATGGGGGCAGTACGGTAACCGCGGTGAACAACAGCGGCCAGATCAGCGGTCAGTCCGATGGCATTGTTAACCAAGGCAGCATCGGCGCGCTAACGAATAGCGGCACCATTGACTCCTTCCAGAACAACGCGATCTTCAACCTTGGCAGTATCGGCACGCTGACCAACAACGGGGGCACTATCAGCATCGGCCCCGGCACTGGCGTTGCCATTGTCAACGGCGGCACGATCACTGTGTTGAACAACAACGGCGGCATCATTAGCGCCAACGTCGCCATCAATAATAGCGCCATCGAGGGTTCCGTCCCCGGTACCATTGGCACCCTCACCAACAGCGGCATTATCAACGGTGCGCAGACAGGCATAAAAAACGCCATTGCAGGCACGATCGGTACGCTGATCAATAGCGGTGTCGTCAGCGGCCCCGATTATGCGCTCTATAACGGCGCCTCCGGCTCGATTGGCCCGATCACGAATTCGGGCATGATTGCTGGCAATATTGCGAACTTGGCCGGCAACGATCTGAGCATCAGCGGCGGCACCGGCACGATCTTCGGTACGCTGACCGGCTTTGGCGGCGGCAGCACCATCGGCACGATCACCAATACCAGCTCGAACGTCGCATTCGGTTCCGGCAATCTGCTGTTGAACGACAACGTCAACGTCGGCAGCAATGCGCTGAACAATACCGGTACGGCGGTGCTGCAGGTCAACCAGCCGGTCACGATCACGGGTAACTACAACCAGGGCAGTAGCGCGACGCTGCAGATCGGTGTGGCCAGTGGCGCCACGACGCTGGGCTCGATCACGGACACCGGCTACGGGCGACTGGTGGTGACCGGCAACTCGACGATTGCTGCGGGTTCGTCAGTGACGCTGCAGTCCAACGGTTTCGCGTTCGCCGCCGGCCAGCGTTACGTGGTGCTGGATACGGCGGGCACCGCGATCTACAACCCGGGCAGCCTGAACTATTCGATCAACGGCTATACGTCGAGCGTGACCGGCTCGACTGTGGCTAACGGCAGCAACAGCGATCTGGTGCTGAATGTGCTCAGTGCGGCTCTGGATTCGACTACGCCGCCCCCCTCGACTCCACCGGCTTCACCCTCGACTCCGAACCCGGCATTGATCGCGACTGCGCCGAACGCCATTGCGTCGCTCAATGGCCTGCTGAGCTATACCGGCATCAGTAATCCCGCGCTACTGAACCTGTTCAACGCCGCGCTGGGTTCCCTGAGCCAAGGTTCAGCTGCGACGGCTAACCGGATCGGCAAGCAACTTGCCCCGACCCAGGTCGGTACGGCGGCGGCCGCGCCGACATTCGATACCATGAACGTGGTGGGCGCACACGCCGACGGGTTGCGCTTGGCGCAGGCCGGCGGCGATACCGGAGTGGCAACCGGCGAAGGCCCGGCGCAGTGGGGCGTGTGGGGCCAGGCCTTCGGCGGTCATGCCAGCCAGAACGAGCGCGACCAGGTAGACGGCTACAACGCCAACTACGGCGGCCTGCTGCTCGGCGTCGACCATGCGATCAACGATAACTGGCGTGTCGGTGGCGTGTTCAGCTATAGCAACACGGCGGTCGACAACACGGGCGACACTACAGGCGACACGACCACCATCAACGGCTACGGCTTGATCGGCTATGCGAGTTATACCGGCAGCCCGTGGTATGTGAATCTGTCGGGCGGCGTGGTGCAGCAGCAGTACGACTCGACCCGTGCGGTCAACTTCCAGGGCTTCTCGGGCACATCCAACGGCCACTTCAGCGGCCAGCAGTATGTGGCGCGCGCCGAGGCGGGCTATCCGCTGGCGCTGGGCGGAGTCACGCTCACACCGTTGGCGAGCCTCACCTACAGCTACCAGGACCAGGGCAGCTATACGGAGGGCGGCGGCAACGGCGCGGCACTCTCGGTCGGTGCCACACATGAGAACTCGGTGAAGAGCGCCCTCGGCGCAAAGCTTGAGAAGGCCTTTGCCAGCCGCTACGGCGAGATCGTGCCCGACCTACAGGTGCAGTGGATCCACGAATACGACCACACGGCGCAGGCGACGGGGGCAAGCTTTGCGGGAGACCCAACGGGTCAGACGGCATTCACGACCGTGGGAGCGACGCCGGTATCGGATCTGGCGGACGTGTCGCTGGGCGTGACGCTGCTAAAGGCGAACAACCTGAGCCTGTCGGTGCGCTATGAACTGCAAGCCGCATCCGGTTTCGTCTCGCAGACGGGCACCGTGCGCGTACGCCAGTTGTTCTGATCCGACGTTGCCGAAGGGCCGCCGGGCCGGCGGTAAGCGCCGCTTGGGATGAACGATAGATGCGCGGCGTGCCACGACCGATGGATCGTGAGAAAAATCATAACAGGCACAGCGGCCTTGAAGAAAAGACAAGAAAACCCCGGCATAATGAAAAAAGGGGTTACAGGCCGAAGTATGTAACCTGTGCCGTTAGGCATAAAACGCCAAGAAATAAAGCATAAGCTGTCGTCGGTGCGCGAGATCTACTCGCGCCCACAGGCTGAGCGTGCTCATCGAAATCTCTCCATTTCTGTTACATCGGATCGTGTCCGACGTAGTCAGATACGATCGAAATAAACCCGTGACGAAGCAAGGGAGGGAACGATCGCGTCCCTGAAGTCGGACGGTCTCTACTCCCTTGATCTGCCGCAGAGTTTTCAGGCCAAGCCGCAGCGTGTAGCTCCCACGCTCTTCGGCACGATTTCATGTGGTCGAAAAGCCGCCGTCGATAAACAACTCTACTGGAATGGGTTGATGATAACGACATGAGAGACTTGCTCCCAATGGGGTTGGGGACCTGCCGGTGAAGACGTGGCGTCGGTGATTCAGCCGATCTCGACGTTCAAGGCGATATCCCAGGTGCGGGCGCCGTTTTTCGCCAGGCCGATCATCATCAGACCGAGCGCCTCGAGCGTCGAGGCCATGTGCAGGCCACCGACATCCAACGGACGCAGTCCGAGACTCTCGATGAAGGTCGAGACGCGCGCCTTGGCCTCCGAATCGTCGGCTGCGATGAACGCGTCGACGCGTCCGTTCTTGGCAAGTACGTGGCCAAAGATGGTGTTGAAGGCCTTTACGACGTGCGCGGTGGCGGGAAGACCCTTGGCGATCTCCTGCGCGCCGGAACTGCCGTGTGGGGTGACGAGGCCGGAAAGGTCCGGGGCGACCGGATTGGTGATGTCGATGATCACCTTGCCTTCGAGCGCGTCTCCGTAATCGGCCACTACCGCCGCCGCACTGCCGTACGGCACGGCGAGAATGACGATATCGCCTGTCGGCGCGGCGGCGTAAGTCCCCGTGGTCGCTCCCGCTGAGAGCTTATCGGCCAGCGCCCGCGCTTTGGCTGGGTCGCGGCTCAGGACCTCGACGGTATGTCCTGCCTTGGCGATACGGCCGGCGACCGCCGTGGCCATGCCTCCTGCGCCAATGATGCTAATGGTGCTCATGTAAAAATATCCTTCTGAGTTGGGTATGCCCATAATCTGTACGAGGCTTTCGCCCCTAACGTTTTTCGTGTGCGCCGAGCCACTTGCGTCACCCTCCTACCGCTCAGGGAGGACAGTGTCTTGGTCGGGCTCGGCGCGATGCGGGAGTCCCTGCCGCCCGCTTAGCTTAGCTGGCAGGGAAGTAGTGGCCATTGTCCATATCGGCAAACAGGCCGGGCTGCGTTGGTGTCCAGCCGAGCGTCTGGCGCGTGATGGCACTCGACGCCGGGGTATCCAGCGTGACCAGATTCGCAAGGAACCCGAAATACCCCGGCAGCATCAGTACGTCCGCGGGAATGGGTACGGCGGGCAGCTTCAAGCGACTGCCGATGGCCTCGGCGATCTCGCGGTACGCAATGCTCTCTTCTGCAACCGCGTGCCAGCTTCTGCCGGCGGCGCCCTTCTCCAGCGCCAGGCGGAACACGGTGGCGAGGTCGCGGGTGTGCACGGCGGCCCACCTGTTCGCACCGTCTCCGGGGTAACCGACGACGCCCTTTTCCTTCGCCAGCCCGATTAGCAGCGGAAGGAAGCCGGCATTATCGGTCGTGCTGTGCATGATTTCAGGAATCCGAACGACCGAAGACCGCACGCCTTTTTCGGCGAGGCCGATTACGGTGGTTTCCACGATGTTACGAACCCGCAAGGTGTTCTTGTATGGATCGCCGCCGGGAAGAGGCGGATCCTCCTCGGTGGCCGGTCGACCCAGGTTTTCCCAGCCGGGCGAGCCGATGCTTCCCGATGAGACCAGCGGCTTTCCGGTTCCAGCCAGCGCCTCGCCATATGCGAGCATGATCTGAAGCTCCGCATCGGCCACGGCGTTGATCCCGCCGACCGGAATCAGGTCTTGCCGGTGTGCGACATGGATGACACCGTCGGAGGCGGCGGCCGCTTCTTTAAGACCGTCAAGATCCTCGAGGCTACCGAGACGCGCCTTCGCGCCGAGTGCGGACACCGCAGCCGCCGCCTTGTCTGAACGAGCCAGGGCGGTAACCTCATGGCCGGCGGCGATGAGGTCGGAGATGATGTACGGACCGGAATGGCCGGTCCCGCCAGTGACGAAAACGTGCATGTAAATGTTCCTTATGAGTAATGTGACGCGGGAAGCGGTGGTACCAGTGCACTCAGCCGAGAAGGCTGACGCCGATTGAGAAGTTGGTGTGCTTGACGGAGTGGGTGAGGAGGCCCAGCGACAGCAGGCAGGCGTGCTCCAGTGTCCTCGCCATGGACAGCGGCCCGGTATCCATTGGACGCAGTCCGATGCTCTCGATGAACGCCGAGACGCGTGCTTTCGCGTGCTCGTCGTCCCCGGCGATGAACACGTCCAACGGGTGGCCCGGAACGGGCCCGGCCGCCAGGACGTGGGAGAACTGGGTGTTGAACGCCTTGACGACTTTCGCACCGGCAGGGGCGGCCTTGGTGATCTCCTTCGCGCCGAAACTGTCTCCAGGGGTCACGAAGCTCGTGTGGTCGGAGGCGACCGGATTGGTGATGTCGACAAGAACCTTGCCTGCCAGCTCTTCGCCGTACTGCTCCACCACGTCAAGAACGGCGGAGTAGGGAACCGCCAGGATGACAATGTCCCCGGCCGGGGCGGCGCCGAACGTTCCTGTCGTCGCGCCGGCTCCGATCTGCTCGGCGAGCGCCCGCGCCTTGACGGCGTCGCGGCTCATCACCTCGACGGTGTGCCCGGCCTTGGCGGCAAGGCCGCCGATCGCTGCGGCCATGCCACCTGTGCCGATGATGCTGATAGCGCTCATGTGCAACCTCCTGGTTTGTTGGGTGCTACGCCTACTCCCGCACAACCATGCTAGACACATTACTTGCAAAAAGCAAGTAAACTGCAGGATTTTACTTGCAACATACAAGCGATGTTAAGATCTAGTCATGAAAACGACGTGTAAAGAAGACTTTCGGTCCCATTGCGCGGTGAACTACGGTGTGGAGATCTTCGGCGACCGGTGGTCGCTCTTGATCATTCGCGACATCGTTTTTGCTGGCAAGAAGACGTATGGCGAGTTCCTGAAATCGGAAGAGGGAATCGCGACCAATGTCCTTGCTTCCCGCCTTGCCTTTCTTGAGGAACAAGGAATTCTCTCGAGGGCGCCCTGCCCCGACGACAGGCGCAAGGACTTCTACACTATGACCGAGAAAGGCCTGGACCTCATTCCCATACTGCTTAATATCGTCCTTTGGAGCGCGAAGCACGATTCGAAGTCGTACGTGCGGCGCCGCAAGGAGTTCGTTGCTCGATTGAGTCAAAGCCCTATGCAGGTGAGCGAAGAAGTGAAGGCGCTGGTCCGCAATGGCGGATGTATGTTTCCTGAGAGCAAGGAATGAGCAAGACGGCATGCGCGCCCTGTCACTTCGCACGCACGATATACAGACGCCATCGGCTGCAAGGTGCAGCGAATAGCGGGGCCGATGTCCGAACAGTCTTGGAAGCCGCCACATTGCTGACGCAGAACCCAGCCCACCCCAATGTCCGCAACGCCGATGAGCCGTCTTCGACTTTGGCAGCTTCAGTGACCGCTTTCGGTGTGCTGCTCTTCGTCAACGCCGGGTTCAGCATTCCAACGCCTCTCGAGAGCGTGACCGAGGCGATCTACGACGAGATGTTCAACCTGAACGCCAAAGGACCGTTTTTCGCGGTCCAGAAGCTCGCGCCGATGATCAGTCGGGGAGGCTCCGTCGTCCTCACGACCTCGATCGCCAACGTCAAGGGAATGCCCGGCCAAGCCACATACGGAGCCGCCAAGGCAGCGCTCCGGTCGTTCGCGCGGACGTAGACTAGCGAACTCAAGGATCGGAAGATCCGGACCAACGTGCTTAGCCCTGGCGCGGTCGACACGCCTATGTTCGACGAGCAGTTCCCGTCCAAGGAGGGCGCGGCTGCGGTCCTTTAACGACGTCTCTCTGAGACTGCCTGTTGTTGCCGTTAGCGCATTTTGATATTCTTCGATGTCTCTCAAGGGATTTGAACCGGAGCAGCGAATATGCGTTGGATGGTAACCGTTGTGTTCTTCGCTTTTTTCTCCGGTGCCGCTCTTGCCGAGTCATCGCATTTCAATGCAGGGGTGAGCCGTCTTACGGTCCCGGATGGCGTCGCAACAATTGATACGGTAGTTTTCTATCCGACCAACGCACCAGAGATCCCTTGGCAGGCTGGGCCCTTCACTATCGAAGCAAGCCGTGACGCTACGCCGATTGCGGATAAACGCTTTCCAGTCGTATTAATTTCGCACGGTCGCCGCGGCGGTTCGCTTAGCCATCGAGAATTGGCCGCTGCACTCGCGCGAGCAGGTTTCATCGTCATCTTGCCGACTCATGTGGGCGATGCGTCAGGCTTTCCCCTGGCTCAGACGCAAGCGCAAATCCTGATCGATCGCCCGAGGCAAGCGGAGGCGGCACTCAACGCCGTACTCTCAAACCCTCGGTTTTCCGGAAGCGTGGACGCCAATAGAATTGGAATGATTGGTTATTCCGCCGGTGGCTATACCGCGTTGATATTAGCTGGCGCAACGCCGAATTTTGTGTATGCCAGCGCTTTCTGCGCCAATCACGACGATCCGGGTTCGTGCCCTCATCCGGCAGCCGGCGGACACACCTCAGACGCCGTGAGCGGGGGGCAGTCCGTGTCTTCCGAGTTGTTGACGTGGCAGCCACCCGTGGAGCATCGATTAAAAGCGCTTGTGCTGATGGACCCGCTGGCAATCATGTTTGACTCATCCAGCTTTTCATCCGTGCGCTTGCCCACGATGCTGTATCGACCGCAAAGCGATGCATATCTTGGTGCGACTAGAAACGTGCTTGCGGTTGCTTCTGGATTGCCGTTGCCACCGAAACTGAACGTAGTGCCTGGAAACCATTTTGTATTCATCGATCCTTGTCCGTCACAGCTCGCCGGCAACGAGCCACTCGTCTGCCAAGATGGGCCTGGTGTTGATCGGCCGGCCATTCATCGACAAATAGAGAAGGAAGTTGCGGATTTCATGCAAGCGAACCTGTAAACGGAGTTCGACTGGTCAGCGGAGTGCGTCAGGCATCTTCCAGGGCAGAAGCGCGTCGTAGTCGTCGACGGTCGCGGCCAAGGGAAGCTGCTGGAACAGCCAGGCAAGGTAACGGTGGGGATCGATGCGGTTGGCCTTGCAAGTTTCGACAAGCGCGTAGAGATTGGCGCTCGCGTTTGCACCAGCAACAGTGTCGCTGAAGAGCCACGAGCGGCGTCCTACGCAGAATGGCCTGATTGCATTTTCACAGGGATTGTTCGAGATTGGCCATTCGCCGTTTTCGACATAGCGGACCAGCTTCGGCCATTGTCCACGCAAGTAGTTCCGTGCCTTCCCGAGCAGGCTTTTGGGTACAACAGCCGGTAATTGTTCGAGCATCAACTTCTGGATGATGCCGAGCACGCGAGTGCTGTATCGTCGTCGCAGCCGCTGTCGTCGCTCTGCTGTCCACGTCGCACTGCGGGCCTCCGCAGCGAACAGCTTGCCGATCAGTTTGATGAAGCGTGTCGCAAGCAGATCGGATGTACGTGCTGCTTTCGGGACGTTGTCTTCTGCCTTAACAAAGCCGCGTCTCGCGTGCGTCCAACATCCTAGGTGCACGAGCTGGTGGTGTTATGCGATGCCATTGTAGGCCGCGTAGCCGTCAGTGATCAGTGCGGCACCTTCGCGGATGCCAGCGAACAGCTTTTCCGCGAGCTTGCCGCCGCGCCCGGGTGTATAGGTGAACACGCGGATCGGTGTGCCCGCATCGGTCATTTGCGCCCAGAGGTAGCTTTTCGTTTGTGGGCGGCGGCCTTCTTCCTTCAGAACCTGGAACGTCGTCTCGTCGCAGTAGATCAGCTCGGCATCGAGCAACGCGTCACGCATCAGGTTGATGACCGGCTGCGTCGCGAGACCCACGCGTACCATGCTGAGGGTCGGCCGGGATTCGTCAAATTTTCGCCAAAATGCATCTAAGCGACTGATTTAAAATCGAAAATTATGCTTGGATCAAGTGGCGCCGCCTTCTTCTGCAAGTCCAGCCGATAGTCGCCAAATCGATTGATATGTTCGCGCCGATATGGGGCTAGGACCTTAAGCACATCAGCGTCGATCGGGTGCCCCTTGGCCTGTAGGTCCTTCAGCTTGCGCGACATCCACTGCACGTTGTACAGAATCACCATGTTGGCCACGAGGTGGTTGTACTTGATCACCTTGCGCTGCTCGTGCCGGATGTTCTCGGCGATAACGCCTTTGCCGCCGAACATCAGCCACTGCGCGAAATCATTGAACTGCTCGCTTTTGTTGGTCGCGGCATGAATGATGCGCCGCATCTCCGGCTCGCTGAGATATTTCAGTAAAAACTGCGTCCGAATGACCCGGCCTAATTCGCGGAACGCAAAATATAGCTTGTTTTTGGTACTCTCCGAGCCGAGGCGGCGCAGGATGGTCGATGGCGTCATCTTGCCCGCTTTAATCGATATCGCGACCCGCAGCATGTCGGGATAGTGCCGCTCGATCAGTGCCCAGTCGATGGATGCACGGCACAGGCTTTCGATATGCTTATAGCGGCGGCGCTTGCCGGCTTTATACAGCACCAGGTGCTTGATATTACGGATGCGCGGCATCAGGTCGATGCCTAGCAGGTAAGCAAGGCCAAACACCGGGCCGCTTTGGGCTTGAGTGTCGCCATGGATCGTGTCCGGCTGCACGTCGGAGTCGTTCTTGATAAGCCCGTCGAGGATATAAACGGCTTCGTGCACGACGCATGGGATGAAGTGGCTAAATAACGCGATATACATGTCCGAGACATGATAGTAGCCAATCCCACCATATCCGCCGTAGCGGATGTGGTATCCCGACAGAAGATTCTGCTCATAGAGGTTCCACTTCGTGCCGTCGGCCGACACGCGCTTGCCCGAGCCCCAGAATTTCGGCAATGCGAACTGGTTATAGGCGTTGATGACTTTCACGATCGCGCGGTCGCGACGCTCCTCCGTGACATGCCGCAGATTCAGCCATGCGACCTGCTTACGGCTCAAATTTTTGACGGAGCGCGCTGTTTGGCTGGGCCTGAGGTTGCAACCATAGCAAAATAGCGTCGTGATGAAACGCTTGCGAGGCTCGTCGACCTTGGCTTCGAACCCCGACAGCGGCCCGAACCTCAATTAACACATTGATGATGTCGGGCAATTCCGCCTTGGTACGGGCGGTGTCGGTGGCCAGCGTCGCCAACCAAGTCTGCGCGTCGGCATCGGTCGGCTGGATGCCGACAAATTCCCGCAGCAACTTCTGGTGCCGCGACTTACTGCCGGACTTGTCATAGCGTGCGAGCGTAGCCTTAAGCAAAGGTCGGGCCTTCAGAGCCTTACCCACATGCAAAATGATTGCCGGCGGCACCGTTGGGACGAGAGGAAAGTAGCCCAGTCGCTGCAGCAGTTTGAGTTGGGCGACAATCACGACACAGGTTGGCATCTGGCGGAACTGCCCGCGCACGAACCGGAGTTCCGCCGCACTCGGCGTAAACGCGGCCAGCAACTCGGCATCACTGACTTCAGACGCTAGCGTGGGGTAAGCAGTTTCGTGAACTTGACTCATGGTGCCGAATCAGGAACTATGCTTGGTTATGGGGGCCAAGCAAGCGAAAAATCCTGTCATAAGTCATGGTGTTGTAAGATTTTCTCCATTTCTTGAGGGTATATAGAGTGAATTATCTTAATAGACACATCAAAATACATTTTCGCCGCTATCGAATACTTTTCTCTTCAAAGCCGGTCGTTGTCGAAGACACAGAAGGCAGTATCTCAGTGAGCCTGGAAGATTTAGCGACACCAACACAAGCGCCGAAAGTCAGTCTGATATCGGTTGCTCGGCGTTCGGCGCCGAGGATGCAGCAGGCAGACGCTTTCTCATACAGAAGGCCGTCGACGGACAAAGAGCCGAAAATTGCCTGCATGACCGCACCTCGCCCGGGACATCTTCGCGGCGTACCGTCTCGTAACCGGCGCGTACGAAAAATCCCTCTGCCGTCGTCGTCAGTAACCAAACATCTTGTCCGCCGCTGGCGCTCGCTTTCTCTTCCAGACGTTCAACCAGTGCGCGTGCGATCCCAGTTCCACGCGCCAGCGGTACGACAGCAAGAGATCTCAACAGCACGCTAGAGCTGAGTTGTTCAAGGCCGCCAATACCGATCACCGACCCACTTGCATCTTCTGCAATCAGAAAATTTTCAATGAGGGCCTTCGAAATGTCTTGTATAGGCAAGTCATTCGCGTTCAAAAGGCTTTGGATCTCGCTCAGGTCGGCCGCTTCGGCCTTTCGTATCTGCATCGCATTATGCTCACTTGAGGTTAACTTGACGCGCGCCGAGCTGTTTGCGAGAGGCTAGCCGCGTCGACAGGACAAACGCAACAGCTGAAACGAGGGAAATTATCAACACAGTCCATTCGACAGGCAGATAGCTTGCTCCGATCGTCCAGATCGCGGCGGCAGAAATCGGCGCAATGCCCTTGGCGATATTAGAGGGCATCGAAAGCATTCCGCTGACCGCTCCATAACCCTCGGTCCACATCACGTCCTGCACGATCGTTCCGCGCAAGATCGTCATCATGCCGTTGGCACCGCCATAGACGACTGCAAACAAGAAAAGGAGGGTCGGCGACGTACCGGCGCACATCAAAACGATAACCGAAGCGGGAAAAGCTGTTGTGATCACAATACCCACGGTTGAAGGTCTGACGTTGCGGCCGATCGTGAACCACAGCACCCGCGCCAACACCTGCGCCGGCCCGATGACGGCCATCGTCGTCAGAATGAGTGCTGGGGATACGCGCCGCTGTGTCATCAGTGGTATCAGGTGGAATGTAAGCGCGGCGAATGTCGCGTAGTAGGCGGTAAAGCATACTGCGAGTGCCCAGAATGTTGGGGTGCGCAGGGCACGCTGTGTGGCGGCGGTATTGATTGCATTCTGCGCCGCCTTGTAAGTCGACGCGTCATCACGCGGTGCATCGCGGCCGATAGCGAAAACATGCAGCGGCAGGCAGATCGCGAGATTGAAAGCCGCCAGCACAAGAAGAGCACCGCGCCAGCCGATCCAATCGATGAGGCCCTGGGTCAGCGGGATAAAAACCGTACTGGCAAAACCCGCTACCAGAGTAATCAGCGTGATCTTGGTGCGAAAGCTGGAAGGGAAATCACGTGTGACCACCGCGAAAACCGGATCGTAGAACGTGGCAGCCATAGCGATGCCCAAACCAGCCCAGACAATGAACAGCGTCGGGAGGCTATGTGCCTGCGACCAGAGCGCCAACATCGCCGCAGCGAGGACAGACCCGCCGACCATAACACGTCGACCGTGGCCGCGATCGATCCAGGTTCCGATCGGATAAGCCGCGAGGCCCGAGATTAGCAGGCCGATGGACAACGCTGCATTGGTGGCAGTCCGACTCCAGCCAAGCGCACTTTCCATCGGCACGACGAACAGGGAGAATGCGTAATAGATCGAGCCCCACGACACGAGTTGTGCGGCTGCGAGCGCCCAGGTCGCGATAGCACCGGGCGCACCTTCACTGCGTTTCGCTGTCATCGGTATCGGTATTGACGCTTGCCGTCTCTTGGTTCATCGCGGCGGCAGCCAATGTCGTAGCAAGCTCTGGATGTGCTTCCTTACGTTCGCTATACCGGTCGGTCAGGTAATCGGAGCGATCGCGCACCAGCAGCGTGAACTTGTATAGTTCTTCCATCACGTCGACGACACGATCGTAATAATCCGATGGCTTCATCCGGCCATCGGTGTTGAATTCCTGCCAGGCCTTTGCCACCGACGACTGGTTCGGAATGGTCACCATGCGCATCCAGCGGCCCAGCAGGCGCAACGCATTCACCGCGTTGAAGGACTGAGATCCGCCGCACACCTGCATCACCGCGAGCGTACGGCCTTGGGTTGGACGAACGCCGCCACTTTCCAGTGGGAGCCAGTCGATCTGGTTCTTGAAGACAGCGGTAAGCGTGCCGTGGCGCTCGGGGCTGCACCACACCTGTCCTTCCGACCACTCGGAGAGGGAGCGCAGTTCAGCTACTTTGGGATGATCGGCCCCGACGCTGTCAGTGACCGGAAGGCCGTGCGGATCGAAGACTCGCGTTTCAGCGCCAAAATGGCGCAGGACGCGCTCGGCTTCGAGCGTCAATAGCCGGCTGTATGACGTGGGGCGCAACGATCCGTAGAGCAACAGGATGCGCGGGGCGTGTTGCGAAACCAGGCGCGGTTCGAGCTTGCGCAGATCCGGCGTATCGATGTGCGCCAAGCTGATGTTGGGAAGATCCTGTGTCATTTTCGGACTCTGTGCCCCTCGTTATCGATGACAGGTTCGCCGTCTTCTTTGGTAAAAGCAGCTTTTTGCTCTGTCGGTAAGATATCGAGAACCACCTCGGACGGCCGACACAGTCGCACGCCCAGCGGCGTAACGACGATTGGGCGATTAATTAGAACTGGATGCAGCAGCATTGCATCGAGCAATTGCTCGTCGCTTAGTGAGGGATCGCCCAGACCCAAATCAGCGTAAGGCGTCCCCTTTTCACGCAGCGCAGCATGCACCGTTAGGCCCGCGCGCGAAATCAAATCTTGCAGGGTGCTCCTGCTAGGCGGAGTTTTTAGGTATTCGATGATCTCCGGCTCGATGCCCGCGTTACGGATCATGGCGAGTGTGTTACGTGATGTCCCGCAGTCCGGGTTGTGGTAAATAGTGACGCTCATACGCGTTGACCTTTAATGCTCTGTTTGGCTTCATACCAATTCTGCGAGCGATTGACGATGCCCACCACGAGCAGCATCACCGGCACCTCGATGAGGACGCCGACCACCGTAGCCAGGGCCGCGCCAGAGTGAAAACCGAATAAGCTGATAGCAGTAGCCACGGCCAACTCGAAGAAATTGCTCGCGCCAATCAGACTGGATGGCCCTGCAACGCAATGTGCGACGCCGAGCTGGCGATTCAATAGATACGCAAGGCCAGAGTTAAAGAACA
>Ga0302308_10000164_pt1 | contig 59026 bp, 86 predicted proteins | sample III_Palsa_E3_3_FD_200531 | JGI IMG/M metagenome (GOLD analysis project Ga0302308, IMG submission 200531) | Peat permafrost microbial communities from Stordalen Mire near Abisko, Sweden - III_Palsa_E3_3 | ecosystem: Environmental > Terrestrial > Soil > Palsa > Peat permafrost | place: Sweden...
AGTCGATAGCGACGAGCCGAAGTTAGCCCCGAACACGTCCACATAGATTCCGCCGCCGCCCTCGCCGCCTGTTGCAGGCCCTGAGAGGTTGTCCTGGTACATGCAGACAGGGGCTTGCGCGAACGCCAGAGGCGAACAGAGCAATGCGAAAAGGAATGCAACTACCTTCACGGCTTCACCGCAATCACAATGGCTGCGTACGGGTCGGTACTTGTTGAATCGGAGGCAGTAGCGATGATTGCAGCCGCAGTGCCCTGGTTGAAGTATTCAGAAACTTTACTAAAGGTCCCGTTTACCAAGGTGAAGGCATTGGGTGCGGTTCCGGCTGTATTGCCGTTCGACCCAGTGGCAAAGAAGGCAACGATCAAATCTCCGTTGGTAACGGGCGTTAGGGACGTGGCGGTTAGGTTGTTCGCTCCTGCTGCCCCGCCAAACGCACTGGCCTTGATCGAATATCCAACTCCAGAACCGCCATCAATGGGGCTCGAAGATGCTGCGCCAACAACCTCAAAGGCAAGTCCGCTAAGAAAGGTTGCCCCCGTTGAACTATGGACTGTTACGACATTAGAGGCCGTTGTGTGAGTGTTTAGTGCATAGAAGCACTCCGATTGGTCGTTGGCCACGGTGAATGCAGCCTGTCCGGGGCCGCAATCAACATAAGTATTTCCTGCCGTATCCGTGGGCACTGTATAAGTCACATTTGAGCCAGAAAATTCGTGGACGATGATAAGACTGCCAGAGGTTAGCGCTGCGCTAAACGCCGTGAGTGCTGCACTTGTGACCGATGTCGCACCGCCATTCAAAAGCCCAGTGTTAGGAATGGTGAATGAATTAGTGAGGTAATTCTGTGGGGTGCTTTGGACGAAGTACCCGCTGCCTTGGCACGATCCGTACAGCGTCTCTGTAGAACTCACCACGATTCCAGTTCCACCAGCAACCGCCGTGGTCCCCGTTGAAATAAATGGAGAGCCGGTGCTGCAACTCGTCGTTACAGTGGTGCCGGGGCTGACGACTCCCGCGACAGGAGAGAATACCGGGGTAGCTGCGGACGGAGGCCATGTTAGCCCACCTGCCGAACCGAGAACAGTAAATCCGGTGTAGGCAACGCCGCCCGAACCTGTAGTGGGGTAGCCGGGGTTAGCACCTATATAGCAGGGGATGCCATTGAAGGACAAACATCCAGTGCTGGACCCACCGATCAAGAATGAACTGCCTTGCGTCGTATTGTTACCAGTGGCTGACCAGCCCTGCATGGCGGCTGAGGAGCCAGGATATTCGGCAATTAGAGGACTTGTGTATCCGTTGTTATTCGAAAGGGTGACCGGACCGACTGCTCCATTGTTCGACGGTAAGCCGAATTGCACAGAGGCCGAAACTCCCCCCGACACCGTACATCCGCCAGTGTCAAGACTGTTTCCCGTGGCGATCCATCCACCCTCCGCACCAGCAGCCGCCGCCTTATAAAAATCCAACACAACCGCGAAACCATAGAGAGTGTTGTTGCCTATCGAGGTGTGCATACTTGAATCAGAGTGCAGGATTCCACCACAGGGACCAAAGCTCAAGGCTGGAGTCGTGTGCTCAATCGTATTGCTTGTAAAAACTAAGGTATTGGCCCCTCCGTTCTGATCCACATTGCGAGAGAAGCATTGACCACTTACATTGCCCTGAAACTTATTTCTGGAAAACTCACTGGTCCCGATCCACGTATCCCATTGAACGGAGTAGTTCGTACAAGTCCCCAACGTGGCGTTCCCAGCGCCTGTATTGTTGAAATTCACATCGTCGATGACATCGATGTACAACCCCGGCTCAATCTCAAAAATGGCAGTGCCTAGACCAGCACCATTCGTAAACGTACCGCCGCGCCAAGTGAAATCGTGGCAGCCGGTTGAGTAGAAAGAGCCGCCAGTCGGACAGCCCGTATTTCCACCTTGGATGCAGTTGCCTCCCGTCTGAGCGCAATCAATTGTCGCGAAGGATTGGATGCTAGCGCTTCCTGCTGTACCGCCTGTTCCCGCTGGGCCAGTGAAGGCCAAGTTGCAACTCGCCAGCTTGTAAGCCTTACCTGAGCCGGAGCCTTCGATATATACGTGCGCTTCTCCGGGGCCTGCATAGGAATTGATCGCGGTCATGAAGGCCGTGGTAGCCGATCCGCAGTTATCCGTTGAATCGTCGTCTACCCATTGGAGGCAATTGCTTAGGCCATTGCAAGCTGAGGCGATGTAGAAGATGGAGCTTGTCGGCGTCGGTGTTCCAATGAAAGGAGCGCCCGTCGTGGTCGTATTATAGAGCGGTCCCGTAGCCAACCCAGACAGCAGCGTGCCGTTGAGTCCCTTCACTGTCGTCGCCCCGCCAGTCGATGTGCTTGTTGCGTCGCCGGTAAGGGCGTTGAAACTTCCACCGCCACCAGAACCAATTAGCGTCCAAGTTCCACTTTGGCAGGTGTAGAGCGTTCCGAGGGTTACGACCTGTTCATCCGGCAGGTTCTGAGTACAGGCACCCGATGGGGCCGAGGCGACATTGATGATGCTCGGGTTGCTCACCTGTGCGGCGGCCGGCAGTGCAAACAGAAACGCCAGTAGAACTTTCTTCATCTCTCTCACCTCTTTAGAAGACAGCCACAGAATAATTTTTGGCGGCGGGAGTCACTGCTGCTATTGCGCAAATGCTCACGGTCACCGTGTTAGCCCCGGTAGCGGCGGCCGATAGCGTAACGAGCCCATTCGGTAGTGACCCATCTGAAGCGGCAACGGCAACGGGAGATCCAATCGGGAAGTTGCCAGCGCCTACGCCTGTAACCGTCGCCGTTCCTGTAACACAGCTTCCGGCCCCCGCTAACAAGCTTCCTCCGATGGACCCCGTGGTGCCGCTTAGGTAAGTGCTAGCAGCAACGAAAGCCGTCGTGGCAATCTGGTTGTTGTTCGTGCCCAAAGTCGCCGTCGGTGCCGTTGGGGTTCCTGTGAACGTAGGGCTGGAAAGAGGCGCGGCTCCCGGAACTTGTGCCAGAGGCAGGTTCCCCGTAACGCCGCCCGGCGCGCTGCTGGCAAGATTCACCACAGAGAAGTTCATTAGCGACGTGAATTCTGATCCCCCGTTGAGATCTACCTTGAAGAGATGGGATGAGTCTGCGCGAATGGTGTCTACTCCAGCCGCAGCCGTAACCGCAGTTCCCGCTTCCGCGAAGGCTCCGCAGCCTGACACTCCAGCGCCGCAGGTCGGAGGAGACGATCCGAGTGCAAGACTCGTCGCCGTCAGCGTTGTGAATGCGCCAGAGTTTGGGGTGGTGCTGCCGATTGTACCCGGCGTAGCCCACGGGATGCCGGTGATGCAGTTGGACCATCCTGCTGCCGTTGAAGTTCCGCCGCTAGTGAGACATTGACCTGAAGTTCCGAGGCTTCCATTGGCCTCATACGCGAAGGCATTGAACGTTTCTGTCCAATTCAGAACCTCTTGACTGAAGAGACTTCCAGTATCAATGAAGCTTAGCGCACCAAAGCTATCGTCATACTTCACAATGCCGTTGTTCGTTTGACTGTGGTTCTGCATTTCGATCAGGTAGCTTGTGGGAGCGTTTGCCAACTTTAGGGCGTCAAACCAGAAGCCTGTATCGGCGTCGATCATTGAGAACCCTGGTGCGCCAGAGCTCCCGCTATTTCCAAGTCGGATCATTGCCAACATACGAGAACCACCCGAATCAGATAACTGCAAGCAGCTACTTGGATTACTACCATCTATCGGCGTCCACTGGCCGCACACCATACGGATGCCTTCGCCTGAGAATTCCGATGTTGGAGCGCCGACAATATTATCCGCCACAGTGAGGAGCATGTCGTTTGTTCCAAGCGTGGACGTATCCGTTGCGCCATTGCCGGTTCCAGTGGTGATCGCTGCGGAGTAAATCGTGACTGCCGTTCCCGAGGGGAGAATATTTCCTGTGCTTCCAACGCCGTTGCATGCTCCTGTGCCGCCGCCAACGCAATTTGAGAAAGCTAACTGTGTGGAGGTAAACGCTCCGTCGATCTTGTAAGCCACCGGCCACCCAGCGGAGACGGCGGCATTGGATACGAACGCCTCGCTGGCGGGTCCGCCCTGCATGATACGCGTTGAGTTTCCGTTATTCCACGCGTTGCGCGTGCAGAAGGTAACACTGTCCGTGGTCGACCCCGTAGTAACGGCGGTGATATAGACCTCTTCCTTGAATGGTCCGGAAAGATTGGCGTCTAGCGATGTTCCTGGTGAAGCGGCAACCACTGGGCAGGAAGTAATACCACCAGAGACCACAAAGTGGTTAGGCGAGGCCGGAGATACCCCGAGCGTTACTGTGCAGGTAGTAGCAACGTACGCTTGGAAGTGGCCGCTCCCGTTGCCAGTGCAGGAGCTGCCGATGATGTTGCCCCACGCGACCGACACGGGAACTGTACCCGCCGTAAGCGCGTAGGACATGCCATTCATCACGCTGCTCTCTGCGCCAAGCGTCACAGAAGAAGTCGCCGCGGTCGTGTTGATGACGATGTCATCATCTGGGATATTGCTAGCGAGGCGGGGGTTAGTGCAGTTGACGTTGCAATTCAGCGAACCCAACGTGATCGAGTTTGCTCCGTTCGTCGGCGCAGCGAGAGTAGCTGTCATCAGTAGGCCGCTTGCCGTCGAAGTTGAGAAGGTTCCGGCGCTCGGTACGCCAGAGAAGGCAGCTCCAGCAAATGAGCCATTGGCGGGGGCGTTCCCTGTCGCCTGATAGTAGTAAATTGTTTGCCCTGCCGCAGCAGTTAGAGATGGAGTCCATGTCTCGACGCAGGGTGAGCCGCTGGAGCAGGTTAGCGACGGTAAGGATTCAGTCACTGGAGCACCAAGCGTAAACGATCCTAAACCGTTCGGTGTAGCCAGCCCGATATCGATGGTTTGCGCCGTGGTGTTTGCCGTATAGGTCACAGAGAACGACTGAACCGCTCCCGCTGCTGGGAAGATTACTGGAGCGCCGTTACCCCCTACCCAGATGTAAGTTAGGCCTGAAGTTGAAGGGCCATGCGCGCCGCTAAGCGTTCCGACCGAAGGCGTTACGAGCGCTCCATTGAACCATGGGCCTTGCAGAAATTGAAAGGTAGCGCACTGACTTCCTTCGCCAGATGCATCCACAAACCCACCGCTAGCTTCGCAATACATGTAAAGTCCTGCGAAATCTCCGCCAGCGTTTTTCCCGGCATTGATTAGGAGGCCCTGCATGATGCCGCGAGTCGCTGAATAGGCGTCAATGGTTAGTGCATTTTGTGTAGACCACGCCGGGGGAGTACCACAGGATGTGCTGTTGTTTCCGCAATTCCAGCCTTGGCCGTAAGAGAACATCGAAATTACATTAGGCTGGACGACACCAATGTTTCCTACTGAGGTCTGCTCGAAGGTAGTCGTGTCTCCCGGTTGCGTCGTGATGAACTGACTGTCTCCGAGGGGAGGATTATTCTGGACGCACACTCCGAGCGCACAGCCGCCGCCACCACCCGCAGAGAACACCCAAGCCGTCCCCGTCCAATTCAGGAAACCGGCAGATAGGCTCGGCAACGCATTATTTAGGAGTCCCGTGACTGTGGTAGCTCCGCCTGTCGAAGTGCTGATCGCATCGCCTGACAGGGTTACGAAGGTTCCGCTTCCGCAAGATCCCGCCGTCCATGCGCCTGCAGATCCAAATACACAGTCTCCGTTTACCGGAGCAAGTCCTGCTGGTGAGCTCGTGGAGTTGGAAATTACCAAGTCACCCGTTGCGGGCCACGTAATCGAACCACCACCACCCGTGCAGCCTACATTCGTCACCACCGCAGGAGAGCCTGTCGGATAGCAGAGTGGGCTGGTGCTGGGAGTTAGGTAGTTGAGTTCTAGGCCCTGAAATGCGACCGTAGAAATTAGCGCTGTTCCGCCTCCGGCACCATCGTTGATGCTAAAAGTTATGGTCGGATGACCAGTTGATGTCTCGTTGGTTGATAAGTCCATCCCCGAGAGGCTATACGTTATACAGTTGACGACATCTTGAGTCGGCAATCCATGACTGTCGCCGCAAATGTAAGGAGTTACGGGCGTTACAGCGACCTCGCCTCCGAGAACCATCCCATTGAAAACTTGCACCGCGCCGGGGTCAGGACTTCCGTCTCCCGTCACCGCTAATAGCTGGCCACCCGTGAATGAATCTACGTCGAAAATGGATGAGTTCTGCCCCGTTACCTCTCCGCTCACTACCAGCGTCGTCTGGTCATTTCCGTCTGTGGGATTCACGTACAGCGGCAGGACTGAGGTCAGTACGCCAAAGTTAGTATTGCCGTTGTCGATGGGAGAGTCGCCCAGCGTTGAGGATGTTGCAGCGAGCGGCAGAACTCCCGGTGTCAGGCCAGAGATTCCACCACCCCCCGGCGTAACCCAGACTCCTAAGTCGTTGCAAACATCTCCTATGCCCGTCCCCGGCGCGCAGGTAACCATTTGCGACGTGGCGCTGGACTTACTGGTAACAAAACCACCTCCACCCGAAACAAAGGTGAAGCCGTTGGGCATGTAAACACCGCCCTCAGCCGCCAATAGAAAAGGCATATAGACAGTGCTGCCAAAAGCTGTTCCGAAGTTGACGCCGGGGTTGATTCCGTTCAGAAGCCCGCCTTGGCCCGCAGAGGATACTTGAAAGTTCTGCGGAGACGCTGGGCCTGCCGCTTGCGTATAAACTGCTCCCTCAATATTCGTGTTGATCGGATGAGACACAGCCGTGTATGCATTGCCTCCGCGACGAAGGCTTAACTGATTCAATACAAGTGACGTAGGGGTTATCGAATCCCAACAGATAAACTCCACCGCTCCATTCGTCCATCCGCATCCAGTAGAAGGCCAGCCCGTCGTAGAGGCCACAGGAATCGTTAGAGATGTTGGGGTAATCGCTGCCGTAGTGGTAACCAACACGGTTGCGAAGGTTGGGTTGTTCTGGTCTAGGTTGGCGCACGTAGGCCCGGCACAGAAAGGCGGCAGGGCGCACCCGGTGCTGCCTAATGGGCAATTTACCCCATTGATGACAGAGAATGGAGTAGCCAGCGTAGCCAGCACATTACTTCCTGAGGGGTTCGCGAAGTTGATTTGCCCATTGCCGGTCGAATTGGCGAAGTTCACGGGAGAGGACAACGCAGAGCCACCGTTGACTGTTATTGATGCCCCGCCACCGCCAGAGCCGCCAGCGCCCGCCAGAAGCCCGGTCAGCGTCACCGGAGAGGTGTAGGTGTTTGGAGTGATGCCGCCGCTCAGCACTACGTCGTAAGCCCCAGATTGCATCGCGTAGAACAGCCATTGGCCTGTCGTTGGACTTGCCGTAAAGGGGTTGGAGAGTGCTCCACTTGATGGGTTGGCGTAGATCGTCGCAAGCGTGGTGGTTCCCGAAAGATAAACGGTCACAGTGCACGATCTAACCACCCCTTGCTGGTAGTTGGTGCTTTTTAGACCTGATACGGATGCCTGTTGTGCGCCCTGCTCGCAAAAGCCGTTGATGGCTCCAGTCTGAGCCGAGGCCACCCCTGTTGCCAAGCCCATCGCCAACGCCGCCAGCAGCCAGAGTAGTTTCCGCATGTTTCCCTCGACGATGCCAAGGCGCTATCGGGACTCGAACGAGGCGATTGCGGGACTCTCTGGGGAGAGTATACAATGGGCCATGCCCAACGCGAAGAAAAACCCCGACCCCAAGGTTCCCACCGTCAACGGCGTTCCAATCAACGATCCCCCGGCTCCTACGCCAGCACCCACCCCACCCGAGACTCCCCCATCGCGTCAGCCTTCCGGCGCCGTAATTGCCCTGCAAGAGCAGATTGTCGGACTCATCACCGCCCGCGACAGGGAAATGGCGAAGGTAGCGCTCTCGCAGGCGAAGGTTAGCCTCTGGCAGGGACGACTGCACGCTGCGCAGGCTGCGCTGCAAGGTGATATCACGAATCTCACGCGGCTGGATCAGGAAGTGCAATACCGCATGGGCGTGATTGACCAGCTCGAGGGCCGCGCTCCATCCGCTCCGCAGTACCCGCAACAGGCGTATCCGATGGCTCCAACAAGCGGTCCCAACCTCGTCACTACCTCCCAGCCGTATCAGGGCGACGACAGCGACCTCGTGAACCGCGCACACGCAACTAGGGCCTTGGCGGTAATCTAGAGAACCCGAGGGATTCCGATGGCTCAACCCAGTTCGGACACGCCACACGGAACGGGCAGGGGCGAACGCGATCGTGACATCTACTTAGCTGCGGCTCTGGCCTATCGCCCGAAGAAATCCTCACCAGCTTCCGCTCCGCAAGGGCCACGACTTCAGTTGCTCGCGGATGCGGCTCAAACTCAAGAACATGAATAGTCTCGGCCAAGACTCCATCGGCACTCATTGCGTCAAGCCACTCTTCGCGGGTGGCTTTGTCGTCTTCGCGCGCCACGCGGTCCCACGTACCCGAGAAGGAGTCACCATCCCTACGCTCGAATCGGAGCGTCTTCGCCACAGGGTGACGCACGCCGACGGTTAGCGGGCTTGACCAGCGGCCCTTGCGCATCGAGCCGATGACGACCACGATTGAGTCCATGGACACGCCGTAGGTTGCCGTCTCGCCTTGCACGCCCCACGAGTGCTTTAGTTCCGTCTCCCGCCACGCATCCCAGCGATCGACGATAGCCAGATGGCGCAGCTTGCGTCCATCGCGGCTGAGAAAGGCTCCCGAGTTCCATGAGCCTTTGGCCGGCGGACGCTCCCAAGGGCCATACTCCCCACGCACGATCCAGCAAATCATATCCGCGAGAGCCGCGATATGAGAAGCCAAGCCAAGCAGGTCAGATTCTGCTGTGTCGATGCCAACGTCGGTACAAAGTCGCATCGCCTCATCGGAAGCCGCGAGGCCCGCATCCTCGGCGGTGCTGGCGAGGCCAAAGTCTACAGCGGCAACGAGGATCATCTTGGGGGTTATCGAGGATGGTTCCCACTTCTGGAAATAATGGGCTTGACGTCGGCAGAAGTCATCGCTGGAAAGAATCGCGGCAGAGTTCACGTTACCTCTTCGTCGGCTGGGATTGGCCGCCCATGAGCGGGTCTGCGGGCGCCACACCGAGTCCTGGCGTTGCGTAGTCGGGAAGCCCCGGAGCGGCAGGCGCGGGAGCCAGAGGGCCAGTGCTGAGGCCCAGCAAGTGCTTCACAGCATCGACGTAGCCATTGCCCTTCGGAAGACTCGCCATCTGCTGAACGAAGGGGTGGTACGCCTGATACGTCTGCGACATCGCATGGAGGTCGGCGGGCTTGGCTTTGCCTGACTTCACCTTCGCTAGATATGCGTCCTGCTTGGCCTTGTAATCCGCCACGAGGTCGGCTTGCTGCTCCGAGTTGAGGTTGGCGCTCGTCTTGCCAGAGTTGCGCAGCGCCACCAGCCCAGCCTCGCCGCCGTAGTCATAGTTGCGGAGGTCGCCCTTCGTGTAATTGAGTGGGGCGGTTGGTGCGGCATCGCCAAAGACGGGAATCTCGTATCCTCCCGGAAGTTTGATATTTCCGTCGGCGCGGGTCTGCTGAAACTGGTGTTCCATCTCATGCACGCGGGTCTGCGGGGTGTACTGCGACTGGTCGTAAACCGAGATGGCTCCGGGGCTGAGCGATTCCGCAATCTTCTCGGTGCCTGGGGTTTGGTTCTGAGGGGCGGGCTGCACGGTCTCGGTGACGGGACCAACGTCCTCGCGGATAAACGATGGGATGGACGAGTCTCGAGGGACGACGCTGTACCCAGCGGGCGGGGTTGGGCTATTGGTTGGCAATCGGCTCACCCGTTTCCGAGTCTACCCAGTTTGATCCGTCATTGCTGCCGATGACGTGCCCATCCTTGCCTACTGCGGTGTGCTTGTACTTCTTCATCGACTTGAGCTGGCGCGTCTTGGGGCCGGAGGCGACCGCCAGCGCGAGGATTGAGGGGCTGATGGCGATGCCTTTGGCTTGCGCCGCCTTCACGATTTGGGGCATGCTTCCGCGGAGCTCGTCAGGAATAGCCTCAAGTTGTGCGGGAGTGGGCTTCGTCAGGAACTTCATCACCTCGGGCTTTTCGAGGACGTCAGCAATTCCACGCATGCCGCCATAGGCTACAGCGCCAGCTCCGAGGTCTCCGGGGATCTGGCCCAACCCGCTGAAGCCCTCCCCGGACATCGCGCGGCCCATCTCAAGCAGCGGGCGGTAGAGCGAGACGTAGACAGCCGCGTTGACGGCGTGCGAGCGCATCCATTGAGCCGTCTTTTTTACTCCAGCTTTGTTCGCTCCCTGAATTTCTTCGGGGACGATGGTCTTCACGGGCGCGACCTTTGGTGGCGTAGCCTTTGGAATCGGTGTAGCGTTTGGCTTCGGCGGTGGAACCTTCACTACGTCGCGTACCGGAGCTTCCTTGGGTAGCGCGGCGATGCCTTGCTTGAGGTTGTCGATGTGCGCAGCAACCTTTGGAATCTCGGGATCGAACGAGCCGAGCAAGCGCAGTCGGTTGGCTTGAGCGTCTGCGGCCATAAACTCCGCGTTGGCCCCACGCACGGCGGCTGTGGCGTTGTCGGTCATCGTTAGAGGCTTTCCGAAGGTCTGCTTCATGCGCCGCCAGTAGTTGCGAGCGTCGAGAAGCTCCGCACCCTTGCCCTTCGCGTCAGCGATGGCTTGCATATCCTTGCCAATGGCCTCGTGCATGATGTCGTAGGCGTGGAACGTCGCCCCGTCAAGTCCGCCCTTGGAGATGGCGTTGCCGAGCTCAGAGTAGAGAAGCTGCTCATCCTTGTAGGTGATGAGGTTGTCATCCTTGCCGATAACTTCGTCGATACGCTTCAAAAGGGCGGGCTTGTTCTGAACTTCTCCGAATGAGTGGCTGGCTTTGGCGGAGGCTTCCTTTAGGGATTTTTCGTCACCCGGAATGTTGCTCAGTTCCTTGTTTACGCCGTTGTACTTCTCGTTTCCAACCTTCAGCGCATTGTTGCGGGCGGTCTCTTCGCGGGCGCGCATCTCCTCGGTGGCGGACTGCAGTTTCTCCTGCGTCGGAGCAATCTTCTGTTGCTGACGAAGCGCCTCGGCGTTGGCGGCATCTACATCCGCCTTCTTAGCCGCGTGAGCCGCTGTCGCATCCTTGTTTGCACGCAGCACATCCTGCTTCGCTTGCTTATCCTTAGCCGCCTGTCTTGCGTTGTCCTCTGCTGTGTCATTGGCTGCCACCTCATTTTCGGCGCGAGTCTTCTCTACGAGGTCTGCGACGGTGCGCGTACTCGGACCCACCAGCTTGCCGACCTTTCCTGCCCCCTTGAGTAGTGCTCCGCCAGCCTCGCCTACAAGAAGACCCGTGGCAGCTCCGGCGGCGGTATCCGCGGCGTAATCGCTCGCATCGGCGGCGGTAGGGTCTTTGAGGGGATGCTGCGCGTCAACGGGAGTCCCGCCTTGAATCTCCGACTGCTGTTTGGCCTGAAACTGCGCTGGGGTCCACGACGCGTTCTTGACGGCGTCCACAGCACCCGCAGGGAGGGCCGTGAGGTCGCGGAAGGTCGTGTTGCCAAAGTTCTGGAGGATGCGTGGCGCGGAACCTTCAGGCTGCGCATCGGCGTCTGCGGGGGTGATGTGCGGCGCTTTCTTTGCTCCCCATGCCGCCAGCGCGTCGAGAGGGTGGAATCCGGGGCCGGGGTTCACTTGCGCTTGCCGATCCTTCGCGTACTGCGCCAGCGAGGAGGAAGCCAGCTTGTAGCCGTTCTGGAGAGCGTCGGGAACCTTGCTGTAAGGAATCTTCTCTGTGCCCTTTGGCCCTTGCATGTCATACAGCCCCTCGTTCTGAGGGTTGGCGTTGATGGGCGGCGCGGCGGGCGGAGGAGGCTCAACCGTGTAGCCCGACGACTGCGCCGGCGCTTCGATGGTGTATTGGTCCGCCATTTAGGGCTTCACCCATTGCCCGCCCTGACTCTTGGCGATGACCGTACCGCCTTTTTTGAGGAGGTGGTTGTCTTCCTTTGGAGCGGGAGGAGCGTCGGCGGGGGCCTTCCATGCGCCGCCGCCAGCGGGCTTTTTTAGGCTCTGAGTCTTAGGGCCGGCGGGGAGGGGCTTCACCTGCGCCGGAAGAGGCGTAACCGTGCCATCCGTGCCGCCAACGCCGTAATCCTTCTTCATCCCCTCAAGAACGGAACTATCGGCCGCCAGCGTGTTGGGAGCGAGCTCCACCATGTTCTGGATTTGCTCGGGAGAGAGCGTGACACCTTCGAGATATCCGTCCGGGCCGTACCGCTTCTCGACGTTCTGGAGCCATGGAGCCGACTGCTCAGCCTCTTCCACCATCGCCCGCGTTGCGCGTTGCGCGGCCCCAGGCTGGTGCGTGGTCATGGCGACGTGGTTCATTAGGATGGCGAGCTGCGCCTGCTGGTTTCCAGCTAAGGCGTCGGGCATCAGGCTGTTCATCTTCGCCATCATGCCCTTGTCTTGATAGACCTGCTGCTCCTGCTTCGTCATCAGTCCCTCGGCGGGCTTGAATTGCCCCATAGCAAGAGCGTTCTGGAACGAATACATCGCCCGCTGGTTGGATGCCGCGATCGAGCGCGCTTGCATCTGCTCCATGTGGCGGTAGTTCTCTTGACGGCGCTGCTCAAACTGCGAGTTCTTGGCCTTTGCTCCCGCGTCCATCGCATCCCACTCGTCCTTCACTTGCTGAGGCGTGTCGGGGTCTTTCATGTCCTTCACTGTGAATACCTTGCCGTTGAATGGGATGCCGATGGGGACGCCACCCGAGACGATGGGCTTTAGGTTGTTCGCGGGCTGCTTCGTATCGAGGACGAACCCGCTCGGGATGCTTTCGGGCTTGTTCGCATCGAGCGTCTGAATTTCACCGTTCGGCCCACGGAAGTTCTTGAGGTTCGGCTTGTTGACGCTCAGCACGCCTCCCTTCTTTTCGGCCCACTGCTGCTTCGTCTGGTCGCTCGGCGGCTGGCCCGTGACGCGCTGATAGAGCGCAGCGTAGTTCCCCCACTCGTCAGGCGTACCCTGCGCGATGGCGGTAGCTTGGCTGGCGTCCTGCGTGGTGCCAACGGCGTTCTTGGCTGCCAAATCCTTTACTCGGGCGTCGTGGTTCGTGATGTGCAGCCGGTCGGTCGTGTGCGTCTTGAGCCAGTCGCCCGCGCCGAGCTTCGCGTCGGGGTGGAAGATTTCGCGCATCGCGTGGATGTTCTGCTGAATCTTGTCGACGGTGTCGTTGTAGTCCTGCGGGTTCGCCTTTTGGTCGATGGTCTGGAGCTTGTCCTGAAGCCCTTTGATCGCCATGCTGTACGGCAGAGTTTGGCGCTGCTGGTCTGCGACGATGTTGTTGTTTTCCTGCGCGACGTTGCTCCGCGTGTTCGCCGCGGCTTGGTCGCCCATGTCGATGAGTGGGTTGGCTGCCATTAGAATCCGGCCCCCGAGAGGAACGCGAGAGATTGATTCGCTCCGGCGGGAGATGCCGCGAGACCAGAGAACCCTCCGGTAATCATTTTGCCCACGCCGAGCGCGCTGCCTACGATGTCATTCAACTGCGCCGCCTTCTGCTTTTGGATCGTATCGGCGTCGGTAAACGCGGTCTGCGTGGCATTGATGCCCGTCCCGAGAAGATTTGAGCCTTCGCTGCCGAGGTTCGTTGCGGCGCTTCCCGTGAGGCTGGCAATGGCCGACGTGATGTCCGCGTGCGTCTTATCGTTCCCTGCCGCCGTCGACGCGTTGGTACCCCCGCCGCGATTGCCGAACTGATCGTTCGTCTTGGCCTGCTGCTGCTGCGCTGTTTTGGCTGCGCCGATCTGCGGGGCGAGGACGGAAGAGATTTTAGTCGGGTCGCCGCTGAGAATCGAGGACATGAACGCTGTGGATGAATTAATGTCCGATTCGCCCGTAGACGTGGCGAAGTTACCAGCCCCGGTAATGCTGCTGGCGGCGGTTGTTTCAGCTTTCGACGGGCCGACATCGACTCCGAACACTCAGCACCTCTTTCGTCTCAATAATACTCTACCCACAATCCTAGAGAAGTAATCGCTCCGCTACCGCCCACAATCAGCTCGTAATAATTCCCGCTTGGCACGAGGAACCCAAAGCCAGCCTTGCCACCACTGACGGACGCGGTGTACTCGTTTCCCCAGCCCACTGTGACAGGCGGGGTTACAGTGTCCACAAGCGCCGTCAGATCGCTCGTAAAGCCGCCAGCCGTGCCGCCGTAGCCAGAAACCCACATGTCAACCCCAGTCGTGTTGTGATAGATAGTTGCGTACGCCCGAGAGCCTGTGACGTCGTGCCTTGTTTTCCCTCCACCACCCCCGCCTGTGGAGTTCACGGTGACAGCGCCAACCCCCGAAGATGGAGAGATGGTGACGTTGGTTCCCGCGACGATGGAAGTCACCCCGCCCGCCGTCGATCCCGGCGACTCCGCCCAGAAGTTCAGCCCGTCGAAGTAGACCGTCACCCAGCTACCTGCGGGGAGGGTAAGGTTGGCGTTGCCGTTGATGATTCCCTGCGCTGGAGTTACCGTCACGGTACTCGTGCCCGCGTTGGAGATGCTGGTGAACCATGGGAGGGTTACAGACGCGTTCAGCGTCACTGCGATGGGCGAGACCGCCCCGAGAACGATGAGCGCCCCGTCGTCGGTCTGTTGCGTCCCGTAGGCCACTACGCCCGTTTGGTTGTTCACGACCCCGCCCGATACGGTAGTGTTGATGATGGTGACGGTCTCAGATGCGCCAGAACTTCCCGAACTTGCTGCCGATTGCGCCGTCTTCACCGTGGTAATACCCGCCGAGAGAGCGGCCACGGCCTGATTCAAGTCCGTGATGCTGTTGTCGTGGCTATGGATGGCGGCCACGATCGCAGGGTGCGCGGCGGCGGGCGGAATGAGGTTCGGGCGCCGGAATGACGGGACTAGGGGGTTGCTCATCCACCACCGCCTTCCACGCCGAATATCTGAATCTCGTGATACGCATCTTCACTTCCCCAGCTTTTTCCAAAACAGATGCAACCATCCAAGTACACCTGAAGCGCGGGGTCTGCCGAGACGAACTGCAACTGCAAAAGCTTCCACTTGTTCGCCAGCGGGCGAGTCCAGTACTTCGTGATTTTTCCGCCGGTGGCAGGGAGGGTGATCGTTGGGAAGCCGTAGCTGCCGTTGCCCACGTCCGCCGCGATGCCAGTCAGCGCCACGGGGAGCAGTGAACTGTACTCAAGAACGAGTTGACCGCAGTGCGTGTAGCCCTTGCCTCCCAGCGCCGCTGCGACGACCGTAGCTGTAGCAGTCTCTGCGCCTACAGGCATACCGCCTCCAGTGATAGAATAAAGGGGTCAGGCGTTACTAGCGCCGGACAAGCCCAGCCGCCCAAGGAGCGACCGTGACCCCTTCCCCTCATCTTATCGAAAAACAATGCACGGCATGCTTCGAGACTCTTCCTTTGTCTAGTTTTTGGAAGAGAGCCGACATGCGATCTGGATATGCAAGTGGATGTAAAGCTTGCGCAACTATCAAAAAGAAACTCTACCGCCCGAACTGCGATAAGGGGAAATATGCGGCTTTGAAAGACAGGAAGGGCCCCGAGTGGTCGAAGCAGAATATACGAAGAATTGGTTTCTCTAAATTCAAGGTCAACCAAGCTTGGTACGAAGAAAAGCTTGCATCTCAAGACGGTAAGTGCGCAATATGTGGATCGGAATCCAATCATCAGCGGTGGGCGCGCTTTTGCATCGACCATAACCACGAGTGTTGCCCCAAGCATACTGCTTGCGAAAAGTGCCGCAGGGGTCTGCTTTGTCACCGCTGTAACATCCGCCTCGGCATGATCGAGGACTCCGAGTGGATCGCTAAAGCTCTTGCATACTTGGTGCGCCACAATAAAGACCTCTCAGTTGCTTTTGCTCAACTTCCTAGCTTTCTTACTGTCCCATCGGAGCAGCCGCACAGCAAGCCTTGAACTCCTTGGCTTTCGTTTGAAGTTCGCGAGGTTACGGGCGGAGTGTACGTGTCCCATATCCATCCCGCCCCTATTTCCTCAAACACTAAGGAGTGGAACTCTCCGTCTATACCCATAAAGTCGTAATAAAGATAGCCGTTCTGGTAGCTAAATTTCTGAAGAGAAGGCTGGGTGTCGTCCGGTGGAACTATATCAATCCCATTGCGCGTTATGATCTGCGGAGTGCTCCCCTCGTGGGGAAATAGCGGGTAGATAGATTGATCGGTGATCGACTGCGAGGCCTGTCCACCCGCAGAGACGTGTATTCCATCCGCCACGCGGAAGAAGATGTTTCCGCCACCCGAGACGGCCAAGCATCGCGGGATGAATAGACCACGCGTGATGCCCGTCTCCTGCAGGCTCCACGTAGAACCCACCGTGCCCGTTGCGGTTGCCAGCGCATTGTAGAAGTTCGGGACGATGAGCCAAGCGCGCTTATCGGAGAACAGCACGCCGCTGCCGCCGCTCATGCATCCGTTCACCAGGGCTTCGTTAGGGTCGGTCACGTCCTGCTGGTTCGTGTCGGGAGCCGAGTCTAGATTCGATCCCTCGCACCAGTAGAGCGTCCCCGGTCGCAGCGGGTCTCCCACGCCGTAGATAAAGTTGATGTTGTCCGTCGGGCCAAATAGGTACGGCAGGGGCTGCGCTGCCAGAATAGGCTCGTTGATGACGTAGACCAGATTCGCTCCGTCGGGCACGCCGGGGATGAGCATCTGCGTTGTCGAGGTGGGCCGCGCAATCATCGTGTATGCCAGACCCGTAGGGGAGCCGATTGTGATGACCGTGCCGCCCAGCCATCGAGGGTTGAAGCCCGTCGCCGTGCCGCCGATGGCTCCGCCGCTTACCCACGTCAGAACGCCGCCAGAACTATTTAGGGTGCCCTTCTGCGGGAGGTCGATGGACGGGAACGGCTCGTAGTTGTCGAAGCTCAGGAGTTCATTGCTGAGCTCCGTGTCCGTAAGCGAGTCCACGATTGGCGTGTTCGTTCCACCGCCCCCGAGGTTGTCGTTGGGGCCGGTGGCGACGTAGGTGAAGTTCGACGTGGACTGATCTAGCCGCCAGTAATCTACAAGGTCGATCTGCGGGTCGGGAGACCAGAGCGACGTGACCGTGTTCGACGCAACAGGAAGAGATAGCGGCGCGGACTCAGGAGATGGGTTCGACTGCGCGCCGGTGGCGGATGAGCGGTAGGTGTAGCGGTACTGGACTTCGACGCGGGTATTCGCCGCGCCGGGGCCGATGATGCCGACCGCCCCGCCGGCGGTAGATGAAGCCTCAAGCAACAGGATGCGGCCCAGCCGATACCAGTAGTCGTAGTCGATTTCGATGCCGTACGTTCCCGCAGACGCAAAGCTCACGACCACCGTTGTTTTCGCGTAGTTGTTATCGTTTCCCGACGTATAGTTTTGGCGCGGGAGTAGTGGGTAGCCATTGACAACGGTGATCGTTTGCCCGAAGTCCGACTTCGCGGTGCCAGAGCCTTCGCCCACCCCTCCGACGGTCGCAGATATGAGCGTTGCTCCCTCAATGCCCCAGATGCAGTCATCGTGATTCGTCAGAACGAAGGTGTAGTTTCCTGCCGATGGGACGTAGAGGCTTCCGTAGAGACAGAAGTTGAAATTCGATGTCTGCGTTGGGGAAACTGAGATGGTGCCAGCTACAGAGTCGTCCGGGTTGAGCTGGTTCCACACCATCGCAGTGGTTCCCGTTCCTATGCCGGGGGTCGACGGTATTCCTGCGGTGAATGTGGCGTCGAAGATGAACGAGTTTCCCGAAAGCGAGTTTACCGCCGTGGAAGTCGTGCGCGGGGTGCCGCCGCCAGGGTCGCCCGGGTTGCACCAGATATACGCGCCGGTCGGGCCTGATGTCGGAGAGTCCTGAAAGAGCGCCAGCGTTAGGTTACCTATCAGCCCCATCGTCGGGGAGAGAGCATCGATAGTGACCGTAGCGCCCAGAGCAAAACTTCCCGAGTTCGCGGAGAACGTGTTGCCGGTCGAGTTGATGCCGACTTGGAAGGTAAACGCCCCCGAAGGAACAGTGATCGGCGTACCAATCGAACCGCCGACGTCCACCACTGATGGAACGAACTTCGGAGCCACACCCGCGGGCATGACGTTTCCAGACGCATCGCAGAACGCTCCGGTGACGACCGTAGCCGAGGCGGGAGTGCCACCGGTGCCTGCGATTTGAATGTAGTGACCTGGGTTCGTGCTTACGCCCGTGGAAGGCCCCGTGGAGGTCGGCGTCTTGCTGCCGCCGTTGATCGTCGCCGTACCAGTCAGCGAGTTGATCGTGACCGTCGTGGCGTTCTGCACGTTGATAACGAAAGGTGCCGTGCCGTCCGGCGTGGGGCTCGGGTAGCCGTTAGTCTCGCCGAAGTTGAAACTCGGGTTCGCCCCGGCGAAGTTCGTCCATGGGATTGCCGTCGCCAGCAACGTTCCGGAGACGGTTGTTGACGAGTTTTGCGTGCTCACCACGGGCGCAAGTTGCGGTTCCTTGACGCCCGTCTTATAGATCGTTCCATCGGAGCGCACCTTGACCTGCCCAAAGCAGCTAAACGTCGTGGCGTCCCCGCTGTAGAGCGAGTGGGTGATGATCGTGACCGCTTCCGAGTTATCCCCGATGTACTCCCACGGCTGGACAGACGTGTTCGGACGGAACGGGATCATGGACGGCGGGTTGCCGCTCAATCCCGTGGCGATGAGGGTTGCGTTGTTGTAAAGCGACGTCCCCGCCGCAATGATTGTGGTGTAGCCCGAAGAAGGACCCGCGGGTGTCGAGTCATTAAGCCTATCCAGAGCGATGATGATGCCCGAGACGGTAATGATGGCGTCCGTCAGCAGGTTGCGTAGCATGAACCCACCCGACAAATATGCTCGGATGTTGATCCCGAGCGCCACAAAGCCAGCCTTCAATCTATTAATTGGGTTGGTGAGATCCAAGCCGCGTAGATTCATCGTGGCACCACCACGCCGTCTTTTACCTGCCACTTCGCAGCGCACGCAGAGCATAGGCCACCCGATGGCACGGAGGCATTATGCGCCCCGCACCGCAAGCAGCGCCGTTCTGTGATCTGGATAGCCACTATTTTGCAGTCTTCTTTTGCGACCAGTGCCGCTTGTAGTTTCCGCCCTTGCGAATCTTTTCCTTGTCGGGCTTCGCGTCGCTGTTGGCTACCTTCAATCCGGGGAACTTCCTAGCTTTGCCCATGGTTTCCTCTCGACTTACTGCGTCTCTTGAATTTGACACCTAACGTCTCCGGCCTTTTGGTAGATCGCCCATCTTCAGCTTCGCACGTTTCGGCATCTTGCCCGTGTACTTTCGGTCGATGCCAGTGTTGCCGAGGCCCTTGTACTCGCGAGGCTTCGGTCCATTGACGCGCTCATGCCAGTCCGATCCCTGATTCTTGATGGCGCTCTTGATTTGATCGTTCGCCCCCTGCGATGCTTCGCGTGTCTTTTTCATCGTGGTTCATCCTCCGATTGGCGTTGTCCTTCGGTGTTGATAAGGTCGGTGAAGATTCCATACGAAAGCCAGCGTTTATTCCTCTCCCCGACGGCTCGGTAGAAGTCCTTGAGCAGCGGGTATGTGGCGCTGAACTCCTGCCCCCCCTGTTTCCAGCAAGCGACGTGCTGCGCGTAATCCAGAACTGCTTGGAAATCATCGCGGGAGACCTGAACGTACGTGTTGGTCGAGTCGAGCAGCGGGGCATTGCCGACGAGCGTTAGCCCAACCGACTGACCAAGTCCCGGAGTCGGCGCCACGAAGTCGATGCCAGCCTGCACGATAGAATTCAATGTGTCGTTCGATGCCTGCCACTCGGGAGCGTAGTCGTCCATTGAAGCCAGCGCGGTAGAGTCGGCTGTAGCGCCGTTGATCTGCGTCTGCTTGAGCCAGTTTGACTTCAGCATGAGTTCCAAGCCCTGCGTGTACCGCTCAAGGCAGTAGGAAGCCCTCTGGCGGTCGGTGGCCTCAGACTCACGCCCCAGCAGGTCCGCCAGAGCGCCGTACATCGGTAGCCAGCTCCAATCATCTGGGATGCCCAGCAGCGTCGCGGCGGGAGGAGCGAAGGTCGCGGCCGCGTTCAGGACGATGATGTCGTAGGTGCCCGGAACGTTCGGAGCGATGTCAACGTCGAAGGCGAGCGGAGCCTCGGTAGCTATATCCCAAGACTGCGGTAGCCCAAACTCGTTTGTGTAGTCGGGCTCGAAGAAGTCGAAAGCTTGGGTGTCCTCACGGGTCAGCGTCACCGACTGCGCGAACTGGAGTGGAGTAGCGGAAAGCCCCGCAGAGACCGGCAAGGAGATTCCCGCTACATTTCCTGAGATGCTGGTGACGAAGGTGTTGGGTTGCACCCCCGCTCCGACGACTACCATGTTCTGATACACGCCCAGCGACGATGCGAGAGTGATGGCCATATCTCCCGTCGAGGCCGTTCCGGTAGTCTGGGCCGAGACTGCCATGAATCGGATGCGCCGAGGCTCGAGCACCGTATCCGGCAATGCGTTATCCCTTGTCCCGGGTACCGCCACGACCGAAAGCAAGCCGAGATTGCACGCGCTCGCCTGAATCACTTCCTGCGTGCGCTTCTGGAGAGCGTATTGGAGGGCCGAGATGCTGAATTGATTGGTTCCCGTCCACGTCCCGCCCGTCGGCGGCTCCAGCAGCATGTTCTCCATGTTCGTGTAGAGGTCGACGTCGGTGACGGTGCGCAGCCGTGGAGACCCGGCGAGGGTTCCAGTGTTGATCCACGAGCCGTTGGCGTTCGGGATTACTAGGTCGGCGTTCCAGCACTCCGCCATGGCGGACCAGTGGCGTAGGCCCTCAACGAGATACCCCCAGCACTCGTCCGCCGTCCAGAACGTTGTGCTGTTCAGTCGACCTTGCAGCGCGGAGACTGCGGCGGTCTTCGTTAGCCATGTGTAAGGGGCCGCCACGCATCACCTACTTGACTACGAACGTGAGGAGGGTTTGGCCGGCGGTTCCGGTCACGTACCAGTCGCCCAGCGTCTCGGTATACCCGACGGGCGTCTGCACGGTGAACGATCCGGAAGGCTGAAGCGGGATGCCCAGCGACGCCGAAACACGGCTGTCACCGATGTACATCACGGCGGCAGAGTTGTTGTAGAACGTCACCCACTGGAACGAGCTTTCATGCTGCACGATCGGGTCGCGCGGAACGATGGACGTCGGAGAAGTCGCTGCGATGGTCGTCGAGATTACATACATTAGTTGCTCCTGTTCCCGGAATACCCGCCGAGATTGATCCCTGCGTTCATTGTGGCATAAGGCGAACCTTGGCCCCACGGACCACGGAGGCGAACGTTGTTCTGCTGCTGCCCGTCGAGATTGAGGTCGATCGCAAGAACCTGCCCGAAGATGAACATGAACTTCTTTTCCGCCATCTGCGACAGGAGCATCATGCCCTTGCCGGAGCCGGGGGTCTTCGCTTCCATCTTTGCGGCCGCATCCTCCAGAAGCATCTGGCGAGCCTTCTGCTCGAGCATGTCCTCGGTGATCGGGTACGGCGTCGTCATAGACATCCAGTCCGCAGGAACCTGCGGGAGCGGTCCGCGGCGGCGGTACGAGTAGCTGTACGGCACGTAGTTAGTCTGGTGCGGCCATAGTTCGAACATCTGGTATCCGAGCGTGGCGCTGCCGGGGCGTTGGTCCGTGCCCGCCGGAACCGCGTACCGTGGGTTCGAGAAGTCGAGGCGCTGAGGGTCTTTGACTGACAGGGTGGCCTGCGTGACGCTCCAGAAGTCGATGTAGCCATCGTTGGTTGTGTCGCGGATTTCGATGAACTTCCGGAAGTCGGCAACTGGCGCCGGGTAGTAGACCTGATAGATCATGTACGGCTGGCCGGGACCACTGGTCGGCTCCATCCAAGGGCGGTCAAGGGTCAACGTCGCAAACGGGTAGTTCGGCGAGTTCGCCGGGTCTTGCCCATTGTCGTACGCGATGATGTTGTAGACCGAGAAGCTCGGGTTACGGTACTGAAGCTGCGTGATGAACGGCTGGCCGGTGTAGCCCAGCAGGAGATTCGTGAGGTACGAGTTGCATACGATGCTGGGGGAGTACGGCGTCGTGGTCGTGCTGCCGGTGTTGAAGATGATGCCAGGGGTGAGCCATCCAGAGAAGCCCTTTTGAAACGACCAATCGCAGTTATCGTAGATCGCCCCCAGCGCGCGCTGCGTCTCCGTCTGCGAGCGAGACAGTGGCGTATCGGGTACCAATCCAGTCAAGGCCTTCGCAACGTTAAACAGGCTCATCGTTCTCCTAAAAGTAAAGGGCCGCGCCGAGAACGGCAACGGCCCCCACTGCGATTCTCATATCCTTCTACAGCTGCGAAACAAAGGCTCCGAACTGGACAGTCTCAGCAGTGAGATTGGTTCCACTTGGAACGCTGCCGCTGCTCGGTGCCACCGATACGGTGAGGGTTGCGGGAGTACCGCCGGTGCCGGAGATGGTTGCCGTAGGTGCCGCCGTGTACGATCCCGAGTTGGTGATGTTGATGGCGATGGTTGTCGCCGTCAACACCGTCACGGTTCCAGCAGCGCCGCTGCCAGTACCACCCGCGAAGACGATGGGAACAACCGTGCCAGGAGTCATGCCGACGCCCGCTGCGTTCTGAACCACGAGCACGCCGTTCCTGCCCGAGTACGTCCAGTACGCCCTCCAGCCCGATTGCGTTGGGGAGGGAGCGCCAGCGCGAACGTAGGCCGCTCCGATGCCCGCAGCCGTCGGGATAAAGTCAACCTGGTAGTTTCCGCTAACCGTGGTGCAAGCCATCGGAAAGCTGATGTACTCGTTCGCGCCGGGGTTGGAGAGTGGATCGCCAGTCGCGGGGGCGTAGGATGAGGGTCCGCTGGCGACGAGAAGCGCCTCGCGGAACTCACCTACTTGAGCGGACTGGTAAACATATGAAGGTGTCATCCTTGCTCCTTATGCCAACTGCTCTATGGTCAGATAGGCGGAATAACTGCTACCACTGAACGACCCTCCGACAGATGTCGACAGTGAGATATATGATCCATCCCCAACGAACACAAAGTCGGCACCTATTTGAGACGGTTCAGTGAGCGAAGTGTTCAGCGAGCATCCGTTACCCACTGGCTCCAGCGAAAGAGTAACGCTTGGACCAGAAGATGCAGCTTCGGAAGAGAGCGCAACGGTGATCCTATACAAGGCCGCCGCCGTCGTCGTGTAAACGCTCGTCGACGATATAGCCGACGTTTGCCCCGTCCACTCATTGCTGTATACGATTTGCGCTGCGCAGAATGGCATATTATCCCTGCCTCACTGGAAGCTGGAGGTCAACACGAACAATCGTGCTAGCCGCCGGTAGGTCAAGAGTGTATCCCATGAATCCGCCGGTGGTCGTGATCGTAGAGTTCGTTGTAACCGCCGAAGCGGTCGCCGCCGTTACTCCATTTCCTGCCGCCGGGGTACCGCTCGCCGTGGTGACGAGTACAGGAGCGATACCGAGCTCTTGAATGACCACCCATGCGTTCGCGGTAATTTGCGCCGCCGTTACGGACGTAAGGAACACGCCGCGCGGGGAGGAGAGGGAAAGCGCCGAGGCGTCGAATGTGGAAACGAAGTTGGGGTCAACGTTCATCTCCGCCAGAACCGAGCCGCCCGAACCAGTCGAGAGGACCGAAGTCAGGGTGAAGGTGGGAACCGAGGTCATGTTCGCGCCCGCATAGGTCAACTGCGCACCGACGATGGCACCGCCAGAGAGCGTGAGGAGAGCCGTTGCCGCCGTTCCGCCCGCAGCCGAGGAACTTATCGCCACCGTGCCCGTGCCGGAGCCTGTAGCCGTGATGACGTAGCCGGAGCCAGCTGCGGAAACCACAACCTGCCCAACAGTCGTCGGGAGGCCCCATCCCGCTACCTTACCGAATCCGGTGTTGGCGGCGGTGGAAGCGGCAGAGAGGCGCACGAGGCGGTATCGGCCAGTGTTGAGGTTCGACCCGAAGCGGATGTTCCACTGAGCAGCCTCGCTCGTTTGGAGGTCCACATAATCGCCCTCGTGGAGCGACCCGCCGAGGTACGGAACCCCGGTGATCGCGTCGGACATGCCGCTCGGCGAGGTGTAAACCGCGAACGGCCCAAGATAAAAGGATTGTGCGAGTGTTTGTGCCATTACTGTCCCACTCCCTTGAAGCCGAAGATAATCATGCCGTGGGTCGGCTGATCGCTGTACACGTTTGTCGCCAACCGCAGATACCGGATGTTGGACGAGATGTTGTTCGGAATCGGGTTCTCGCGGATGTTGAAGTTCCAACCGCTACCCGGCTTCGGGGGAAGCATGACCATCGCTTCGGGGTCGATGAAGTAAAGCGCCTCGCCCGGGTTGATGGTGGTTGCCGACGGGATGTTCGATCCTGTCGGGGAGAGCGTGCCCGCCGCCACTGCAACGCCGTTGACGTTGAATGTGGGGGTAAGGTACGGCGAAAGCTGGGTGCTGCCACCCGATCCGTCGTAGTACTTGGCCTGACCAACCGAGCCGAACGCTGCCGGGTTGCCGCCAGGGAGGAAGTTGAATGCCACCGAAGACGGGCAGAGCGGGTCTTCGTGGATCTTGATGCCGTTGAAGTCAATCGAGCGCCAACCGAAGTCGGTGCCTTCCTTGACGTCAAGCTGCATCGTGACCGACTGCGTCCGGAAGGCAGTTGCGACTGCGCCCCATCCGAACGGCCCAACGAAGCCAACCTTTGCCTTCGCGCCGAGAACACTCAACTGAGCGACTGCGCGCTGGAAGACGGGCCACGTGATCGAGCCAGCCGCACCGGTGTTCGTTCCGCAGTAGTACGGGGTGGCGTTGTACGCCTGTCCCGTCACACCGTTGCGGGTGACGCCGCCATAGAGGGTGTAGTAGTTGCCGAATGGACCCGGATCGTAGCCGTTGTTGAACGCCTCGTCGAAGCCGTTGGACGACTTGTGACGATCGTTCGATACGCCGGCAGTCGAGCCGCCAGGGGAGCCAGAGTTCCACTGGCCGTGCTGGTAAGCGTCCATCTCAACCATCGACTCAAGCCGCTTGGCGAGGCAGTAGTTGTCGATCGCTTCCTGAGAGACGATCTGAGTGTCGCCCGCGGCGTTGTAGAGGTCGTACTCCGTCTCTTCGATTTCGAGGTCCGACTCATAGAACCGAATATCGAACTTGGAGTCGTTGACCATCTGCTTACGCGTCGGGTTGATTGTCGCACCCGGCTGGGTGGCGGAACCATGAGCGAAGTCATAGATGTAGGGGTTGCGAACGCCCGTGCCCTGGAAGAAGACGTCCATGACGCCAGCTTCTTTCAGCAGCGTCAACAGAGGGTAGTTGGTACCGAAGCAGTCCGCTACAAACCCCTTGCGAATAAGCTCTCGTGATACCGCATCCCTTTGATTATAAAGAGGATCGTTTGGCTGAGGCATTTACATTAACCTTTCTTAGACAGCACCACTGGTGGATTTTCCAAACTCGTTTGCGCGGGTCATCGCGCTGGCGATCTTCTCGCGTGCCGACATCGAAGAGAACTCGCGCACGCTCTTCGTGTCGCGGGGCTTCGGGATGTTCGGGTAGCCGCTCGGCATGCCGCCATTCAACTCAGGATGGCCTGCAACGGAAGGGTTCGTTTCCTTGTACTTGGTGACGGCGGCCGCGGCGTAGTCGTCCATGCGCTTCTGCTCGCGCTCGGTGTTGACTGCCGTCTCCTTTGCCGTGATGCCGTACTTCTGCTCCGCCCAATCAGCCACCGACAGACGGCGGCTCTGCGCTTCCTGTGCGAGCGTTGCGGGGTCGTCGGGGAGCGGCTGGCCGAACACTCGCTGGTAGCGGGTGGACACGCCGAGGGTCTGACCGACGCTGGCGAATCCGTTCACGATCGTCTCACGAAGGGAGTCCATCGGGTCTTTCGCTGCCGGGGTGATGCTGGGAAGATCGGGGATGGTGATGCCGTTGAAGCCCTGCGCCTTGACGGAATCGAGGGCGGCCTTCAATGCAGCGTTGGAAGCCTGCAACTGAGCCGTGTTCGCTTCGGTCATGCCGAACTTGGCGATGTTGTCGTTCACGATGCGGTCGAGGTTCTGAGCCTCTTCCAGTTTCCGCTGCGCTTCGGTAGCCGCCGCCGACATGGATTGGTCGAACTGCGAGATGATGTCCGCCTTGGCGGTGAGGGTCTCTTCTGGTACTCCGAGCGCAAGTGCGAGTTCGCGTGTCGTCATCTAAATTCTCCTATGCTCCTTGGGGCGGCGCCGCCGGAGCGGACTGTTGGGGGTTCCCTGGTGCTTGCTGCGAAGATTTCTGAATGGCCTGAACGAGCGCGCTTACGGCTACTTCGAGTTCGGGCTGAATGGTGGTGTTCTGAGTCGATATCTGCTTGAGCGCCATCGCGATCTTGCCCAGCGTGTCTTGTAGCGGATTGGCTTGAGGCGAAGCACCGCCCCCACCCTGAGGGGAGGGAGCGGATGCTTGCGGGTTGGGCATTGTTGCTGAAGCCATGACGGTGAAACTCCTGAACTACTTGTGGCGCTTTTTCCCACCCTTGTGCTTCTTGCCGCCATGCTTCTTGTGCTTTTTGCCCTTGTGCTCTTTCTCGGAAGTGCCCTTGATTTTGAAGCCGTGTTCCTTCTTCATGGTGGAACTCCTTGTCCTAGCAAACAGAAAAACGCCTCGCGACATATTCTGTCTGCGAGGCGCTATCGGAACCGTGGGCGGGCGAATGCGGGACTCTATGGGTTTTACCTTATCACTAAATCGAACTTACGTGTCAAGCACTTACTTCAGAAATAGTTTTTGCGAACAATGCAGTCACCATAATGTCCGCCTCGGAACCATCTGGGATGCGCGCGATCTGGTCGAACTCGATAACCGTGAGCGTGCCCTGATTGAAGTTCATCTTCAATGGAACCGGGCCCGTCATGCGGCTTGACTGGTACGCCGCGATGACTCCGGCGAGGACTTCGATGGCCTCTTCGCGCGTCTTGGGGCGCACCTGCTGGCGGACGGTTGAGAAATGCTCGCGCTTGGTCACTACGATGTCTTCAGCTTGCATGAGGTCTCCTTAGAACGCGGCGATGCGTTCGCCTAGAACGCCAGAGTAGTTGTTCATTATTGCGAGTTGCCGCACAAGGCGTCCCTGCTCCGCTACTGGTAGTACTTTGAATATATCGGTATCGGTGAACGTATTGAGTTTCTCGATCTTTTCATCCAATTCGGTCTTCTCGTCTACTACGCGCTGCTGGTGTGGTTGCATTTTGGGTCTCCTTATGATGTTGAGTTCACTGCGCGAACGTTGCCAGACTGAGATCCCTTACCCTCTGGATGGTTTGGCTTTTTGAATGAGTTGGGCCTTCCCCCTCCTTGCCCTTGCTGGGATGCTTCCGGCGGAGGATCAAGACCTAGCTCGTGTTGCTTGGCGGCGATCGTGGCCTTGGCCTCAAGCTCCCACACGCCGTCGGCAACCTGCTCTTTCTCCCACTTCTTATGCTGGACGTCGTAGTCCTCAATGCCCAGTTTGGCGAAGACGGTCTCGTTGGAAATCTTAGCACCCTTCTGGAAAAGCATCATGTAAATCATGCGCTCCTGCTGGTGCGTGATGTTCAACAACTGAGCGGGAGTCGAGATGGTGCGCAGCTTCTCGCAGAACCACATTGACCTTTCGCGCTTCGATTTATTGCTGACCTTGCTGCGGTCTTCTCCGGTAAGGTGCGAGGGGATAATCGAGTTTGGGTCATTGTCGAAAGTTTCTAGCCCCACACCTTCAGGTCCAACCATCGAGAGCAAATCTTCCACCGTGTAGAACTGCGCGATGTTGAACTTCAGCATGTTCGCTTGCCGATTGTTCGATCGCCAGATGTTCACGGCGATGCCCTTCGCCATAGGGCCAAGGTTCTCCACGAACTTGTCCATCGACTCATCGCTCATGTTGCCCTTGACTTCGCGCATGCTGGCGAGGTCGGTGAGGCCGAGCGTGGCCTTGATGGACGCCCCGAGAAGGTCGATGCCCTTGAAGTCCGTCTCCGAAACCTCAAGACCTTCAGGCAGGAGAGAGCGCGTCCACTTGGATGGGTCGCCGCGGCCGCCAAGACGCATGCCCTGCGCATGGAGGAGGTCAAGCTTCTCCATTTGCGTGCGGGCCACGCCGTTCGATACGTCATGGCCCAGCGGCGGGTCTTTCTGGACAGCGAGAACAGTGTTCATGTCCGAGATGCGGTCGCGGCGGGCAATCTCTAAGCCCTTGACGTTCTGGATCGACGAGTAGCCCACCGCAGACCATGCCCAGTCGTTGACGTCGACATGGGATACAGGAATCTCGCCGTGCCAGTTGAAAGCGGTGTCATCATAGAGCGGGACGGGAACCCCTGGCGAAGTGATGACCAGTCTAAGCTGGGGGTACATGCGGCAGTCTGCCACACCTGCCTTACGAGATTCGGGTAGGCCATTTGCAGGGTTGATAGTGACCAGCAGGTCGCCCAGACTTGGTACTTGGTATCCCCAAGACGTTCCGTCGATACCCATCTGTTGAGTTCGCCCGGTGTCATTGATGCGCAGGTCTCGAATGAAGCTATAGCGGATTTCGCAGTACCGATTTTCCCATCCATTGTGCTCTTCTCCGGTGAAGCGATAGCGGTCGTAGAAGTCCATGCGCCGCGCCATGCCCAGCGTGCCGTAGTTCTTCCAGTCCATGCGGCCAATCGGCGTAAGCCACTGCTGAAACGCTGGGAAGCGCGCGTGAGCTTCGGCAACCGGCATTGGGCGTACGATCGTGCCCGCGTAGCAGCCCTGAACGTCGTTGTCGGCCGGCAGTTGCTCGGGCAGGAACTCCCGAGGCCCTAGCGCATCGAATACGATCTTGCCGCGCCCCCAGCCGTACTTGTCGCGGCTGTACTTCTGCCAGAGATAGCCACGGCCCACCATCGCGTACTGCAGCGTGCGGCGCATGTTCGAGACGAACTCGGAGTCCCAGTAGGTGAAGCGGAACACGTCGTTGTAGAGCGCGGCGTACTTCGAGAACTCCTCGGCGCGGGAACCCAGCGTCGCAATCTGCCGCAGGTCGGTGATGGTTTCGACGAATGTGCGGATGTCCGGCTGGAGAAGGTTCGACTCGAGGTCGCGGTCTTGGCCGAGACCCATGAGGAGCTGAATGTCTTTGTTGACGTTGCGGATACCCGGCTGCGCTTGCGTCCATGCGTCGCCGTTTTGTACAAGCTCCGATATCCATCCAGCCCGATAGTAATCAGGCGCCTCGCGCGGGGGGCACTGCCAGCTTCGGACTTTATCGCTCTCAAGCGGCAGCACAGAGTTTGGCACGTCCTACCTCAACTCGATCTTGGGGTTCTCAAGGGCAACATCCCCCGAGGTCTTGGTGGCTTCGTACTTCTCGGCGGCGATGCAGACCTCCTGCCGTTGTCGGGACTCTACCGCGGTGTCGTAGTAGAAGTCCATCGTCTTTAGGAGCGCGTTGTTGATGTCGCGCTGGCGGGCGGGCAGGGATGCGTTGCGGTCGCGCACGGCGGCCTTGATGGACTCGCGCATCGGCCTCTCGGCCTCAAGGCGTCGCAGGGCGGTCTCCTGCCGGTCGCGGAGGGACTGCTCGCGGAACTGCTGGGCCTTGCGCTCAATGTCGGAGGCGTGCAGAAGAAGCTCGGTGCCGTACTTGGTTCCGGGCGGCACTACCGGGGGGAACCCCTCCGGCCCAAAGCCTAGTATTCTCTTGGTTTCAAGGTCGGTGTAGACGACCGTGGCTTCGCGGCTGGATAGCTGGACATTATGCTGGCTCATCGGCATGAGTGTATCATCCTCAGTCAAGTACGACCTCTCGGGTCGCCCATTCATCTACCACTTCCTGCATCTTCTTCGTTAGTGGATATCTAGACTGCAGCCTGAGAGCGGTATTCTCGAAATCTCTCAGCGTCGTCCAGCCCATAGCGCAGGCGAATACATTGTCGTCTTTTTGCCCTTCTTCATGTTCCATCCGGGTTTGCCCGCCATCCTTCTTCTTTCGCACGAACGTTCCGAGCTGGCGGATAACGATGGGGTCGTTCAGGATGTACCAGCCCGTGTTCACCGCATCGACGAACCTCTCCAGCAGAATCGACCGAGACCATGCCGTGGTGCGCCAGCCCTCCTTGCTCCCCTTGTTCGGGTCGATGTTCCCCTTCTGGTCGTAGAACTGCATGATGTGGTGGTACGTGAACCCCATGATCTTCAATTGGTGCTGGCACTCGTCCCCAGGCTTCCGTACCTGCTCGATCACGAACTTGGGGTCGTTGCCGCCATTCTCGTTCTGCCCGAACAGCACGGCCACGCAAGCGGCGATGCGCGCCATCTGCGGGGAGTTCACTTTGAGAGACGTGAAGGATGCTACCTGTACCGTCGGGGCTGTGGCGCCGCCGTCCCTGCACACGCTGAGCGCGGCGCGGTCCTCGTTTGGGGTGTTCAACCCATAGGCGGTATCAACCGAGATTGCGTACTGCACACCGGGTATCGGCGGCTCGTAGATCATCAGCTTGTCGAAGGTTGCGGCGTCGTCCGAGTCGTCAAACGACTTCATCGGAACCAGCGTCCACTCGTAGTGGTTGCCGTCGGGGGCGTCCCACTCCAGATTGATCCGCTGCTCGGTCCAGTCCACTTCCTCTTCGTTCGGGCGGTGAGGAGTGTTGTCGCTTCCGATGAGGATCGTCCTGCCGGTGATGGAGTAAGGCTTGTATCCGCGCTCGCGGCCGGCTGTGACCACTTCGATCGTGTCGCGCTCGAATACGGGGTCATGCTCGCTCTGGAAAGCGTCTTCGGGAGTCGGAGCGTACTGCGAAAGGAACTGGCTCTCCGAGTGAGAGGCTACGGCTTCCTTCCAAAGGCACTCCCAATACCACTGGAACACTCTGCCCATCTGCCAATGTTGGCCCAGCACGTCGCTGAGATAGGACGTCTGGCGGACGAATAGTTCGGCGCGGCGGCGCATGCGGCTCGTCGCTTCCGATGGGGCCCAGCCCTCAGGAACCGGGCGGGCGCGGAGCCAGTCCTTCGGAGGGTACAAATCCTCAGCGCACGACGGCGGGATAAAGAATGGGGTGAAGCGTCCGCCTTTGTCTAGGTTCTCGGTGTAGTATTCCCATTTCTCCCGCTGCCACGTAGTCGCCATGCTGCCGGTGCCCTCAAGCACCATGAAGAGGCTGCGGGTGGCGTGGCACGCCGGGAAGAGGCCTTCTTCCAGCACGCGCTTGGGGTTGGCGTAGTCACCGAGCTCGCTGATGTGAATGCAACTCGGGCTGTCACCCTGAGCGATACCGACTTCCTGATTACCCGACTGCACGGAGAGCTTGGAGCCGTTCGACCACCGCGGCTCTTTGGCTTTGATAATCGTCTTTGGCGGACCCAGCCAGAATGGAAGGCGCGTCCACGTCGTGTCGATCATCGCGGCCAGCTTGTCGGACTGCTGAGCCTGGACGGAAGCCATCACCGCGTAGGTGTTCGTGCGGAAGAGAATGCGGTGTAGGAAGAATTGAGCAACGGCAGTCGAGATTCCGACTTGCCGACAGTTGTGAGTCACGAATCCTTCGGCGATAAATGTTCCGGTGGATGTTTGAATATCCACCATGCGCTGCTCTGGCAGGAGTTCTATCTTGACCACTTTAGCCCATCCCACACCACTGCGCTTACCCGGGAGAGACTTCCCCTCCCACCAGTTTTTCCCTATGAACCTACTTGGTCTTCCTCGTCCGAAGAGGCGGAACAACTCGTCCATGCGGGACAATCGCAACCTACCCACGGGCTGAGTTCCAAGAACCGAAGAGTCTTCTGGCGTTCTGATGTCTAGTTCTTCTCCAAAGTTATAATCGCGCTCCCTTAGGTATCTCCGAGCCCTGTTGAACGTTTCTCCAAGCCGTTGAGTTATACAGAAGTCAGCACCCTTGCGGGCCGAGTTGCAGCTTCCTTCTCCATCCGCCAAACCAGCAAACCATCCATCCTCGTGGGTCGGCTCCTCCCACGGTTTCGTTATCCATCGCACCCTATCGCCGATGCGGAAATCTTCTGCGTTTCTCCACTGCGTTGTTGTTCCACCACGGAGACATCCCAGCAAGGGATGCTCGGGTCCGCATACCACTTCACGGCCGTCATCCATCGTCAATCGAACTGCCTTCTCTCTCGTCTCCCACTTTTTCTCGACCGTACACGTCCGCATCTTGCGGTCGTTGCCTTTCCCTTTCGGTGCATACTCGTCTACCGCTACGAGTTGCTGGCCATCTTTCACGTCGTCCAGGGGAATCCATCTCAAGTCGGCTGTGAGAACTTTGGTCTTTGGGTCCATGCATTTCAGAACGAACAGTTGAATAGCTATCTGCTTGTCGTCACATATCGCAAGGAAGTGGAGGAGAATCTTCTGCCCTAGCCGAAACTCAAACGGCAGGATTCGCTCTTCAGCGTTTCGGATCTTTGCATAGCGGGTAATGAAATATTCTGCTGAGGCGAAACATAGGTACTGCTCGTTGTCGATCCACCGGCGAATAAACTTTACTTCGTTCTTCGATGGAACTTTTCCGTCCGCCCACCAGAACGACGCACCGGCCTTGTTGCGCCGCGCGTCCGTAATTGAGTCGATGTACTTGCAGAACTCCTCCGCCTCAACAGGCGTGTGAGGTTCAGGCATCCAGCCATTCTTTTGTGCAAAGGCTCTAAGTGTTCTCTCTGTGACGGCTTCCGAATACATTACTTACCGTCCGTGAGGCGGCGGCGGTCTTCGCTCCATTCCTCTAGCCGAGTGCTGATGTTCGGGAATGCCTCGTCGAACTTCTCGTCATCCTCGTCGTCGCTGTCCTCTTCCTTGCCCTTCGGTGGCGCGCCAAGGTTTATGGCGATGCTCTGCCCGTTGCGAGTCGGCAGGAATGTCGTGGCCTCGTGCAGCATTCGACGGCTGGTATCGCCCGCGGGACCGAGCAGCAGCGCCGTCTCAATCGTCATGTCCACCACGTCCGGGTGCCTCAACACAGAGCGAAGCGCCGACTCCTGACCCTTCACCTGCCGAGCGGCTTGGAAGATGGCCCCAAGGATTTCCAGCGGTGAAACGTCCGCCAGAAGGCAGATAGCCTCGACCGGGATTCGGTCGCGGTCGCGCTTCGAGACTTTCTTCCATGCCTCAAGATAGGCGACGGCGGCGGGGGCAGTAGACCATTTCAGGTAGTGGATGATTTGCTTGCGGGGTACGTTGGTGTCCCCCTTGACGTTGAAGCATGCAATCAGCGAGTCGGTGATGGGCTGGCAATCTTCTAGGTCGTCGGGGTCGATGTCGATTCGGGCAAGGACCGCTTCCAGTTCCGTGTCTAACTCATGCTTTGGAGGAAGTGAAGCGCGATTCAAACCTTCCAATATCGTCGGGGAGGGCGGCGTACTCTTCGGGGCTGCGCGCTTCTTTGGTTGCTCCGACTTTGGAGAGGTAGGTTTCTTCTTGGCTGTCATCGCGCTTTGGATACTCCACGTCCGCCCATCGTTCTGCTACTGTAGCAAATCTCTCAAGGATATCGAGCGCACGGTCTAACTGTTTGGCGGTCATCGTCATATCCTAGCCGCGGCCGCCAAGACGCATGCCCTGCGCACGAATCCAGTACGAGAGCATGTTCTTGACGTTCACGCCAACCGAGCCTTCCATGAGGTTGTGGTGCTCGGTGCAAAGATTGGCCCATGGCTTTCCTGCGTTATCGACTTGGAGATGCAATGCTTGGGCGGAGCATTTTGGCTTGTCTGGGTCTTTCCATGTGCACTGGCTCATGCGTCCTTACCTTTCACGCGACTCTTGGGCGTCCGGCTCAAACCAAGTCCGTCATCCTGCTTTGGGATCACCACGTTCGATGGGATGGGCTGCGCCGTCTCCCTGCGGAACCGATCGGGCGGCATAGGTTCAATGACACCCTCGACGCGCTCCACTTGGCAGGGCATCCCGAGCATCCCTCCGATACCTCCACGGTCGATGCGTCCAAAGTCATCCAGTTCGTAGTCCACCCACCACTGATAGGCCACGTTGTCATCATCGCAGTCCACCCACCACGTAGCCCGCACCCGAGAGAACGACTGCGCGTTGAACGAGCACGACCGGCTGAGGCTGGATTCGATGGAGTCAACTGGAAGCCCTGGCACCTTGGCGTGGATCATGGCCGCGATGCCCTTGCGGATTTCATCGCCTTCCAGCGGAGCTACTATTTTGATTGGAGCTGCTGCCATTCTGCTTCCCTCGCATACCGCTTCTGAAGTTCTCGGAACCGGAGCCGCGTACGGGCTATCGGCTTCGTCTTTCCTCGCTCTACGTTGTGGATGCTCCGCGTGCAGCATCCGAGTACTCTTGCCATATCGGACTGCCGGAGTCCGTGCTTGCGGCGCCAGCGCAGCCAGTCGGTGACTACCCTACTTCTCGCCATGCGCCTGCCATGGAAAGGGCGTCGTGTTCCTCTTGAAACCCCATGCAGCCATGATCCCGTCGAGTTGCTTCTCGGATGCAATACGCTTCCTGTCGCTCCAAGCAAGAAAGGCTTCGTGAAGTTCAGATTTAGTCATTGGTCACCTTCTTTTTGGGTGGATTGAGAGGCTGCATGCACCTGGGACACTTTACGGGGTTCGGCTTCCGTGGCGTCCATTCGGCTCCGCAGTTTGGTCTAGGGCACTTCATGAACCGAATCCTACTGGTGGTGGTTCTTTCTGTCAAGGATGAAATTGGTCTCGGCCAAGACTCGTCACATCCCGGTCGAGTGCCTTTGTTCTTTTCTGGACACACCTCTGGCTAGGGTAGTGCGATCTACTAACCAGAAACCATCCCCGGCTGACTCTCCGGTTCACCGCGTAGGGGCATGAGGTGTATCCTCACACGACGTCCTCGCTCGGCAGGCCATTATGCTTAGAACCGTGAACCCCCGCTGATACACATGAGGCGGTATAGAGGTTTGCGCTGGGAGGAGGGGCGATTCCAAATGCGTCTTCGATCTTCGTTGCGCTGACGTTTGGGATGGCTCCCTGGCGTCGGTCACACGCTAAGAGAGATATCGAAGCTGCGTACTTTCCGCCTGACCGAACAGGATGCAAACTACCAGATTCCCGCCGACTCCGATGGAGCTGCATACGGTCGGCATTAACGTCGATACACGGGCGCAAGTTCGCCTAACCTCGACGCCGCCCTTGCGGACGGGTGTCAAGGCGCACGAAGTCGCTAGATAGTAAAAAATCGAGTTGTTCGATGATTTATCTTGCATTTTCATCTACCTGACGGTTGCAGGATAGCACGATGATGCATCATAATGTCAATAGACGGTATCTTGCATGCCTGCCTGACAACAGCCGCTCCCGTCTAAACTTCCCAAAGCGCCACAGGAGGGGAAGATTACCAACCCGTTTCTCCTGAAATCGGGTTACAGACTGACCCCATCTCGCAGTGGGGTCTTTCTGCATCTAACGGTAGCGAGGTACTACTCCCATGCTTTCAGGTCTCATAGGCTTACTCATCAGCCTTCTCGTCCTTGGCCTGGTGCTGTGGCTATGCTGGTGGTTCATCAACATGATCCCAGCGCCGCAGCCCATCGCTACCGTGATCCGCGTGGTGTTTGCGCTGATCTGCCTCATCGCTGTTCTCAGTCTTTTGTTCGGCGGATGGGCTTTTCCTTTTGCCGGCCACTATGTTCGCTGATAGGCTAAACCCATGAGCCGCGACCGTAACGAAGAAGACCGCATCCTGCACACTGAACGCGAGATTCTACGCGACGACCGTGAAATCTTGCACGAGCTTCGCCCCCAGCTTTCACGTATCCAAATCCGCTTCAAAGGAAAAAATCACATGGCAGACTCCACCGCAGGTCCCGTAGTTCTGACAGCAGTTGGCGCAACCGTCACCGCAACGGTAATTGGTTACGACCAATTCGGCAACGTCTTCGAAGGCAACTTCCCCAACCCCACGTTCACCGCTTCTGACACGACTGGTGCGATCGCGACGTTCAACACTACGTCGGGTCTCATCACGGCAGTTGCGAACGGCGTGGACACCATCACGGCCACGGTGACCACCACGGACGCGAACGGCAACCCTGTCACCCTCACGGACTCTGAGACGGTCACCGTGGCTCTGGCAGTCGTTCCGCCGGTCCTCACGACCATCAAGGTGGCGTTCTCGGCTCCCGTGAACAACGCAGCGCCTACGTCGACCCCCTCGGCGTCGTAACGGTACCTCTCTCAGGACACAACAAAGCCGCCCGATGTGCTGGGCGGCTTTGTTGTGTCCATTTGATTCTCTCCCACTTCCAGCAGACGCACTCCCGACGCCAGCAATAGGTCTTACCGTCCGCACCTGTCCCGAGGGCTGGTTGGCCGCACGAGACGCAGGTCACCTCTTTTCCATCGCACGTATGGCGTTGGTGATGTTGTTTACTTTGTCGCGGGCGTCATCAGTAGAAGCCTTGGCGACTTGATAGGAGTTGTAGAGCTTATTGCTAATATCTCCCTTTTCTTCGTAGTCGAGGGTTAGAGATTTCTCCATGCGTCGCATTTCTTCCAGCAATTCCTCATGAGTCACCGTTTCACCGCCTTCGCCTTCGGCTTGAGCTTGGTAATCTGGCCCCGTAGGTTCGCGCTGGTGCGCCGCTCAGACTCCAGTTGGGCGTGGAGCGAGTCGGTAATGTCCAACGCCCGCGAGAGCTGGCCGCGCAGGTCGGCAATCTCAAGGAAGCAGTCTGGTTCTGGACTGGACGGCGTGGGAGCCTCAAGCTGGGCCTTCTGGCGCCTATTCAGTTCGTTCAGGGCCTCATTGATGCATCGCTGATCGGTAAGAAGTCCCTTGAGCGTCTTCACCTCACCGCGGCTCTGTTCGTTCCTCCACGAGAGCGCTACAACCGCCAAGCCTAGAATCAGTACAAGGAAGTCCATCATTTTTTCACCTCGGGCTTTTCCGATGGCTTGGCGACGCACGCCGGATCGCCCGCCGGACTCATCTGCAGAAAAAACTTCTCTCCGCATGCAGCCTGAAGCCTCGTCACGGCCGCCTGGAACTCGGTCTGCGCACCCTTGGCTTGTTCGCTGGCTGCCATGAGCTTGGATTGGGCCTTGAAGAACTCGGCGCGCTGGGCGTCGGTGATTTGTGGGATGGGTGCGCCCTGAGCGAAGGCTATGCTAGTCAGCAGCAGAATGGGCAGGTACTTCTTCATCGGAAACCTCTTTCGTGGTGGGTGGAATGAGAAGGGCAAACGCCGGCACTCCAAAGGCGTCCGCAAAACGTTGTATGGAGGCCAGCGTAGGGGATATGCGCTGGTTCTCGAACTTGGAGATCCACGTCCGAGGAACGCTCATGCGCTTCGCGAGCTGGCGCTGAGACAGGTGGCTGTGGCGCCTCGCGGTTAGGACGTTCTGCTGGAACACGAGGCAGATGTCAACCGTAGGCTCCTCGTGGGGTCTAAAGACGCTGATAGGCAGGGTGGGCATGGCAGCAACAGGCGGAACGAACAAAGGCTTCTCGCACCTCCGGCAGTCTTTGGATTTGGTCATGTACTGGGTGAGATCACAGGACGGGCACTTGACGACTTCGCGCTTATCGTTCATTCGGCATCCTCGGGGTCAGCAAGCCACCCCATCGACGTACAGACGCCCCAGCAGAGGATGCGCCACGTCCAGTGCAACAGGAGAGATAATAGTCCCACCGTAGCTGCCGCAGCTCCGAGAATCAGGATGCCGATGGCGTAGTCCTTGAGCAGTTGGCTCATGCGTGCCTCAATTCAGAGTCTTTGCAGTAGCATTCCTGACCGAGAGGGTTGTCGAGTGACACTCTCCATCCCCACCAACCCAGTCCGTACTTTTCGTAGGCAATGCAGGTCCCTACGTTCGGCGCCCAAGGATGCCCGGCGGTGACGAATACCCTATCTCCCGCACTGAACGCACTGATACGAGTCTCGCCGGACAGTCCCGACCTACGATCCATTTTACGAAGTCTGGTCATTTCGTACGCTCCTGCTCCAACGCTTGCTCAAGGTGCTGCACCACCAGTTTGAGCCGGTTGACCTCTGCGGCCGCATCTCTGAACGCAGGCCACGGTGCGTACTGCTTCTGATGGTCACAGCAGTCACCATAGCGCGGGTATACGCGGGACAGGTCGGGCCTTTCCTCTTGGGCCTCTCGCGTCAGCCGTTCAATCATGTTTTCGCTCACCGTGCCTCCTTACATCCGCGCTGGTGCATGCCATTCATTCCGCTGCAATAGGGGCAGGACGAGCCTACCCCAACGCCAGGATCGACGAGTCCAACTGCGCCAGTTCCTTCTCCAGCGCTTCCTTCTCCGCCAATAGCTTCGTGCGCTGCTTGTTGAGGTGGTTGAGGGCTACGCGTACGTGTCCGGTTACCTTCTTTTCGGGCTCCGGTTGCTCGAACAATTCCTTCGACTCGACTGCTACCGCCATGGTGGGTCTCCTTTGAAATTCTGATTCTACTGCGCGCCACATCCCAACGCGGACTGTGGCAAAACGGGCACTGAACAGGCTTGGTCTCCGACCGCTGCACCCATTCGTGATCGCACCTGAGGCACTTCGGCATTACCGGCACTGCCTTTCCACGAACGCCTTAGCTCCGTCGATCGTGTTGAACTCTTTGCTGTCGATCTTCTCTTCCTCCCGTGGCCGCACGATATCCGCGTAGAACATTCCATCATGGGCCTTGCCGACCGCGCCACAGACGTAGGACACAGACTCATCCGCTCCAGTCGAATACGAGACGTGGTACTGGATCTCGTTGATGAATCCGTTGTAGTGCCAGAATCCTAGCGAAAGAGCGATTGCAAGGATCATCCCATCACTTCCTTCCGCGAAACCTGCGTCACGAACTTTCCGACATAAGTGTACTTCGATCGAAACTGATTCTCCGGCATCACCATCTCCACAGCCGAGAAGTCATTGAATGCCCTGAATCTAACGGATGGGTAGTTGGTTCCGTTCAGTTGGCACCAGATTTTATCTGGCCCCGCCAAGAAAACCACTCGCTTTGGCGGTTCGCTGTGCTTGCACTCCGGCCAAGTAAGGGAACACTTCTTGCACTGCGGTCGATACCGCTCCTCGTAAACCCCATGCCGATAACGTGGCCTCATGGCTTCACCTCGTCGATAGCCGCCAGAATGCCAGACACAAGCCCCCTCTGGATCGTGATTCCACGACTTACCGTCCAGAAAGGCTTTTACCGCCGCTCGCCGTGGGTCTACTGGCTTGGGCTGGAGAGCCGCGTTGCGGCGGCGAACGAACTCTCTGAGCACCATCTGCGAGATGTCACGACAAACCGCTCCTACTACGTTCACCGTTCTTCCGTAGGCCAGATTTTCGAACGTGTCAATTTCGTAGTCGGACGGCATCTCCCACGGTAGCTGTAGGTGCGGTGCCACACGGCGTAAAGCATCCATCCTCACAGCCGTCTCGCGTCCAAGCCCTAGAGAATACCCATGGCCCCTACCGAAATCCTCGTAGACTTCAACTGCTTCTTTGAGTTGCTGTTCTGTTAGTTCCATGTGATTATTATCATCCTACTCATCATCATTGTCAATCCCCATTTTGATTTTTAGGGTTGGGTGGAAAAAAGCGTCCATGCCACCACCACCCCCTTGTCGAGGACAACTTCGCCGGCGCAGCCAACTTCCGCGATGGTCAACCTCTAAGGAATGGTGCGCGGCGGCGCTGGGCGGGCCTCAGGTGCAGGCAGGGCGCGGGTTGCGTGCCGATGGGCAGGGGATTCGTGCTGGGCAATCCGCGGACTATTGGCGGGGGTTTGGCGTGCGGCGATGTTGGGGTCAAGAGAGATGGTCGCCGCAACACAAGCAAAAACGCGAGCAATAGAGAAAGTTTACGAATTAGCTTGACACGTCGCGCGACATGGCGATAATGTAGGGGAGTCACTCAGGAGGTGGCGAACATGGATACACCCTTAGAAGTGTTGCATAGGGTAGTAGGTCAAGCGATAGCAGATGGCGCGCCGGTATTTGAGAATCAGCCGGTTGAGGATGAGATCGAGGAAGATGAGCCCGAAGTGGATCTCTGTAGTGTGTGTGATGAACCTCTAGACGATTGCACGTGTGCGGTTTGCTTAGGCCATCGTTACTTCAGTGGGTGCGAAGAGCGGTTTGATGGTTCGCCGTGCGAACGTTGCCAGAGGTGCCCGGATTGCTGCGAGTGCTATCACTGCGATGGGTGCGGTTCGCAGGTGGAGTATGTTTGTTCGAATTGCGAGCAATGTGAGGATCAATGCTGCAGTTGCTATTCCTGCGAAGCGTGCGGCGAACGTTCTCAGTCCGCGACGTGCGGCGGTTGCGATAGATGCAGCGATTGCTGCGAATGTGAGAGCAACTCCGAAGGTATGTATGAGGGGATGCTTCGCTTCCACTCTGCGCAGCGCAATCAATTCAAGATCAATCCGTCCAAGCGTTTTATCTCTCTTGAGATCGAAGTAGCGGACGGCGACGCGGAATCCATGCATACCGTTGCGGGGGATTGGGCGGATTCGATTGTCGAGGATGGTTCGCTTCCGTCCTCGGGGTGGGAGATGAACCTAAACCCATCGCAGGGTGATGTATTCATTGACCATACAAACGAGGTTGCCGATGCGCTCAAGCGTGCTGGCGCGTCTGTCAGTCGCGCGTGCGGGATGCATTGCCACGTAGACGCGCGTGACTTCCAATGGTTCGACCTATTCAAGCTCTGCAAACTGTACGCGAAGATCGAAGGTGGAATGTTCGCGCTGGTATCGCCGTCGCGTCAAGGCAATCGCTACTGTGAAGAATCCGCACGCTCTTACACTTTCTCAGACTTCCGTACCTTCAAGGCGGATCTTATTCGGTCACTGTACGGATGGACGCCACAAAAGGGGAAAAGGGTGCATACCGGCATGACGGGCGCGTCCAAGCGTGCGCACAAATGCTCGCACGGCACGCGCCGGGAGTTTTCGCAGCGGATGGACAAATACAATGGCGAGCGCTATCGCGCATTGAATCTCCACTCATTCTTCTATCGTGGAACAGTAGAGTTCCGCCACCATCACGGTACAGTCATAGCAGCGAAGATGCAGGGATGGGGAATGGTTTGCGCGTCCGTCCTAGATGCTGCGATGCGTATGAAAGTGTCGGATATCGAAGCATTGCCGATGGGTTGGGATGGGTTGCTCGCCATCCTGTCAACAGACTTACAATCTTGGGCGATTACGCGTCGCTCTGAAATTCAAGACAAATGCAAAGGGGAAAACTAATATGTGCGGAATCGCAGGGTATTTCAGTCAAGGCAACAAACCGTCTACGGCAACGGCCGTAGCTATCGCCATCCTCGCGCGCGAGATGGAGACGCGCGGAGATCATAGCTGGGGATGTACGGACGGGGAGATGGTCAATCGCAAGCTGGGGAAGATTAGCAAGGGGTTTGCCGTTCCGAAGCGTCTACCCTCTAACTTCACGCTACATACGCGATTCGCCACAACGGGGAAGGTCAAAGAGTCCAACTCTCACCCATTCGTCGTCCAACGCGAGGGAAGGATGGTCGTAGGGATGCACAACGGCATCATCTCAAACCATTCCACGCTCAATCAGAAGTATGGGAGAACGTGCCGCGTTGACTCCCAGCATATCTTCGAAAACATCGCTTCGGGTTTCACGCTCAATGATCTTGAAGGATATGGAACCATCGTCTATCGAGATGCGGGAGAGTGGTATATCGGCACGTTCAACGGTGGCGAGATAGCCATTGCTCAAACATCCGCCGGGATATTCTTTGCTTCCACCTTCAAAGCCTTAGACGGCGCGTTGCTCGCGGCTGGGTTGGAACCATCGAAACGGGATCTACTCACGCAAGACGATACGATCTACAAGCTAACCCCAGCGGGTTTGGTGGTGGCGTATACCGTCAACGTAAAAGACTCATTCGCGCGCTGGGATGATGACTGGAAGCTCAAAAGCAAGTCGTGGGGTACCACGTTCGGTCCTATGGTGGAAACGTGCGAAACGTGCGGAGATTACCTTCCGCCGGAAGCGACGGGTTCACTTTGCCGCCACTGCGCAGCGTTCCAGCTTGACTGGGATACACAGGTAGTCCCGGAAGACATGTTCGCCAAGTGTGAAGATTGCGGACTCAGGGTCGAAGCTGGCGAGGAAGTAGCAGTCTTAGGTGACACGTACCTGTGCATCGACTGCGCAACAAAGTACGACGACGCGGAGGTGAATGTCGCATGAGGCTATCAACGATTCAATCTCGCTGGGTTAGCGCGCTGCGCTCTGGCCTGTTCGCCCAAACCAAAGTCCTCTACCCGTACCTGAGAGAGGACGACGGGTTCACCGCGCTGGGAGTCTTATGCGAACTTGCAAGGATTGCTGGCGTGGTGGAAGGATTCAATCCCGCCCAGGATGTTCCGCCGAAGGTGACGGAGTGGGTGGGATTGAAATTCCCCTACGCGTCGTCGCTATCCCTCGCGGATAATAGCAAGACGTTCGCAGAGATGGCGTCCGCTATCATCTTGCACGCGGAAGAACTATTCGAGGTGACGCGATGATCTACACCTTCCACGCCTACAGCTTCCCATGCACCGTAATCGACCCCAAACCGCGTAGGGATGGATGGCTCTACATCCGCAATGACCAAACCGGGCGCCACTCGTGGGCTAACCCTCAGTACCTCACCGCTGCATAACCGAAAGGATCACGCCATGTTCACTACCGAAGTAGGAAGCCGAACCAACCCTCTCCATGTCGTATCGCTCACCATTGCCGCTGTCTTTGTTGCCACCATAGCGGTCGCCCTGGCGCACAACTCGTTCCCGCACGCGTGGCTAGTCATAGGGAGGCTCTAATGAGAGGCCTCTACGACCCCACCGGCTGCCGTCGCATGCAACGCCACAACCAAGAACGTCAAGACTTGTTCCGCGCCATCCGCAGCGGCATTATTTATACCGTCGCGATGCTCGCCATAGCCGCTTTCGTAGTTGCAATCTGGAGTCGATAATGCCGAAGCTTACCCGCACCGTAAACCCCGACTGGTTGACCAAACAACAGGCCGCCGACTTGCTCCAGGTCTCCGTGCGCACGATCAACCACTACATGACCACTGGAGTCATCGACGTAGCCAAGCACGTTCGCCGGCCTACCAGCCGCACCACGCGCATCGCAGCTGCAGCTATCGAGAAGATTTTGTCCTAATATTGGCAAGCTATTTAGGTTTTAGCTTGCTTTTGCACAACGTTGCATGATAGCATCGCTCAAGAAAATCACTCAGGAGGTGATTGCATTATGGGTCTCGACATGTACTTACACGCGGAGCGCTACCTCTATTCCTACCCTGAAAATGGGCCGGATCAGTTGATCGCTAGTCGTATCGCAGAGGCTTCCAGCGTCCCGTATGGACGCGTCAAGGAGGTGAAGGTAGAAGTAGCTTACTGGCGCAAGAGCAACCAAATTCACGCATGGTTCGTGAAGAACGTGCAGGACGGCGAGGACGACTGCGGAGACCACTACGTCTCCCGCGAGAATCTTCAAGATCTTCTAACTGCTGTTACTGAATCCATCTCCCACAAAGACAAGGCGGTCGAATTACTTCCAACGCAGGGAGGTTTCTTCTTTGGCTCAACCGATATCGACGAGTGGTACTGGAAAGGCCTCGAAGAAACGTCGGTGAAGCTGCGTGAGATTTTGAGTGCGTTCCCAGACGACAGCCAGTGGTCATTCTCGTACCACTCAAGCTGGTAAACCAGTCTCGAACCAGACCGAATCGCACTCAGGAGGTGCAACCGTGGCAACAGAATTGACAGTTCAAAAGCAGGTAAACCCACTCCTAATCCTTCAGGAAGCCGTAGACAAGGGCGCGGACATCGAGAAGCTAACCGCGCTCATGCAGCTCGCGGAGCGCTGGGAAGCGAATGAGGCCAAGAAAGCGTTCAACGTAGCGTTTAGCGCTTTCAAGTCGGAAGCGGTCACGATCGTCAAGAACGTTGACGTGAAGGATGGCCCACTCAAGGGCAAAAAGTACGCCGATAAGTTTGGCGTCGTTGGCGTCGTCACCCCCATCCTGTCAAAGCATGGCCTCAGTCACTCGTGGAAGCTCACGAAGGACGAGAAGGAGTGGATGGAGGTCACCTGCACCATCAAGCACGTCCTCGGTCATTCTGAGACAGCTTCGATGGGATCAGCGCCGGACACTGGCGCTGGTCGCAACGCCATCCAAGCACGTTCCAGCGCGAACAGCTACCTCGAGCGCATCACCCTTCTGGCAATCACCGGCATGGCGGCATCGGACGAGGATGACGACGGAAACGGCTTTCAGCAAACGGCCAAAGAGAACGTCGTGGATGACCTTCTGGCCGCCCCCACGACCGCCGCACTGCAGTCCATGTTCTCCACGGCCTACATGCTGGCAGCGAAGCGTCCTGAGTCGCAGAAGGCATTCAAGGAAGCATATGAGAAGCGCAAGGCTCAACTCGCCAAGAAAGAAGGTGAGTGATGCGTATTATCGAATGCGAGCAAGGATCACCGCAATGGCTCAAGGCTCGGGAGGGCAAGATAACCGCCTCCCGCATGGCCGACGTCCTCAACTTCCTCAAGCGCGGCGGCGAGTCTCAGAAGCGCGCAGACTACCGCGTGGAACTCATCGCGGAGCGTCTGACCGGCCTAGCCGCCGATTACTACGTATCGCCTGAGATGAAATGGGGCACCGAGCAAGAGCCCTTTGCGCGGTCAGCCTACGAGATTGCAACGGGAAACTTCCTCGATCAAGTCGGATTTGTCCTCCACCCCACGCTGGACTATGCCGGCGCGTCGCCTGACGGCCTGTACGGGAAGCATGGCGGCGCCGAGTTCAAGGCTCCGAAGTCCACAACCCACCTCGAGTACATGATGGCAGGAGCCGTTCCCGAGGCTTACATCCCACAAATGAACATGGAGATGCTTTGCTGCGAGTGTGACTGGATCGACTTCGTTTCGTTCGATCCCAGGATGCCCGAAGACCTGCAGTTGTTCATCGTGCGCCACCACCGCGACGAGGCGAAGCTCAAAGAGATGGAAGCCGAGATTGTCCGCTTCGAGGGCGAGATAAACGAACAGATAGCGAGGCTCTATGGACTACAGCGCAGGAATCTTTCAGGTGTTGATGCGGGAGTGCCCGAGTCTATCGACCTTCAATCAGTTCGTGGTTCCCTTGATGAAGCTCTTGCCGAAGGACTTGAGGGACATTGCGGCAACGGAAGCCAAGCGCCGGAACTACAAGCCGAACAAGGAGCGAGGTGAGTATGAATAGCTTCCTCGACTTCGACGACTCCCTAGACCTAGATGACGATGACGGTCTCTGCCCCCACGGAACCGCCTACAACGAATACTGCGAACCATGTGACGAACTGATTGTGGAGGAGCTATGAGACACCCACCGACCGGATGCTACTACAACATGGGCGAGCTAACACCATTGCCCAAACCATACAGCCCCTACCGCTGGGACGCCAGCAAGGTTGCGGAGCCCGAAGTCTTCATCAAACATCGCTTTGGAGCCATGCTTGATTGCGCTATATTTGGCTGGCGGTTTAGCTACATCCCCACAGTTGCAGAGGCAGCATCTCGTGAGCGTGAGGCTCAGGCGTGGGAACCTGCCGGCCGCTACTCGGGGTGCTGACATGAAGACCTCAGAACTACTCGCCAAAGTAGAGATGAAGCCCGTCTCGAAGGCCCGGAACCTATCGCGCTTGGGCTGGGCTGATGGGTACATGGTTGTCCAGTTCGCAGGACGGCCCGACCTCTGGGTATACGGCCCGGAAATTCCTGAGCTCAAGCGCGATCAGATCCTCGCAAACGGATGGCCTGACGCACTCTTCACAAAGGCCATCAAGAACAAGTACCAATGTCACCACATCGGAGCGAAATGAGATTTTACATGCACGAACACTACTTCGGGGAAAGCACGGTCTCATCGACCCTCGTTGCGTGCCCGTGTGGGCACATCGATTTTCTCGATAAGCCAATAGACTCATGTGAGTTCATGGAAGAGTTCGTCTGCGCAGCCTGTGGCGGATCGGTATTTATCAACTGGGGTCTAACCTCCCCTGATCACCTTTCTATCTTTCAATTCACTTCATTTTGCCCTAACCATCTGTGCCAAGCGAAGGGATCCAATGCTTCTGCGTGACTATCAACTCGACTGCTTGAATCGGAGCAAGACGGCCTACGAGAGCGGGATCAACCGCCAGCTTGCCGTTCTCGCCACCGGCCTAGGAAAGACGGCCATCGCATCGTCTCTGCGTTCACACCACGGACTCAAGGGCAAGGTGATGATGCTAGTCCACATGGACCAACTCGCGAAGCAAGCCGCCCGAGCAATGGCTACGTGGAATCCTGGCGCATTTGTCGGAGTGGAGATGGCCGGCCAGTACGCGAGTCCGATGGACGACTTTGTAATCGCGTCCGTTCCGACGCTCGGCCGCAAGGGTTCTGACCGCATCAAGGGCATCGACCCATCCGAGTACTCCGCCATCATCCAAGATGAAGCGCACATTGGCATGGCCGACTCATTCAAGCGAGTGTACGACCATTTCGGCTTGATGCAGCCAAACCCGGAAGGACCTCTCTTCCTCGGGATCACAGCGACACCGAACCGCAACGACGGGCAGGGGCTGAAAGCCTTGTTCGACATGATCGTGTTCGACATGGGCATCCGTGACGGCATTGCCTCGGGCTTCCTCTGCGACATCCGCGCCATGCGGGTATCAGGCAAAGCAGACCTCGGCGGCGTCCACGTTCGCATGGGTGAGTTTGCGGAGAATGAGCTAGCTTCGGCAGTCAATACGCCAGAGCGCAACGCCATCATCGTCAAAGAGTGGTACAAGCACGCACGCACCCGCAGGACGATCTGCTTCACCGCAAACGTGCAGCACGCTCTTGACCTCGCGCAAGCGTTCGTAGTGCATGGCGTGGATGCGAAGGCAGTATGGGGAGACGACCCACTCCGGCAGGAGAAGATCGACTACCACAAGACCGGCCAGTATCCCGTCATCTGCTGCGCTCAGTTGCTCGGCATCGGATATGACGACCCGCAGGTTTCGTGCATCGTCCTGGCTGCCCCGCGCAAGAGCTTCGTGCGGTACGCGCAGGAGGTTGGCCGCGGAACCCGCATTGCAGACGGCAAAGAAGACCTCCTCGTGATGGACATTTGCGACTCCAGCAGCAAGCACGACCTCTGCACTGTCTCCAGCCTGCTCGGGCTACCGAAAGACCTTGACCTCAAGGGAGAGAAGTTCTCGAAGGCTCGCGAGCAGCTTGAGCGCGTGGCGGCCGAGTTCCCCACGGCAAACATCCAAGACCTCCGCAACCTGTCCGAACTAGACTCCCTCGCGGAGAAGGTGGAACTGTTCAAGGTGGCGTATCCGCCCGAAGTCTCAAGGCTCACCGAACTGGCGTGGCGAAAGCAGGGCGAGGCGTACGCAATCAACGTGGAGCGGGAGCGGCTGGTCATCTCGGCTGATCTGCTAGGCGACTGGTGGGTGCGTGGCTCGGTGGCTGGGAAGCATGTAGAGATTCAGGCGCAGAACTTGGCGGGAGCGTTCAACATAGCTGACAAGACGGTTGCGGACTCTGGGGTGAATCGCTCTATCCTGCAACGCGAGGCCCGCTGGCGGGAGTCAGGGCCGAGCGACAAACAGATTGCGCTCTGCAAAAAAGTAGGACTCCCCATTCCCAATGGGGCTACCAGAGGTCAAGTAAGTTTTGCTTTAGACCAGCACTTCCAGAAGAGGCGCGCATGAACATATCTCCATTGTGTCCATGCGGTAAGACTGCCCTCTACCGAGTAGGTCATATTGGCTATTGCAAGCAGCACAGGGCGGACGCCATAGCGCAGATCGAGAAGTTCGGAAACCCTCGCAACAAGACACTTAGGACGGCCCCCAAGGTAAAAGTTAGACACGTCGCCAAGGTTAGCTCCCAGCAGTTCAAGCTAGACCGCCAGAAGGCCATGATCGCAGCTCCTACGCCATCCGAGGCTGCTCTGCGCATCATGTTGCGAGCGAACCCTATTACGAGAGGTAAGTGGAAGTTCCAACCTATCCTTCACGGGTATATCCCGGACTTTCTGAACACCAAGGCTGGAGTAATTGTCGAATTAGATGGCGCTCCACACTTCACGGCAGAAGGAAAGCGCGCAGACGCTCGCCGCTCCCGTCACCTAATGCGTCATGGCTATCGCGTTATACGATTCTCCAACCACGAGGTGTTCACCAACCCCGACGGGGTGATGGCGTTCATCATGGCCGCGCAGGACGGAACTCTGTGACCTTCGAGGATCTAGTCCGCGCATTCGACGCCAAAGGGCGAGGCCGCAAGAAGCGAGCCAAGTGCCCATGCCACAAGAGCCGTGGATCGACCCTCATCGTGTCCGACGACCGAGAGAAGGGGCTGGGCGTCTATTGCTTCGCGGGGTGCTCCAATGACGACGTGCTGGCCGCCGTGGGGCTTTCATGGAAGGACTTGAAGCCCCGCAAGGACTGGCTACCCCCCGAAGAGTTCAAAGCCCTCCAAATCAAGCGGAAGGACGAGGAGGCGGTCTTGGCCGAGACTAAACGCAAGACCCGAGCGCTGGTGGACGAGACCCGCCGCTGGGAGGCTGTGGCAAGCCTCCTGCACGCTCACCTTGTCCACGCCCGAGATAGCCCACAGGAAGCCGCCATCAGCCGCCTGTGGCGCAAAGCGCTGGCTACGGCGCGGGATCGGCATGAGAAGCTGTGCGTGCTCTGGCCGGCGGCGCCGCAGGTTGAGGGCTACCGGATTGTGCGGATGCCGCGGGAGATAACTCGGCGCTTCACTGGCGACGCTATCGCGGACGTTTTGGGCTTATGATTGTCGTACCGCACCATCCCCACCTACCGGAGACGCCCATGACACCAGACCTCGAAGCCACTGCCGACGCTGAAAGAGAGCGCGCCATCTTTTCCAAGCTCCGCTCGATCGACGACAACGAACGCCAGTCTCACGCACAGAAGGGCATCCTAGCCCGGGCCGTACGCGACCAGATGCTGTGGAAGCACCGCGAGGACCCCGACACCAAAAAGCCGTGCAAGTCCTGGACCCGATGGTTGAGAATAGCTTGCCCGTTCTGCTACAGCACCGTGCACAAGGCCTTGGCCGACGTCGAGGAGCTACGCGACATACCCGAGGAAGACTTGACGCAGATAGCCACTGGAAACTTCCCAACGCTGATCCAGCTATCAACCGCCGTGCGCGCTGATCCTGAGGTATTGGATGCGGCAAAGAATAAACGCCCCGAGCAATTCAACGAGCACATCCGCCAGCACCATCCAGACCAGCACATCGAATCACGCCAGCCGATGAAGTTCTCTCCCGAGTCATCTGCCGCGAAGGTTATCAATGAAGCGCTGGAAGCGGCAATGGAGCGCGGGGCGAGATCGAGGGATGAAGCTCTTGAGATGATCGCGGTGAACTTCATAGACGATTGCAGGATGGAAGCGGAGGTCGAGAGTGCCCACCAAACTACCTAAAGCTCTGTCTGAAGGTGAAGAGACTTTCCAGCTTCACTGCAAAATCTATAACCTCTCCCCCGAGCGCGAATTTTACTTCGCCAAGGATGAGGGGCGTCTCTGGAGATTTGATTTTGCGTGGCCGGATAAGAAGGTAGCTGCCGAAATCAACGGCGGGACATGGACGAACGGCCGGCACAATCGTGGCTCCTCGATGGCGAAGGAGTATGAAAAACTGAATCACGCAAGTTTGGGTGGATGGAGAGTCTTCCAATTCACAACTGAGACCGTGCAGAGCGGAAATGCCATCGATCTCATCGTTATGGCTTTGCAGGTATAATGGGAGGGTCAGGTGTTGATCGCACCGGACAAGCCCAGCCGCCCAAGGAGCGACCGTGACCCTTCCACTCTTCCCATCCTATCGTGAAATCTCTCTTACTAAAGGGCTCGTTGCCATCGTAGACCAATTCGACTTTGAACTTGTTTCAGTTCATCGTTGGTATGCGAAGTGGAGCGAGTGCACCCAATCCTTTTATGCCGCCACTAGCATTTCTGTTTCTGGAAAGTCTAAAACTTTGCGGATGCACCGGCTCATCTTGAGCATCTCAGATCCTCGTATTCTTTGCGATCACGCGAATCAGGACACGCTAGATAATCGACGCAGCAATCTTAGAGTCGCCACTTATCAAGAAAACAACCGAAATCATCGTCTCAGGAAAGACAATCGCTCTGGATTTACGGGCGTGTGCTGGTTTTCTCCCAAAGCTAAGTGGAGAGCCTACGTCTACTTAGATGGAAAGCAAAAACATCTTGGGTACTTTACCGATGTGGGGGAAGCCAGGAAAGCGCAAGTAGCTGCCGCCAAAGAGTTGTATGGGGAATTCAAGCCTAGCGACATGATCGTTACGGCGCTGGGATGATAACCGTGGGCAAGCTAGGCATCGTGCGATGCACTGGAGACGATCTCACCAGCTTGCGCATTGAGTGCTTTGAGCGGGACGACTACCGCTGCGTGGACTGCGGGAGGACGGTGCGAGTGGACGCTCCTGAGTGGGCTGACAACCGCGCTCACATGGCCCACATCGAAGGCAGGGGTCGTGGCGGGTCTGACGTCATCACCAACGTCCACACCAAGTGCCGCCGGTGCCATAGCGACCTTGAGCACAATCCGAAGTCAGTGCCAAAGAAATAGTTCTTGACTCTCTACCGGTATAGGCGCACTATCTATCCATGCCGAAGAGATACACGGAAGCGCACATCAGAATCGAGCTAAAGAATCGGCTGCAAACCATGACGCAGAAGGATATCGCTCGCGTCGTGGACATGCACCAGCCGGACGTGTCGGTTGCTGTTCGAGGCGGAGCGATACCCGCGAAGCTATCTGCGTGGCTCGGGTTTCGCAAGGTTGAAGGCATCTACGAACGGAGAGCGAAATGAGAAGGAAGATTAGCCAGATCGACTCCATCAACTATCGCAACCGCATGTTAGCTGCAGAGAAAAAGCTCAGGGATCAAAAAAACAGATGGTCGAGTGATTGGCAGAACTCGTGGATCAATATCGAGTCGCTAACCCTTTCTGATGCCTCATTCGCCAAGATCGATACTGCGCGGAAGCTCGGGCATGCCGTTATCATTCTGCCAGGCAACCGCAATGAGATTCTGATCTACGCCGACCCGCTGTGACTGAACTACTCCAACTCATCGCGGAACTGGAGAGGTTAGCCAGACCGCGGCATGAGATGGATGCTGAGACGTTTGAAAGCTGGCAGGAGTCGTACCTGCAATTTCTGATTGAGCGCATCGAGCGCGAGGATGGAGGTGACAGACATTGACAAAATATCTTCCCTACAAATCATCGCAGTGGGTGGTAGTAAGCCTTTTGAGTCTCAATACATTATCAATTGGTCTTGCCCAGAGGACGCCGGAAACAACGGAGAACTCTCCCAGCCTCACGTATGCAAATCTGGGAATGATTGACCGCGCACTGTATGGCTGTATCAGTGGCGAGATGTAGAAACAGCCGTAATTTCTGATTGAGCAAGAGGAGCAAAGATGGCCGAACTAAGCGAGAACGACCCAGAATTTACGTGTAGCCATTGCGGTAGAGACATGCGCACCTTCGACAATGTTTGCTCAAACGGCGCGTATTGTTTCTCTATTGCCGACTATAAGGAACGGTTTAGGGATGCCCGAGGCCACACTGACGTACCCGTAAAAGCTATTCCGACACCACCAAGCAACGGGGGCGCAGCATGGCCGGTTGCGCGCGATCCTTTAGACGTAGCTAACGAGCGCATCAAGGTCTTAGAAGTCCTACTTGAAGATGCCTATGGTACCGGGAACGTCTTCAAAACCGAAGCTACTCGCAGGCTGAGACTCATTGAAACCGCAAGGGATTTACTAGCTGAAGCAGCTTGCAAAATGAGCCTCCAGTGGTTCCAGCGGGAGCAGGCTTGGGTTGCGTCATTGAATGAGCACCTTCCGTCCTCCAACACGAAGTATCCCACACCATAAGGAGCCACCATGACACCGAAACAGCGCAAGATTTGGGAGAATCGGATGATTCAGAGAGAAATTCGAATGCTCAACTTCTACCGAGCTCCCCTCGCGAATAATGACCCTCCTGATGGATCGTTTCTCATGGGCGCATTCTTGCATGGATGGGATTCTGCGATGCGGGCTTCGCGGAAAAACCCCAAATCAAAGCCAACGAAGTAGCCACACCATAAGGAGCAGAGATGGCAGACGTTATATGGAGTGAAGAGGAAAAATCGGCAGCGCTTGAGCAACTAGAGAAGGATGAGCGTTCTATCTCTTGGGAAGACAAGGGCATTGAACTCCAGTGCGAGGTAACCGCCTTGCGTGAGGCGCTGGAGACTATTGCGGGATTTGCTCCCGGCAATGGAGATGTGTGCGAGATTATCGCTAAACGCGCGCGAGCAGCCTTGCAGAAAGTTGGAGAGTGATGGCAGACGTAGAAGAGATGAAGGATCACGATTGGGGTAATGACTCTCGCTGCATAAACTGTGGAGCTTACGGCGATGTTGCGGGAGTGTGGGGCCTAGCTACCTATGAGGCTCTAACCCGCAAACAATGTCCAGCCAAGCTCCCAGCAGATGCTAGCCCCTCAGAGCCGCAGGAGCAGCGCCTCTACCCGACTGGCGGCGACCCTAAAGACTTCTGTACATGCGACCACCACGAGATGTGTCATGCCAACTATGCGGGGATGTGCCGGGCATGCAATCAGACGGGATGTGAATGCAGAGACTACCAGCCCGAGGCAGCCCCAACAGCAGCAGGGAGCGAGGGGCCGCAGGATATTCTCGCGGGAGATGTTTGGCACCGCGCCAACGAGAATCGTACGGACGCTATCTGTAACGTCGCGAAGCCTTATGAAGCGATCACCACCGGCAAGTATCCTGTCACGTGCCCCGCGTGCCTTGCGTTGCTGGCGGCTCCTGTGGCATCCCAAGCTCCAGCCGCCCCGAAGCGGCCCAGTGAAATGTATCTCGGAAACGGGAAGCAAGGGTGGAATTACTTTGCACCTGCTCCGATAAAAGCCTACATGGACTATCTAGAGAGCCGCGTAAGGGAGTTGGAGACCGCGCTGAAGCTTTGCGCAAACCTACTTCAAAGTATGGAACCGAATTGTGATTGCATCGCGTGTACGACAGCGAAGAAAGTGCTGGCCAACCATGAATAAGCCCTCTCAGTTGGAAATGGGAGAAGCGATCCGCAAGGTCTACCCCTACTTCAATCTTCGCGGTCTTGAAGGCGACGGACCAAAGGTATGGGGGGCATTCTTTACTCTCGGCCAAACCTATGAACAGACGAAGTGGTATCCGACACAAAAACTGGCCGTCGAGGAAGTCTTCTACGCGCTCCCGAAGAAGCTGGAGAGCGCACTGGCAGTAGTAGGGGACGAGGAGCCGGATCAGTTACTCTGCGTCCACGGCATATTCGGGCGCGATGGATTGGGTTGCGAAATCTGCAACTCCCTAGACACACAAGAACTGCCGTCGCTGGACGTAAAAAATATGGCTCTTGAAATGTTCATCGAGGAGCGAATGACCGTCGCTAAAGATTGGGGAGTACCCACTAAGGGCTTTGTTTCAAAGCAAACGCTCGATGGTATCGATGCGGAAGTAAACGATCGCCTGCGCATACGCCTAATCGAAGCCTTGTCTCGACTCTCCGCAATGGAGAAAGAGAACCATTGGATCAGCGTGGAGCACGAGCTGCCACCAATGGGCAGACTTGTCATCGTATCCGCAGGTAAAGTAGTGCAGATGTGCCTCTACAGTTGGAATGGAGAAGACAATGCTTGGAGTCCATTCGATGAAGATTTCGATTGCGCTCCTGCGGATACCTTCACTCACTGGCGTCCTCTTCCATCCCCTCCCAAGGAGGCACTAGACGTTAGAAGGGACAAGAATGGGTGGCCAGACAAGCCACATTGACCCCTAGAGTCCCGTAGTTGAGTATCTTCTTCCACCATGGCTGCGGCGCCGTTGCTTGGTCTGCGGCCTTTCTTATGTCCGTCGCGATCGCTGTTATCTGGACTGTCGTGAGCGCTGCCTGCTCTGAGGTGTCCGCTACGCCCTTCAGAGCCCGGTCTACGTCTGGGGAGGTTACGCGCGCATCGAAGTCTTTCACCATTCTGTCGGCGTCGTCCTCGACGGGTTGTAGCTTCCTGATTGCGGCCCCAGCGTCGCCTATGGTCGCGTTGGCGGTGTCGATGGCAGGGTTTATATGCGTCGAGAGCGTGGTGAGGCTCTTAGACGCAGCGTCGGCCGTTCCTGTGAGGGCGTCTGTAGCCGTGTTGACGTGGGTTAGCGTCCCCGTCACTGCTCCGCCGACATTCTGGATCGTGCCGGCGGCCGACGTAAGCACTGCTCCAGTTTGCTTTACCTGTTCAGCCCCCTGTGCTGCGAGGATGCCGATGTTCTTGGTGGTCTGGCTCATCTGGGCAATTGGGCCACAGGTTACGCTGCCATGGAAGCCTGTGCAGGGCGCGTTGACTGTTGCGAGGGTCTTATTGACCCCATCGATCGTGCTGCTTGCTTTCCACAGCACTAGACACAAGAAAACCCCCGCCACGGCATACGTAACGAGGGTTATATCTCGGAGGATGGAGCGAAGGTTGTCCATAGGGTTATGGATGGGCGGCCCCAAGGAACCCCTTCCGAAAGACCGCCCAACTGTTTAGGCCGCTGGGGTTGCCGCTGGCGCGGGTGACGCCGTGGTGAGTGCGGTAGCCAAAGTGGTGAGGTTGGTCACGATAGCCGTAGCCGCCGCAACGCTCTTCGGGTTCTTGATCTGGGCTGCCGAGATGAGGGAACTTGCATTGGTCGCGAGCGAAGATGCGAGGCTGGCCGCCGTGGGTGTGGCGCCGTAGTCTGCAATCAGGCCGCTGAGGGCCGTGACACCGGTCGTGATGGCTGAGGTGGCCGCCGTGACTGCTGCTGATGCAGCTGGGCCTCCCTCGAGGCCTGCGATGACCGAAGCCGCCCCGCCAACGTACTGGAGAGTCGTGTCGGCGATCTTCTCGATCGCGGGCTGTTCGGCGTGAAGTTTGGTCAGTTCCTTCTCTGCCCAGTTAATAAATGTGTGTTCTGCGCCTTCAATGTCAGAAATAAAGCTCATGTGGGGCTCCTTTGGTGGTGCGGTTGATGTTTCTGCTGGGATTATAGTCCTCAGTCATGCGGCTGGGGGATTGATCGGGGGAACTTTCAACGTGCTGGAGCTCATGTCCGTAACCACGGAGCCTCCCGGTAGATCGCTGGGATCACGATGGGTAAGGTCTTTGCCGGTTAGGAGGGTCGAAGCGATGGCAATTTCAGCCACGGCTATGCCACTCGTTCCGACCAGGGCCGCTACCCTCAGATTTGGGTCGCCGCGGGAGAACAGGAACACCATGATGCTGATGGCGTCGGCGCTGATAATGGCCAGCACAATGATGGTGAACAACTGCCTCGCGTTGAGTCCGCCCACTAGACCGCCTCCAGAAAGAGATTCGCCTCAGCTTGACGTCGGCGTACAAGGCCCGGAATTACTTGTCCTCCAGCATGTACCCATTCCCCGAACTGCTCGGAGGCTAGCTGGAAATTGCCTTGATTCACCAACCGTAACAGGGTGGAACCAGTAAAGTTACCTGAGCCTACGTTGTACGTGAAGTCTACCATCGCATCATGCTGATTCTGGTTGATTTCGGACGTAACGTTCTTGTTCACCACGGAATTAGCCCACTGGGTATCAATGACGAGTTGAGCATCCGCCTGCTCTTGCGTCCAGACCGTCCCCAGTGTAGTCGGAGTATGACCCCAACCGATTGTAGGGACGCCTGCGGAGTCTAGGTAAGCCTCCAGCCGGCATCCTTCAAACGACTTCGTTAGCGCGAGTCCTGCGGGTCCGTAGTTCACGACGGCAATACCGGATTGTTCGGCGAAGGAAGCGGACCACCCTTGCGCACTGGAGGGTTGGTAGGGTCAACTGGCTGCGGGGGGGTGTATGGCGGGTTTACTGGATTAGATCCCATGTGAGTCTCCTAGAATGAAGTGGAAATCTGGTGCGCTTCGTGTTGGCCCCTAGCTAAGTCAGCAACAGTTCCCCCCAGGATCGTGAGCAGAAGGAGAATGATGCCCCAGAACATTTTCTTTATATCAGAAATCGATTTTGTATGAGTTTCCAACGCGTCCTCCGCTTGCTGCATCCTCGTAGTGATCCCCGGTTTTCCGTTACCGTGGAACATATTCTTCTCGAGTCGTTCGATCCTACTTTCGTGTTCGTATCCGTTCGGCACTGGCCCTACCTCTAAGTTAGATTCTCGACGGCACCCTTGGGAGGCTTGGCCATTACTGCCATAGGCCGCTTACTCAACGAACTTATCTCTATCCAACTCTTGCTTGACGCCTTCAGCTTTGCTCGATTTTCTCGTAAGTTCAAGCAATTCAGTCAGACGTCCGTCTACCCTCTCGCCCACATCCGTCAACTTAGTACGGTTCAGCCACCCAAGGACCGCGGCAGAGAGTGCAACGATCGTCGGCGGAGTGGTGGCAATCAGTGCGATCTTTACGGCGTCCGTCATCCTCCCTCCTTGCCCTGCAACTGGCCCAGCACATCTTTGAACATCTTCGCGGCCTCGGGACACTTCCGAGACTCGCAGAGATAGATTGCTCGATTGAGGCATTGAACCATGATATCTACCTTTTCCTCCGCAATATAAATATCCATCTCCGCCGCATCGTAATAAGCTCTGGTGCCGAGGAGAATCCGCTTTGGGTGGTTCAACGGCATAAGGTTACCTCTAAAATAAGTCTTACAGCCATCCAAACAGCCAACTTAGTAACTTCTCCCACCAGCTAGTTGGCGGTAACGGTGAGGCCGGTGGGGGCGGGAAGAGGGAGCGTGCCGCTCGCGATGTTCGATGCGGGAGAAGTTTGGGTCCCGTTGACGTTCACCGCGTAGTAGGAATACGTCCCAGCCGTCACCGTGGAGTCCGTGTAAGGGCCGCTAGCCGTGACACCAGTAACCAACTGCGTGAAGGATGTCGGAGCCGTGCAGGGCGTGCCAGCGCACCGGAAGAGGGTAACCGTGGTGCCAGCAGGAACTCCGGTGGGCTGAGTCCACGAGACGGTAGCGGTTGGACCGGTGGCTGTCTGAGCGAACGAGACCGCCAGCATTGAGTGCTTGGTCTGGGCCGAGACTGGCAGGCAGAGGACAAGTAAAGCGGCGAGGAGCGATAACTTCGTTTTCATGGTTCTCCTTAGTGTACGGACGTGCCTGATGACAAGGCTACTCCAGATGAAAATTGAACTCCGAGAAAAGTTGGCGGCGCTATCCCCGGCTCTACAAATCCGATCGCCGGTGGGTTAGGACGTGTGACACCTACAAAGTCCAGCGTGGAGGCTTGAGACGCTGTACCAGCACCAATTGCAGGTGATCCACTCTGAAGTTTGTAATTCGTCCACGGGCCGTTGGTTGCGCTTACGAATAGCGGATTGGTTGGCAGACTCAGCGACGTGAGGCTGGAGGCTGGTGTCGTCCCGCTGGGCGTCCCGCCGTAGAACAAAAGGTTGTTCGACCCTGTAAGGATCGCCTGCGGGGAGCCGCCGCCGAAAAGGATGTTGAAGGACGACGTGTTGGCGTACGCAGGCTGGTAGATGATGTTGTTCGTTAAGTGAACAGTGAACGGGGTCTGCGCTGTCTCGAAACCGTATGCGATCGCCGCAGCAAACGTGCTGCTGGATGAGTTTACGTAGACACTGCAATCATAGAAAGTGTTGTTATAGACCTGTGCCGTTCCCGAGCCTACCGCGCTAGTTGCCTCGCCGGGGAATGAAAGGCAGGTGTGAACGCCGTCTGAGTCGCTGGCGGGTTGAATCCCGACGTGGTGGATGATGTTGCCGAAAATGTTTAGTGGTCCCTGCGCGCTATCCCACGTAGCGATGTTGATGCCCGCACCGTTCACGTCGGTGATGTCGTTATAGGCGAACTCACCATTGCCAAAGCCGAGGGACGTATCTGTGAAGTAGTTCCACTGAATGCCGTTCCATGTGCAGTCGTCGATCTTGTTGTAGTCCGCGACCACCTGATTGCCCGTCAAATAGATCGAGTGGTACTGCTTGTTGGACACGCCCCCCGAATCGGAGCAACTGCTGTTGTGCAGGTAGTTGCCGAGGACAAATGTGCCGACATTGACTTGAGCTTCTTGACCGCCTGTAAGACAGGCTGAGGAGCCAGAGCCGGTCGGAGCGGTGAGTATATTGTTAACTGCCCGCATAAACGGCCCAGTGGGCGGCTCGGTGAACGAGAGGCAATTTCCTTGGCCCAATATTGTTAGCCCGGAGATTACCGTGCCCACGTCGCCATAGTCGCGGATGCCCGTTGAGGCATTGACACCGTTGCCGATTGTTGCTGTAGCTCCGGGGCGCGCCATAAGGACGGTAGGAGTTGCTGAGGTCTGCGTAAACCCCATATCCAATTGGAAGGCGGTGTAGAGGCTTCCCCCATCCGCGTAGGCAAAGTCGAACCCATTCAAGAACACAATAGTGTCCCCACCGTTGATGCACTGGTAAAACTGAATCGGGATCAGACTATTGGCTGGCGGCGAAACATTGCTGCCTCCGCCGTTGATTTGCGTGCTGGGCGTGTTATTCGTCTTCCACGGATTGCCGAACGATCCGTTACCGGCGTTGCCGTCCAGAGCGGTGCCGTTCTTTAGATTCGTGCAGTTCAGCGTAGTTCCGGTTGTGGCATTGTCGATGCCGGAGCCAATGTAGTAGATCGCACCCGAGCGCACAGTGAAGGTGAGGTTTGAGCACGAACCTCCCGGCGTGGTGATGACGATGTTACCGCTTCCCGTCGTGGCTGACGGAACCTGAAAGCCCAACTGTTGACGGTCTCCCGTCTTGTCCGCGCCGAGGTAAATCTTATTCGTAACTGCCGTGCCGTTCACCGTGATCGAGATAGTCGATAGCGACGAGCCGAAGTTAGCCCCGAACACGTCCACATAGATTCCGCCGCCGCCCTCGCCGCCTGTTGCAGGCCCTGAGAGGTTGTCCTGGTACATGCAGACAGGGGCTTGCGCGAACGCC